>Ga0307516_10000241_pt1 | contig 70548 bp, 69 predicted proteins | sample 19_EM_MG_FD_203310 | JGI IMG/M metagenome (GOLD analysis project Ga0307516, IMG submission 203310) | Populus trichocarpa ectomycorrhiza microbial communities from riparian zone in the Pacific Northwest, United States - 19_EM | ecosystem: Host-associated > Plants > Roots > Unclassified | place... | reverse complement strand
GCCCCCCCCCCCCCCCCCCCCCCCCCCCCCCCCCCCCCCCCCCCCCCCCCCCCCCGCCGCCCCCCCCCCCCCCCCGCCCCCCCCCCCCCCCCCCCCCCCCCCCCCCCCCCAGTAGGAGCATCGGCTAACCGCGCCGCACAGTCAAGCCGTTCGTTCTCTCCGCTACCCCCGCCGGAACGAAGACATTCCGAAATGGCCACTACCTCGTCCCCGATACAAACATATTCCTCTATTGCATGGACGTGATCGAACACAAGTCGGCGTTCTACGATGTAGTGGTCTTGCAGACGGTGCTGGAGGAGCTCCGGAACCGCTCGCTGCCACTTTACAACCGGTTACGCGCACTCGCCACCTCGCAGGATAAACGGTTCTACGTTTTCCACAACGAATTTCGATTAGAGACGCATGTGCGGCGGTCACCAGCGGAGACCATCAACGACCGGAACGATAGGGCGGTGCGTGTGGCCTGTGCGTGGTACAAGAGTCATCTCGAAGATGCGGTGACCGGGACAAAGAATTGCTGTCCTGAGATCGTAATGGTGAGCGACGATAAGGGAAACCTACAGAAGGCTAGGGCGGAGGGGATTACGTGTTGCAATGTCCAGGAGTATATCAAGGGACTGGAGAACGCCGATGAGCTGTCAGATATGATCAGCGCGGCGCTGGAAGACCAAGATGCTAAGGCTGCGCGGGGCGATATGATCTATCCGGAGTATTACTCCATGTCGAAGATGAACACCGGCGTGAAAGCGGGGACTTTGCACCAGGGGATTTTCAACGTCAGTACCTACAACTTTTTGGAAGGGTCGATCCATGTTCCGCTGTTCGACCGCCCTCTGATCATTCTCGGTCGTGAGAACATCAACCGTGCCATGTCGGGCGATCTCGTGGTTGTCGAGCTTCTTCCGCAAGACCAATGGAAACAACCTTCCAGTAAAATTCTGGAGGAGGAATCCTTGAACAAGGACGACAACCCGGAAACAGACCAACCGGAAGCGGTCGAGACCGAGCAAGAACGAAAGGCATTGATCGAAGAGGCGAAGCGATCCCACGGCAAGAGTGCCGAGGGAAAGCCACAGCCCACGGCGAAAGTCGTCGGTATCGTCAAGCGGAATTGGCGCTACTATGTAGGTCATGTTGATCCCTCATCTTCTTCGAAGAACAAGGGTAGGGGCCAGCAGACCGTGTTTCTGCTCCCGATGGACAAGCGCATTCCCAAGATTCGCATTCGCACACGACAAGCCTCGGAGCTGCTGGGGAAGCGGATCGTGGTCGCCATAGACTCCTGGGACAGGACATCCAGATACCCGGTGGGCCACTTTGTCAGATCACTGGGAGAATTGGAGACCAAGGAGGCTGAAACCGAGGCGTTGCTGCTGGAATACGACGTCCAATACCGGCCTTTCCCAAAAGCGGTTCTCGACTCCTTGCCCAGCGAAGGGCACGACTGGAGAGTACCAGAGATGGCCGACTCCCGGTGGAACGGCAGAGTCGACTACAGAGACAAGTTGATCTGCAGTATCGATCCTCCGGGCTGTCAAGACATCGACGACGCACTCCATGCTTCTCCTCTACCCAACGGCAACTTCGAAGTTGGCGTTCATATTGCCGATGTCACCCACTTCGTCAAGCCCAATACCCCCATGGACGACGAGGCTACCGCCCGTGGAACGACAGTCTACCTGGTGGACAAGCGTATCGATATGTTGCCGATGCTACTTGGTACCGACCTCTGCTCCCTTAAGCCATACGTCGAGCGCTTTGCCTTCTCCACCATCTGGGAGATGACGCCTGACGCGGAGATCTTGTCGGTCAAGTTCGACAAATCTGCTATCAAGTCTCGCGAAGCTTTCAGCTACGAGCAGGCGCAGATCCGCATCGACGACGCCGGCGCGCAGGACGAGCTGACGCAAGGAATGCGCACACTCCTCATGCTCTCCAAGAAGCTGCGTGCGAAGCGTATGGCCAACGGTGCACTGAATCTTGCTAGCCCTGAAGTCCGCATAGAAGCCGATTCGGAGACATCCGATCCCATCGACGTCAAGACCAAGCAATTGCTGGAAACCAATTCCCTGGTTGAGGAATTCATGTTACTCGCCAACATTTCGGTCGCTGGCAAGATCTATGAAGCCTTCCCCCAGACAGCCATGCTCCGTCGCCACGGGGCGCCACCGGCTACTAATTTTGAGGAACTCCAGAAACAACTCAAGATCCGCAAGAACCTCTCGTTAAGAGTTGATTCGAGCAAAGCCCTCGCCGATTCTCTTGACGAATGTGAAGACCCCAAAGACCCATTCTTCAACACCCTTGTTCGCATCCTCGCCACACGCTGCATGCTTTCCGCCGAGTACTTCTGCTCTGGAACTCAAGCCTACCCCGAGTTCCGCCACTACGGCCTTGCCTCGGAGATCTACACACATTTCACGTCGCCGATCCGACGGTACGCCGATGTGGTAGCGCATCGCCAGCTCGCCGCTGCGATCGAATACGAACGCCTCGATCAGTCGTTGCACTCCAAGGCTAAGCTTGAGGCCGTCTGCAAGAACATCAACGTACGGCACCGCAACGCTCAGTTCGCTGGCCGTGCAAGCGTGGAGTACTACGTCGGTCAAGCGCTCAAGGGCCGTGTTGCACAGGAAGACGGATTCGTCATGCGCATTTTCAGCAACGGTTTCGTAGTGTTTGTGCCCCGATTCGGAATCGAGGGGGCTATCAAGATCAAGGAGATGTCGGAAGTTGAAGCTGCGTATGAGCCGAACACCGAGTTCGATGCTGAGAACTATACACTCAAGGTTGATACGGGGAAGAGGGAGGTGTTGCTGGAGTTGTTCGCCAAAGTCAAAGTTACGGTTACCGATACGAAGGAGGAGAGCACTGGGAAGAGGAAGATACAGTTAAAGCTGGTGATGTGAAAGCAAGTCACTGTAGGCAGTATTGGCACAAATCACGATCTATGTTCTCCAACTTTTTTTTTTTTTAAAATAGATCTTACCTAAAAAATCATGATTCGATGCTCTGTTATTTGTCATACATATCAATAGAAGCTAATTTTTCTATACACACATCAAAACTTCCCAAAAGTACATTAACAAGAATTGGACACTATATAGATCTCCTAACATTGTGGCATCTTCATAATCACTTCCTATGATATCAAAGGATAAACCCCAAACAAAATCCCAGAAAAGAAAACACCATCGAACAGCATCCCACAGCCTAGAGCACACCCTTAGTACTAGGCACGTCGCCGCTCCCGGTCCTAGTGGTTGCCTCCTTAAGCGCCAATGCGAGCGCCTTGAAAGCGCTCTCAGCCTTGTGATGGTCATTCTCTCCCTTCAACACATCCACGTGCATGGTTATACCAGCATTCTGCGCGAAGCTGGCCAGCACGTGGGGGATCATCTCGCAGCTGAGGTCACCGATCTTCTCCCTCCTCAACTTGAGATCCACAGTCGCGCACGGCCGGTTGGACAAGTCGACGACGGCACGGGAGAGCGCTTCGTCCAGTGGCGCGAATCCGGTGCCGAACCGCTTGTAGCCCACGATCGGACCGAGTGCGATCTTGAAGGCGCTGCCGAGCGCCAGCGCGCAGTCTTCGGCCGTGTGGTGGTCGTCGACTACATCTCGCTCGTCAGTCACCAGCCTCACTCGCCCCCGCAATCGCGATACGTACTGTGGAGATCCCCCTGGCAGGCGAGGCTCAGCGACCAGCCCGAGTGCTTCGCGAGCGCGTGTAGCATGTGGTCGAGAAAGCCGATGCCCGAGTTGATGCTGATGCTCTGCGCGGTCGAGGTCTGGGTAGCGTGCGAGGCATCTTCGCCGCCGCCGAGGGACTGGAGCGAGCCGCCGTCGAGCGAGATGGTGATTTGGATTTTGGTCTCGTTCGTGTTCCTGTCGAAGGTTGCAGTGCGGCGGGTACCAGTGGCGGACATGGCGAAGGCTGTGGTATGCAGTGACGGTGCAATCGGATCTTGGGCTGTTGAATTTGGTGGTGGGACAAGCAGGGTTGGCGAGGCAGCAGGGTTGGCGGGTAAACCCTACGCGCCCAGTCTATGTATCTGTCGAGCTCTCATTCATCTAGCTTCTGGGTAAACACCACCACCTTCTTAGAGAAAAACGCCACCTCCCGAAAAAAAAACGAAGACAACCATAATGTCCTCCAACGTCGGCCTCTCCACTCCCCGTGGCTCCGGAACTTCCGGTTATGTGCAGCGAAACATGTCCTCCCTCCGACCGCGGGATGCGCCCAGCCCGCGGGATCGTGACAGTTTCGATGCGAAGAAATACCAGCAGCGTGCACCCGACGCCGATATCCTCTTGCACAATCGGAAGCGCGCCATAGAGGTGAAATGCCTCGAGCTACAAGACAGACTCGAGGAGGAGGCGGAGGTGGACGAGGAGGAGATTGAGAAGCGCGTGCAGAAGTTGAGGGAGCAGTTGCTCGAGGAGATGGAGCGGGGCAGCAGAGAAGTTGACAGGAGCAAACTGAAGCCCCACATGGTGCACGAGATCGCGGCGGCTAAGATGGGTGAGCAAGCGATAGTCCCAGGTCCAATGCGTGAAGAGTCGCTGACGGTGTTGTAGTCGAGTCCGAACGCCTGCGAAATGCTCTCGGCATCTCGAAGGATTACGAAGAGGGCAGCCACTGGCGCCGACAGGAGGAGGAGAAGACTCGTCGGATGGAGCAGCGCGAGAAAGGTGGAAACACGACCAACAACAATTCTCGGGCCCGGAGCGCGTCGCCGAAAAAAAGGCAAATGTCACCGCCGCCGGCGAGGAAGAGAGAGAGGGAGACTAGGAGGGATGAAAAGCGGGACGACAGGAGGGACGACAGGAGGGAACACGGGAGGGATGATAGAAGAGAAAACAGGAGGGACGAGAGGAGAGACGAGAGGAGAGACGAGAGGAGAGACGAGAGGAGGGACGAAAGGAGGGACGAAAGGAAGGAAGAGAGGAGGGACGAGAGGAGGGACGAGAGGAGGGACGAGAGGAGGGACGAGAGGAGTGAATATGTGAGGGATGATGATAGAAGAGAAAACAGGAGAGATGAGAAGAGAGACGAGAGGAGGGACGACAGGAGGGACGACAGGAGCGGTAGGAGAGAAAGGGACAGGTAGTTAGGTAGTGCGTGTCTTTTCTCCTCCGAGACATTGTTTCATCGTGCCTGATTTTCTTCTATGCTACATATGCAAAATGCGTACAGGCCTTGTTTGGTCGAACAATTGCCATGATGATTTTGACGTCCATGTTACCCGAGGCTCTTCAACACTCCCGACGCAAGCCACAGATCCATAAATATGCTGTGACATCACACCGCTGCTCGCTGCTCGCTGCTGTCGTCTTTCAACCTCTCCTCTCACTTCCAACAATGCCATCTCCACTTCCCAACGACGACCGTCCTCCTCCCCTCCCCTCCCTCCCCCGCGTCTCTTCGCACCTTAAGTAGCTAATGCCTCTCCGCAGCCCACAAACTCTCGCACGTGGACTCGGCCGCTCGCGCGGCCAGCATCGGCGCTCTCGTCGGCGCGGCGAAGTGGGGCGCGGTCTCGCTGGCCGGCGTGGTACTAGCCCACACCTTCTCCCCGTTGGTGCGCGGCCTCACCATACAATTCCGCGTGTACCTATGGATGTGTCCGACCACCATCGGGTCCATGGTTGAAGCTGATCAGTGAGTCTTCCGTCCCCCCCTTCGAGAGACGATGGGGTAAGGGGGGGAAGAGGAGGTGAGCTAACGGACGGTGGTGGTCGGTGGTAGTCGGTTGAGGATGTATGAAGCTATGGTGCGGTCCGAGAGGAGGGAACAGGTTGAGGCTGCGAGGGAGAGGGCGCTGGTGGAGGAGATGATGCTGTTGGAGATGGAGGCACGAGCGAGGGAGCGGGCTGCGACGAAGGGGAAGTGAACACTGCAAGCCTACCATCACTGGATGAGATTCCTCGGTGGGAGATGCAAATATCACCCCTAGATGTATATTAACCACTACAAGAGATTTTCTTCGAGTACTCTTTGTCCTGTCTCTGCTCACGACTGCCGTGGACTCATTACAAAGTTCCCACTCCGGAATCAAGCACATGGGTATCGTCCTATCTCCCAGGTAATGTATGTGCGAGAACTGAAACCCCCCCCCCCAAAAAAAAAAGAAAAGAAAAGAAAAGAAAGGAAAAAAACAGAACGCCGTGAATCATCAAACACGTGCACTAAAAGTTGCGGGCGCAAGAGGCGCACCGCCTAAGTAGGCTAACTATCCGACAGCAGAAGGATACAAATGTCCAACGAACAGAAAAACAGACAAACGCAAACACTCCGCTTCGTATGTGGCATCCTGTCGCGTTACACTTCGTGCTTGATCGGCTTGTATCCATTCTTGCCCCACGGCCATGACCAGAGGGAGAAGCGAGCGAACGGCGAAGCGTGGGCACTGTAGTTTGAATCGCGGAGGTGGACCCGACGATATGCGTAAAATCCGCAGAGGTAGAGCGATGCGGCGAGCGCAAAGCCCGCAACCGTCACTAGCAACCAATGCTGTCCCATCCAGAAGATCGCCTTTGCGTCGCTGCGGTGCCACGAGGATCCCTTGTACACACCAAAGAAACTCCACGGGTGGTCGTTGTACTCAGCGGGCATCAGGATGCGTACGCGGTCCTCCTCCAATTTCACGGTGGGCATGTACTCCTTCCAAATGACGCTGAGGAACAGCGGACCGGTGTTGTACATGACCGTCACGTAGGAAATATACCAGTTGCGGTTGTACTTGTGCAAGTTGTTAAGAACGTTCTTGAAGAACGGGTGGCCGGGGACACTGCCCATCGCATCGTTCGAGATTCCGGTAGGGACGGTCTTCCGGAGCCAGGCATGGTATGAGAGGAGGGGATCGAGACGACGCTTGCAGCCCTATTTTCCACAGCTGTCAGGGAAGATAAAGCAATCGCCCAGGAAGAAGACATACGTCGTCTAGATCAATGTAGACTCCTCCGTAGTGGTTAAGAATGAAGTATCGGATAGAATCGGCGCGCATGATCGAGTACGGGTAGTTATCGTAAGTCTTCAAGAACCAGCTGTACTCCTTCTCGATGAAGTTCCTGGCTTTCTCATCCGTCCAGAGCTATTTCGCGCAATCAGCCACCACCACCACCACCGCCCACACGCCTGTACCAAGAGTCCAACCATATACTCGTAATCTCCATGCAGATCGCGACAGCTCTGCTGCGCCTTCTGCCACTTCTCGGGAATCGATTCGTTCACCCACGTCTGGTGAATGATCTTGGGAATGTATTGCGGCAGCTTGTTTATAGCGTCGACCGCATCGGGCGGTGGGATATCGATCGCAGGAATCGCATCCGCGGAACAGTCCTCAAACAACAAGGTAATCAGGGTGAACACCGAGTATACCAATGATCCGATTATCACCAAATTCAAGAGCAGAAACAGTACCAATCCTCGGCTGGGTCTCATTGTGAGTGGTTGTTGTCTTCTTGATTTCGTCGTGGTGGTGCGCGTGGTCAGGGAGGAGAATGAAAGGAGGAAGGGAAGGAGTTGTATGAGACTGGACGAGGGTCGAGAGTAGGACAGGGCTGAGCCGGATGTTCGGGGTTATTCCTCGTGGGATGGAAAAAGGAAGGGGGAGCGCTAGTGTGCAACGGTTTCTTCTCAATCATGCGCCAGAGACGACAGGATGGTTGGTGGAGGCGGGGATGGCGAGCGAACAGAGGGAGATTCGTCTTCCGCTCGGCGGTCGAGGAGGTGTAACTGCGACGCTTCCACGGCAGCTGCATTCCTCCGACGCGCGGCGAAGCGATCGACACCAACGGTAACATAGATGGTGTACCTATATATGTACAATAGCCGCAATTCTCGATGTTTTTCCGGTTTTATTCAGGCACAGAAAGTCCAACCGCCCTGACAGCGGTGCTGACACGCGTAAGTAGTGTCTAGGAAGTATGTACATATTATTTCCAGCCAACCAGCAAGGACCCTAGACTTCTTGCTGCAAGGAATGATATGTACATAAATGCAAAAGGACTTTAAGCTGGGACACCGCGCTAGACAAGGGATTTGCGATCCCCAGCTATCTAACTACATATATCTACATACTCAGTTCGAGTCTTGAACTGGACCGCAGATTATCGACTCATATACATATCGAAGTCCTTCGAAAACCCACGGCTGTATTCCTACCACCTCGCTGGATAGGTATCTTTGTGGTATACCGTAGTGACGGTTGAGCCTAACTATCTAATATCGGGAACGCAGCAACGGGAGATGACGAAACCGCGTTTCCCCATATCATCTTCACCGCATACTCCCTAATAGGCGGATGCCCATCGCCTTTGCCGCTGTAACCGTCTCTGCTCTTCTGAGAGCGCTGAGAGACAGTGGCAAGAGCCAACGATCGACGTACCTTGCTCGCCTATCCATCCTGTCATTAAGCCTCTGTCCTCCGCAGGCCAGTCATTTCTGATTCGTCCAATTCTAAGTTGATCAGTAGTTATAATAACAGTCCATCTTCTCCCAGCTAACAAGCGGCATACATAGATGACTTCTCAAACCCCAGTTTTCATTTATTCATTACTCGCATGCGACCTATCTAGATCACACAACCAATTCCCGTCCACTCCACTTGAGGCACTGACCAGTTGAGGCAATGACCGGGCTTCAACTGGTAGAATCTCGCCACCAGCTGCTTGTTGCTCTTCGCCGGAGCTGAGTCCCGGTTTCTGGCACATCTTCCCCCGCCGCCAGTACTGGTATTTCTTTCCAGCAGCTCGCGAATTCGCCCACATCTTGGCTTCCTGCCATTTCTTTTCCGAGATCTCCCGCTTGAGATGTGCAAACGATCTCGGGAAGGGCATTGGCACCTGTCATACCGGTCTGTGTATTGCTCCCATTCCAACCCGCGAGCGTCAGGCTTCTCTGCCGCGAGCTTGGCATACTCGTCAGCCTTCTCGTTTCCTGGGATCTTAAAACCCAGAAGACCGGCAGTGGTAGATACATACGTCATGTGCCGAATGACATGCAGTGATTTTTCAATCGTTCCAACTGAGAATCAAGGCCGCTTTGATACCTGAGCATCAGATTTCACTTCAGTTTCCCGAGTCTTTTTATTCCGCTAGACTGCCGCTCGACGTCTAGGGAGTTTAGAGTCTGTTCCGGCTTCGCCGGACATAGCTCGACCTGTTGTGGTATGGTACAGTTCCACCAAAATTCCATTTCTAGGAACGACTCCTGAAGCAACACCACGCCGTCGAGGGCTGCCAAAGTGGAGCTGCGTCGTATGTTGACGGAAAAATGTGAGGTTGCTGCTTCGGCGAAGATGCATGTACATATGTATATAACCTGATGGAAAGGTTTGATATTGCACACTCAGCTTGTTCTCATCAGACCCCTCTTTGCACATACACACGCTGTTCGCCGACGTCCGCATGGTGTGCGTGAATAAGATTGCGATGCGGATTCGCTACAGCAAGAAGCGTGACGATCCTGTTGCGCCCATCAAACGCCCCCCCCATTAACCTGCTCTCGTTTGCATCGCCCTGCCGTTTTGTGGAAAGACGCGCGTTCTTAGGTGCGACTGAAGCATGCAGAGCCGCGGACGTCGGAGCTCACGGCACTGGATGGTCTCAAAATCGTTCAATGAGGGCATCCGGTTCAACCAGTGGAGCTTCTAGTATCTGGGCATCCGGCGGTGAAGAATCGCAGCCGCAAGCAGAATGGCTCTCTTCCAAGAAGCAAGTAACAGATAGATGAAACACCAACCGACCACGAAAAGGAGCAACAAGCGTAGCAAGAGATCCTACAGCCTGGAGACTTTGTCCAACCTGCCCATGCAAGATATCATAGATATGAATACAACCAAAACCCCATTGCGGCTGCCTGTTGAAAATGCGAGCCATCATATAATCCCAATCCAAAAACAAAACCCAGTATCTAAACAAACGCCTTAAACCTTCTGTTGAAACGAAGAACGCGTTTGTCGCATATATACCGCAAAAACGATATCCTATCCGCAAAACGCTCTCAAAGTACTCTCAAGCTTGACTTCCATCTCCTCCCACTCTCCCTCAGGGGTGCTGAGCGCTGTCACGGCGCCGCCAGCACCAAGCCACCACTGTCCCTCATCGCCCTCGCCGTCATACCGATACGCACTTCTGATGATGACGTTCCAGTCGCCGGCGCCGCACACACTAAGGTATCCAAGCACGCCCGAGTAAACGCCCCTGTCCTCGTCATGGGCTTCGAGAGTCTGCAGAATCTCCACGCTACGCTTCTTTGGCGCACCAGTCATCGAACCTGGTGGAAGCGAAGAAGCAAGGATATCTAATCCAGTCAAGCTAGAGGGGGGGATAACGCCCTCAATAACTGAGACCAACTGGTAGACACTGGCATATTCCTCAACATTCATCAACTGTGGAACGGTAACATTCTCTGCGCCCAGGATCCGGTGTAGATCGTGGCGGATCAAGTCGAGGATCATAAGATTCTCGGCGCGTTCCTTGGGGGTATCCAACATCTGTTCGGCGCGTTGGCGGGTCATGGTGGGGGTCTTCTTGATAGTGCCCTTGATGGGGCGGAGTTGGACCTTGCCGTCACGGGAGAAGGAGAGGAAGCGCTCGGGCGAGGAGGAGAGGAGGGTTACGCCTTGCAAACGGAGAAAGCTGGCGTATGGGGCTGGATTTCGTGCACGGAGGAGGCCGTAGAGTCTCCACACTGGTGGTTGGGGCGAGGGAAGATTCACTCGTGTGCGTGCGGTTAGACATAGCTCGTAGGAATCGCCACTTGCTAGGTATGTTTGACACTCGCGCACAAGGGATTTGTACAGCTCCCCCGAGGGCTTGACAATGGTCGGCTCGCATGTCTTCCTGTAGTGCGACTGTACGGAAGATGGCGGAGCGATTGCGATTGGTGGAGGAGTAGTGGACGGTGTAAGTGAGAGGTCATTTTCTTGTTGCAGCTGAGTCTTCATGGAATCCAGCCATTCGCCGTCATTGGGGATTAGTGATTGTATATAAATGCGACCACTTAGACTGTCGACGATTATGCTGCGCTCCACAAAGGCAAGGTTAACATCTGGTCGTCTTTTCCGATTGAGAGGGAGCGGTATGGAGAGTGACTCCACGCCCAGTTCGTAGGAGAAGTATCCGACCAATCCGCCCCAGAACGGTGATTCCTTCTTGCCACCGCGGGCCTTGCGCCGGTCCATATATGAAGCCAGGAACCGCCACACCGACGCATTACACGGGGGTTGTAGCCAAGCGCGTGAAGTCCCTTCGTCCCCAACCTTTGACAGCTCAACATAAGAATCACCAGTTGTGTATCGGATAAGCTGAGTGACGGCTGGTGTTAAGACGCCGATTATGCTCCATCGTCCTGGAGCCGCGGCGGATTCCAAAAGGACGAACTCCTTTTTCGATTCCACGTCAAGCATTTCGCATATTCTTCGAACGTCGAGGCCACGAGCAAATAGACTAGTCGTTTGGACTGTATTCCAAACATGTGCTTCGGGGAAATCACCAGCATCACGCAGCTGCTCCAGCAAACTCGCTTCCCGTGGGCGGACCCTCCAGCTTCCAAGGAGTGCTCTAGTCCTTCGTCCATGATCCTTATTCCACCTACAGGCCGACCGCCAGAAATTCTCCACCACTTTATCGCTTCCCTCCGTGCATATAGATTCTGGGTGGTATTGTACCGCCTGGAATGGCTTTATCCTGTGCTTCACCGCCATAAGGACCTCGCCATTCTCTGCATCATCCGCCCACGCTAGGGCTTGCAGTTCGTTCGTATTTCCTTGCCCAAATCTCGCGTGCAGCGAGTGATATCTGACCGCAGTCATGTTCCCGAGCCCTTCGAAAAGGTCTGCTCCATTATGACGAATCATGGATGTCAATCCGTGTTTAACCGTGGAAAGCCTCTCGACGGTGCCGCCGAATGCAAGACACAGGCTCTGGAGTCCGAGGCACACGCCGAATACTGGTAGCAGATGGGAGCCATCAAGACGCCAGATATCCTTGATGATGCCAACATCTTTGTCTTTGTCAGGGGAACCAGGACCAGGGCCGATGACCACCGCGTCGAAGCAGGAGAGGTACGGAAGTAACTCCTCGATTGAAGCAAATGGAGAGTCGATATGAATTGTATGGACTTCGGCGGTGGTGCAGCGAGAGAGCTGCGCCGAGAGATTGTAGGTAAATGAGTCGTAAGCGTCGACAAGGAGGATCCGTGGTGTTTCTGTCGACGCCATTGCTAATCAAATGTCGCGCCGTAAGGGGAATCTTCAGGACGTCGCAGCAAGTCAGCGGCGGTAGTTCACGGCTGCTGTCTGCTGTAGTCGGGGTTATGCGGCGATTGTGCATCGTGTCGGGGATGTCGGAGGGGTGGAGGCGAAGAAAACGGCTTTTCGTGGTGCACGAGATTTTTTCCCCGGTTCCAAAGTGTGGGGTAGGGAGTATGTATGATGTAGTTAGCCGTATATGCGTTAGCTGCCCTCCGGAGGCCTCTGCCACCGATGCTTCACAAGCGGAAGAGCATTCTAAGTCCAAAGATGGGATGAGTCAAAAGTTTCTCATACATACGCCCTGCATGCATACCTTATGGATATTACTAGTATGTATGTTGCCCTGAGCTGAAAAACTTATGTTTTAAGTGGTCCACCCTCCCAACATGATCAATCAACCCCTCCATCTCAGTTGGCACAACTGCACCGATTCTGTATCTCATACGGTTTCACTTTCGTATAGTGCTCGGCACTCTTCATACCAAGCTATTAGTAAGCGACCCACCCGTACCTGTGATTTGACTCTTTATCAGTCATCCCGTCGTTTTCTTCGAATTGAAAGAATCATTGGCATTCGAATTGCCACTTGGATGGGGTATATTAGGTAGCTCTCTGCTCTCCGCCGCCGCCGCTGCCGCCGCCACGACTCCCGACAATTCAACAAACAACGTTTTCCTTTCTGCTAGCTCTCACCATCATCTAGTCCAGTTTCCTCGGTGGCGGCCAAAGTGAAACAATCAACCATGTCATCAACTCTCACCTCCGAAAACCTTTCGGAATCCGAAGACGAGCGATCCCAAGAGCTAGGGACAGTTGCATTTATTTACTCGGAAGAGCTCACTATTCTTTCACCCTTTTCCGGAGCTGTCTCTCTTCCGGTATCACCAGTGGAACCGTTACCTGTAACATTCCCGCCTGACGATTCCCCGACACGACTTCAGCATCTTCCATCGATTAAACTCAAGTTCGACCTTCCAGAGACATATCCGCACGAAGCCCCACCAGTGATTGAACTCACCACCTCGCTGGGCTGGTTGCCGGTCGAAAAACTTGAGGTGCTAAAAGCACAATGTCTTGGATTGTGGGAAGAGTACGGACGGAGCCAGGTGGTTTTCGCTATCGTTGATCATGTGCAGCAGTGTATTGAGCGGGGACTGGATATAAGTGGGGCACTGATAGTGCCAGCCGAGCTGCGGGAGCAACTCGTTGCCTTTGATAAGGAGACGAAGCGGGAAAAGTTTGAGCAGGAGACTTACGAGTGTGGCATATGCCTGGAGCCGAAGAAAGGAGTGCTTTGCCATCAGCTGCGGTCCTGTACACATGTCTTCTGTCAGATGTGCTTACAGGTTAGTAGAATTGTCTTTGTCGTGGAAGAGACCGCCCAGCTCATTTAGTATAGGACTACTATACCAACCTCATCACTGAAGGAGAAGTATCTTCCGTACGATGTTCGGACCCGACATGCGTGAAGAGCGCCACGAGGCCACAAGCGGCCCCTGTTGCTCCTGAAGCTCCTCCCCCTGGGGAAGCCGACGAACCAGCTACTCAGGGAATGCTCTCCACACTCCCTGCGACGCTGCCGCCCGAGGAACTACTCGAAATTGGGATAGCGCCAGAAATGGTGACGCGGTACACAGCTCTGAAAAAGAAGAAAGCATTGGCCGCCGATCCGAGGACGATATATTGTCCCCGACAGTGGTGCCAAGCCCCATCTCGGGCGTCGGTGGAGAATGTGGAGGTTTCCATGAAGATCAGTGGAAACAGATACTGGTTGCCAGACTACAATGCACTCCTACAAACGATTCAGGAGCAGGAGCAAGGGGAGGATAAAAAAAGTGTGGAGGAAATGGCCTCGTTATTAAAGGAGAAGCTCCAGGTCTGTTCAGCTTGCTCGTTGGCATTTTGTCAAAAGTGTCTAGGTAAACTCTCGATGAATGATGCTATTTGCTATCATTCACTAATTAAAGCTTTCGACAGCATCATGGCACGGCGACTTTCAGATTTGCAAACCCGCTGACGGTAAAATGACCGAAGAGGAGATTGCGAGCGAAAAATTCCTCCGCGAAAACACTACTCCATGCCCAACGTGAGGCACATCAAACCTCCCTTATCCAGCGCTGTCAGCTAATGATTTGCACAGTTGCGAAACTCCCGTTTTGAAGAGCTACGGATGCAATCACATGATCTGCGCTTGTGGCACACACTTCTGTTTCCTTTGCTCGGGTTACCTACCGGTCGAAAACCCATACTTCCATTACAACACAACCGGCACCGACTGCTATCAGCGATTATGGGAGGGCGATGACGGGGATGTTGAAAATCAAAGATTGATAGAGGCGGGGGTACGACCACCTGGATTTGGAGAAGAATGGTAGTAAGCGGCTGAAATAGAATCATAGCGTCAACGAGAAGATCCCGAAGAGCCAGTAGAACAACAATTGCAACCGCGGCCGCGGGCGCAACCAATACCACAGCGACAGCAACAGCAGCAGCAGAGACAGGCATTTGACATAGAAGAATTGCTACAAATACTCTTTGAAGATGACACAGATTCAGATTGGGAACATGAGCTGATGGCCGACGACTCGGATGAAGAGTCGGACGAAGAGTTGGTTGCTTTTGACGATGTGCCGGATGTGCCTGCACCTCCGCCTGCCCCTGGACACGTCGCCCGGGATAGGGCCGGAAGAGGGGCAAGAGGTGGAGGAAGAGACGGTGGTCGAGTTCGTGATGGTGGTGAGAGGGATAGAGGTGCTGCGCGGGGAGCACGAGGCGGGAGGGTTTTCAGAGCCAGGGGTGTCCCAAGAAGGCTACCTCCACCACAGGACCATGCCGTCGAATGACATTATCTAGATAGTGGTTTTGCAGTCTCCTTTCTGTTGGACATGATTCCTTCTTCTCTTGTATTACCTTTGAATAGAGTAGAGCGGCCGCATAGATTCTTTGTAACATGTAGATGATAGGTTGGGAGCAAAAAAGAATTAGCTGTGAGCTGCTAAATCCCTTCAGTAACTGGTGAATAAAAGTTGGAAAATAATAGGAAAAAAATGTCCGGTGCGAGGATCGAACTCGCGATCTTCGGATTGCTACCACTGTGTGGAAGTCATATTGTGGGGATATGAGACCGACGCTCTACCAACTGAGCCAACCAGACATATACTTTTGTCTAAAAAGAGAAAATGTGGAGCATCTTCAATTTTTACATACTCGGAGATAGGTATGTCCAGAGCTGGGTTTGGCTTCACTAATACCAAATTGCTCCGTCATAAGGGAGGTGGCGGTTCTTGAGGTTGCGTATCTGTAGGGCGGGACGGTTCTTCCTTTCGCAAAGCAAGATCAGAGAAAAAAACTGCATGTCCGACGCTAAAGATATATTACATAAATGGGCTGGTCAGTCTATAAACTGGCTAGCCTGCCGGCCGGCAGGCGCGCTATTCAGTCAATGGGCTTGTATTGCCGGCAGACCAATCCTCCGACCAAATAGGACCCCGGTTTTTAGAACCAATAGTTAGTCGCCACCAAGAAGGACAACGGTTATTGTTGGCAAGTCGGACCATCCAGCAAATACATAGCAAATAAATCTCACCGGTTAAGTTCAAGAGGGCGGCACAATAAATGTGTGCAACGCTCTACCTATCTATCCCCTCGCTTCAATATTCTTTCATCATCTTAACAGCAGGTGTTACTCCCTATCGTCAAAGTTCCTGGCACCAGTGGACCGTGTTCTCTCGCGAGATGAGAGAGCTGCCGATGAGTTATCCGCGGCCAAACCGGTTGCTAGGTCACCACGTTTGAACGCTCCGTTTCTTCTCTAGATAGGTCAGCCACGCCGCTCATTGGTAGTTGGAAAGGGCTCTACATGGTCTAATGCGGGCAGCCAGAGCAATCCGCAGGGATTTCGACAGTCGAACACAAGTTCATTGCCATGTACCAAACATTTACCAGTGACTCGGTCGCTCATAACGGGCTCTCCATGGGGGGAGATCGGCGGAATGTTGGGCCGGGGTGGTAATTGATGGCTTCGGGGGACGCGAGGGTTGGGAGGGTCGGGAATTATGTAAGCAGATCGAGGGTTGACCCTCTACATACTGCCGTCTCTAACACTTCTATTCGGTATTTCTGTTTCGTGGGTGGGCTGCCCTGCTTTTCTATTTGCTGAGCAGACCGGTCTACTCGCAAAACCAGTCCCCGGCCGGCAGACCGGCCAGTTTATAAACAGACTAATTTTCTCGGCGGGCTATGTAGAATACATACATACTTATAGGGTACATACATACGTACCTAGTATGTATACAACGGGAAAGATACCTTTATTTTACCCTCCTCCCCTTCACTATACAGTGCGGTGATTATACAGATTGCCACGTTGTTGTCGATATGTTTGAGATGTTTCTGGTAAATCGTAGTATATTCCATTTGGTTTGTTTGTCGAAATACGTGTCGATATAGCTGTTTAGGTTCTCCTCAATATCAAAAATATGCGACCTGTAATGAGACGTGTGTTTCAGATGAGATGGTTTCGGTACAGCTTGTTGGTAATGATATATTGGATGCGAGCAATGTTGTTATGCAGTTGCGGTGGAGTATGGAGTCCGTTACAAGTGCTGGCTACGGCTTGAGGTAGATACTCTATTTGGTTGGCACTGCGTAACTTGGGTAAAGCTTTTGGAGTTATTGCTCATTATCGTATCAGCGAACCTGACGTTACGATATTTCGCCAAGGATATTATAGTTCTACCTTTTTTTTCCAGCAAAAGTCTATGTATGCCCTACTTTTTGGTCATTCAGTCTAATCTGCCCTGCTTTTGCCAACGGTAACTTTTGGTGGCACAGCAACGCAACGCATGGCGTTGCACAATTTCTACAATTTTACAAACCCTTCATTGGGACCCAAAACCCACGAACATAACTTCGACCGCGATACCATCAATGCAAGTGGGTGAATGCTTGACCTCTTTTTCAAATAGTCGCAGATACCACCGCTATCCACCCATTCTGTAACACCCGAGGAGGGCCGAAGAAGAGGAGGAGGCGAAAAGCATATGTATGCGCAACACAGACAGAGATAATTCAACAAGAGGAATGCAGTGGTTGGTGGGCTTGAGTCGCCGCAGGAAATGCTCCACACGCTACAAAATAGTGCGACAATGTGGATCGCAAGCTGCGATGAGATCAGGAAAATACTACGTTCGACTTGTGATTCACTCAGAAGAATTGAATCCATTGTTCACTACTCCTGTGAGTTTTATCATCGCATGCACATTTAGATATGCAGTGAAGTCGTTGACGACAGTTAAATAGAGAAGTCGTAGTGCGCATGACGCTACCACACCAAAATTTACTATCTAGTAGCAAAAGTACATACCTAGGTATCATATTAGTTATTTGACATTTTGCAAACGTAGGGTAGATTAGACTGAGTAGATACGCTGTGGCGGACAAGTACCAAATAGTTATCCTTGCAGCGATCCACCACTTAACCCCACCACCACCACCACCACCACCACCAACACCATCACCACTACCACCACTACCACCCACCACCACCACCACCACCACCACCTTTACCACCTCCACCACAACAACCTCAACTTTGAGATCACCATGTCCCGGACTAGCACGCACGGTGGCACAATACACGAGCCCTACAGACCTCTAGCTATAGAGTATCTGGCAATGCAGGCGGGGGTAAGTTCCGTTTACCGGTAGTGGTGGATTAGAATTCTAATCTGTGTGTAGTTGTACGTTAGCTTACCAGCTCCTTGAACGGGCTTCTGGAGATGCGTAGCTAACAGAAAGCAGCAGTAATATTCGCCCGCGCAACTGGTGCAACAACCTGGTACTCCCCGCCTCTTCTCACTAGTAGCAGACGCAGCAATATTTATCCCTTCTAGGTCGCCTCCTGTAAGCGGCAAAATTACGTCTTCGTTGCGTTTCGCAGCGCCATCCATGTGTACATTCCTATGCACCCATGGCAGCGCTTGCCCCCAAAACCCTACGCAATCTTGGGGCCATCCACGATGTCCGCGGCACCCTTCGACCCAGACGACGAATATCACGGGATTAATAGCTTAACCGTGGGGGAGCTGGGGAGCGAGGAGGTATTAGTCTCGGCCCACCGTAATGGTGATGTCGTGGTGTGGTATACCAAAGAATTGAAGCTCATGTTGCACTACAACGTTGGGAGCAGCGCATGGGGTGTCGCACTGCACAAGGAGCGCAGGCTGCTGGCTGTCAGTGCTAACAGTTGGAAGATTACCGTGTTTGAGCTTGCAGTTGGGGAGCATAGGGAGGAGAAGGGGTTTGAGAGTGATGGTGAGGAGGAAGGGGATATCGATGCCTGCGTGGACGAACGGAAAAGCTCTAGAAATGGGAACCTGAACGATACGGAGATGCTGCGCAATAAAGAAAGGAGAACGGACGACGCGGTAGTGAAATGCAAGATTCTCCAGGGTGGCCCCAAACACAACATCCCAAATGTAACCTTCCTGGATGATGAGAATGGGCAGTGGCTAGCGAGCGCATCGATCGATGGAACGGTGGTCCTGTGGGATATCCACAGCCAGAGTGTAGTGGAAACATGCAAGTTCGATGGCGGAATGTAAAGCGCATCCCCTTTTGACGAGAAATACCGATGGTTAACGTTTACTCAAGGCGCAGGGGCTGGTCAGTCGTTTATCTGACGCCACAGTCATTTAAGCCCGTTAATAGCATGTACGAGGCGTTAGGCAAATCGCCCATGGATCCACCTCGCCGGAAGGGTGTTCACCCCGAAGACCTACCCCCCAAAGTCAGAATCCCTTGGGTGACTAAGATCACTACGGGCTACGACGGTAATTCAATGCCATCGGCGATTACTGGATGCGACGCCTGGGATATCACACCTCGCTTGCAATCGATATATTCTGGTCTCTGGGGCGATGGGCCAGCACCGGCGTGGGGAAGTGCACATATAAACGAAGGAGAGGAGGACTCTGATGCTGGTAGCGAAGACGAGCTGGAATATGACAATGGTTACGGTGATGACGATGACGCTTCTGCCGAACAATCGGAGGACGAGGGAGATGAAGAAGAGGAGGATGAGGAAGGTCAAGAAGAGACGGCATCCCCACCTCTATTCACTCCTGAAGCTCAGGCAGAAAACGCTTCGGAGAGTGAGGAGCTGGAGGAAGAAGATGCAGATGAGATGGAAGGGGTGGAGGAAACGGATTGGCCGGTTATATCTCAGGGAAGTGGAGGATCAACAGTAGATGAAGAGGAAGGAGAGGACGAAGAGTTAACCCCTATGGGGCCAATTTTCTCACCAGCGGCATCTCCCCGGTTTTCCGGTAGCGGACACATGTCCCCGCCCAAAGCACCAAAGCCGGCAATCGAAGCAGCCCGACCACCCCTGGGCTTCCTCTTTACGACAACTGCCTGTTCAGCCGCCCTCTTCCCCACGGGCGCCCTCTCCCCCGTTGTGATCTGCAAGCGTCCGGCATGTCAGGCGCCACCACCGACCATGGGCCACCGACACCTGGGTCACTTCGACCGCCTCAACATGGTGATCCCTGTCCCAGAACTCTCCCTCGTCGTCGCTGCCTCTCAGCAAGGAAGAGCCAGTATCTTCCGCCTTACCCGTTGTGGGGAGAACTACGCAATGAGACTCGATACCGTCCTGCCGCGCGAGCGCGGCACCGTGCTACGCCCCGGCGAAGAGAGGGACGTGCAGGTTCGCCCGAACGCGCCATTAATGGGAATCACTGTGAGTCCTGTTCAAGGGCAGGAAGTGGAGATCGGGAGAAGCGGGAGGAAGGAACGGTCGAGGGGCGGCGGGTGGAGGGGAATAGAGGCGGGCAGACGGTGGAGACTTCTCATGGTGTACGTTGACAACACTGTCCTGAGCTACGAGTTGGGAAGGCAAAATGAATCGAAGGTGGGTCACCCGCTTGAAAGGAAGGTTTGTATGGTTTGAGTTGAAGCCTGTACGTTTGGTTGCTTCATTTGATCATTGTTAGTATGTACGAGGGGTGGACAATAGGCTGCGAGCTCCAACGTACCGAGTGTTGTATCCGTTATATACTACCACTCTACTGATGCTTAGTATTTGACCTCAATTCTTTACAAGCTGGCTTGGCCCACCTATCTCGTCGTGTAACGTCTTATTCACACCGCCTCCACATCAGACGGACCTCCAAGTCGCACAGGTTACTGGCCTTTGCGGGCTTCGGCATTCGCAACAAGCTCCGGCTTCTCGGTCTACAATCTGCCACCCTGATCATCTCTTGTCTGTTCTACCCGCATAACGCACCTTGAATTGATCTCCGTAAGGTTGAAGAGTGGGATCGCACTTTTCTCACATAACGCATATGTACAAGGAGAGGCTAGCAGGAACTGGTGAAGAAGCACACCCTGCTGGCTTCATTCCCTCCTATGTATATGTGCTATGGAAATGGCTACACAACCAGCGAAGTGGTTCCACTCCTCACCCCGTTCCCAACCGAAGAAACCATCACTTGGTAGGTGCCCTCACATATCGCTGGGAGCAAATAGATCTCTCTCTACGCTTTCGGGACAAAAGAAAAAGTATGTCCGGTGCGAGGATCGAACTCGCGATCTTCGGATTGCTGCCACTGCGTGGAATTCATATTGTGGGGGATATGAGACCGACGCTCTACCAACTGAGCCAACCAGACCTGTACATGGATAAGGAACTTGCCGGTGGCATAATTACTGACTATCTACCCATCCTCCCATTCAGATATCCCAAGAGCTAACTCCATTAATTACCAACGCTTGAAACATAAAATCCCGGATCATCGCACACAACACGAGGGAACACAATGACATAGCGGAACATAGGGAAATACACGTAAGCATAACGGCAAGGGAACGTCCCATTCTCCACACACATACACAAACGAACACACGAACACAGACAGTCCAGTCCTAGCCCGATCCGGTACACCTTCAAGTAGTATACAACCCAACCCTCACCACCAAGCAACCATCCACTCAACGTAATTCATCCTACTGGGACTACTCATGCAGAAGCGGTGGAAGAGGATGAGGACTCGTGAAGGTGATTAAAAGTCTTCGGACTCCTGGAAAAACATGCTGAAGCAGATGATGGTGCCGTAGATGAGGAGACCGCCGATGATGGACATGATCATGGCCGGCACTTTGATGATGTCGCAGTGGGCGAGCATGGCGGGGAGCGCTGTGAGGCGTGTCAGTGGGGCTTCAAAGGAACAGAAGTGGAGCGGTTTGGGATGGCACGGATGTGGAGAGAGGATATATGCAAGCGCCCGAGGCGGGTAGGACCACGCCGCCCCTTCGACCGGTACGATATGCAGGTCTTTCTGCCGTCGTCCTGCAAACTCTCCCCCCTACTCGCGGAGAGATAACCCACCGATGCCCATGATAACCAAAAAGCCCGTCACAAACCGCCCAAGATCGATGAACCCGCTGCCGTTACTCTCGTCGATGAAGTCATCGGGATTTGCACACCGCGAGCAAATGAAGTTCGGGAGAGGCGCGATCACATAGGTCGCGACGACGAGTAGCGGGTAGTAGTTCGGACCGAAGAGGGCAGATGAAAGGATTACGAGGAGGAATCCGATCGCAAGAATCTGGAGCGTGCATGTTAGCGAGGTGTCGAGTATCTAGCTGTTAGGCGAAGACTTGCGAAGGACAGAGCGATTATTGTTTTTAATCCGGCCATGGTAGAGAGCTTGTGAGAAAGTGCTGGGGACAGTAGGGGAGGGTAGGTTGGTGTTAGGGAGAGGACTTCGCGATGACGGTGGTTTGCAGTCGGCGTTGCGCGGCTTCGTTGTCGGCGATGGGGTGGTACGGCGGGTTGGTGGTGTCGTTTCAATGAGGCTGAGCGAGCTTGGGAAGCGCGGACTGGGAAGCGCCCATGGGAGCTAAGACCTGGGACTGGGTTCACGAAGGCGTAGACAGACCCGCGCTTTCGTAGATATTGAAAAGGATACAAAACTCCGGTATCGAAAGAGCTTGGATACACTGTTAACCATTGTAGGCTATTCAACTGTGAAGTCAGAGATGATATTGTTATCTGCACAACCCTAAAAACGCTAGTGCTGAATACTGTGCTCGGTTTAGCGTAATTTCTATATCTACTCTACTTAACTAAGCACCTACATACTAAGCTACTGCTCAGTTACTTAGTCACAACTGAACTGAGCCGCATCCTTTAAGCTCACAACTATCCCCACCAAAACTATCACCATCAACAGCCTCCAATTCCATCACCTTTTCCCCATCCAGACATTTCCCTAACCATCCACAAAGATGTTTCGGAACAACTACGACAACGACTCCGTCACCTTGTACGTTTCTCCAATTCTGTAATTCCCATGACTGCTACAGAGAACTGATTCAAGTCCAAATTGGTAGCTCCCCCCAGGGCCGCATCTTCCAGGTCGAATATGCCTTGGAGGCCATCAAGCAAGGCTCCGCCGCTGTTGGACTAGTCAGCAAGACGCATGTGGTGCTCGTGGCTCTCAAGGTCCGCACCCTCTTCCCTCTCCACCCCACCTCTAGTGTTTCGTCGTCACGGGGTTAACAGGGCACTAGAGGAATGCCGAAGAGCTCGGTTCTTACCAGAAGAAGATCATCGGAATCGATACCCATCTCGGATTAGCCCTCGCTGGCCTCGCTCCCGACGCTCGTGTCCTGTCGAACTTTATGCGTCAACAGTCCATGTCATCACGATTGCTCTACAACCGTCCAGTCCCTGTCGCCCGCGTCGTCAATGCCATCGCCGACAAGGCGCAGGTCAATACACAGCACTACGGACGCAGACCGTACGGTGTCGGTCTGCTAGTGGCCGGCGTCGACGAGACGGGTCCCCATCTCTGGGAGTTTCAACCTTCGGGAATGGTGCTTGAGTACCGTGGCGCTGCGATCGGTGCCAGGAGCCAGAGTGCTAGAACATACCTGGAGAGGAATTTCGAGGGATTCGCGGATGCGAGTAGAGAGGAGCTGGTGCTCCATGGGCTACGGGCGTTGAGGGATAGCTTGGCGCAGGATAAAGAGCTCACGACCGCCAATGTTTCGCTCGCGATCGTGGGTAAGGATGAGAAGTTCAAGCTCTACGATGGCGACGAGGTTGCGGACTGGCTGGAGAAGCTGGGAAGCACACAGAGTAGCCGTGGTTCCAGGGGAACTGCTCCGACTGCCACTGCAGAGGCGGAGACTAGCGGCGCTGCTGCTGGAGATTCGATGGAGGTTGATGGGTAGAGGTCTGAGAGATCCTTAGATAACAACTGGTCAAAACACCGGGATAGCATTCAAGATTTTCACGAGATCGCAGAGTGGTATATGCAGATAATGGCTCAGTAAACCCGCCGTTCCGTGCTCTAAGGAGAAAGAAGTGAACCAGACAGAACAAACTCCTCTGCTGCAGCAGTCTACCAAAAAACATTGTAAGAACGAAACGACTAAACACACTTTCTCTTCTCAATCCTTTCCCTCACTCGTCCAGTCCAAGTCAAATCTTCCCTCTACGGGCATATACGTCCGTATCGCCGTCTCTATCTCGTCCACCGTCTTCGCCTCTACAATGATCCCCCTCAAATTCGACTTGATGAATCCCTCTTCAGTAGCTTTTACGACCCAACCGAGCAATCCGTCGTAGAAGCCCTCGATGTTGAGCACCACAACCGGGCAATCGTGAATTCCCAGCTGATTCCACGTAACAACCTCAAAGAACTCCTCCATCGTACCAAATCCGCCGGGCATGACAATAAACGCCTTCGACAGCCTTCCCATCATGGCCTTCCTGGCGTGCATATCCTCGACGATGGTAGTAGTACCGTACTCGTCCGCCGGCGGGACGCTGCCGCTCTGCTCGAATTTGATCAACGGGCGCGGAATGATCCCGTGGACGGAGGTAGGGCCGGAGAGGGAAACGAGCGTGCTCGAGAGTGCGCCCATCAATCCCACTGTGCCGCCACCGTACACGAGGTTCCAGTTGTTCTTGTGGAATAGACCGGCGAGGTCCCGGGCAGCTTGTTGGTATTGCGGGGAGGCGCCAGAATTGGCGCCGCAAAAGACGCAGACGGTGAAGGCGTCAACGACGCTTGTGGTGGAGGCCATCGTGTGTGAATGTCGATGGATGCGAGGTAAGATGGGCGGTTGGGATGAGCGAGTGAGTGCGTGTGGTATGGATGCAGTAGAATAGAAATGAGTGAAAGAGTTGTGGACGCCAAGTAGAGCTCAGTGCCTGGGCGGCGGGGAAACAACAATCTCCCCCGTACGTCACCACTTGGCCACAGCGCTTTTCCATGTTCGGATTAGCGTATGGTGCTATTTGATGCTGCCGTTCCTGAATGAGACCGGTATTCGAATCATCGGCAACTGCGTGGCAGAGTGAAGTTCCATCGGTACTGTGAGTCACGCACAGTGTCTCAAACTTCAGAAGGTATGTGCGTCTGGTGACATTGTCACAATTATCTAACTTTGTGTGTTCACTCGTGCGGAACCGGCCGACTCCAGAAGCAGGGCAGCTGTTCTCCGAACAGCAACGCCTCGACGGACGCCCTTTCCAAGGAAGGTAACCGTATTCCACTGCGCGGGCAGGGGAGTGCTACATTAGACGCAGGTGCGCATACCCCGCCTCTCTCTAGTGGGCAAATTTCTTTCCCTTGAGACAGTACATATCCCGTAAATTCCAGGGGATATATGGACACTGGCGTCTGGCCGGGAAACCGGATGCGGTTTTACCATTTGGCCGGCTCGGAAAGCTTCTAGGAGTGTATGATCCTAAGGGACCTGTCTCTGCGAGGACATTATAGGGGCAAGGACTATGGTATACAGTCTTCTACCAGGTCGTTAAGGAAAGGATAGCCCAAGACGGAACAATAACGTCAAAATAGTGCTCCCGCAAACCAGCCTAGGAACAGCAGCAAAAAACAGCACTCGGCAGGAGCCCATTCAGACATCTCTTACAAACACATATTAGGTCCTTCCGATCTAGCGCCCAGGGCATTGTGATGTAAACATCCATTTCCAGACAGCTTATCTATCGGGATCCTCTGGGAAATCTCCGACATGACCAGAGCCCGTCCATTTGCGCATGGCCTCCGTTCCATTTGGATGTTCTCCGTCCCCCCTCCACCCCCACAAAACACCAAGAACTCGCCCGTCGAGCCCTGTTAATTCAGTTACCCCCTTCTCCTTTCCATGGACCGAAGAACTCGTAATGGAGTATGCCGCAATGAAAGAGTCGGTCACGTCCTTGAGCGGCGCACTCGTGATTATTGTTGGCGGGTAGTCTGATGGAGCGAACTATTCTGAGACCACTTGAAGTCGAGGTTCTGCATATAGCTAGTGGTTGGCGACGGTGGCGGACTGCAGCATTGAAATGAACGATATGGTAATTCGGGTGGTCGTGCCTCGAACCCTCTCAAGCTTGCAATTGGGTTCCAATATCGGATACTGGGATTCTCGGGAGGTATCTGTAGAGGACGCTCGGCGTTTTTACATACTTCCGGCTTGGAGTCGATCAAATATGCAGGCAGCGGTGATGGACGACATGATTCCGGATATCTAGATGCTGTACCGGTTACCAAACAATCGGGAAGACAGCTGAATACCCGGAGATACAATTTTCAGCTTCTAGTATGGTCCATATAGCTTGGTAGGCCATCGTACCTCCGGCTCTCAGAAGTGATTCCTGCTTGCCATTAGTCATCAACCATACTGGCACCTTGATCCACAGAAAATTCAGGAGAATGAAAAGCTCAGTTAGGCTCGAGCCTTCTATTCTACTAAAATATCACGGGATAAATTTTATAATGATATGTAGTTACATATGTCTAGTCTTTGCCAGACACAACAAATATCAAAGGAGGTGATGTGAAAAACAGTCAGCCGTATTTACCTTTAACGTTCCTTGTCTTTGCTATTGTACCATACAGATCTCGAGCGTATGCTCACTACTGCCTGGTCATACTTTCTTCTGAAGTAGGGTGACCCTCTAGCTCTGGCACTCAGCATACGATTCATCCCCTTCGTCGTACCAAAGTCTCTTGCCCACACGATGTTCCGTATCTGGTGCCGCCGGTTCCACGAATCCCAGACAGGGAATCTTCAATTGTCGCATTCCGGTTATGTATACTGTACCTGAGTTCGCTCGCATGCCACCAACTCTCATCCGCCGGAAAAAAGGATAAAATATACGCCGCCATAGTCTAGATAGGCTGAATGCGAGTATGATTAAACAAAAAAAACCAAAAAAAAACCAACCCCCATCCTCGTTGAGGTGTTAGTGGCTCTTATGGTGCTAGAATGCTAGAATCTTCATGGCTCGAGAAATAGCAGAAGTTGGAACCGTGTCGAACCCTGAAATGCAGCAGTGAAATGATCGTGTGTCGAAGGTGGTTCTGAGTCCGGTGCAGAAAATAAAGAGAGCATGGAATCGACCGACTACATAGGAAGAGAAATGGAGTACGTACCTGCTCCTCGTGGAAGAAGTCCGAAGTTTCCCCATGGGGGCTAGTGAATGCTTGGTTCCGTGCGACCCTTGCGTGTTCTAGAAAGGAGTTGATCCCAAGCAGTGTCCTCACATCCTCCCTGCATCCCGTTCGACAGAGCCAGGCCACATATCAAAACTTTTGCAATATCTCCACCATGGCCACCCCGGCACCAAGAGGTGCTCAGGCTCCCGCGGAGGCATCCAGCTTTCTGGTATGCTCTTTTCCTTGATGCCATGCATTTTCCGCACTTGGTACCGCGCCTGAACGTCACCGCTCACTTTTAGACAGGACAACATCCGGCCTGTCGTCAACGGTATACTAATCTGGTTCGCCGTCCAGAGTACAATCAGTAACTTCTCCACTCCCCCGATTGATTCGCGGTTGCTGAAACTCCGGCGCAGAGTACTTCTCCCCTGCCACCCAGCAGACGACGACGCAGGTCGATCAGACGACCGGCGCGATCATTTCCGCTCCCCCAGCAGGAGACTTCACAGACCGCTACTACTCGAAAGATGTTGAAAACTATCTCTACGTTCCCGGGCAGGTTACACCTCTCTGGGGCGCGGGCACGTCCATGGACATGAGCATCTATCTTTCCGAAGGTTACATGCTGCCACAGTTGTCACATCCCAAGATGCAGGACAATCTAGTCTTCAACGAGAAGGATATCAAGATCGACGACTGGAACGAGAAGCGGTCTGTGGCGGTTGATGTCAACTTCTCCGAGTCAGTGCAGCACAACGGAACTTTGTTTGCTCATATCTTCGTGGCGAAACATGGCGCGGAAATGGATCCCCAGGCCCCTGGATACGATCCGACTCAGAGCTACAGGGTCATCAAGATGTTGACTCGGTACCATCAAAAGAAGAAGGTTGTCAAAACCAAGAAGTTGATAGGTGGCACGGCGGAAGATTCTGTCGACGAGGAGGAGATCCCTGCCACGACCCCCGATGGAAAGCCCATAATCACGAGCTACTGGCACTCGAACCTCACGTTGAACTTGGTTGGCGACGGCGGCGTCCTGAACTATCAAACTCTTCCGGTTCCGCTGCGGCAGCATGTGGTCCTCGAGCAGACTGGCGCTAGGGAGAAGACCGGACGTAACGGATGGTACTATCCCATCGTCTACCCGAATGAGTTCTGGCTATTGCGGGACCACATGGTGGAACTCAATAGTACTGTCCGATCCCTGCCGCTGTACATCGACCTTACTCCCATCTCGTTCTGGAAATTCCAGATCATTTCCTCAATGGACTTTTCGTTCAAGCAGTCTGCGGCCAACCCCAATACAGCACTTGGCCAGAGCGCCTCAACTGGAGCCGAGCTCGAAGAGTTCAAGCGCATCCTGATTGAGACCAATATCTACCTTCTAGGCACCACTGCTATCGTCTCGTTGCTGCATCTCGTATTCGAGATGCTCGCGTTCAAGAACGATATTTCGCACTGGCGTAACAAGAAGGACAACGTCGGTATTTCTGTGCGCACGATCCTTGCCAACGTCTTTATGCAAACAGTGATCTTCCTGTACCTCCTCGATAATTCAGACGGTACCAACTGGATGATTCTCTTTGGCCAAGGCTTCGGAATCCTCCTCGAGGCGTGGAAGATCACCCGCATGGTCAACGTGAAGATCCTCCCTACTCCCCCTGGGTCGCTGCTTCCCTACAAGATCACTTTTGAGGACAAGCACAAGCTCTCTCAGCTCGAGCAGGAGACCAAGGAGTACGATGAGGAGGCGTTCAAGTATCTCTACTGGGTAGCGATCCCTTTACTCGCCGCATACGCTGTCTACAGCCTTCTGTACGACACACACAAGTCTTGGTACTCGTTCATCATCACCACGCTTGTCGGCAGTGTCTACGCCTACGGATTCTTGATGATGGTGCCGAGTCTGTACATCAACTACAAACTGAAGAGTGTTGCGCATATGCCCCGCAAGACCATGATATACAAGCTACTCAACACGTAATCAACTCCGTCCCCATTCGACTTACTTTTGCTAACTAAGCGTAGTTTTATTGACGACCTCTTCGCCTTCACAATCAAGATGCCAACACTCCATCGTCTTGCTACGCTCCGTGACGACATCATCTACTTCATTGCTCTGTACCAAAGCTGGGTGTACCGAGTTGACCACCGGAGAGTCAACGAGTTTGGGCAGGGAGGCGATGACGATGACGAGTCGGAGAAGAAGGAGGTCGAGGGTGCGGAGACCGTTATTGAAGAGAAGACGGAGGCTGTTGCTGCGTCTAGCAGCGACAAGAAGAAGGGCGCCACGAAACGGCGATGAAGGCATGTAATGTGGTAGAAGGTATAAGTTGAATGATAGTGTTTTAGCTCTTGTTGTGGAGCAATTGATTGGCAATGATATCCTTGTTTCGAAACATAAGTGTTCTAGGGCTACACGCAAGGTCAAAGTCTGGTTAATTCAGTTGGTAATGCGTCGGTCTCATCCCTCACAATATAAGGTCCACACAGTGGTGGCAACCCGAAAATCGCGAGTTCGATTCTCGCATTGGGCATTGACTTTTACCGCGGCACGTGGGTTCTCGCTTTTTGTTTCGCGGAGGTTGTTTGGCTGAAGAGGTCAGGTATGTGATAAATGGGAGGCGCGGTAAAATGAGAGTCGTGAATGGGCTAGATGGCCGAGAGAGGAGTTATTGCAGACAATGCAGGATGTGAAGAGTGGAGCTATCTTCCGATGTTTACTGAGGATCAAGAGTCTATCCTCGCATAGCCAGCAGGTTACAGTCTCGTGGTGAAAGTACATACGAAGAGTTCGGGGTGTTCGGCCAAGATGGGCAAGTTTTCCCACCTAGTTATGGGGGTATGTACCTAGGTATGTATTCTACATATTGAGTATGGAGGTCGAGAGAGATGTTTATGGGTTCTTGGAGACTCTTTTCGTCGCTCGATCAACCTCCGCCATTCGAAGTCACTCATGCAGGTGACAGGTCCGAACATCAGTTCGCTAAGATGTATGCTGGATGAATGCCTTGTGTTTGCCGATGCAATCATCATATATCTGGACGGGAACTTCTGGCTTGTACGTAGATATATATTGTACCTGCGGGGATAGCCATCAAAAATTATCTGAGGCAAGCACAGTTAGAAGTTGGATGCAAGCGCGATCACTTGATCGCCTCGCCGCCCTTTCTCTGTGACATCCAGCCCTTAGACTATTCACAGGGATTCGGCCCATGAAAATCATTACGGCTGTGACTTGCGTTGCACTGAATGTTCTATGCATAATACCGAATCAGTTAGACCTAATAAGGCCCTGTTCGGCTCGCACCGTATTTCTTAGCACAAAATTGAGCTGACGTCAGTTTGTAAATACGCTGAGCGTTCGGCTCAACCACTTGAAGGAAATACGATAAGGTGGAACGAGCCACATCGTATTTTTTGCGTATTTCACTGAGCCACCACCAGAAAAATAAGGTATGGCGTTCATCACCAGATCCCCTTGAATCCGTGCAACAACATCCACAATGGCCGGTTCCGGCCTCCTCCCCCAAGAAAATTGCTTGCCATTGCGACTCTTGTTGGCCAATACGAAACTCCTTTTTATGACAAGACTCCGTCTCATACCTCTGTATTGACTGGCTCCCCGCTATGTGCGCGCCCTGTTACCAACTGTTGCACCTTAGCTGGAAGTAGTATAGTAGTTACAGTTTTTTTTTTTTTTGTTTATTCATTACTCGTGTGCGACCTATTTAGATCATGACGAGGGGCGTAGCCCATATGTACAGTCCGTTTAAATATAGTAGTTACAGTGTGGCGTAGAGAGGTTGTTGAGTTGTAAAATACGAACAGGTATTTAAGATATCTGGGCGCCAAGTCATACGGAGTAGTGTACCGTATTTCCAAACTAACGTCGCTTTAGAAATACGGTGCGAGCCGAACAGGGCCTAAATTAATGCAATGTAACATCCGCGCCATTGTATTCGGTGTTTATATCGACCTTTCTTTTCCATCAGCCACAATCGTCTCCTTCTTCTCCTTCTCAATCTCCTCGCCCCGTCCCCATCCACAGGGCGGTTACGGGAAATATCCTTCAAGGAAAGAATCACAAAGTTCGCCAAGAGAAACTCCTGTGTTGGGGTTTGCGGGGGCCAGTTTCCCCTCCACCAACTCGAAACCATCCCCATCCATATCCACATGTCGAAGGTCCGGGTTATCAGTTGATCCTTGGTATTTCGTATGCCGACTCCGTATTATCCGTATCCGCTCGGACCGGCCCCGGATGGTGGATACCACAGATGGTGGATCCCCACCAGGCCAGCACCGTTCGATGGCTATCCATCAATAACGACCCAGTACGGTACACCTCCACCCACACAGCCGCCGTATGATATGTATCCGCCCACATCGACACATGATGGATAGCCACTTCTTTTATGGGAAGTATCCCTCTACGCAGACAGGGTGCGGCCGGTATGCACCTATGCCACGGTCTCCACTCATGCAGATGCCACCTGATCCATATACACCGCCTCCCCAAACGCATAACTCGTATTCAACTCGTCCATCAAATCCACAGTCCCAGCCAGTTCGGCCATCTCGATGGCAGAAGGCATACGAACGGCTCTCGCGCAAAGATCAAGAGACACTTCCCTGTCTCTCGATTCCCGGTAAAGATGACCTGGAAGCTGTATTGCAAGTCACGATTGATTCCCGTCGAGTGCTTCCACAATGATAACCACCAGCGGGAAGACTGTTTCGGTTAGAACACTCGCAGAGAAGGCTATTTTTTGGATCGAGAGGTTCAAAGATGTGGGGAACGTTTTTATGCAGTACGACCCAATACAGCCAGAATACATGAGCGCTGCCTTAGGCGGGCTTCAGAATACTACGACAGGTGCGGGGCCCGTCTTCCGAGTATGATTAGGGCTACAGCGGAAAAAACTAATGCCCGAGACTATAGATGGTAGTGACCGACAGCGCGAATCTGGCTACAATTCTGACTGGCCTCGAGATCATGGCTCTGCTGCTTGTCAGGTGCAGGGCGTACGAGACTCACTATGTCGAGCCCGATCCCAAACCGGTCAACATCGACGGACTTGGGGAGGTGCTTGTAGACCTTTACGCAAATGCCATGAGGTTTTTGGCCAAATCCAAAAAATTCTTGGAGAGGCCTACTATACTGGAAGAACTTCAGAAACCTATCCGCAGGACAGAAGTCAACATCGAACAAATCTATACACAGCTTCAAGGTGAGCGGGTCTCTGACATAACTAGCCGGAACATGGATGAAGTTGCTGGACCGATCCGGTAGATGCCAAACGCACGGAGATCTTAAGTTGGGTATCGACATCGGAATATGAGAAGCACCACAAGATCTGTAAGCATGAACCTCTGGAAGGCGGTGGAGCATGGTTGTTTGAAACCTTGGACTTCAAGAGGTGGATGGGTTCCACCACGTCGGGCGAATCTATCTTTTGGTTATAGGAAGACGTGAGTATTCTTCGGTTGGACTAGATACCCGGAACTATTCTGTTAATCGCATGAATCCGAATGGCTAATCGACTCGCAGCTGGAGCTGGGAAGACGATGCTCACGTGGTAATGTATGCTCTTCCAGTTGTGCACTTTCCCAACTTTACTGTTGATAGAGCATCCACCGTGAAGTGGTTGGTGCGTCAGGGCAAGCCGGTGCCCTACTTCTATTCCAAACGCAGTTCCAACGGCCCAGACCGACAGGAGTTTGCCAAAATCATGCAGGCTTTACTCCACCAAATTGCCCCTCAAATCCCCGGAAGCCAGCTGCCGGAGATTCTGGTGGATGAGTACGAAAGGAGGAGGCTCAGCGGAATGGTTGACGGCTCCTTGGAGCCATGCAAGTGCTGCAATATGATCCTCTCGCTCCTTAATTCACACACGGGCGTCACCATCGATTAAGATGCAGACGAATGTTTTTCCAACGGATAGTCATCCCTTATTGACAGTCTCGAGCGGCTTGTGGCAGAGACCTCGTCCGCTGCTCGGGTCAAGCTCTTTGAATCACTCCAAGAAAATACGAGTGTTTCGGCCAATAGTAGGTAGATGAAAGCGATATCGACCGTTATGTCTACAGGGATTTGAATCGATGCATGGAGAAGAACCTTCTACTTTGTGGCAGAGTTTCGGAAGAACTGCGAGATGAAGTTGCTTCCGGATTGATTTCCAAAATAGACGGAATGTATTAAGCACCCTGAGATCCGACGAAACCCCAATTGGTGCTGATCTAGACAGGTTTCTTTGGATCAAACTTCAGCTTCAGGGTCTTTGCGAGCTGCATACTGAATATCAAGTATGAAAAGCTTGGCTAATTGTCTGGAGAGATGAGGAGCGTGTACTCGGAGAAATCCTCTAAGATAGAGAAGGCCAACAGTTTCAAAGAGGCAAGGGCCGCAATCGGTTGGCTACTATGCGCAAATACACCCCTTCACTCACGTTCGTGGGCCTCTGCAGTTTCCTGGTCACTCGGCGGTGAACCTTCGCGTAATTCTCTCGGTTCTCTGCCAGGCAAGAAAGCACATTGCGGTTGCTACGGAGGGCTAACGTCCGGCGCATAAGGTTGTTCCAGGAAATGAGAAAGCTGACGAGTGGGCCAAACTCGCGACGGAAAAGCCAGGCGCTCGCGTAATGCCGCTCCCCAGATCCCTCGCTCACCTCGAGAGGGAGATCTCAGAAAAGAAGTGGGCAGAAGCACGGCGATGGGCTGGGGGACGGATCTCCAAGAAGAAATACAGAGTGCCGAAGAGCCAGAGGCCGGATGGCATGATGGCGGGGAGCACTAAGAAGCTCGCCTCAAGGATCTACCAGATGAAGACTGGCCACTGTCTCACTGGGCAGTACCTCCAGTGGACGGAGAGCCAACCTACCGCGCAGTGCTGGTGGCGCTGGTGCAAAACGCAGACACGGGATCACCTTTTCAAGGTGTGCCCAGAATGGAAGGCCCAACAGAAGATCCTATGGGCAGAGGTGCGGAAGGAAAGCGGGAGGGGGAAGGATCGGCTCACCATTTGGGACCTCCTTGCCGAAGGGAGATGTAGCCAGGCGGTACTAAACTTCCTCGCCACTACGGATGGGAAGGCTGGTTCCGGCTGAAGAAGACGTGGGGAGTGAGGTGTCAGAGTGGGAGCTCCTGGAGTGCCGGGAGCGGGAAGAGGGGAGGAGGGCGGAGACGGAGATGTTGGGTGCCGCAGAAGAGGTGGTGCTGGGGAGGAGCTACCGCTGTTCGTACCCACACCCTCTTTCATGGCATCCGCAGACGAGGTTTAGGGGGCGGGCCGTACCTCCCTTTTGTTCTTTCTTTTGTTCTCCACTCATTTGGATTTGTTTCCTTTGCGATCTCCTTGGTGCGCCTATATCTTGGGGCAGGCCTGGGCGGAGGGCAACGGGGAGCTTGCAACGTGCCGCCACCGCGCGGACAGCGGACGAGAAAACTGGACAAAAAGTGCGCCGCCATAGTCTAGTAAGGCTGTATGCGAGTATGAATAAACAAGAAAAGATCTCCCGGTCCTCTGCGTATCACTGCGGAAGCTTTGCTGTCAGTGTGCCGCAGGTTAGCGGTGTACGGCGAGAAGTAAGACATTACTACATACTTTGGCACATCTGTCGGTACGCGAATTCCTAGAGTCAAGGGAGGTGTTCTCGACGGTGGAGCTAGAGAAGGTGGCGGCGGGGGGTTGTTTGGTTTTCCTCATCCAGTACCGCTCAGTTGCGTCGGAGCTCGATGCCTCATTTCGCAAATACGCTGCCCGTCACTGCTCCAACCACCTGCAAGCACGCCCGGAGCGGCTTCCCACTCTTCAGGGTGCTTTCTTCGTGGACCCTTCCGACCCGGAAACGACGTTCAGAGAACGGAGACGATCCGTGGAGGTTTATGCCCGGCGAAAGAGAGACCGCTTCGCTGACAAGATTGCGAGCTTGATGAGTCCATTGCTTGCAGCAGTGTATTTTGGGCTGACGGTTCGAGCATCCTGCGATCTGGGAGTTACGACCAGAATCTGAAAGACGACTATGGGTTTTCGTTGCTCGGCATTGCCTGCAGAGCCGGCCACGAGAAGCTCGTGCAGAGGCTGCTCGACGGCGGCACTGCTGTCGCTCCAGTGCCATTGGGGATCGGTAGTCATGGTGGTGTGTTGGTCAGCGGCTGCTCTCGGGATCCTTTCCACAGTGTTGACAAAACACAGCGTTGTACCTCGCCATAAAGCACCACCACACCGAGGTGACGACTTTACGAATTGATGCCGGCGCGGAGCTGTAAGGAGTGAGGGTGGCACATTGTGTGGTGAGGGGGGGGAGTTAGAGATGGAGACTGACGGGCGGCCTGCTGATATAGAGACTGATAGGCGGTCTGTGGATACTGACTGACGGGCAATGGGTTGATCGTCGGGGGCAGCGGGTTTCTAGGAGCGATTGGGCTTCTCCGGCTGCTCGCCGGGCGTAGATCTCTCTGTAGCCTTTCTCTTCGCTCCTCCTTTGGATTGCTCAGTGGTAGGGCTCGAAGCTGTATTGGGGCTGGACGTGCTCATCGCTGTATCGGACGCGTCTGCCGGGGGCTTGCGCTTTTTACTCACGCAGTCCGCTACGCCTAACTTTGCTCTCAGTTTGTCGCGATCGGTCAATAAACTGTGTTTGCTATCCTTCAATTTTTAGTGCTTGATCGTCTCTGTTGTCAGAGGTTGATTAGTAGGCCTTGACGAAAACTTCTACTGCTTAACTATCTATTGCAGCATAGGCTCTGTGGTATCTGCTCATGATCTTTTGGCTTCACTGCCTAACCTCGTGCCGTGTGGTCCCTCCCTACATGATTAGCTAAGTATCTAGATTGCTTGCTGCGTGCTTCGACCTCCATTTCCTAAACAATCACTCGACATGCGCACCCTCCAGCCTTAGCCCTTAGCCCTTAACCCTAGAAGCGGCCAAACTTCTCTGCACTAGCGCCAAAAACCCCCTTAAAAGGCGACCGCACTTCCACTCTTTCCTCTTCTTTTTCTTTTCTCTTTAGCTCTCTTTGGTACGTCTTCTCCACCCTCCAGCTACCTACAGCAACTCTCCTTGAATATCCGTTGCTAATTGGCCTTCCTTCTGCGCATACAGCCTTTTGGCTTAGATCAAGTGTAGTATCTGTTCTTTTCAGTTTAATATCTGAAATCCGATAATATATCGGTTCTAATATTAATCTTATTTTTGAAGCTCTCGGGGTGTTGGCCGCTGCGCTCGCGCATGTCAATCCCCACTGTGTCACCGGTATTGCACTGCCTCCGGTTGATGCGAATTTCCATTGTTTTTGCTCTGGTCTCAGTCACGAGGGCACAAGGGAGATTTTTCTGACCGGGTGGGGCGGTTTTTGCTGGGGAGGATTAAAGAAAGAAAGTGGGATTCAATCCTACACTTTTGTACCTATCCAAAGCATTGTGTACGATGGCTCGAATACTAGGTACCCACTTGTGTAGAACGGATATGTATCTGAAGTATCTATGACTTGACAGTTCCGGGAGAGCAGAATCATGAATGTATGATTTGGTGATCCGATGGAGGTATGGGGAATGTCACCCTCGTTCGGACGCGAAGCTGCGGATGCGCGCTCGGCTTTCGCTTTCCGTCCCCTGAGCTGATGTCCGTCTTCGTAGTGGTGTACCTTTATCCTTTATCCTGGTGATGTCGGTTGCCATGTGCCTGCGAGTACGATAATTACTCCCAATATCCACTGCGGTGCCATTCCGGCATCCAGTAATCATAAACAAAGCCCTATATCCAAGAGAATCCAACCTCACAACCCCCCCCCCCCCCAGTGCACTCCGCCCGGCGCCGCTGTCCGAATTGTCGGAGTTTTGCTGGACTGTGCGTGCGTACTGTGGTCGGGGGTAAAAAACGCTAAACGCATATTGCTATCGTATTACGGCGTGAAAAATACGTACCTATCTTGACCGTTTTAATACGTGTATGCACATCAGGAAAACGTAGTTTGAATGCGTATCAAAACAGTCAAAATACGTATTCCTCACTTCCAGATACCCGTCGGGCAGGAAAACTACGTTGTTTTTTCACTCCCCCTCACTATAACTACAGTATACAGTAAATGTTGTGCGTGTACTCATAACCATTGCCAAGATGTAAACAAACCACCTGATTAGCTGACAGTGCTTGAATATCTCTGGTCTCGATGACTCCCAGCCGGTAGAGTGATAACTATGTAGTTTGTCTGCCATCGTCAGTATCAACTGAAAATGTCCGGAAGAAACCCAACTTCATTCCTCTTTTCCTATTCTTTTCCTATTCTCTTTCTTGCGACCGCTTAATTATCTTCGTTCGGCAGCTCTTTGGTAAGTTGTGGAGTCACGCGCCTGGAGAGTTGTCTTCGGCAAGGTTTTGATAGACCCCGGGCACTTGCATATGGTCTGCAAGAGCGTATGCACACCCTTGTTCACGCACAACCCAGCAAAACCTCATCTGTGCGTAGATACATATAATACTAAGTGTGCGAATATGTCGACCTGCACGGATTTGTGCACGCCCAGCCCAGCAAAACCTCGATAACAAAAGAGATCCGATATCACACATGTGCAATCCTACGCCGAGCGCAATAAAGATGAAGAAAAAAAAACCCTCTTCCTCCCTCCCTCCCTCCCTCCTCTTTTTCCTTTCTTACTACACCGGCTCCTGTCTCTGACCCCCCCTATTCCAGTTTTGCGTCCACGTTTTCTGTAGAATTTGATCGAACCTGAGGACCGTTTGGCAGCATATGATCGCCCGCCGGATTCTTTCTCTATCATCGGCAAGAATCTGGAGACCCTGCGGCGTGCGGCAGCGAGAGAGACCCACGTATGATTGGCCCGGCTCGAACGCGTTCGAGATATCGACGGTTGCGAAGTCGAGTGATAGTCCCTGTGCTTTGTGGATCGTTACGGCCCCTGTTTGATGGGATCAGCGATGGAAGGGAAGTAAGAGGCGAAGGAAGGGGATTTACAAGCAAGCGCGAGTGGCAGCTGAACACGCTCCAGTGTCTGTTTCCCCTTCGAAAGGTAACTGGTTTGTGTCCATGAAGAGGGAAGGACAGTGCGTGTAATCATCGGCTCCCCTGAGCTCGAGAGGTAGCGTACACAGGGGAGCGTCACTTTTTGTTTCTCCTTATCGCAGTGCTGGCGAAAGTACGTGAGGAAGACTCTGCGGTCGTTCTCGGTGGCGGTTGCCAACAATTCCTCGAGTCCGTACTGCTGGAAGCCTACCACGACGCCGCGAGAGCCGTTCGCTAGTTTGCTGCTGGCATCGACATTCTTCAACAGCATAACCTGTGCTCCCTCTTTCAACCTCAAGGTCTTATATGACTGCAGATTGGTAAAGAAGTAGTTGTCTAGTTCGGACCCCACCAGTTGCCTGGTGTGAGTGGGAGATGTTGATATCGTCCCGGAGTCTATTGCTTCGATCACGTATTCCTTCTGCTTGAGCTTCCTGAACTCCATCTCATTCTCGTGCTGAACGTTCGCTCGGTGCGTGTATAGCCTGGTGGGCTTGATACCCCCAATATCCGTCAATGGGCGACGCAGAGCCCAAAGGTAGTCAAGAATTTCTTCGGTAACGTTACCAATCTTGATCTGACCGAGCATCTCCACCCACTGTTTATCCGTTTGTCGGTGTACCTTGCTAAGGATAACTGTGGCGAATCGCGCTTCCTGCCACGTCCTTGTTTGGAAGACATACTTGAGGCCTTCGTTCCAAGGGTGGTAGCATTTCTGGCATACACACCAGATTGATGGGTGGATTCCGATTGCGGCGAATGCGTTTTTGGGGGGCTTGGACTCGTAGGATCGCTCATCTTTTTTTGGGAGGAAAGACCCTGGATGTATTAGGACCAGGCAGCAGGAGAGAAGTGGGTACGTAAAATCTTACCACATAGCTGGCATTTTTTGACATTATCGGGGACAGGTGGAAGTTGGTAGAAGTCTCCAGAGACAACCACCTGCATACCGCCGAAGAATCCGGTGTGTTCACGAATCGCTTTCGCGAGGGCATTCAGTTTCTCCCACAAATCAGGATTGAGCATCGAGATCTCATCAATGATGAGAACTCTCGTTTCCAGCCACCTTCCTTTCGCGCGTCCAACCGCGGTCTTTTTCGTCATCGACATGCCAATATACTCCGAAATTCCCTTGTCGCCAAGCCCCACCCCCGAGAAGCTATGAATTGTGGTTCCCCCCAACTGCACCGCTGCAATTCCCGTCGGCGCGGTGACAGCATACATAATTCGCTTTTTATCGAGGTGGTATTTGACGTGTTGCAAGATCAACGACTTTCCCGTTCCTGCAGGTCCAGTAAAGAAGACATTTCTTCCCTCAAGGATCAGTTCCAGCACGCGGTTCTGCTCGTCCGTAAGCGCGACGGTTGGCTTCGCAGCCCCGGACGCACCAAACAATAGCTCCGTTGGACCTAACCGTGCCTCGCTCTGGAACGGATGACTGCCATTGGGAACAATCTCCGACGTCGACTGGCTGTCGAGATGGCCGTCAAACTCGTCGATGTTCTCATTTTGGTATTGATGAGCATTCAGAGAGTCCGAGTCCTGTGTGAGATCCACAATCTGACTCGCCGTGACTTTCTTCCCCCGCGGCGGATGCAGTGATGAGGAGAAGTGAGGACTGTTGGTTCTAGCAGCACCGCCCTGTTCACCCTCTGTCGCCGCTTCGCGCGATCGCTTCTTCTGCAACGTGGCCGGAGCCATGGCCTGGGCGCTGAATCCCGCCGCCGCCAGCCTCGAAAGCTTTATGAGCTCCCCATCGCCACTTCCGGTGGGGTCGGCAACCTCTCGCGTCGCCGTAGCATTCCCACCACCACCACTGCCACCGCCGCCCCCAGCACCAAGCCACGCCTCGGCCTCCGTACGCGTTGGAAAGCTCTTGTGCACAGCCCGGGGGTACCGCTCCACTTGTGCCTGCGTTTCGGCCCTTCGGTTCAGGGTCAGCGCTATCTGCCGCCCGCCCGCCAATTTTCGGGGTAGGAACCATGTGTTGTATATCCCAGGCCGCCGCCCGATCCGCACGGCGAAGAACTTCTTCTTGGACCTGTTGCCGGTCATGATTTGTGGTGTTCGGGCTGATGGCAGTGGGGATGCGAGGTGAGGGGTGGGCGCGGGCGGCGGGCGGCGGGCGGGGAATGATGTGATGTGTTGTCTAGGGAAGATGTGGCTATCTACTGCTGATGTCTAGAGTGCAGCCACGGGTAGATCAGATAGATACACGCAACGTGGCTAGAGCCGATGTGGTTTAGCCCAGTAAGACAGCTACCGATTGATCCTTCGAACGAAGGCCAACGATGTGGATTAACATATAGGATTTAGTTAGACTATACGGGTGGCTCTTTTTTTCTGTTTATTCACCAATCGCATGCGACCTATGTATGTACTTATCTAGACCAAGACAACATACATAGATACACTTTTGCGGTTCCTGTCCATTGTCCCTGCGGCTCGTTGTGGCTCCCCCCGCCCCCTGACCTGTCCCAAGGTGGAAGGAAATAGCAAAAGACATATCTAGCAAAAGAAACCACCTCCTTGCTCCTCTTCAGCGGAGGCCATGAAGGAGGGCGGGGGGAAGAACTGCAAGCGTTCCTCAACCTCTGACCCCCTGCTCCTCGGCCTCCAGTCTCCTCTCCTCTTCCCTCTCTCCTCACCCCCAGAGCCCCCACCTCCGACGCCCGGGGGGCTGGCCAGTGACAGTGGCCCGTCTTCAACTGGTAGATAATACCGACGAGATTCTTTTTTGCATTGGCCAGGATGAAGTCCAGCATCTGTCGCGCCTTCCGGCTTACCAGTATTTCCTGTAGGTGACTTTTGCATCCGCCCACGCCTTTTCTTCCTACCAATCGGTCTCGGTGATCGAGCGCTTCGAGTGGGCGAGGGGAGGGAGACGTCTTCTCCCCATACTGGTCGCCGTCCCGAGAAATTCCACGCATGAGTCCGACTCCTCCGCCGCCAGCTTCGCACACTCGTCTGCCTTCTCGTTTTCAGGCACCCCTTTGTGAGCGGAGTTCGGTCGTCACCGCCAGCTCCCTCTGACGGAGGGTGGCGATGTGCCTCCTGGCCTCTAGGGCATTGCACTTGGCCAGAACAGCTCGTCCGAGGTCATCCGAAGGATATGTAGCCGCCTGGGTGTCTGAAGATCCGTCCCCCGTCCCAGAGTGTGGGGCGGCGGGCGGCCGTTTCCAGTGCTCAGGCAATGGTAAGTCCGCGCGCACCTTATGGCCTTTCCACTGCTCTCCCTTCCGCCAGGTGACTGCGTAGCCGACCGCGTCCGACCAATGCGGGTGACTTGTGATTTGATTTTTTACGCCTGTTGCCTCCCGCTTTTTCGCCGGGATTGCTACATAGGATGACCCAGCATTTTTTCTCTAGCATTGCGTAGAATAGCGCTCTCTCGAGTGATAGCTAGCAGCCCGCGCCACCAGCAGCAGCCCTCGACGCAATGCCTCACAAATCCGTGTCGCGCAACAATACAGCTTCGTTTGGAAAGACTGAGACTGCAGCTAATACTACTGAGTATGTGTCTTGCGGCACGTACGTGCGCAGTAGCCAAGGCCTTTAAGGTTGAGCAACGTAGCGGAGCTCGGTCCGGAATATCTGGCAACCCTCCAAAGCTGTGTCCTCCCAGTTTTCTCCTCTTCTCACCTTGCCGGCCGTCCCTGGGTACACGTATGAGTGGTGGTTCACATTGCACGGCCTCCTTCTCCAAAGCAGCAGCTCCTCCGGCTCCCTCCAGCTTCCTCAGTCTCCTCTTCCTCGAAATCTTAGTCGTCGGCTTGTGCACCGTCATGCCCTTAGGGGGCCGCATCAAGGAGAAATGCGCGGTGGTTCTGCGCCTCGGGCTTGTTGGCCAGCATACCGATACAGGCTAAATAGTTTGGATTGGCGATTGTGACCTCCACACGTTCCGACGCCTTTTCCAGTGCGCACGTACCTTGAAGTTGCACGCTTTCTCGGCGCAGACGGCGACGTTTATCTAGCCGCTGGTTCACCACCATCCATGAATGGAGTATCGAGGCTTTCCCCAGGTAATGGACTTTTGGTAGCGAGTCTTGAATCCATCCTGCACAACTCACCGGATGATGTGTCTCTTGAAGTCCCGGAAGCAAGGAAAATGGTATCCCATTGGTATGGCCTTAGGAGGGCGATAGTGCGCGGAATCCGGTTCCATGGCTGTTTCGGGTTTCTCGGATATCTCATTTGCGCTTGGGATTGGAGAATTTCCGCCGATAGGAGCCATGTTGGATTTGCGGATGTTGAATGCTGCTGGCGACGAGGGTTGTGTTGCTAGCTGTCACTCAAGAAGAGTGAATTATTCTAGGCAACGAAAAAATGGCGGATCACCCCAACAGTCCCGGCGAAAAAGAGGACTATCTGGGGGGAAAGGAGTTTTTTTTATTATCACTAATCGCGTGCGACCTATCTAGGTCACAGCGATACTAATGCGGGTAGCCATGTCGATTCGAGTTTGAGGGTTGGAGGCACCGAGTGATGATATGTGGAAGAGTGCAGACCAGTGGTGCGGACACAGGATTCCGCCCTATTGACTCTACGGAGCAGTACTTCTTCGGTTGTGCTTCAATACCTAACAACCCCTTCACGTACACAGACCGCCCCACGGCAACTACCACCATGAACCAAGTTGAAGTTCCCACCAGCTACGAACTCCGCAAAGCGCGTGAGATAATCCTTGTCGTATGCTAACCTTTCCCGCCCTCTCCCTACCATGCTAACCCTCCGACATTAAGGCTTTCCGCGTCTTTGGACTGCGGCTTGAAGGTCATTGGGTTCACCGCCCTGTGCATGACCTCTACCTATTCCTCCGGCGCTCCCGTCACTTCCCAAAGTACCTCGGGACGGACGACATGATATTTCTCGAGGTCTTCGCCTGCGGGAATAAATACGCCGCGCTGCTGGACCTGGATGAGGAGGGTTGTGTGAAATGGGAGGTTCCATCCATCAGTGTTGACGAGGCGATCGAGTGCGCCAATGAAATGGGAAGAAAGGGTTATGAGCTGCTGGCGGAGACAGTGAAGAAGTTACTTCGGACGAAGGTTGGCGAGTTGAAGCTGTATGAAGGTCCTAAGGCTATAGAACTTCTGGTGGCGGCCGAGTTGGCGCATGGTTAGCTGGTTTAGGGAGACCTACTCGGAATCTAGCTGTTGGTCTGTTGAATACATGCTCATTATATGTGATTGTGATGTCGTTACATTGGGTATCTATTCATCCCCGATCTCGCCCGCGACCGGCCTGGCTCGGCCCCCCGTGCCCCCCTGCCCCGGCGGCGCAGTAATATCCGCACTCAAACTCGCTTCCAAATACTCCTCGAGCTCTTCGCTCAGTGTCTTCAGTCTCTCCTTGACGACCTCCACCTGCTCTTCTCCTACGGTGATCCTGCCGGGGGGGTTCTCACTCCCCGCAATCTCAACCACGATCCTCACTGTATCCGCCATCCCATCCACCTCAGCCATACCTCCCGCTTCACCCACCCGCTCCGCAAGAGCCCTAACCCGCCTCGCCGCTTCTCCACCGGGCGCATCTCTGTACTCGTCCTTCTCGCTGGCGACCACGACCTCGCCCGCGCCCCAGACTGCAGTCTCAATACCCGGCTGCACGACACTAACCCTGACGCCGAACGGTGCAACCTCAAACGCAAGCGCATCACATAGTCCCTCGGCGGCGTGATCCGCAGCGGATCTCAAACTCAGTCCGGGCGTTCCCATCGCACCTGTGAGCCCAGTAACGACGATGATGTGCCCACCCCTCTGCTTCCGCATCACCGATAGTGAGGCCTTGATGACATTAACCCGTCCGAAATACCCCGCCTCGAATTGTCTCGTGATATCGCCCGGGGCCATTTCTTCCAAGGCGCCGACATACGTCGGCACACCGGTGTGGACGACGGCATCGATGCGGCCGAACGCCGCCACTGCCGTGGCGAGCGCGGATTGGCAGGTGGATGCGGAGAGCGGGTCAAGCTCGAGGACTACGAGCGTGCCGGTGTGTGCGTGCGCGCGAAGTGTGGTGAGGAGGGGAGAATTGAGGTCGGTGCGCGTGCAGCAGGCAGCAAGGGAGGCACCGAGAGTGAGGAGACGGATGCAGAGGGCGTGGCCAAAAGGCGTGAGGGCGCTAGTCAAGAGGTAGCTTTTTGGCTTTTGGGAAGGGGGATCGGAGTCGGACATGCTGGCAAAAGTCTATCTAAGCGGGGGACTGTGTGGGGTGCAGTGATCGGCCCGTCGTCGCATACATACTTATCTACATACGTATGTATCGAGTGGGACGATATGCAAGTCCCATGTTTCAGGGGGATTACAGGGATTAAATAAAAATCACCAGTATGATACTTCAGGGTGTATGCTTAATATCAACCTTCTTGGGATATCTCCATCTAAACCATCCAGACTCTAGAGACACGCGACTGTTATCAACATACAATAAAGTACAATACAGCTGAGCAGATAAAGGTATCTATGCCATTCCCACATTATCACCCCCCCCCCGATACATTCACCCTAATGAAAAAACAAAAGAAAACGAACCATATGTGAAGGAAGTAGAGTGACCACCCCGAGAAAGTAAAGAAATTATAGAGAAAGAGCATCAACAATCCATGTTCAAACGAGGATTCCGGGCTTGCAACGGTGTACTAATAAAGAAAATATTCACAAAAAAGTGGAGGGAGTCGGAGGAAGGTCGGAGAAAGGAGTATTTAAGCCGACAAGAAGGAGAGGATATCGATGTAAGAGAAATAGACCCACCAGGAAGCAGACAGAAGGAAACCATGAAGCGCAAAGTGCAGCGCACCCCAAGCCAAAGCCTTCTAGGATGACGACCGACAATGAAAGGAAAGCGAAAGCCACAGAAGCAGTGTAACTAAAAAAACCAACCAGTCCCAGCCAAGAAGCCAAAAATGAATACAAAAGGAATCGTAGCAGTATCCAAACAAACACAACATTATCGTAACCTCTCTATGGCTGACTACTCGGATCCGGACTGGGCGGGCTGACAATCGTTGTTGGTGAGGGAGGACCCTGATCGCTCTCCTCGTCGACCACTGCGCTCGATGACGATGGATCGAGATCCTGTGTTGTAGTCGTTTCACTGGTAGCACTGTTGATACTTCCAGTTTCGCTCCCTCGTCGCATTGCCAGTAGTGCGCTCTTAGCTCTCGCTACTGGATCGTCAAGATCGGGAGCCCCACCAGGCGCTGTCAACCCAGAGGTCGAGGAGGGATTGGTTGGGAGTGGTGGAACCGGTGGGCTCGAAAGGAGAGAGAGGGATGATGGGCCCGATCCTGTAGATGACATCGAAACATTGCTACCATTCCTTCTTCGGCGCTCTTTTCGCTTGTCTCGGACACTGCCTTTGAAGCTTTCACCCCCACCATCCCCTCTCAGACGCATCAGCATCTCTTCAGTCCGCTTCGAGAGACTGTCATCCGCGGTCGGTTGGTCGGCAGCAGTGACGGTAATGTCAGGACTCATCGGACCCTGCTCCGCATCCGAGGATACAGCAGCCGCTGAAGACGAGGGTCGCTCTTGCTGTTGATCATCCCCACACTCGTTTCCGCTATTGTCACCTCCAGTATCAGCTTCCTTGGTGATCGACGCCGCTCGGATGGCGCCGTTCTGTCGTAGCCTTGCTCTTCGCCTCGCGTCTCTCTTTTCGCGGGAGCTTGGACCGGCGGCGCGCAATTTGTCGAGTAGTGCATCCATAGCGCCAGTGCTTTGAGCGGCGACTGGCGCAAGTGGGTCGGCGCGAGCAGCTTGTTTGGCCTGCGTAGTCGCGGCAAGTTGTTGGCGTTTTTCTCGGCGTTTTTCCTCGTCTTCCAGCTCCATGTTCTTTTGACGACTCGACTACGGATCGAAGTCAGCACTCATTCGAATATCTCCAGTGGGAATAGGCCCAAACCTTGTAGTTCTTGACGAAGTCACTGATAAGCTTGAAGAATCGCTTGCGCGAATTCTCATCATTTGGATCTTCTCCGTAGAATGTTAAGAGATCTGCATAGGTCTTGTTCATCGCCTCAAGGTAGTCCTTGAGGTATTCCGCCTTCTTCCTTGCTTCCGGAAGAACTGGAAGGACAACCTGCAAGACGCGATCCTGTGGGTGGAACTTCTTCGGTTCCGAAAGATTCCCAGAGTCAACGGAAGTTTGAACCACCCGGACATTGGCAATGAACTTTTGAGCTTGTTGGGCAAGATGGTCGACATCGGCTGCAGAAACATATCAGTATCAATCACAATTAGTAATAGAGGAGAATCTATACCCTTCTCGAGCTGGGTACTTTCGTAGAGCTCATCGATGAAGCCCTCCAGTTCAGGGAACTTCTTGCGAACCGTCATCTCGACGTAATCCATGAAAGTCCGCTGGTTCTTGTCATCCTTGACGTTGACCAGACGGTTCAGTGTGCCGAGCTTGAAACCGGTAACTTGCTTTGTAGTATCGTTCATGTAGTTGCCCATCTGTAAGATTAGTTCAAGCACATCCTGGAACGCTTTACAAGCTCGGACCGTATCCGAGACCCGTACAACCTGATGGATTTTTCCCTGGATGTCGGCATAATCTATGTCCAAGCTTCGGGTCAAAGCCAAAGCTCGCACTCTGCTCTTCCAGTAATGATGCAGATTGAAGGCTGTCTCCAAAAAGATCATGTCCTCACGCCGCAGCTCGTTCGGGTCGGCTTCTCTTTTCTTGCTGTCTGCTCCGGCCTCTGTCCAGTCAACCGCGTAGGGAGCGAAATTCTTCATAAGATTGTCGTTGATCGTGCACAACTCTTCGCGTTGCAGAAAATCCATGATAGCCGAGTTGTCCAGCATGTCCTTATCACAGCTGAGGATCTTGGTGACAACTTGCATGGCGGGTATCTGCGAGTATTTTGCAAGGGAAATGTGGAACGCTTTGACGATACCAGTGTCCAGGAACTCTTTCTTCTGCTCGCCTTCGGCTTTCGTTTTCTTGAGCAATCTCGTCTCCTTGAAAAAGAACATCTTCTCCATTTCCTCAAGGATGCCCTTCTTCGATAGCTCCTCAAATACGCCTTCCTTGTTACCACGGGCAGCCCAAAGAGTGTACTCGACTCCATCCAACTTCTCCCAATGCATCGGCTTCAGCTTCTTGCGCGGTCGAACACCAGTGTAAAGGCCATGTACACCACCGGGTTGTGGCGGCGCGCCAGGTACATGATATGGCGACAATCGCGGAGGGAATCCCGGAGCCGGTGGAGCGTTTCCGGTTAGGAAGCCTCCTGGAGGTGGCGGCGGCGGAGGTGGACCCCCGAATCCAGGCATAGGTGGTGGTGGAGGTGGAGGAGCACCTGCAAATCCAGCCACAGAAGGAGGCGGTGGTGGTGGCGGACCGCCAAACCCCGGCATGTGCGGCGGAAGAGGCGGCGGCGGAGGCGGCGGCGGAGGCGGTGGGCCACCTGTAAACCCTGGCATCGGCGGCGGAGGCGGCGGAGGAGGACCTCCAAACCCTGGCATGGGCGGCGGAGTTGGCGCAGTGTTCGAAAATCCTGGCATGATAACACCAGGCGGCGGCGGCGGCGGTGGTGGAGGAGGTGGAGGTGGCGGACCATTGTCGAATCCTGGCATCGTCACCACACCAGATGCTGGCGCAATGGTCGAGTCCTTGGGCATTCCCTCGGGTGCCCCTGCGTCAGTAGGAGTCTTAGGAGCCGACTCCATGCTTGCATGGGACGGACCCGTCGTCACGCCCTCGTCGCTAGAGATGGACTCCGTCTTGAGCTTGGTATCGTCATCCTCGTTCCCTTCGTCCGATGGACCAGGGTTATTGTATACCTTCACCCTCTCAGTGAGCTCGCTCAGCAGACCTGATGCCTGAGCGTTATTGATTCTCGGCTTGGTGTACTGGACCAACCGTGGTCGCTCAACGATAAACTCGCTCTCAGTGTCGTCGCCAGATTCTTCCCGAATGTTGGCTTCTCTCTGCCGAGCATTTTCGCGTTCGGCGTAGGTCAACGGTTGAGAGATCTGGCGGCCAGAATCACGGCTCTTCCTGCTGACATGGCTCTTTCTCGAAACACTTCCAAACGTACCAGATGCATTCCTCTGGGTTTCCTCGTAGTGTTGTTCCTCGAGTTGCTTGGCTTCCCATTGCACAGCATCCATTTTCTCACGCAGTTCCCGTAACCTATCACTGGGAGCGACATGTTGCCAGACTTTACCTTCTAATTTGAACTCGGTCTTCTTACGCTCGAGTTGTCTTTCCAGTTTCTCCATGAGTCGCTGTCGATCAAGGATTCCCTGCATCTGGATATCGGTATCAGGTAACGACTTTCCATCTTTCTTGATCTGTCTAGCCTTCTCCGCAATGGCGGCGTCGGCAGCGTCCTGGGCATCCCGCAACATAAGGTACAGTTCTCTGGTTTCCAGTTCGCTTTTCTGCATTTGGGTGGCATGCGCGACCTTGATTTCTTCCAGTTCAGCTTTCAACATGTCATTCTGCCGTCGCTGAATATCGATAACCTGCGCCTGCTCCTCCAGTTGCTTTTTCAGCTTCGCCACCAGACCATCGGCACCCAGATCGATCTGCACCTCCATGGCATCTCGTTCAGCGATGGCATTCTCGGCAGCCTGCCGACTTTCACTAGCCTCTTGGAGAGCGTGTCGAGCTTCGGCATCGGTATTCAATTTGTCCATCAGACTCTGCACCGAGAAGTTCAGACTGGCCTTCAGGTCCATATCGGGAAACCGACGATCCATAGCCACATAGCCAAGAATGGCCTCCGAGAGCTGGAACATCCTCAACCGGTCTTCCACGCTGTTGTCCCTCATCAAAAGCAGATGTTGCAATGCAGATATGAAATAGTCTTGCGTACTGGTACCCTGAATCTTCTGCATGATGGCCTCTACGAGAGCAGACGGATCATTGAGGTCCTTGGGCTCGCTGTCGATGCTATCAACCATACTAGTGCCATCCCGTTCCATGAGCTCATCATAGTCCACCGCCGCATCCTCCTCGTATTTCTGGATTTGTTTATCTATAAGTTCGTAGTTGAAGCCCTGCATCTTCGTGGCTATCCTTCCGATACCGCATCCCTTGAACTGGGTGCGGACGTAAATGCGAGCATGAATGTCGTCCGAACCAGAGGCGACGATATTGATCAAGAACAAAGTCGCAAGAGCATATTCCATGAGCAAGCTCTCAAAACCGATACCACCCGATCGCGCCTCATCGCTGGCCCCCACCAAACTCCCGAGCTTTCCACGACCATCGATAGTCACTTCGACGATGCGTAACCAGGAATCAAATCTGCCGGTTTCGCCCTGATGGCCTTTGACCTGATCCATCGCTTGCAGCACCCTGGCGTGACCGTGAGGCCTCTCCCAGTGGCACAGGAAGGTCAGGACTTCACTAACCATCTTCCGGGTGCTGACACGCGGAGATGTGAGGGAGGCGACGAGTGCATTGATACAGTGCTGATGCGCCAGGGCGTCGTCGGCACCGTACTTGTTGTTCATGAGCGCCTTCAGACATTTGACGATATCGTACTCTCGGTCGAGCATCGCATCGGATCCGGTATTGTTCCTTCCGCCATGGTTGTTGATGCTCCGCAGTACGGTCGTGAGGGCAATCTGCCCCTGCGCTTCTATAAAATCTCGTACCCATCTATCCCAACAATTTAGCTTCCTACATCACTCAAGCCGCCACTTTGACCCGTGCTCACCCTATCGGTTGCGTGCGCAATGAGACACTTAGACTGGCGAGCTGCTTCGTTGTGATGGTACCCTCCATAATCTTCTTGACGTACCACTGGGGCGAATCCTCGTCCAGATCTTTCCCAGAACTAGACGATGCCGCAGCCCTCCGTTTCTGCTCCGTCTGCCAATCCCCGAGCTTGTCCTGATAGATCATGAGCCATTTCCCAGACGTTGGCTTGGCCATCAACACCCGTTTCGCCGGCTCCGGTAAGTTCATATATCCACGTTTGATCATAAGCTCATAAAACATCTTCTCCACAATGGCGTCGTCTTCAGGCCTCTCCATATGGAACTCAGTCATGGACCCACTGTGAGCCGGGAACTGCATAATCTCCGCGACGGTAGGAGCAACAGAGAGCATTGAATTGCGGGTAGCTGAAGACAACGACGAGTAGATCGACAACTGGTCTGAGCTTCGAGGATCGGAACTCTGAGTCGAGTTGGAAGGATAGTACATCTGGCTCCCATTCGTGTTCCTTGGCGACGACGACGAGGACATGGTGGACGCAGCATATTCTCTAGACGGCGCATAGTACGAATTCCCAGCTGCCAGACTTCCCGACGAACCTGGCGGCGGTCTGGGACCGGTCGGATGCGAGTGGTTCTGCGGTAGACCGGCAATGGGATACTGGTGAAAATCTCCCATGCGACCAATCGAATGGGGTGTTATCTCTCTTCCGTCGTCGCCTCGAGACACGGGCCGAGGAAAATCCACCGTTATTGGAGTTCGATTCAAGTCCTGCACAACAGAATCATACGGTATCGATGTAACCACACCGGCGGTGCTGTTGAGCGGATCCAACTCATTTCCGTATATGGTTTCACGGTTATCCTTAGTAGAGGATATTGAAGGTCGAGAACGTACGCTCCTGGACGAGCCCTTCGTGGTTGGTGCTTCGAGATCGAAGCTAGACTGATTGTGTTCACTTGGACGAGGGCCGGAAGAGGTCAACCCGCCACCTTTGCGTCCGCTGCGTGAGAAGAACCCTTTGCCGCTCATCTCACAGCCGCCACTGGACAGATCGTGGGTGGTGGTGCTGGTCTAAAGTCTCGAAGTCGATGTTGAAAGGGTGTTGGAGGAGGGATTAGGGACGATGCGACCGTAGGTAGGGGTATAGTTCTGCGGGAGTTAGTCGTTGAGCGGCGGTAGCGGCTCTGTTGAAAGCATCCCGTGCGCGCAGTGCGGTTTCGGGGGTGGTTGTAGCGGGGCGCGGGGGGGCTTCAAGCGTAGAAAGCGAGCTCCGTCAGACCAGCGAACAGCGGCTGTGCGTGATGTTGAATTTGCGGAATGGTCGAGAGCGTCAAACGAACGGGAGAGTGGTCTCGTTAGTGTAAAGGGAAAGTGTGGAGTGGGGAGAACGAAGGGTGTCGTGGACGCGAGGGCGTCGTGGCCGCGGCGGTCTCGTGGGCGGAGGATGACGGGGTGGCGGTGCGGTAGTGGTGGTGGTGGGTAGCGGAAGAGGAGTTGGAATCGGTACAGAGGGGTCTTTGGTTGCAATGAGATGGTGGTGGTAGAGTTGGCGAGTTTAGCAGTTAGAGTACATGCAGCGGTGGGTGGCAGCAGCGACAACGCGACAGTCAACTCGTCAAGAAATACTCATCAAAGAGAAGGAGCGTGTGGATGATGAGGATGATGGACCCAACGGGAATGTCCTCATCCCAAGTTCAGACAGTTCACTTTCCGTCCTTCCTTTTTGCCCCTCTCTCGAAAACACTTCGCGCTTCCGCCCCTTTTCTGGACTCGCTCATTCTCCCTCCAGTTCCATTGTGCCCAACCACGGCCGCCGCCTCCACTCCACGAACCGAGCCAAACAATGCCCTCGCCAAAACTTCAGTCACACAGCTCACAAGAAAAAAGAAAGAAACGAACGAGAAATGAAACGCCCAAAGCCGAAGTGGCAGACACTGTGAAGCATGAAACCCCTTATCGATAAGATTGAGATTTAACATGGCATCAGGTATCTACTAGGCACAATCACCAGACAGATACCTACGTTCTGTTATACAAACCGAGCCCATGATCGTGTTGATCGAAACAACCCTCTTCCTTTCCCTGGATATGATCTCGCCCTTGCCTCTCGGCACCGGTGGTCCCTTGCAGCTGTTCCCGTCTTTGTTTCCCAGGTAAAAATGGCGATCCAAATGACCCGAGGAAGAGCATCATACTGCAATAGACCGCATAGCAACCCTGCAGCGCCGAATAATCCGATCGTTTCACCAAACTCCGCATTTGTTTGACTGTCGAACGAGATTTGACGTCGCTTGATAGTTTAATCGATGGTGCCTAATTATGTCGTGCTTCGTGCTTCACTGACACGTTGTGTACCGGGGTCAACATACTGACTTCGAGACGGTGCTCGATGCCTCCCGCCGAAACTCCCGACGCCGAACATAACGAAGGTGAAAACGATCACTGTGCCCTATGCAGAGCCCGTCAACCCTTTCCGTAATGGAATGGAATGACACCCCGAAAGATGCCGTTCTTTCGCGGCATCAATCCCGGCCTGCTGCAATGTTTGTCGTACAAATAGAGTGCTCTCCTCCAACCCTGAGCGCTTCGTCCTTGGCGCCGGCTCTCTTGAGGGTTCAACTGGTTCCACGTTCTATGGCCAGGGCCGGTCTTGAAGAATGAACCATAGAGAAGGTGGAACAGCTTTGTAGCAGGTTTTTCTCAGAGCGACCTCTACACAACGAGTAGTGAGTGAACCACGATTCAGTCTCGGAAGAGTTGCAGAAAAATAGCTCACGATCCATTCTGTCAATTCGACAGTCCAAATTCTCCGCACAGTAGGCACCTAGCTCCGGCTCCGGTCCCTCCCCGTGCCAGCCACTGTGACCGTGAGCTCAAGAGCCTTCTGGTCGGCATATGCGCATTGGACTGTACAGGATAGTCAAATCTGTACAGCAGAACTGTTGACCATCCTGTATGTACACAACCATTACTTGGTGTGAGACTTCCTGGTCTGCAAATCTGAAGATTCTCCGGTCATGTGACAGAGGCCTTCCCTCCGAGGGGATATGCACATCGACTTCATGTTCAAGAAGCCCAGGGAGCTTAAGAAGGGCCATCACACTTCTATTTATCACTTGATATTTGGGACTTGGCATGCACAGACCACCACACAACACTACGCGTTAGCACCACCACACGCGATGGCCATGTGTACATAAACACCAACTCAAAACGAAGCAAGCACTCGGAACAAATCCACCTGCGCCGCCTTTACGACCCATGATACCATTTTCACCCTCGATCTTTCTACACTGCTACGCCCACGCGTCCAAGCCATGGATATTTGGAAAGGATCTGTAGATGTTCCCTACGTTGCCGGCGCGACCCAAACTCTCGAGAGTATGTTGAATAGAGATACCGAACCGGACCGTCCACTGACATCCTTCAGACCTCTGCCTGTCAACAGACCTGAACGCGCCCTCACCCACAACCTGGGTCACGGATCATCTCCGAAACCACATCTCGAAGAGCAGCTTCTCATTCCTTTCGTACCTCCCACCCTTGCGTATTCCACTATTCCTCGCCGCCGGTCCGTCACTGCAAGTAACCACCACGTCTCCAGCGACATGTGGTTTCTTCCGGAAGCTATTCCTGTCAGCGCTGCCCAAAGCGGATGTGGAAGAGGAAACCCCCGAGCAGTCGCGCATTGCACTTCTCCTACGAGTCCACGCCGACCCCTCTGACAGCCTAGAAGAGTCGAATCCGGGGGACTGGGGGATTACCGAAATCCTCATATACGGCGCGGTAACATATCCCACGCCGCCATCGGGGGACTCCTCAACACCTCCCCACTCCTCGCCGGATCCGTTACCGGTCCCCATCGTCTCGGTGCATGCGCTCCCGTTGTCCTCGCGCCACAATTTTGCTGCATATATCCAGGTGAAGCCTGAGCCGGATCAAGAGGATGCGAGGTATATCGCGCCGAATCCGCAGGATGTGCTCAATCCGTTCATTTCGCGCTCAACGAAGAAACGGCGCGCGGATGCGCTAGACAGGGTCGTGGATAAGAAGGTGAAGAAACATAAGACCGAGGATGACGATACGACGTGGGGTGTGCGGAACGTGTTGGGCGGTAGGAATAGCAACGTCGGGAGTCTCCCGTCACCGAGGGACGAGCTGCCGGATCTTACGGGATCTCCGCTGATCAAGAAACGGAAGTCGATTGGAAGTGTGGAGGAGTTGCGGGTGCGGAAGAAGGGATTGCAGCGCGCGAATAGCATGTTCAACTTTTCGGATCGCAAGTCTACCGCTCTTGCCCCGAGACCGCGTTCCTCCTCATCCCAACTAGTCGAGAAGATGTCGATCAAGAAGGAACCAGATGCTATCGAGCGGTCTGGAATCGAAAGCAAGAACCGCGATCTACTCAATAAGGTTGTGCTCGAGGAAATGAGACGGCGTGGGTTAAAAGATTATCGGAGAGACAAGGATCAACGGGCTAAGTCTACTATGTCTTCTATGCCCGCCGGGGAAGAAGCAGTGGAAGTTGCTGTCCTAGACGAAGAGAATGAGCAGTGGAGAAAGTGGGAGGCGGAGAGAGAAGAGTACAAAGGTGTTTTTCACCATTCCGTCAAAGCCGCCATGTTTGCGTTGCGACACGATGGATTCAGTGAGGTGGCGATAGCGGCAGAGAGGATGAGGCGGGTTGTTGATCTTTTACTCAGCGTGTTTTTAGGTGATGGCCAAGAGAACGCTGTCGACGGGGCCGCAGAGGATTGAGGGCTAGGCTCTACCACCTGCTCTCGGTATTGCTGGGACGTCATGGGTGTAATTGTAAACGATGTTTTGCCTTCCTTTCTGTATACGGCATTACGAGGCAATGGATTTATTGGCGTTTATTCTCGGGTTTGATTGTTGTATATAGCAGTATCTCGCATACTTCGTACTGACACTAATGGATGCAATGTGGTTCATAATCTCTCGCGTTGTTTAGGGTTAGTTACTAATAATCTCTAAACACTAGCGGCTCTAGTCTACATAAACATTTTTATCTCCGCCGTCCCCCACCATGAGACTGCCGCTCGTGACCATTAGTCGCCACGGGTTGCTTCTGCCACGTTCAATCCGCCTCCCGTCTCTCCCGCAAGCGCCCCTCTTCCACGGCCGACACGCGTCGACATACCCGGCCTTCTCAGAAATCGACACAAAATGGCGCTCGCACCTCCGCTCCGCGAACCCGAGCACCTCCGCCCACAGGAAAGATGAAAAGTTCTACATTCTCTCGATGTTCCCGTACCCGTCAGGGAGCCTCCACATGGGGCACCTGCGAGTGTACACGATCTCGGACGTTCTCAGTCGGTTCCGGCGAATGCAGGGATACGAGGTGATCCATCCGATGGGCTGGGATGCATTTGGTCTTCCAGCGGAGAACGCAGCGATCGAGCGCGGCGTCGACGCAAAGGACTGGACGGAAATGAATATCGCGGCTATGAAAGAGCAGTTCGAGAGTATGGGTGTGGCCTTCGATTGGGAAAGGGTTTGTATAACGATTCAGTTCCAGAGTGGCGATTGAGCTAGGGTTCGGGTGCTGAAGTGTTCGGATTGCTGCTACAGGAGGTCACGACTTGCTCGCCGGATTATTATGCCCATACGCAGCGCCTGTTTCTCCACCTGCTCAAGCATGACCTTGCATACCGCGCGAGCTCCGCAGTGAATTGGGATCCGGTAGATGAGACCGTTCTTGCGAACGAACAAGTGTCGCCTTCGGGACACTCCTGGCGCTCCGGCGCCCTTGTGGAGAAAAAGGAGCTAGAGCAATGGTTTTTCCGGATCACAGCGTTCAAGGAACAACTACTGGAGGATCTGGAGTCGCTGAAGGATACTTGGCCGGAAAGGGTGAGGACCATGCAGAGGAATTGGATTGGGAAGTCGGTCGGCGCCAAAGTGCGGTTTCCCGTCGTGGAGAGGAGTGAAGTGGTAGAGGTGTTCACCACCAGGCTGGATACATTACTGGGCGTGCAATATCTGGCGCTGTCGGTGTCGCATCCTCTTGTGTGTCGGTTGGCTGAGACGAATGAAAACCTGAAGCGTTTCATCGACAATACCAAGACGGGACGGAGCGAGGAGGGCGTGAAGTCGAAGCGCGGATTCTGCCTAGCCGGCGTAGTGGCTACCAATCCCCTCGACCCAGCTGCTCTTCTGCCGATATTTGTGGCAGATTATGTGCTGGATGGGTACGGTGAAGGTGCTGTCATGGGAGTTCCTGGTCACGACACACGCGATCACGCGTTCTGGCGGGAGAACTGTCCTGGCAAAGAAATAAAAACCGTAGTCGAGCCATCGTCATCCAAAGAGCCCAGTTATGACATATTCACGGACCATGGTGTACTCACCTGCGGTGAGTATAAAGGACTCACTTCGGCCGAAGCACACCAGAAGTTCCTCGAGAAGCTTGGAACTGAATGGGCGGAGGAAACCACGCAATGGCGACTGAGAGATTGGCTTGTTTCTCGCCAACGATATTGGGGAACGCCGATCCCGATTATTCACTGTTCCTCGTGTGGTACCGTTCCAGTGCCGGAAAAGGATCTGCCGGTCCTCCTTCCCGAGGGAATCAACATTCGCGGTCGTGGCGGCTCTCCGCTCGCAAGCGCCGAGGAATGGGTCAATGTGGCCTGCCCCTCCTGTGGCGAACTTGCACAGCGGGATACGGATACTATGGATACTTTTATCGACAGCAGCTGGTACTGGGCTCGCTACATTGACCCGAAGAACCCCGGCAAACTCTTCGATGCGGTAAAGGCAGACAAGCTCCTTCCCGTAGACCTTTACGTTGGTGGCGTGGAGCATGCTATTCTGCACCTCCTCTACTCGCGCTTCATCGCTAAGTTCCTTGCCGGACCCGCTGGTCTCTGGCCAAATCCTTCGAACTCCACTGCCGAACCTTTCAAGAAGCTGGTAACTCAGGGCATGGTCCATGGACTAACCTACACTGACCCCACCACCGGTCGCTTCCTGAAGCCCGAAGAAATCACCTATGATGCCCCCTCCCAACCAAAGATCGCAGCCACGGGTGCAACTCCGAACAAAAGCTACGAGAAAATGAGCAAGAGCAAATACAACGGCGTGGATCCCGTCACATGCATTGCGACGCACGGAGCAGATGCTACCCGCGCGCATATCCTCTTCGCCGCGCCCGTCGCCGACGTGCTGAACTGGGACGAAGATAAGATCATTGGCGTGCGGCGGTTCCTGCTCCGCGTGCTCAAACGCGCAGACACCTGTACATACGTCGATACGCCACACCTACCGGAAATCACTACCCCGCAAGAGCGGAAACTCTGGAAGGCCCTCAACGACGCCGTCCGCTCCGTCACAGAGGCGTTCTCAGAGTCCCTTGCTATGAACACGACCATCAGCGACCTGATGAAACTGGAGAACACTATCGACGCGGAGATTAAAGGCTGCTCTCCTGCTGTGGTTTACGCTGCTACTCAGGTGATGCTGCGGTTGCTCGCTCCTATAACGCCTGCGGTAGCAGAAGAGGCGTGGGAAATGCTACATCACGGTAGGAGGTTGGAGGGGAGCAGAGTCCTGCAGCAGCCGTGGCCACAGGTGGATACTAGGGTTTTTGAGGAGGCGGATGTGAAGGATGTTTCGATCGCGGTTAACGGGAAGGTTAGACTCACGGTGCGAGTGGAAGGAGAGATGGATGAGGGCGTGGTGAGGGAGTTGGTGCACGGTAGGAAGGAGTGGGAGAAGTGGGCGAGCGGGAAGGAGGTCGTCCGGGTGGTCGTTGCGAAGGGAGGAAAACTGGTGAATTTTGTGGTTAAATAATGGGCCTTCTATATCGATAGAGAGATGCACCCCCGTGCGCCTGCAATGCTACGACTGGAAACAAAAAAAAGGTTGTGGATATCAAAGGACGATAAAAAAAAGGAATGATTCAGCCGGGATTTGAACCCGGGTCGGGCGCATACTACCAGTGGCAAGCGCCCATGATACCCCTACACTACTGAATCATGTAAGAAAAAAGAGATCAACATATATGAGCGCACCTAGGCTATTGTAGACTACCAATTCAAAAGGAAGAACGCCCAAGACAACAAAGTAAAAACGAACTATGCTACTGTCGGCGAGACCTCTCGCACTAAGGCGAAGACTATGTAGGTGAGAGACCCACGACAATGTTTGGCGGCAATGATAAACTCCAGCCCCGACATTGATGTCCCATCGAGTGATAGGGAATAAGCTGTGAACTCAGATAACTACAGAGGAGGTAGGACGCACAGCGCAGGAATATATCTAACCGCAAAGCCAACCCAACGGGTCAACCGACATAGCACTGACGTTTAGCCGGCTCGCTTATGGGGGCAGTGGCTAGGAAGATAGGGCTCGTTTGAAGTGACAACGACGCATTTGGCAGCCGTGGGAAGCCGCTGTAATTCATGTAGAATCACTCGCGTCGGCTAACATCTCTAGACCGCTTTCCAGCTGGTTTCCCCGCGGGAAGAGATGGACTGTCGAGGTTCGAGGGTACAGGCTCGCGAAACAGGAACTACAAGGTCATTCGCTTCGTGCCTCATTTAATTGAGCGTCTCGTAATGTGTGGCCGCGTAAAGCAAAGATCGACATCAAGACATGGGGGAAACATCTTGTCCTATCAAAGCCGGCTAATGAGCGGGGCGATGTATCCGAGCAGAGTTATAACAGGCTGTCCGACTTGTGGTTTGGCCATAGGAGTGCCCATTTCTGGAATTTGTATTCACCACTGACCTTCTCATTCCACCCTCTTCCAATCGTATCGTAGTGGCCACCCAGAATGTACCGACTTACTCCACGCCGGATGGATTATCCCACCCACCGAGTCAGATCTGTTGTATCCGACTGCTCCCAAGCATAGACAGCCCGATAATGCGCCATACCGCATATCTAGTACCGGCCGAGTGCGAACGACTTGGTCCGGATCCCGAGCTCGGGGTGTTTCGGGCTGGTTGAGTTCTTCAGTCGGGCTGGAAAGGATACGTAGATGCAATGGATATATTTTCTCTCACGACGGACCCCGCTGCGATAGTGATTAATACGTGGATTGCCGGGAAAAAGAAATAGAAATCTTTTTCGGACTGCACCCCTGATACCGCGAGTATCTTCTGATGTGATGGTGAGTCGGGGTTTCCACATATTGAAGTTGAGTGGACGGGGGAATCCATTTACACTAGTTGAGTTGATTGGTTTCAACTGCTCCGAGGCTGCGGCGACTGCAGGGAAACGTTCTTCGGTCGAACGCAATGCCGATGGTCAGGACCACCCGCCATGGTGGTGGTGTTGGTCGGAGGCAAGCAAGATAGAAAAAGCTCACGAGCAGCCGAGGGGAACTACATACAAATACCACCTGCCGCTTCTGCCTCTCCCAACTCTCCATCGCACAATTCGCCCACATCCACTCACACTTCCATCCTCACTCGCCTCCGAATCACACATTCACTTTTCAAGAACCAACCGACAGACTCCATCATGCTTCATCCCCGCCTCATCATTGCTGCTCTCGCCGCAGGCCATCCCGCTCCATAAGCCAGTGGGGTCCCTTGCGATCCTCCGGCAGGCATTCATGAAATCCTTATGCGGAGTATATCTCCATCGTTCTGACTTTCAAAAGCTTCCCAGCTAACCGATACCAGAATCGTTGGCTGCCTCATTTCCGCCGTAAGAGCGAGCAACTGCGCTGCACTATCGCAGGTAGGGCCATCACCGAATTCGCTCCCATACGATACCTTGCTGATAAGCAGGAGCCGGTCCTTGTTTGCCTCTGCAAGAACGAGGAGTTCACCAGCGGCGTGAAGACTTGCGTTGCCAACGGATGCAAGGACAAGTCCGTCGTCGCTACCTTCACCGAGACCGCAGCCAAGGGTTGCAAGAAGTGTGACGGTGGCGTGCCTGCTGGGTTCTGAGTAGGCGGCGGCGACGACGACTGAGGAGAGCAGGCGCTGCTGGCTGTTCTCCTAATTTCTTGTTTTGCGGTGCAGGAGAGTGTGGACGGGCGGTGGTAGAAGTAGAAATGAAGTGCACTCAAGTATAGTTGTTTTATTGCCTCGAGTCGCTGTTTTCCACATACGTGGTCAATGAGTGAACTCGAGCCACTAGTCGGGTGTTTCTCCAGGCGCGGACCCAAAGACCAAAACAGCCCGCCTGAGATGTCCCACGCCCGAGAAGAAAGACCATCCAGTAATCCGGATTGCGCTCAGAACTCTTAACCTCCGTCGAATCAATGACTACACCCTATCACGCCCAGAAACCGTGGTAGCGTAGTGCTTACCCATGCCCTGTTTCCCTCGGCACCTTACGAAAGTACAGAAACTGTATACTCTAGGACCCACAGGATACGAGAGAAGGCCATGTGTATCCTGCGAAGATCTAACGAATAACCTTCCTCGGAGGAACGCGTCTACGGCCAGCGTCTGCGGTTTCGACCAATGGCCCGGTGCAGATAACGTGAGTGCGCCGCGAGAATCTCCCGTACCAGTCTCCGTACCCGAGGTACTCCATGCCATAGGTGTCCAGCTTTTCTGCCGCCAGCTTCGCCCACTCGTCTGAGGAATCCGCAGAAGAGCTGCTTAGGCGTCCGTGAAGATGGACAGCCCGGGGGGCTGAGGGCCCTCCGATATCCGTTCCCCGTCCGCAGTCTGCCCGAAGGCGGTGCATTGCGGGCTCCCCTTTGCCCTGCGCCCAGGCCTGTCCCAAAAAAGCAAAAGCGCACCAAGGAAATCCCAGAGGAAAGACAAAAGAAAAAGCCGCCCTCAAATCCTACTCCTCTTCCGCGGAAGCCATAGGTTTCCGTCCGGTCGCCTTCGGTTGATGATGATGATGATTCATTAATCGTGTGCGACCCTATTGGATCATGACGATATTATATACAGTCCTTTCCCGTTCGCCGTCCGCTGCGCCCTCGAGCAGTCCGCCAGCGGCTCGCGGTCGCCTTCGGTTTGTGTGGCGTCTGCCTGTCCAACCTAGTGGGTACGAGTGATATTCCGTGCTCGCAATTGCGACGGAGGGAAACCCCCCCCCAAAAAAACCAGAAATCTTCACCACCCCGGATTGGGGGCAACTAGGAACCCCGGGAATCGGAAGCACGAACCGTGGATTGAACCCAGCGCTTGCTGCCAACTCCCCCTCGCTGGTTGCGGCCTGGAATACTAGACCACGCGGGTTTTTTTATACCTCTGGTGTGTCGAGGAGCTGATCGACTCCACCACCACTGGCAACAAAAAGCGCAAAGCTCGGTACGTAGGTACGTAGGTAGATAGATTAGCTGCACCGGCGTTCTCCACAGCGACATATCTACATTTATCCATTGAGGCAATACGATTTGCTAGCGAAGTGGGGATCTCGAGGCACAGGTACAAGCGACGAATCCTCAACCCATTTCTCGGCAACACGCCGTGCGACAGTCAGCCTTTGAGCGAAGAATCATCATTTGAAAACCATCGTGGTGACGTGAATAGAAATTGGTCAAATTGAGTACCTAGGCGAATAGGGAATGACGAACTGCAAGGCTGGCAAGGAGAGAATCACGTGAATGTCACGATATCCATCCCAATGCGCCCCACACGCGGAGAGCCATCCCCACAAAAAAACCGTAGTATGTACATACCAAGCTCCATGGTCATAGCACCAGTCAAAGTCGTGGTTCTTTTTCCTTTGTAATTTCCTTGGCGCGCTCTATTGCTTCCAGGGACGGGCCTTGGAGGGGAGCTTGCAACGTGCCGCCTACAGACTGATCGAGGTCGGGGTCGGATAACGGATATATAATTTGTAAGTACATCGCTATGAACGACATAGGTCGCATGCGGTCAATGACTAGTAAAAAATAAAATCAAGGTTGTGGAATTGGTCGAGACAAATTTTTTTCGAGGGCCACGATCCTCTGGTCTGTGCGGACGAGCACCTTGCGAGATCCGAATACCGAATGCCAGCTCTCCTAGGTAGAGCGGATCCACTACGATGCCCAACACTTACGGTGAGGCGAGTATGGTAATCAATCTATTTGCTACGGCCATCCGAGATTGATGGTCGATGGAACCGGAATTTATTGTTTCACCTAGAGTACGCCGTCGTGGCGAGAGTCGGTTCCTTCAGCCGTCTCGGAAGAGCTAGGAGTTAATGGACTCGGTGTTGATGTAATGGCAGAGCTGTGTACCTGTGCCTTAGAGTCGTCGGAAGGGTGCCGCCGGGAGTCCCACCCGTCGCTTCCAGACAGCCGATTTTATCGTCTCTTTCAAGAACCAGCCATCGCAAACGACCAACACGCTTCTTCTTCATCTCCTTACCGTTGCTCTGGCCGCCATTGCTACTAACCCATCCGTGAGCTGCGGCGAAGGGATGCCATGTTCACTGTTGCAACGCTTCTGTGTACGAAGGGTGGTGGAGGGTTCCGGATTGACAGAGAAATAGGCTGGACGAAGATTGCCCACTGGATGGGCACCCCTATGCATTGACGAACGGACGGGGGATAAACAAATTCAAAAAAAAAAACAGTTTATGAGATTCGCAATTCGAACCGCGACCTGTAGGCCAGGCCATGCTACTTCCCCTTTAGATTCCTCCGCAGAAAGCAACCTCCTCCTGCTGCAGGTCCCCACTGCCTGTTCTTTCTCCGCTCGCGCGCACAGAGTTCGAGGAACATGTCGATACCCAATCCCACAGCCCGTCCACGTCCGTACTTCCTCCGCGGCGGGGGTAGTTTCGGGACACGGTTTACCAGCACTTCGCAGCCGGGACGTGGGTGTCGCCTGGCGTGCGATTTCCGCTTCGAGAGGGGCGGCGGCGGGGGAGGCTCGTGGCGCATCCGTTTACTGGCGCGAGTGGATGTCGGTTTCAAGGACAGCTTCTTCGCGTGTTTCGGATTCTGTGATTGGGGGCGCGCGCGCTTCCGCCGCACTGGCCGTGGCTCGGGTTCTGGCTCCGGCTCCGGCTCCGGTTGTGCTCTTTGCACGGGCTCCAGCGCTGGCGCCGGCTCTTCTGGCTGTGGTCGCTCCTTGTCCCCCGTCTCCTCCCGTGCCGGAACAACACCGAGAAATCGCATGTGAAGCGCGAATTCCTCGTACACGTCCGGTCGGACTGGGTGGCGCTCCCTCAGCTTCCCGAAGCCGGTATGGATCGCGAGAATCTGGGCATGTGTTTTGAAGCGCGCACGTTCGAGCTGTGCTGCAGAGCATTAGCATCGGTGAACACAGAGACATTGAAGGAGGTTGATGGGATACCGCGGGAATCGGATGGGTGGAGAGTTGACATTGTGGAGGTGGTGGTTGCACGGTGGTGACATGGTCAGGGGAAGATGTGACGTGGAGGCATTTAGTTGTAGCTACCTTAGAGTGACCGCACAATGAATTTTTTGCACCCAGTAGGAGAGCTGGTAGACAACAGTGACTTCACGATGCTTCTACACAGAACCGATCAGAGCACTCAAATTTCATTCTTCTCCGTCACGCATACAGCCTAACGAAGATGAAAAAAAAAGGAGAAGGAACAAAAAGGCAGCCTGTCAGACGTCCATCGTCGCCCTCCCTCGTTCCCACCCCCTCTCGCGAAAAGGTATACGGAAACTCAGGTCGAGATCATCACCCACCCATCCCGAAGGACCGGCAAAAAGGCTTCACTCTGGGGCAACGAGGATACCAATCATCGTCCAGGTTGGAGATTCTGTGGCTCTTGTAAAGAGTTCAGATGAGACGATTTACTATAGAAATGATCCCTGGAAATATGGTGTTAGATGAAATCCGACAATAAAGATGAAGGTAGGGGGGTAACATACTATGAAGTAAAATCGCATACTGTTCGAAGGATAGAGGGGCGCCTGCCTTTTATTTGGAGTTTTTCGCGCTAGCGCCGGCAGGTTTTCGCCGAAGTAGGGTTTAGGGCTGCGGTCTTGGTTGTGGAAGCGCTACTCATGCCGCCGATATCTATTTTGTAGGGGAGAACGTCGATTGATAAAAGATCACCTGATTGTTGGGTGTGGGGTGCATCTGGAGCCGCAAGCTCTTCTACCCTACAGGGTGGCTATCGGCGACCTGAGCAGGTATACACGGATCATTTCAGGACTGCTACTGTCGTCTTCACTTTCAATTGGCAGTCCATCCTAACTCTCAGGAACAAACCCTCATGTTTGGTTCCCAGCAACGGCTCATCGTTCTTCCGAGTGATAGCTCCTAACTATCACTGCTTCATTAATAGGATTGCTCACGACCGCAACCTCGATCCTTGCCAGAGTCAACAAGTATGGACAACGCAACGCGAGCTGCACCGGAGATTTCACCGAGGGATTCGGCAACTGGTTCCAGCCCTTAGACCCCAATATCGCTGGGTTGCTGATGGGATCTCGACCTCTGTGGCTGGCAACGTCGCAATAGCTGCTGACGCAGAACCTCTGAATGGCTCTCCCGAGATGGCTCATCTTCCCGACCTTCCCCCTTCCCCCCAGAGCTGCACTTCCCCTCGAGCTTTTCCCGACCACAGGTGAAGGTCACCAACCTGTGACCGCCGCCTCTGCCGCGGTCGAACCAAGCAAGTCTCCGGTCGCACCGGGTGGCCAGAGGATCCTCTGTACGGAGCCCAAACGATTGAGCTGCAGGATCACACCGATCAGAGTGAGCTGGTGTGCTGCCACCCTGGGAGGCAACCCACAGGATTCCCAGAATCCCAGAAGTGATACTAGCGCCGAGTCACGACTCAAGAAGCCATACCGTAAACGCCGCGGCCTATACGCAGACAGAATACAAGAAGAGCCCTGAAGTTGCAACCGCAATACAATGTCCCTGGGCAATGCGAATGGACGGGAAACGCCCCACGGCACGTTGCAAAAGGGGAACCAAAGCTGAGCGCCTGCCCGGATCAGCACCACTCACGAAAACGGAACCAACAAGCGGATGAACTGACCACAAGAGACGTCTGCAAGCACGCATGCAACCGGAGAGGCAGATGTCAGCGGACGGGGCCACAGAGCGGCCTCACGTACCGCTGCAGGTGTAGGCTGCAGGCTGCATTTCCGCAGCAGAAACACAGGACGCCAGCCCAGATACTAGAATTATTTTTCCCGCTGCGTCAGTTCTGTCCGCACCCACGGGGCGGAGGGAGGGAGGGGGGAAGAGGGCATATTGAGCACATCTTCCGATGGCCGGAAACACGCGGGATTCCGTGATGCGTCCGCAGTACCCCCGGGTGGCCGAGATGAGTCGAGGGGTGCATGCGGACCGAACTCACTCGAGCCGGAGTCACTCATCGACCTTGGCATCGGTATGCCGACTCGAGACGATACGGCCCGATGTCACCGGCGAGTCGTCTCGGACGGAGGATCGCAAGGAAGAGAGGGCGTGTTCTTATTCTTCTGTGACCGCCGCCCCCCCCCACGCACCTGGGTACGTGCGCGGCAATCACGCCGGCGGGGAAAGGGGCGAGGACTGCTAGATGGAGCTACGGAGTAAGCACGTATCCACGCAATCTACCACGACGGAAACCGCTCGAATGAAACACGTACGCAGAGATACTCCGTCACGACACAGCACTCGCATAGCGATAATCATATGGCCAGGCCGTGTCCTCTGCTGTGCCGCACTATGTACCGATGGGCGCGACGTGCCCGCTTGCTCTCCGCCAAACCCCACTCTGCTTGCCCCATACGCCGCCATGCCGCGAACAGGCCAGCATCCACGCCTCAACCGGCGCACCACATGCGCGCACGGGACTGCTGCCAAGGCTCTGTCTCGCACTCAGCACCCAAGCCCTCGCTACGTACGGGGAAGCCGGGGCGAAACGGCTACGCACCTGGCCACGGTCACGGTAGTTCCCTCGTCGCTGCGGGGCCACGATGCGCCCCCCCCACCGCGCGGACATCCATACATACATATTGCCCCGTGCGCCTCACGTGCGGACGTACATACGGCCTGAATTAGGTGCGTGCAGGAGGGCGAGCGCATCTAGAGCTGCTGCGCGGCGCAACGGGACCGCGGGATGCACTCCCTGGAGCCCGGGATGGGGTTTACGGCGGAGCAGCAGCGCACTCCATGCGCCCGACGTATGCGCTCCACATAGATAGACTGCATACATACATACTACACACACACATGCCATCTGCTGGACGGAGAGTGCAGGGTGGGCCGATGGCTGGCAGATCATCATCGGCTGCCAGATCCGGCGCCAACTTCGCACGCGAGCAGTCGGCCAGCGGCGCAGCAGCGGGGGGTCGGTTGGCCGAGGGCGCCCGCTCCGTTTGGCCGCGGGGTGTTTCGATACCTGCTGTCTTTCTCTTTCTCTCTCTCTCTCTCTCTCTCTCTTCTCTCTCTCTCCCTCTCTCTCTCCCTCTCTCTCTCCCTCGCTGTCTGCGCACGGTAGATGAATGCATGCATGCATAGGTGTGGACATGATACCGGCTCTCAGCAAGACACCCCGCACCGACGCCAATGCAGCAGGGCGCAGCAGCCAGACGGGGATCAGCACATGGAACTCGGGGGGTTGGAAAAGGGATATCCCCGAGTGATCGCGTGTGATTCACGTCTTGCTCTTTCTTTTCTTTTTCTTCTTCTAATTCCCTCTTTCGTTATGGCTGCTGGTTGCCCAAACTAGTAAGTACATATCTATGTAGATATGTAACTGTGTTTTATCTACATACAGCCCTACAAATTTCGGGTGGCACCTCCCCGCTTTTTCTTTCTTTCTTTTTTCAGTGGTCAACTACCGAGTTCACTGCCTGCATATATCAATGCTGTAAAGTACATACTTACTTACATACTTACACATGTACATAGATATCTATGCGCACCAAAGGCTTTCGACCCGTAACGGCTGAGTGGATGCGGGGAGAATTTTCACAGCCGCAGATAGCCGCTGCGACTTGTCCTCTCCTCTCCTCTGCTGCCCAGGCACTGCTCGGTGCCACGCTGCACCCGCCACCCGTGCCTTCCTCGCCGAAATGAGAGAGCGCGCGCGTGAGCATAGAGAGACGGCAGAAGGTAAAAATTCTCGCATCGGGTGGTGAAGAGAAATTTCGGCTGTGTCGCGCACACACCCGCCAATTGAGGAGTTTGGTTGGCTGGTGGGCCACAGCAGTGGGTGGTGGTCAGTGGGCGGGCAGTAAGACGTGTATGTATTACACCCGGAGTAAGCGGACGGACGCACAGCATTTTTTTTTTTTTTTTTTCCTTCCTTTCCTTTCCTTTCTTTTTTTTCCCTTTTTTTTCCCTTTTTTTTTTTCTTCTTTTTTTTCCGGTGCGCAAATCGATGCTGCAGGATATCTATGTACCCTTGGATTTGCTGCGGTGCAGGTTTATGCGATGTGCATGGACAGCACGCCTCGTGATTGATGGATGCGCTTCTCACGGACGATTCGGCGCCCATCCAGTGCGCGATACATCCGGATCTGTCCGTGGCTGACTGGTGACTCAGTATGCATCGCGAACACGGGCGCGAGTATGTATCTACATCGTTATTCTTCGTGCGAGATGCACTTGGCTGTGTACATACTCTAGTATGTAGCCGTCCTCGTTTTCCGCTAGTGGGGGGCGAGTCCCCGAGAGACGGCGATCTCCGGCGTCGACCCGTGGCGTTCTTCGCTTCTTTGTTTCTGCTCCTTCCCGTCCGGATGTGCGTCTTGAAACGTAGATGCCGGAAAACGGAGGCGAGACATCGAGCGGAGCAGATATGGAGTTCTGCACACTGTACAGAGCAGCGGAGGGGTGGGTGGCTGGTGGATATCTGCCGACGCGACAATTTGTGTATATATGTACCTATCTAGACGACGGACGCAGCTGATGTCATGGGAACTGGCCGGGAAGCGGGAAACAGGAGGCGACGAGAGATGATGCCCGTCGGATAGCGAGAGATCGCACAACGGCTTGTAGATGTCCGCCGGACAGGGCTGCACGGCCCTGTCCGTGCCACTTCTCCGGCTGGCGGATCGATGCTCTGTCTCTGCATCTGCATACATACATACATACATACCTACATACATACATACATACATACGCTGTCTTCCGCATGCACGCACATGCGCGGCGTACGCTGTCTACTGCCACCGACGTATTCGATATCCTGTCTCCGCTTTCCCTCCTCCGGATCGGGACCCTGGTTGGATTCGGCTCTGCCCGCTGCAGCAAGCAGTGTCCGGAATCAAGCTCGCGCTCTACACTGACCCTGTTTAACCACGTCGAGGGCTAGTTAAACGTTCAGGGAGCTCAAGCAGGTGCGAAGCGGAGCAAAGCAAGCAACGCAACTTGCTTCTTCTTTGTCGTGGCCGCCCGCCCCTCCTCGTCCCGCTCGTCCCCCTCCTCCTCCTCCTCCTCCTCCTCCCTCCTCCTCCTCCTCCTCCTCCTCCTCCTTCCTCCTCCTCCTCCCTCCTCCTCTCCCCCCTCGACCTCCGGCAGTCGGCCCACACAGCTCGATCGGCACCGCCTCATTCTCCACTGCCCCGCTCCTGTTCTCCAGCTGCCTCCTCCCCCTCACCCTCCAGCCCTCGCTCCCAACGGCCCCTGTCTATTCCGGATCCCCGATGTCTGCTTGAACTCCCTCTTACCGCCGTTTCCTGTCTCTGTCTCGTTTGTTGACCGGCCCGTTATAAGCCCAACAGCCAGCCCCCTCCTCGAAGTTGCTCTCCATTCGCCGCACAGTCACCGGCCACACTTCGAAGGCGACGTATCACGCAGCAGCAGCAGCCTGATAGTGGTCCTCCCGAGAGAAAAAATAACTCACATCATGTCCTACGACGATTCCAGCTCGGTGGGTTCAAAGACCCCAAAGGCTCGGGATGGCAGCTCGAACTACTTCGACAGCTTGCACACACTGCACAACATCTCGCCGTCCGCAAAAAGCCCTGGCATAAACATCCCGTCCCCGGCGTCGGGCAGCCTCCGGCAACGGCGGTGGGTTCTCTTCCTTTTTTTTCCCCTCCCCCCCCCCCCTTTTAACGTTCCCGCTTGGAACCATCCCGGTTCTAGGGGCTATTACGTACAAGCACTGAAAGTTTTACGTAAAAATTTGAGATCGCAATTTAACTGACAAGTCGACCTTCAATCGTCCCGTGATATAGATCCTCTCTCTCTCTCGGTCTCGATCACTTGCGGCATGCGGGAGGAGTCAACAGTATCGATGCGTTCGCACGCTCGTGGACTCGTGCTGCTAGTTACATCGAGATCACCCCCGCCCGCCAGTCATACGTCTCGGTGTCGTCGCACGGCGGCGATGAAGAGGAAGACGACTACGCCAGTAGGACGGACGAAGCGGTGGAGGACGGCGAAACCGATCAGGTGCCGGCCGAATACACGCATTTGCACCCTAACCTGGCGTCTTTCGGCACGTACGGATCGTTTTCGTCGCTCCCGAGGGCTTCGATGCCCGCGGAAGGCCTGCCCACCAGTGTCATCAGACATGCGAAGGATCTCTTCGCTGAGCAGCAACAGGCGATGCTTGCGCCGGAGGTTGCGGATAAGGAGCGTGAACCATTGCTGATCAAGAACGTCGAAACCCAGGAAGGGATTGTGCAACAGGTGATAGTGGGCCAGAGCACCTTGCCGCAAACAGTATTCAACAGCGTCAATGTCCTGATAGGGATTGGGCTGTTGAGTCTCCCGCTGGGACTCAAGTACAGCGGCTGGTATAAAACTGCTTCTCCCCCAGCTGCCGTCGGGCTTTCCCAGCGCTGACGTTTCGATCCAGGCTAGTGGGCATGCTCTTCCTTGGGCTCAGTGCCATGGCCACCAACCATACTGCGAAACTCCTGGCGCGTTGTCTTGAGAGAACGCCGAACAAAGCGCTCGTCTCGTATTCCGACATTGCATATATCGCGTACGGACGAAAAGCGCGGATCGTCGTCTCCATCATGTTCTCCATGGAATTGATGGCGGCATGCGTCGCCTTGGTGGTCCTCTTCGCCGACTCGCTGCATAGCTTGATCCCTTCGATCAGCGTTCTTGGTTGGAAGATCATCGCCGGACTCGTTTTGACTCCGTCGAGCTTTCTGCCACTGAGGATTTTGAGCTTCACCTCGATCCTCGGGATCCTCAGCACATGCAGCATCTTCCTCATTGTGCTTATCAATGGTCTGCTGAAGCCAGACTTCCCTGGAAGTTTGCTGGATCCTGCGCCTACGTACCTATTCCCTCAGAGCTGGCTCACGCTGCCATTGAGCTTTGGATTGTTGATGTCGCCATGGGGCGGCCACGGCGTGTTTCCCAACATCTACAAGGACATGCGGTCAGTCTACATCCATTCTCGCGCACTATTGGACCAAAGCCTCATGTAATGTAACACAGGCATCCACAAAAGTACAACCGCGCAGTGAACTACACCTACTGGTTCACCTACCTCCTGGATGCGTCCATGATGGTAGTCGGCATTTTGATGTTCGGAGATGGTGTCAAGGACGAGATCACGGGAAACATTTTGGAACTGGCAGGATATCCGGAGGCGTCAAAGGTGGCAATGGCTGTCTTCATCGCAATCATCCCCTTGACAAAGACTCCCCTCAAGTACGTCGACCTTGCGGTCGTGCTGGCGTTGCCGTCACTGACTGCGACCCAGTGCCCGCCCAATCATCACAACCTTAGACTTCGTCCTCGGCGCAGACATCCGCGCAATCGGCGTCCCCGAGAGCGCCGTAGGGATGTCCGACTTCTCCAGGGGCATTGCGCGTATCGCAATCCGCGTTCTCACCAACGCTGCATTCGTCGTCACCGCCATCATCTGCCCCTCATTCGACAGGATCATGGCATTCATGGGCTCTACGCTCTGCTTTGCCATCTGCGTGATCATGCCGCTGATGTTCTATCTCAAGATTTTCGGTGCGGAGGTGGGAAAGATGGAACGGGTGATTTCTTGGCTCATTATCGTCAGCTGCTCCATCATGGCGTTGCTCGGGACGGCGTTTTCGTTTATACCCAAAGAGGACCTCGGCCTCGGGGCTTGAGTCGTGTGGGGTGCATGGATGGTTTGTCACGGTTTTAAAAGACGGCCGGGAGGGGGGTTTCTACATTGTGCGCGACTCTGTTCATTGTTTTCTCTTCCTTTCTTTTCTCCATCATTCGGGAGTTTTCGATTTCCTTTGGGTACCTGGGGTTTTTTTTTTGTCTTGCGTTTCCTTGTCA
>Ga0307516_10000240_pt1 | contig 70709 bp, 75 predicted proteins | sample 19_EM_MG_FD_203310 | JGI IMG/M metagenome (GOLD analysis project Ga0307516, IMG submission 203310) | Populus trichocarpa ectomycorrhiza microbial communities from riparian zone in the Pacific Northwest, United States - 19_EM | ecosystem: Host-associated > Plants > Roots > Unclassified | place... | reverse complement strand
TTGGGGTACTTAGACATTTCGGTTTTTGATGTGTCGCCGATGGGCGCTTGCAAGTTGAGAAATTGCAAAATGTCGAAATGTAATTGTAGGGGTTTTGATCCTTCGTGTCGCTACAGGCCGCCGTACTTAGTGTACCAACCTATCCCAATGAGGTAGATAACAGCGCCCCAGACTGCGAAGCGACCTCATCCCCTGTTCAACCACAGTCACCGCGAAAACAATTCGAATTTGATATTTGCAATGGCGAGATCCACGAGGTTCAGCGCCGCGATAGCCCGTGCTACCCGCAATTCCACGCCCTCTGGCGCCGTGACAACAGCTATAAAGCGTGAACTCTCCAGCTCCCCCGTGTTCAACCATGAGTCGCAATCGCCCGACGTCAAGCGCGAGGACTCGTCGGAGCTCTCCTCGCCACCCGCCTCTTCCTCCTCCTCTTCCGAATATGAGGGCAAAACATCACCTTATTTCGCGCCCAAGTCGTCCTCCAAGCGACAGCGCATAAAGGAGGAGCCCCCGAAAGCCATGGGCGATGTCCCTTCAATCCTTCCGCAGGCAAAGCGCAAGGGTAACCAGAAGCTTGCGCCGTCGTCGACACCTCCCCTAAACTGGGAAGAGATGTACTCTCTCACCAAGGCAATGCGCCTCTCCCGGCCAGCACCGGTGGACACGATGGGATGCGAGCGGACCGCAGACGCCGCCGAGACGCCGCTCGTAAAGCGGTTCCAGACGCTCATCTCGCTCATGCTATCGTCCCAGACGAAGGACACCGTCAACGCAGCTACGATGGACAAGCTCCGCGCCGAGATTCCCGGCGGATTGAACTTGGAGTCGGTGCTGGCGGTCGAGTCCGCGGAACTGAACCGGCTAATTGCCGCGGTCGGGTTTCACCGGCGGAAAACCGAATATATCAAGCGCACCGCCGTCATCCTGAGAGACGAGTGGAGCGGAGACATTCCTGACAGCATCGAGGGACTTGTCTCTTTGCCCGGCGTCGGGCCGAAGATGGCGCATCTATGTATGAGTGCTGCGTGGGATAAGACTATGGGCATCGGCGTAGATGTGCATGTGCACCGCATTGCGAATCTCTGGGGGTGGGTGAAGAGTACCACCCCCGAGGGGACGAGGGAGCAGCTGGAGGCATGGTTACCGAAAGACAAATGGAGGGAGGTCAATCGGCTCCTTGTGGGATTTGGGCAGACGACGTGTTTGCCCAGAGGAAGGAAGTGTGAGGAGTGCCTGCTGTCCAAGGGGCTGTGCAGGGCTGCCTTTATGGGGAATTCGGCGCCGAAAAGGAGGAAGGGGGGAATGGTCAAGAAGGAGGAAACGGATGGAGATGGAAATGGGAATGAGGAGTTCGAAATGAAGGGGGAGTCGGATGCTGAGTTCAAACTGGAAGGAGGTGATCCGAAGGGTTTGGGAGCTCCAACTTGGAGGAGACCTGCTAGGCGAGGGGTGGTCAAGGTAGAGGTGAAGACGGAAGATGGATGGGAGGGAATTCCGGACATCGAGGATACCGTATGGTTGTAATAATTGTTTGAGTTATAAGAAGTATGGCTAGAGCGGCGCTCAGGAATTTAATGGCTGTGGACTGTCTTTTGCTCTCTTTCGATCGGCATCCGGAGTAGTTGCTTTAACACTCTCCCTCTTACACCACAAAGCTCCCGCAATAGTCTAAATATTCAATCAATGTACCATCCCTTCACAAGATACAGCAGAATAGCAGAACAGAGAACAAAAACTGGGAATCAAACAAACGTAAACAGCAGAAAAAAACGCCCCAGACCACAAAGATACAACAGACCAAGTTTCGAACGAGACTCTGCAACCCAATCATAAATAAACGGAAGAAACACCCACACGAGTCGAGTTGAAAAAGGTATATCTACTGCTTCCCAAATAGTTTCATCCCCGCCGGTCGCTTCTTAGGTGGCGAGATCTCCTTTTTGAAGGTGCCAACTCTCGGTACCAGGTTGGACACCTTACTCGGCTGCGATGCATTGTCGAAGTTGAGCCGTATCCTACCAGTTCCGTCGTCATCGAAGCTAGTCGGCTTGATGCCGCGCAACGAAGTTTCAGCGCCCACCTTCCTTCGGGGCTTTGTCGCAGCCTTTTTAGCCGTGGGCTTTTCGGCAGATGAAGCTACGGGTGACGAGTCAAGCAAAGTGTTTCTTGGTTTCACTGGTTTCGCTTTGGCGACAGCTGGGGCTTTGGCGGCGGCCTTTCCTCGTGGCTTTGCTGGTGCTTTGCCCTTGCCTCTGGCCGTGATTGGCGCAGAAACCATGAGCATTGAGTCTTCCTCCTCGAAGTCTTCTTCCTCTTCCTCAAGCTGCGCAAGTACAGGCAAAGGTGCTTTGGGCACCGGCGCCAGCGCAGAGGCCTCTTCCATCTCTTCGAGAATAGGACCAGGTGCCTTTGTCGGCTTCTTTTTCCAGCCGGCACCAGCAAAGAGAAGACGTGTAGGTTGCTTGCTGTCGATCACGGATGGAATAATCATGGATCTCTCACCGGCTCCTCCCATGCTCGACTCGTTGAGCGCCGCAGTGGCATCTCCAGCAGCAGCCAAATCGCCGTCGATCACCAAGGCCTGTCGCTTGAGAAAGGGGGTTATGGAGAATCCTGATTCTTTAGGCTGCTTATTTCGAGGCCTCTTAACAGAGTTTTCGAGGTCGTCCATCGTCAGATGATTAGATGCAGGGCGTTTCCGAGGATTATCGAGGGGAATTTTCGTAGTCGTTGTCTTGGACATTGGTGCTTTGGAACCGGCTCCCTCGATCTTCTTTACATTCGCCCGTGCAGCTTCGAGCTGCCTTTCCAGGATTCCGAGTTTGGCTTCGTGGTCTACTTTGAATCGAGCAAATTCGCGCTCAGCCTTCTCACGAGCTTTAGCCTCCTTTCCGAGAGAAGCTTTTAACTCTGTGACCTCTTTCTTGCTGACTTTTGCCGCTGGTTCTTTCGCCGACTTCGCTTCCTGTAAACGCTCGAGATCTTTTTCAGCCTTCTCCCGAATCTTCGCCTCTTCCGCCCGTTCTCTCTCGGCCTGTTCTCGAGCTTCGATCTCCTTATCCAAAGCTGACTTTAGGTCTGAGAGCTCCTTTTTTGTACCCTTCACTGGCGCCTTCTCTTTTGACGCCCGCATGCGCTCAAGATCTTTCTCGGCCTTTTCGCGAGCTTTCTGCTCCTCTTCCTGCTCTTTCTGGACTTGTTCGCGAAGCTTCTGCTCTGTATCCCGCTCCTCCTCCGCTTTTTGGCGAGTTTGGATTTCCTTCTCCAAGGTCGCCTTTAGCTCCGTGATTTCTTTTTTAGCACCCTTCGCTGCAGACTCTTTAGCTGGTGCTTTCTCTCTAGCTGCCTGTAGACGTTCAAGGTCTTTCTCGACTTGTTTGCGGGCATTTCGCTCCTCCTCATGCTGTTTCTCGGCCTGAGTTCGGGCTTCGATCTCGTTTTCGAGGTTCGTTCGTAACTCAGACAACTCCTGAACCTTTGCAAAGGCTGCTTCGGCGTCCTTCTCGGCTTTCTCCAAAGCTTTCTTATCCTTCGCAATTGTTGCCCTCAAATCCGAAATCTCCTTCTTGAAAACCTTTGCCGATTCCTGCTTCTCTGTGACCGCCCCGATCTCTGCCTCCGCGGCGGCCTTCTCGGTTTTCAGCTGAAGGTTTTGAGATTCTAGTTCCTCGCGCTCAGACACAGCCCGTTCAAGTGCCTTCTCATGCGTGATTTGTAGGGATTTGAGTTGCTTTTTGTAGTTTGCAATCTCGGCTTTCATCACCTTCTCACTGGAGCCAAAATATTCCTTCAGTTCCGCTACCTGCGCCTCCAACGCCGCCGACTTATCCTTGACTAGCTGGTACTCCAATTGAGCGTCTGCCAGCTTGATGATAGCGATGTTCTTTTCGTCGACCAATTCCGCCGCTGAAGATTGCGTCGTAGACTTGATCTCAAGCAGTTCCATTTCCGCGCCGCGCAGCTTCCCACGTAAAGAGACCGCCTCCATCTGCGAAACTTTCAATTGCGCCTCAGATTTCCGCAACAGCGCCAACTCCTCCTCCATGGCCCCCACCTGCTCAAGCGTCTTGGAGTACTCCTCGTACAGTTCATTGTGAAGCGGCTGGAGATGTAACAACCGATTCTGGAGGGGCCGTGCACAGTCAGCGGCTATAAGACGTTTCCGCTCCGCTACACTGTTGTAATAGGAGAGCATCGCTTCGGATATCATGAGTTTGCGACGTAGCTACCTTGCGCATTAGAATACGATTTCATCGCAGGAAATTGAATGCGAAGGAAAAATCGCTTACTTCGGCGTTGATTGACAACAACGTCTGGGGTGTCTCTGAAGGAACGTCATCAGGTGCTGTTTCTCCTAGGGGCGCCATGGGAAACACGTCAGGCGGAGGGTGAAGGCAATCCGATTTACTGAGAAGAGAAGGCTTGCAGGGCTAGGAGGCGGGATGTAGTGTTTTAAAAGTGACAGAGCGAATATCAGGGGAGGGGCGGACAGAGGGGGTGGATATGTAGGAGGAACGACGCGATGAGAGTTTGTTGTTTGGCGCGTCCAAACCAAAGATGCTAGTATAGACTAGGCTAGGTGCTCGCACTACATAGAATACATAACCTCCTGATGATCTTGATGATCTTGATTAGATAACGCTAACGCCAGGTTGCGGGTGTTGACACCTCTCCTGAACTAGCATCAACTCACATGGCTGGCCATTGCGTTGCGCGGCCCAGAAGTGAATCTCGAGCGAGCGAGAGACGATTATTTACACCTCCAAACAAAACAACTCACCACCAAAAGCTGATCCTCAACCGACCGACTGACTACCGATGCGTCTACTCGCTCCGCTCCTCTCGCTGCTAGCGATATCCCCAATCACGGCGGTCTCAGCTGCTGCCGACGCCGGCAATGGCATGCTCGCAAAGTTCTCGGCTCTTACCTCCACAAAAGCAAAGTCTGGCGTGTTGCACCTCACAAATGAGCTATACACAGACCTCGTCGTTGCGCCGAGAAACTACACATCGGTGGTGCTGTTGACCGCGCTGGATCCGAAGTTCGGCTGCCATCTGTGCAGGGAATTCCAGTCCGAGTACGAATTGCTGGCTACCAGCTGGCAGCGCAGTCATAAGAGTGGGGATAGTCTGTTCTTTACCTCTCTGGACTTTTCCAATGGCCGCGATACTTTCCTGAAGGTGTGTGGAACCTCTAGTAGGACTCCAGGAAGGAAGATAATATGGCTGACCAGCTGGTGATAGCTCGGATTGAATACCGCTCCCATCATGTTCCTGTTCCCTCCTACCATAGGTCCAAATGCGAATTTCGAGCACGTAGTCGAGCCCATGAAGTTCGACTTTACGCAGAAGTACAGGACTCATCTTTCCCCGCGTCGGTATGCGACTGACATGTCCCAGCGCCATTCCCGCCGAACGTGTCGCCCAATGGATCTCGATGAACACCCACCTCGACCCGAAAGTATTGCGGCCGTTCGACTACACCAACCTCGCTCTTGGTGGCGGCGCTGCACTCCTCGGTCTTAGCATTCTCAAACTCTCCTTCAACACGCTGAAGCCCGCGCTCTACTCGCGCAACCTGTGGGCGGCGATCTCGCTCATCCTCATTCTGCTCTTCACCAGTGGCCACATGTTTAATCACATCAGACGGGTTCCTTATGTCGCCAATAACGGAAAGGGCGGTATCTCCTACATCGCCGGCGGATTCAGCAACCAGTTTGGAATGGAAACGCAGATTGTCGCTGTCGTTTGTATGTTCTGTCCTCGGTACAGCGAGGTGATCGTGTGGAGTGGCTAATTGGGCGCAATGGCAGATGCCGTGCTCGCCTTCTGCGCCATCTCTCTGGCTATGAAGATGCCGCGCGTAACTGATCCCACCAAGCAAAAGGCTGGTATTCTTATCTGGAACGCTGTGCTGTTGTGTACATTCAGCTTCCTGCTCGGACTCTTCAGACAGAAGAACAGTGGCTATCCGTTCTACCTCCCTCCAGTCGTCTAATTGAGTGGGGGCAAGTACAAGACGGAGTGGTTGGTTGCGTGAGAACATCGGGTGTTGGAAAAGGGTATGCTAGCTGTTCTGAGCAATACGTCAATAGTGATGGACAAGAGGGAGCGTTAACCATCAAGTAAAATACCAATTTCTCTGGACTCATTATGGTCTACGGTGCGAACCAGAGCACTTAGTCTCGAATAAACGAGCCTGCTGTCCAGATCGCAGTATTGCGGAGCCGAAGGAGTGCATGCAGTTGATCTGAAACCGTTCTGTAGTCACACCCAATCACTCGTACCCATCCGTCTTGCCCAAGCTTAAGGTTCGAAAGCAAGCCAAAAGAAACTCAAGGAATACGTCCCGAAAACCACTATTGAACACGATTGCATCCTGCCGAGCCGTCGGCTTCGTTGCAACGATTGAGTACCTTACATTGCATATTATATAGAAAAATACAAACCCCTACCGCACCATACCCTAACTGCCTCAATGCGACGCGTCCTGGCTATTATACCCATCACCACTACTATGTCCCTCCTCTCCCGTCCCCGCACGAACATTCTCCGCCTAGCGCTGCTCTGCACAGCCTTCTTTGCGGCAGCGTCAATTGCCGGTTCCTCGGAAAAGGCAGCTTCGAGCTCGCTCTTGGACCTCTCAATTCCTGACCTTGACCACAAGCTCCAAGGATGTTCGTTCGTCCAGAACCTCAATGCGGCACGGCTCGCCGCTGAGCCCGAGACCTCGTCGCGCATGAAGCGCGTCTTCGCCGTCCTCTTCCCCGCGGGCCCAGCGGTAAACTCGCTTCTGGCCACTGCCTACATCTCCGGACCACCCAGTCCGTGCACACCTCCCATCCCCCCTGCCACTACCACTACTAACGTACATGCTCAGACTTCCTGCTCGCCCTCTGTCCCGCGGACATAGATCCCGCGTCGCTCTCGATCATGGTCGCGTTCGCAGTCGGCGGACTGCTGGGCGACACGCTGCTGCATCTCGTGCCGCAGTCGTTCATGGGCGAGCCCCACGACGGCGCTGCGCACTTCGTGCTGAACGATCCCAACAGGAACGCCGTCCTCGGGCTGTTCATCTTCATCGGGTTCGCGACGTTCGTGGCGATGGACAAGACGCTGCGGATCATCACTGCGGGAGGCGGAAGCGGAAGTGGACACGGCCACGGTCACTCGCGCGGTGCGCAGGGAATGGGAACCGGGGCGGAGAAGGGAGTGGATTCTAGTGGGCTCGTGCAGCGCAAGAAAGCGGGAGTCACGCCGACCACTTCCGACGAAGAAGAAGAAGAGGAGGAGGAGGAGGAGGAGGAGGAGGACAGCAAGAAGTCCATCTCGCCGTCCCTCAAGGTCTCGTCGCTCCTCAATCTCGTCTCGGACTTTACGCACAACATCACCGACGGACTGGCGATGTCGGGCGCGTTCTACGCCGGTCCGCTCGTCGGCGCCACCACGTGCATGGCCGTGATGCTGCACGAGATCCCGCACGAGGTCGGCGACTTTGCGCTCCTGATCCAGGGCGGGTTCACCAAGTGGCAGGCGATGATGGCGCAGTTCGTCACCGCGCTCGGAGCCTTCGCCGGCACGCTGATCGGGATCGCGATCCAGGAGTACAGCAAGGGCGGCGACGCCGCGAAGCAAGGCGTCAAGATGGGCGAGGGCGTGCTAGGCACGGATCTGAGGGCCGGGGATTTGGTCCTCCCGTTTACGGCTGGCACGTTCCTTTACGTCGGATTCAGTGTCATTCCGGAGTTGCTGGAGACCGGGAGTAACAAGCGGGAAGAGGTTATCAAGACATTGAAACAGGGGTGAGTTTTCTTCCAATCGTGGGGTATATAATCGGCAGCATGCTAACCGAAGTACCAGGGCGGCGATGGCTACTGGGTTTGCCCTGATGTTCTTCATCTCGGATTAGTTTAAAAAAAAGCAATGGACGAGATACCTAGATGAGCTATAGATGTGATATTCACAGATAAATATTTGGCGGAAATGAGATGGGTAGACGGGATGCAAGTACGCAAAAAACTCCAATAGTAGATGATATCAAGAAGCAGACCAACAAAGCAAGATGACACCTCGCGAATCAGAAACAAATAGAAACACAACCCGTTCCAACATGGCACATGGTATCTCGTTGCCTCTCCCCCCCCCATCAATCCTTATGCGATTCTCCTCCCAGCCTACCGTTGATCATCCCATCCATACTCCTCTTCTTCTTCCTAAAGTACTCCACAAACAGATCCACCAGCTTGTAGACCCAATTGCCGCTGACCAGGACACCGCCGACGATGTTGATGATCCTGATGAGGAACCTGAGGAACGGCGTGCGGTGCTCGGTAACCACAAGACTCAGCGGCTCGATGTCGTACTTGAAGAATATGCCAGGGACACGGTAGTGGGAGACAGGCCCGCTCGTCTCCGTGACGGCGTACTGGTTCGTGAGGAGGCTCCTGCCGTTGGTCTCCGAGTGATACTCTGTGGGAACGATGGTGAGGAAGTACTGAAACTTGAAGAAGTGCTCCTCGGTGGTGGCGGTGACATCGTCGAGGGGATTGACCAGTTTCGGGTACAGTTCGCCGAAGCTGAGTTCGTTGACGACATGCGAGAAGTTGAAGGTGTTGTGATCGATGTGGTCGCCGACGGACTCGTAGCCGTGACCTTTGGCGGTGATGTGGAAGTCGCCGCGAACGCGGTTAACATCCATACTCCCGTAGATCCTGCAGCTGCTGCGGTCCTCCCTAGTGAGCCACGCGGTGGGTCGCCGTTTGCTCTTGCCGAACTTTGACTTCTTCGCACGCGCCATCACATCGTAGACGTGGTCGCGCCGGTCGCCGATGGTGACGAGCCGGTGCGCGCTCGTGTCGTCGAACGACGTGCTCTCCTTCTTCAGGATGCCGCTGGCGAGGATCCGGTCCAGCGCCGCGTCCTGGACGTTGATGTGCAGAGAGTCGCACGGCATTGCCACCGTGATGTCGAGGTTGATCTGCATGCTGTGCCCGATCGTGTGCTCGACCCCGAACGACTGCGTCTCCGTCCCGTCCAGGTGTTGCAGCAGCTCGTGCCAGGTCAGGTAGATGCACAGCAGTGACAGTGCCACCGTCAGTGCTCCCCCGCGCGACGAGGGGACGCGGTAGGTCTGACGGGTTTTTGCTGGATAAGTCGACGCAGGAAGGGTTAGCGGTACGTGTGAGTAGACATTAAGCTGCAAGGGGAGGAAGGCTTACGGAATGCATCGAACGTTTTAAGACCGCTGGCTTTCTCTCCGCCAAAGAATTCGTCGTTGAGGGTAGTACTACTCATCGCTGCTGGAGGAGTGCACGGTACATTGATTGTTGTTGTAGGCGAGTGAGCGAGTGAAGCGTCAGCCTCGGAGGCTTAAGGACAGGTTGCGACGTTTCACAACCCCGGCGTTCAGCGGCTCGGGAGTGTATCACGGAGTGTCACTCTGCTACTCTTGATGGATCATCGCACGTACCCTCCACCGCCGTGTCTTCAGGTGCTAATAGGTGGTGGTTTTATATTTGTTTCTTCCGTTTGAGGCTTTACTTTTTTTTTCTTTTCCCAACAGCTGTGAAGATCAAAAAGGTTGAGACTCTTAGCTTCCAGCGAACGAAAACTTTCTTTTTGTATATGCATACCTTGTATACAAATTGACGATATGAAACGTGCCTGTTACCAAGCTAAGTACAACCCGAAACAGAACAAAAAAACTCTCACTCACAACTTCCTCAATGCCACATTATTATAGAATCATTACTTCGGTATGGGAACCAGTTTGTATCGCCATGTTATGATTGCATGCGATCGATGAACCATCATCCGTACCTGTGCCACACTGCACTATATATCTCGAGGCATCTAACAAAAGCAAGATGGTCGCAATTTCGACTTGACAGGCACGGGGACCTTGGAGTGGAGTACATGATTCCTTTCACTATCTATCGCTCACGGGAGCCTGTGATTGAAGCAAGATATCGATCCCGCCACTAATAGGACTAGATGCCTATTGTCTTCCCGCCTTTCGCACTGCCAGTAGATAACTAAGTATCTGCTGGAGGGTATCCTCAATTCAATTGTAAGCGAGTATGTACGAGAAAACATCTTCCATGAAACGCTTTTCATTCAAGTGTGATACACGCACACAACTTCATCTCCATTGTTTCTCTTCCTATTAGACTCTTCCTCATGAGCTTAATGAACGTCGTGAATGCGACCACCCATCCCGTCATGCAAAATAAAACAAAAAATGCTCCGAAAATATGCAAATGAATGAAGCAACTCCGGAACCCCCCTACCACCACTGTGAAAAAAAGGGGAAAAAATCGAGAACAAAATGGAACCCCGAAAAGACAAAAAAAAAACACCCAACGGTAGACGAGCAATGCATTCAATAGGACGCCTAAAAAATTTGATTATGGCAAAAACTCAAATTGGCATCTCCCAAGAAGGGAAGAGCAAGCTGCATCGCTACTCCTTACAAGAAGAAAGCACCGGCGATCAGAGCTCCGATTCCGTACCCAGCATTGGTAAAGGCCAAGCGACGGTCCGGAGCGCCACCATTCTGCAGTCCGGCAGTTGTGGCGAGAGAGACGGTTGCGGGCCCGGACGGCGAAGGGGTTACGACGACAATGGTGGTCTGGGTCAGCAATTGTCCGTCGGTGGTCAGGGTTCTCGTGAGGGTTGAAAAGCTGGTGCTGCTCCTGGTCGTAGTGAACGTGCTCGAAGACGACGGCGTATCAGTAGGCGCCTCTGTGATAGTCTCCGTGGCAGTGGTTGTGGGATCTGTTGTAGTAGGAGACTCAGTAACTGTTCTCGTAGAGCTTGTCTCAACATTGACAGCGGTAGTAGAAGTAGTAATAGTAGTTTCGGGTGCAGAGCTCGTGGTAGGATCAGTAGGCGTAGCCTCCTGGCTCGTAGGGGTAGATGTGGGCTGGGGAGCGGGAGTGCTCGGGGTAGAGCTTGGCTCACCGCTCGGGGCAGAGCTTGGTTCATCACTGGAGGTAGCAGGGCTCGGCTCACTACTCGGAGAAGAGCTAGTCTGCTCATTCGAGGTAGGGCCTGGCTCTGCACTCATAGTGGTGATTGGAGGTTCGGGCGCAGTGGAGCTCGGGATAGGACTTGTCTCACTGCTCGTAGTGAATTGCACGGTCGTCGGTGGAATAGATAAAGATGACTGTTGTGTGGTAATGGACGTACTCTCTGTGGAGGTAATCTCACCAGTTGGGGTCGGAGTAAACGTGTCGGTAGTAGTGGTAGGGGGCGGTTCGGTAGTAGTAGGAGGCGGTTCGGTAGTGGTAGGAGGTTCGGTAGTGGTAGGAAGCTGTTCGATTGAAGTGGTAGGAGGCGTTTCGATTGAAGTGCTGTTGTTGTCCTGACGCTTCACCCATCTGACTAACGCGGGGAAATCAGCGGCGTTTTTGCGGTGGAAGTCCGCAGGGAACACACCGCCATGGCCGGGAAAGCCGCGGATGGCGTTGTGAATCGTATCCACGTCGCGCGCGACTTCGAGGCCATTCGCGTCTGCCGTTGCAAGGACGGCAGGCGAGAGAAGTAGCATGCCGCATGCGAAAAGCGGCAATGCACGGACCATGGCTGCTGTAGGTTATGTTGCTGCGCTGACGGAGTATCGGAATCGCAGACCCAGGGAGCACTGGTGATTTTTTTGATTTTTTTGATTATTTTTCTTTGCGCGGGGTGAGGAAGAAAGGTTGCAAGTTTGATGAGGTTGCAGAGGATGGGAGTCTTTATGCAACACAAATGTGCGCGTCTAGGGTGGTTAGGTATTTGGGGCTGGTGAATTTGGGTTGGACGGCCAAGACGAAAGCGGCTGAGGATTGATTCGTTCCGTTCGGGCTGCGAGTGCTGCGAGTTCTCCCAAAGGGCCCAGCGAGATGGGGACAACGAGCCAGGCCGAACCCGTCCAATCGCTGGAGGAGAGGATTTGACGATGTCAAGTTTGGAAACGCCGAATGGCCGATTGGAGCTGGTTGCTTTTTCTTCTTTCTTCTTTGTTTTTCCGTCAATAATCCTTCTTCTTCTTCTGCTGTCCTTATTCCGGATTCCTCCTTCCGTCCTCCGCTTCCTTTTTGTTCCCTGTAATTTGTGGCTCCGGGCCCGTGATCTTCTCTCTGCCACGATCTCGTGACCCAGCAAGAAAGATTCCCGGTTTTCTGGCGGCGGCGGCGAGGCTGGTTCAAGCGTGGGCTTGGGCGAGCTGGGCGGGCGCTGCGTAGATGGCCGGAAAGGCTGTAGATGCAGTGCTTGCTGCGTGCAGGATGACTGGTCGGATTGACTGGCTGCCACAACTACTGGCTGGAACGAGATGGGTGTGGTGGAGCACTGGGCACTTTGTGTTCCTCGGGATCCTGCTGCAGATGAATGACGGGAACACTGGTCGACTCAGTGGAGGACGTGAAGGCTTTTAAAAGACCTCCGTTCGCCTCAAACGTTGGCATTCCCCTTCCCCGAGCCAGCTGCCAGAGCACGCAGGCCACCCCCGCTGGCCCTGGCTGACGGGCAGGTATCCCCAGAGCGGCCGCCCACAAGAAACGCCCCGCCAACGGTCAAGGACTCCATCCAGCACACCGCCAAAGAAAAGGAAAAAAAAAACGACTTGAAACGCCGAACCGAACGCCAAAACTCCAACCTCCATTCCGCAGAAACCCCACCTTCAGCTGCTGTGCTGTGCACGCAGGTCGCTGCTATTTTGGTCTGGCGTGTGCAGATCGCAGCCGGGCTGTGCATGGAAACGTGTCCTATTGGATCCCGCAGACACAGGACTGCGGAAAGTCTGCATCTGTCGGGTCGTATCTCTCTCGAGTCTCGACACCTCCATCGCCAGCCGCTATCTAGAGCATTCTGCACGTAGAGCAGATACTCTACATATCTATATCTCCAGAGGTGGATATGTATCGTGGCGAATCGAGGAGAAGGACGCGTAACACAAGCCAGCCATCCGGCTGGATTGCAGGAATGTGGGTGAGAGTTAGCGCACGCGGAGTCCTGACGCCAAGTACGTATGACATGTCCGTGCAATAGGATGTATCTACTATGTAAGTAAGTGTGTAGGTATCTACTATGTAAGTAAGTGTGTAGTTGGATTACTATGTGCGCAGAATTCTTCTGGGTATCTAGATACATGCATACGAGCTCGATACCAACGCGCACACATCCGAGATATAGTTACACAGAGCAGCACCTATGTAGATGCGTGCTTTACTCTACATATCTCTATTATTGCACCTGTCGAGCGCGAACCAGCTTCCATGTTGGGCGGGTGGCAGATCGGCCCGAGATCATGGATTACAGTACCATCATGACGTTATGTAGCACATCCTCTATGTATCTACCGAAACGCCCGAGGTTAGTTGCCCTAGATATATCCACGGTTAGACTACATTAAAAATTTCCGGACCTTGTCCACCACCCCACACTCCGGCAACGTCACCGGACAAAGCCTCCGACAACACTCTACCTGAGGACAGCCCTCCTCGGTATATGTATAGAACGATCCTTCAACCAAATCGCCAGACCAGACACCCAAACTCCTGCCAGCCCTCGGACCTGAATTGAGCCGAACCGGATTTTGATGATCTTCGCCGTTCTATCGAGAACACAGTTGTCTCCAGTACTTAAGGTTTACGTGAAGGTGTGTGTGGTTGGGTTTCTGTTTGTGATTTCAAGCGACGACTGACAACGGTTACCTGCGTTCGCACCAAACAGCGCTTTCACCCCATCCGCACCATGAAGATCGAAAGCATTCCGATGTGCATGTCTTCGCTGTTTCCATCTCACCGCGCAGCGGCCACTGACTCCTGTGTCAATGCAGGGACCGGATCCAGTGACAATTACGCTTATTTGTGCGGCGACCCTCAAAGTCCGGACAGACATCTGAGCGAGAGTGTCTGATTAGTCCAGGGTGGTCGATGACAATACCAAGGACGCCTTCGTCGTCGATCCGGCACATCCGGCTGAGGTTCTTCCGGTGCTCGAACAGAGGATCAAGGATGGGAGTATCAACTTTAAGGGAATCATCAACACTCACCAGTACGTCGCTCACTCGCTTACGTGTGTGGAGATGATCAGTGCTTGTACATGGATTGTAATTCCGGATCCATACTGACCCGGTCGCAGCCACTGGGACCATTCCGGCGGCAACGACGGGATCCTCGAGAAACACCCCGGAAGCAGAGTTATCGGCGGCGAGAAATGCCAGTCCAAAACCGAGACGCCCAGTCACGGCGACTCGTTCGGCATCGGCGAGGCGATCAGGGTCAAGGCTCTGCACACGCCGTGTCATACCCAGGACTCGATCTGCTACTTCATGCATGAAGGGGATGAAAAGGTCGTGTTTACGGGCGACACGCTATTCATCGGCGGTATGGACTTTACTCTGCTGCGCTCGGTTTGCCTTCACTCGCTGATGCGGGCGACAACAGGTTGCGGACGGTTCTTTGAAGGCACCGCTGAAGAAATGCACCATGCGTTGAATGGAGTGCTGGCCAAACTCCCGGATGACACCAAAGTGTACCCAGGTAGCGATTACTCCTCCCCCTTTCTCACCCAGCTGACCGTCAAGGCCATGAATACACCAAGAGCAACGGCAAGTTCGGTCAGAGCGTGCTCGACAGTACACACATCCAAAAGCTACTGCAGTTCTGCGATAGCAACAAGGAGACCCAAGGGAAGTTCACAATCGGAGACGAGAAGGTAAGACTAAGATGCGAGGGGGTCAGTTTGGGGGGAAGGGGGTGAGCTGGTGCTGACATAGTTCAAGAATCACAATGTCTTCATGATGGTCGATGACCCTCGCATTCAGCGGGCTACGGGAAAGACGGACCCTGTCGAAGTCATGGCTAAGCTTAGGGAGATGAAGAACAACTTCAAGTAGGTGGTTTGTGTCAGTACTCTTTCATCCCGCACACACTCTCTGGTCCAGAGTTGATTGACGCTCGAGCGACAGATAGTCACCATTTCTCCATATTCTACATAATTAGCTACTGGGCTCTACTAATACGGACGTCCTTGCCTAAATCTAGTCCAGCCGCACCGAAGCTTTAGCAAAAAAGTGGCGGTTACTGGGGGCGGGCGTGTTTCGAAATGTCTAGTTCGCTGTCATTCACAGATTATCACTCAACTCGATGTGCCTTGCCGCCTTTTGGGAACTTGGCGGCACGTAAGCGCTCTGGTGGGTGGGAGCGGCTCGCAGTGTTGGTTTGGGTTGATTGGCCGTGTCAAAACTTTGATCTGGTCCTTGCGTTCAGCCTTGGGGGCCAAGAAGTCTCCTACTCGACCGTTATCCTATACGTATGTGAAAACCATCCACCTACTAAGCTACAGTCCGCCTATGAGTATCGTCTATCGTAGCCTACTTTGATTCGAACGAGCGCTCGCTCAGGGCGATTTCAAGTGTGATGAAACTCGTCGATGCAGACATGGCGGATCACGCACTGATATCACGTGAAAGCATAGTCAAGTCACGGTTCCACCCGTCCAATCTCAAGCGCGTCTGCCGCGATTCTCTGCCAAACAGTATCATACTTCCCCACAGAAAACGCCTTTTGCTATTGATAATCCGATAAACTCCGCGCAGCATAAAACAAAAAACAAAAAAACAAAATGCTATCTCTGGCTACGCCCTCGACTGGCACCCCAAAAGCGACCGTCAACCTGCTCCCCTGTCGAGTGCACCACACAGGTTCGGCCAACGCGACGGCAGCACACTGGTCTCCTTCGCCCTCCTCTTCTTCCTCCTCCTCTCCTCCTTCCTCTTCCTCCTCCTCCTCCACCGCAAAGACGGCCTACTTCCGTGGGCGACGGCTGCTCGCGAAAGAACTGCTTCTGCCGGCGGAGTATACGGGTACTGTCCCTCCCCTTCCCCCCTTCCTTCCGGGCACTAACGAAGGCTACATAGGCTGTGTCCTCGCACCGACGGATCGTGTCGTCGCCGCTTCGGGGGAGGAGGGAGAGCAGGAGGAGGTGGCGGAGATGGTGGAGACGAAAGAGGTGGAAGTACTAGCCACATTCGACGCGATCGACGTGTGGGGCCACGAACAGATCCCCGACGACGGAGACAGCGTCGTCAGGGCTGCCGAGGAGTGGGTTGCTCTCGCTGCGAGGGTTAATGCCTTCGAGGGAGAGGAGGAGGAGGAAGAGGAGGGGGGGGCGCGGGAAGAGGCGGGGAAGTAATGATCCGTTGGTTTCAGTGGGGATGGCCTACGCTGGCCGCGAGAGGGGAGAGTCGATATAGGGTCGGCGGCGGTTGATTGACTGGTTCGTCGATTTGGGTTTGTGTGTAGCCTATGTAGACTAACGAAAGAAACCTTTCGGCCGGCCCGGGGGTTCGGCGGCGGTGTTCATTTTCTGAGTCCCGGCGTCTACCATAGTCGAGTGCCACGTGGTGACATAAAATCATTCGGACTATCCGTGGTAATGGAGGTTCATCCACTGTTAGGCAAACCGCAGTGAAACGCGCCGAGAATCTTGTACGGAGGGATCAACTATGTACCCGGGGCCACGTCTTCTCGCTTGACCACTGGTAACTTTCCTGTCAGTCGGTTTCTGACGTTTCACTTCAACGATTTCACCACCCCTACTAACCCCCATAGGTAGATGTCTAGTGATCGCGCATGGAGGACTGGACAAGTCGCAGGAAGGAAAGGAGAAAGAAAAGAAAAAAAAACATGCACAGCCCCACGCGAGGGCCGAACCCGTAGATAGCCTTAAGATTAAGAGTCTTGCGCTCTGTGTACATACTGATTGAGCAGCAAGGCTGAATAAAATATAACTATTATTTTTTTTGCGTGCGGGTAGGCCGTGGAGGCACACAGACACCAATGACGATGCCCTGAGAGGGGACATCACCACGACCTTCTGGTACGACTGAGCGCGGATGGAGCGGGGCAAGCGGCGGCCCGGCGGGGATTTTCTTTTGTCAGGTTTGCGCGTTTGTTTGCTTCCGTACACCTGTTTTGCTGCTTTCGTTGTCTTTTCATCTAACACCCATAGCATACGGGCTCCAAGCCGCATAATAATAAAATAAATAAATATATTGAAACGGCTAAAGCTATTGTGCTCTAAGGAGGTCGATTTGAACGCCCGTATGTGTGTTTTCCGCCGCGAGGTGTACCGGTTCAGGTGCATACAAGACCGGATATGATACTATAGCGTCCGTATGTATCGCGATGGTCCTATCCGAGTACTCATATTTCCATCCGGTCGTACTATATAATCATCTATGTCCCAAACCAGACAGAACTCCGATCTCAACTCCGCGCAAAAAGAAACCCGGTATAACTAAATACGAATAGAAAGTCTCAGCCGCACTATCCATCATCCTCGTCCTCGTCGGTCTCATCATCCCCTTCCTCGCTCTCGCTTTCGCTTTCAGCTTCAGCGAGCCAGTTAACGAAAGCCTCGGTAGGCTTCCGAACCGCCGCCATCTTCTCTTCTTGACTGCTTCTCTCGTCGAGCCACCAGTCGTTGACCGCCTCCTCCTCAACTATGTCCATGGTATTGTTCAGGCACTGGACGACGCCGAGGAGGATGCTTTCTCCAGCTTTGCGGCCACAGCACTCGCGCTGGAAGAGCAAGAGGAACTCTGCCTGATCCTTGCGGTCGAAGACGCAGCGCTTGATGGTGCTCTCCCATCGCTGCAGGACCTTCGACGCGGAGACTCCGTTGGAGATTGATTCCTTAGCGACGACCTGCTCGATACGGTTAACTAAGGCGGCAGTGACGGCGCGCCGGACTTGGGAGAAGTTGGCATTGGCCGTCATACGGAGGCCATTAAGCTCGAGGTTGGCGACTTCAGCAGGATGGTCGTTCTCCATGGCGGTAAAAAGCGATGTGGACGCTTCGCGGTGCCAGGCTTCGTCAACGGATTCGAAGCTGGTTGTAGAGTCGGAACGGCCAGCCTTGCCGATTCGTTTGCTCACACCACCTGCTGGCGAGTCCGAGTCCGAGTCCGAGTCTGAGTCCGAGTCGTCACCAGGGACGGTGGAGATCGATGAGTCCGAATGGTTGAGGTGGTGAGTGGAATAGACTAGTTCTGTCAGTGGCGCGGAATGAACCTGTGAGACCACAGAACTTACCCAGACTGTCCTGTACAGCAGAAGCCTGCTCATCTTCCGACTCGGACTCAGAGTTTGCGTAATCACTTCCCGAAACAGGCTTATCGTCCGCATGTTCGTCCCTGCTCTTCCGTTTGCTGTAGGCGGTGATTCGCGAGAAGGGCTTGACCTGTATTCCATCGGCGATCTTGACGCCGTAGGAGATGGCTGAGCCTTCCGCAACAACGACGTTTTTACCCAGCACCACCCCATTGGCGATGATGGACTTCTGGATCTGACAGCCGTCTCCAATCACCACACCATCCCAGATGTATACCCTTTCTAGTACAACGTCCTTTCCAATTTTGACTCCGGCACCGATAACACAATTAACGATGACTGAGCCTTCGCCTATGCTTGTTCCTCGACCGAGAATTGTGTTACGCTTCACGGTGCAGCTACGGGCGAGAATTATGTCATCCTCTTTGTAGATATTCCCGCGCTCGTGATTGTAGTTCTGGCCAGGTGCCAAATTGTTGTCCGGAACCAGAGGGTATGTCCAGCGTGCAATGATGTCACGACTCACAGCATCATAAGTCTGCAAGCTCCTCACCCTGGCGGCGTAACTTCCAGTGACAATATGGGTGTGGACCATCTTTCCATACAACTCGTAATCCGTCAAGATCCCATGCAAGAAGTGGCGGCGGATGTGCTGGTAGTCAAAGTTCTCGGTAAAGAGCGCGGGGACATCAGGCGAGCAGATATCAACCTGGCAGTCAATGAGATCGGTGCGGATTCGGAGCTGGGGGTGTTGTTTGATCAGATCCGATGGAAGCTGCACCATCCTGTCGCCACCGTGTCGCATCTCCTCATAGTGAACACATCGTCCTGAAGCTTCATCAATCACAAATGCGCCCGATTCGCCCCTCGCCTTTGTACGATGCTCAAAATCGGCCTGCCGCAAGATCATGGTCATGATGGCGTTCTTGTCCTTTGTCCTCCTGTCGCGGTGCGCCTTCAACACATCCTCTAGCGGCAGATTGCTAACGAAGTCGCCATTGACGAGTAGAAAATCGGTCGTGATCATCCCCTTACCATCAAGCTCGCGCATGGCATCGCCGACAGACATACTAGACGGCGACATTACAATCTGACACTTCTTGAATGGTGACGACGCCAAGCTCCACTTTGAGTCACGAATGTGTTGCTCGATCTTTTCGGCATGGTTAGACGCAAAGATGAAGACATCTTCGATTCCGGCGAGGGATAGGAATTCGAGGGTGTAGTCGATCAAAGGAATGTTTGCGAGCGGGAGGAGGCACTGCGACAGAGATTTAGTGGCTGACCGCAACAGCGGGAGTATAGAAGAGCAGCCTGCTACGTACTCTTGGAGTTTCCAGCGTGAGCGGTCGGAATCGCGTTTGGTAAGAATCTGTGAGGACCTTTTGTTGGTGATTGAGTCAGACTTCCGTTGTAGTAGTAGTCGCAGTAATGGAGAAACTCACCACAGCCTGTAGGATGTTCTCTCTTGGCTCATCTTCTCTTCTTTTCGTTCCCGCGGCTGATTTGTTCTTTTTGGAACTCATTTTTTTGTTTTCGTTGAGGTGGTAATAATAGTAGTGTCAGTCGTCAAGTTGTTTGGTGGGGTGATTCGCATCAAAGTTAGTGTAACATCGTATGGAGGCCTTGGATGCAAATCCTTTCAAAGCCACCCCTAACCCTGAACCCTAGAGAGGTTGCACTCGACTCTAGCCAAAATACTTGCCCCTCGCCAGCTACTCACTTTAAGACGAAGCAGCACCTACATTCACCACACCGCCACCATCAGAGCTATACCACAGCTTTCCTCCATCGCTACGACACACACCGCCAGCGATCAGCTAGTACTACCGACTACTACCACCCAACATGCCGAAGAATAAGGGAAAGGTGTGACCGCTTCTTCTCTCATCCCCACTTAACGGCTGTCGATCGGTGCACCAACGGGGCTCTTCGATCATCTTGGCCACCAACCATCACTACCATGAGCATTGCGCGAGCACCGAGCAACAGCGCCAACACCGTAGTATGATCCGGAACGGCTAATATGGTTGTGTTCAACAGGGAGGCAAGAACAGGCGTCGCGGCAAGAACGAGAACGATAACGAGAAGCGTGAACTGACATTCAAGGAGGATGGCCAGGGTTCGTCGCCGCCCCACTCATGTTATTCCTTCGCTCACACCAGACAGAGTACGCCCAGGTCGTCAAGATGCTCGGAAACGGACGTCTCGAAGCCATGTGCTTCGACGGCGAGAAGCGTCTGGCCCACATCCGTGGGAAGCTGCGGAAAAAGGTCTGGATCAACCAGGGAGACATCATCCTCTTGTCGCTACGTGACTACCAAGACGAGAAGGGAGATGTTATCCTCAAGTACACCGCCGACGAGGCGCGTAACCTAAAGGCTTACGGCGAACTTCCCGAGAATGCGAAGATTAACGAGACGGACACATACGGTATGTTTGCTTCTCCACCTGGAATGCTCGGAGGATGCGTGCCTACTGCTACTCGCGATATTTGTCTTTGGCGACGAATGCAAGTGGTAGGTTGGATATACGTATTCACCAGTATCGCAGCCATCCTGCTCGTTACAGTATGGATTATATACTAACACTCATCCAGGCCACGAGGGAGCAGATGAGTGCAACTTCGAGTTCGATTTGGAAGCGGGCGAGATCGACATTGATGCTGTTTAAAAAAAAACGTCTTCTGGTGGCAATACTTTCTAGGCTAGTCTGGGGCTAGGGAGGCGGCGTATCCAAGCCAATGATTGTGTGCTGTAAGCGCAGGCGCCGATATGACGTTCATGTAGACTGGCGGTACGGTTATGTACCACCTGCTCTGCTTTGCCAGCTGGGTCGAGGTTGAGAAGGCGAGACCTTACACTACGATTTTCTAGATGTAATAAAACACCTTGACTCCATGATTTCCCTCGATATAGGACGTCTAAACTGCGATCTCCTTAACCCGTGTCTCCAAATCCGCCATTGCAGAGGTATCCTCGACAAACCAGTTCCTCCAATATCTCACACCCTCGATACCGACCTCTCTGCACAGGGCCCCCCGCTCCTCTGCCATCTCCAGCTCTTCACTCGCGACACCCAAACTCCATCCAAATCTCTCCGCCGCCTCGCCAGCCGTAACACCCCTTCCCCAACCTCCACCCCCATCAGCAGCAATCCACTCGACAATCTTCCTAACCGTTTCCTCATCCCTCCTCCCCACATCCTGGACCACGACGAGCCCACTTTTGAACGTCCTGGTTCTCACTGGTAGTCTCAGTGCCTCAAACCTCGTGGTGGCCTTTTGCAGATCCTTTGGCGAAATGAGATCAATCCCTCGAACACGATTATAAAGTGCCCAAAGATCGACTAGCGTGATAACCCCACCCTCCTTCTTCAACACACCTCTCGAATCATCGGCAAGAAACTCCGCAATCTGTCGTGAGAGCTCATCGATCCACGCCCTATCGCCGGCCGAGGAGTTGGTGGAGAACATGTCCCTACTGACTAACCCCAGTGCCTGTGCCGCACCGCCACCGATGGACTCGGTGCTAGCATTGCCAGGGAGACGCGCGAATGACTCGGCCAGGGCGATGACCTCCTTCGCCGCTGCCTTGAGCGATTCGAGATCTTCGAATGCCGTGCCGAGGACCATTTCATTCTGGCGGGTTTGGGAGAGTGTTTTCCGCTCTAGCCCGCCAATGCCAACGCGCTTTGTCGAACCCGAGGGTGATGGTGGACGTGGCACTGGGGGCGCGACTGAGAGGAGCCATTTTCGTTGAATCAAGGCGGATTTGAGGTGCGTGAGGAATGCGGTGGAGCCGCCGGCCCGGAAGGAGAATTTTATTATCGGAGCCTCTACGAGCGCGGGGGATGAGGCGCGGGATGGTGTGGGCTGCGCGATGGGGAGCGGACGAGGTGCCGGAATAGTAACGGTCCGTAACGACTCACCGCAGAGCTCGCAGATGTGGAGGGAAGGATGGTTGTGGAAGGTGCACCTTGGACAAGCAAGATCAGAATCCGGTACTGCCGTTGCCGCTGCCACGGGAGGGGGCCTCGGCTGCTTCTGTAGACTGCTCTCAAATTGTGACGGCTGTGGTCGTATCCCACAGGTTAGACAGGGTGGAATGGAAGTTGCCGGTGTCTCTCCGGGAACGTAGTTTGAGGGCACCGGGTTCGAGAACGAACAGATGGTACAGACCCAGACTCCTGATACTGACGGTGGAGACGCAGCTCGTATTAAGGGGGTGGAGGAGCGGGGGCTTGCGCGTGAGGAGCTGAGGGGTGACAGCTTATTCCCGTCGTTGATGTTCGCCGAAGGTTGAAGATAGAGTGTGATCTTGGGAGAAGACTTCAGGAATCCTGCCTATGTTGGGTCAGTGTCGGTATGATAACAGGCCTCATAGAGGGAAAGTCAAACGTAAGGTTCGATCCGATCCACCTCTTTCAACTCTACAGCTACCGAGTACTTGCGAGGAACATCGTTATCGACGTAACAGGCACGATGCGAGGTGAGATATGCGAAACCATTCTGGTAGTTGGGAATTTTGTATTTCCTAAGGGAGCTCGTCGTCAGCGTCAGATTGCGGGAACGATTAGCGATGTAAGGTACCCGTCGTATAAGCCCACGGAGTTCTGGACAAAGAGGAGAGTTTCATCAGGGAGTAGCTGTGGTCGGTTTGCTGGTGTGAGATCGATCTTCGTCAACATTTCCTCGAAGTATGAAGGGCATTCTGTGGGTTATCAAGCCAGGAGGAGGGGGAGGGGGGATCCAATTTATGCACGGTTAACTACCCAGACTGCACTAGCGGGGACAGAGCTTGTGTACCTGGTCACTGTAGTACACTACCAGGGAGCAGCTATACGTGTGACACATTCGAAGTCATAGCAAATCTCTATTGAAGGGGACGTCGCCACGAACAGGCACCTACAATAATAGTAAGGTTGTATTGGTGTTGATGTGAAGTAAGAAATGCCATCCAAGAGAGAGAAAAAAAGCAAACTAGACCAACAGCGCCCACCGAAATTCCCAAAACTCATTATTTCCTTTATCGTCACATCGTCAAGTCAAGCTCTCGTTTGCATTAGTAAGGAAAAATCCACAATCTAACCAGAACACATCTCACAAGCCTCGGGGTTCTCGATACTGCAAGCCAAAACAGCGTAGATGTCAACCTCGCGGTCAGTACTGTGCACCTTCTTGTCCTCCTCCTGCGTTTTGGTACGCTCAAGTTCGAGTTCCTCGTCATCCGGCGGGCCAGTTGGATCGGTGGCGAGAAGAGTGGGACTCTTGCCTTCGGAATTATCAGCTTTGAAGGGCTTGCCGGCAGTGGGCGAAGCGGGAACAATCACACCCCTCAGTGTGGGGGTTCCATTGCCACTGGCGGCAGCCATCATGGGCCGGGGAATGGCACCGCCAGCTGCCGAGGAACCGAGGGGCGAAGAGCGGACGGTGCGCTTGGGCAGAGCACGCGCAACCGCCGTATCATCCACCTTGAGCGCCTCCTTGTCGACAGTGAATTGCTAGGCACAATCAGCATCTTACTATCATACCTTTCCAAACAAAATAGCGACGGCGAAACTTACGATGGCGGCAGCGGCAGCCTGGGTGCGAAGGTAGTACATTCCAGTCTTGAGGCCCTTCTTCCATCCATGGAAATGCATGGATGTCAATTTGCCAATGGTAGGGCTCTGGATGTGGATATTGAGTGACTGGCTCTGATCGATGAAAGCGGCGCGATCAGCCGCCATGTCGATCACGGTCTTCTGTGAAATTTCCCAAACAGTCTTGTACAGCGCCTTAATATCGTCGGGGATATTGGCGATGTTCTGGATACTCCCGTTACTGGCAATGATTCTGTTCTTCATGGCATCGCTCCACAGTCCCATATCCACAAGGTCCTTAAGAAGCCATGGGTTCACGATCTGGAACTCTCCGGCGAGGACGCGACGAGAGTAGATGTTGGATGTGTACGGCTCAAAACACTCATTGAAACCCAAGATTTGGGAGGTGGAAGCAGTCGGCATAGGCGCAACGAGAAGTGAGTTGCGAAGGCCGTGCTTCTTAACCTTCGCCTTGAGGCCGTCCCAATCCCAGAGCTCAGTAGGAGTCACATTCCACATATCGTACTGAAGGATACCCTGGGAGGCAGGAGAACCTTCGTACGTGGAGTAGGGCCCTTCCACCTCAGCGAGCTCGGACGAAGCCTCCACAGCAGCGTGATAGATGGTCTCAAAAATCTGGACGTTGAGGTACTTGGCCTCTGGCGATTCGAAAGGCATACGGAGCGCCAGGAAGGCATCTGCGAGACCTTGAACACCGACACCGATAGGGCGGTGCCTCATGTTTCCACGTCTGGCTTCCTCGACAGGATAGTAGTTGACATCAATGATCTTGTTCAGGTTCTTGACAACCACCTTGGTCACGTCGTGCAGCTTCTGGAAATCGTACTGCTCCCGCTGAACATCGACATAGGTGGGCAAGGCAATGGAAGCCAGATTGCAGACCGAAACCTCGTCTGGAGCGGAGTATTCGATGATTTCGGTGCAAAGGTTGGAAGACTTGATGGTCCCCAAGTTCTTTTGGTTCGATTTGCTGTTCGCCGCATCCTTGTAGAGCATGAAGGGGCCTCCGGTCTCGACCTGCGCCTCGAGAACCGCATGCCAGAGTTTCTGCGCTTTGACGACATGGCGAGGCAAGCCAGGCGTGTTCTCGTACTTGGTGTATAACGCCACAAACTCTTCTCCGTACACATCCGCGAGACCTGGAGCTTCGTTAGGACAGAACAGGCTCCATTGGCCATTGCCCTGGACGCGCTGCATGAAAAGATCCGGAATCCAGAGGGCGTAGAATAGATCTCTAGCGCGGACCTCTTCCTTTCCGTGGTTCTTTCTCAGGTCAAGGAAGTCGAAGATATCTGCATGCCAGGGCTCAAGGTAGATAGCAAAGGCACCGGGCCTCTTATTACCACCCTGGTCGACATAACGAGCCGTGTTGTTGTACACCCTCAACATGGGCACAATACCATTGGAGCTTCCATTGGTTCCTGCGATATAGGAGCCGGTAGCCCGGATATTGTGGATGTTGAGGCCGATACCGCCGGCTGTCTTCGAGATCATGGCGCAGGTCTTCAAAGTGTCATAGATACCATCTATGGAATCGTCCTTCATGGAAACCAAGAAACATGAGGATAGCTGGGGGGAGGGCGTTCCAGCGTTGAAAAGAGTAGGTGAGGCATGCGTGAAGTACTTCGACGACATGAGGTTGTAGGTCTCAATCACCTTCTCGATATCTTCGTCGTGGATGCCGACCGCCACCCTCATGATCATGTGCTGAGGACGCTCAGCGACCTTGCCGTTGATTCTCAGAAGATAGGACCTCTCCAATGTCTTGAACCCGAAGTAGTTGTAATTGAAATCTTTGTCGTAGATGATCGCAGCGTTCAGTTCATCGCGGTGTCTCATGACCGTTTCGTACGTTTTGTCACTAATCATCGGAGAAGGACGATCGTTTTTCTGGACACCATCGTTAGATCATTTTCCTTTTGCAATGGATCAGGTGGCATATATACCGGGTTGACATAGTGGTAGAGATCGCTGATGACCTGAGAGAACATCTTCTTGGTCTGTTTGTGCAAGTTGCTCACGGCAATACGAGCTGCAAGGATGGCATAGTCTGGATGGGTGACAGTCATGTATGCAGCTGTTTCCGCGGCCTGCAGGCAAAAAAACAACGAGTAAGCATTGCTACAAAGTTTGCAAAAACTCAGACTAAGATGAATTTATACCAAATTATCCAGTTCAATGGTTGTAACACCTTGGTACACTCCAGAGATGACCTTCTGGGTAATTGAAGCCGCGTCGACATGATCACTATCGAGGCCATAACAGAGACGAGAGACTCGAGCAGTGATCTTGTCGAACTGAACACGTTCCTTGCGTCCGTCTAGAAATATTAAGTCAACAACCATCACCTGTGGGATGAGATTGACTAACTGCGGGACCCATACCTCTTTTCAAGACATACATGATTGCTACACCTGATTGGGTTGAATGGATGAAGTATTCTCAAGAGGTACTAGGTATAGGGATTAACGTTAAAACAAAGACTGTGAAGAATGCACAAGCTCGTAAGGAATTGAGGAGAAGGGTGATGGAAGAACAGTAGGGGTGTGAGAAGAACATGAAGGAGGAAAGAGGGGTCGTGATTTTTCAAGCAACGCGTAGATTGGTCTTGGCATCAACAAGTGGGGAAGGGTTAGGGGAGGTAATGCAGGGACCTATCCCCTTTTGACATTGGGTTTACGACCCCTCCTGCCATTCCGTCCTGGCCAGCAGTTTCTGTCCAGTGCCTGACACTCCCGGCTTTTTTTTTTTTTGTTTAATCATACTCGCATTCGACCTATCTAGATCATGGCGGCGTACATGTTATCCAGTTTCCCGTCCGCAGTCCGCGCGAGGCGGCTGGTTGCAAGCTCCCCTTTGCCCTCTCCACCCAGGCCTGTCCCGAGCGACACACTCCCGGCGATTGTTAATCACTCCGTCCATTTCCGCCATATCCGAGACTTCGGTGTTCCGGTGACTTGAAGCACAAGGGGCTGTTACTGATAGATGAACCCTTGAGGGCAGATACATACATAGGTACATCAATCTGGGGGTTGGTTGTCATGATCACGTGAATTCGCGTTTCAGGAAATATATAGATTGCGACTTCTTGGGCTGCTATTAACAGTTCAGATGGAATTCAATTCATCGAAGCGCTTGTTATGTCCGCCCAGCAGAGAACATAGCCCGGTGTGAACATGAACAGGATGTCTCATGAAACTAAAAAACAGAAAAAGTACTACAAGCATGCAAACAAAGCCGAAAAAAAACACAAAATAACTCTGGACATAGATAATACACAGAAGACGCCTTTTTGACCCACAAAAAACCCTTCCCTCCACACAATTACCCACAGAGATGCGGCCCGGTAATTGTAGCAAAGAGCAGAAAAGGAACTCATGCTATCATCTAAGCCTTATTCTTCTTCTTCTTGTCCTTCCTGGACTTCTTCTTCTCCACCAGCTCCTCCCCATCATCCTCTCTCGGTCTCTTCTTGGACTCGGTTTCTGGTGCAGCCTCCCTTTTGCTCTTCTTGTCCTTCTTCTCTTTCTTATCCTTTTTATCCTTTTTGCTCTTTTTCTCCTTATCCTTCTTGCTGGGCTTGGCGTCCTCATCTTCTGATTCTTCATTGTCGTTAGCAACGATGTTGATGTCACCCAAGATCGAGTCCATGGCGGTTTTCTAATACACTTTAACAAGCGAACCATAGAAGTGTAGGGTAAACGTACCATAGCAACCTCGTTCTTGGTTGGCGCGGTACCATTGGAGTAGAAGTCTAGCCGCTCCTCAACCTGGTTTCTCAGGGCCTCACCGAAAACGGTGGTCGGATTGTCCGAGAAAGCATCGATTCTGGAAGCAATGGAACATTTATTCGCCAAGAATCGCGAGATGCGACCTTTGTTCTTGGCTCCGGCCCTTCCAATGAAGGAGGAGTGGTAGATCAGACCATATTTGGGGGTGTTTCCCTTGGTCTTAAGTGCACGGAAGAGCGCTTTCTCTGCACCAAGGATCTGAATCGTCGAGGCAGGATACTTGGACAAGTTGGTCAAGGAACCGGCGTGCGAGATGAGACGGGCGGCAACGACCTCTCCGATGAGCTTGGCCAAGTTGGGAGCAACGACGGACATCTTGTCAGTCAAGTAGTCAAAGATCTGCTTGCGGAAGTCGGCAAGCGAGTTAACTTTTGTGGCGAAGGTCAAAATGTTCTCCATATCTGCATCTGAGATGTCCTGGCCCATCGACATCTTTGCGGCGTCAATGATTGACTGGGCAATCTCTTGATCGTCGTCAACGTAGGCGGCCAGCTCGTGGAGCTGCTCGTTGTCGAGCGCCTTCTTTTCCTTTATGTACGTAACCAGCTTGCAGTACTTGTAGTTGTCCGAAACAATCTTGATAAGTTCCGGGAAGTGCCAGCCGTACCATTCACTTTCCATCTGTCAGTACAAGCCAACTACTCATAGAAGTCAGAAACACAAGCGTACCGAACACGCATGGAGAAAGTGTTGATGTCTTTATCCATGAGATCCAACAGTGCAATCGACTGTATGATGTGGTTGTCGTTCTTCTGGACCGAAAACTTCACTTTTGCTCGGGAGTAGGCATGTCCCAACCCGAGTTGAGCGCGGTCCATATCACCAGGCTGGAGCCCCTTGAGGAGCTTGTCTCCATGCAAGCGCAGTCCACGAAGGAGATCCTGTACGACCTCATTCGTCTCGCAGTCGACGCCAGGGAAAGCAGCCTTGATTGAACTAGCCAAGTTCTTGTCGGCGATACCAAGGACAACCTTCTTCTTCTTTCCACCTTTAGGCAGGTTCAACTCCAAGAGCGACAAGAGGTGGGCGCTGGCGATACCCTCTGAGATGTCATTTGCGTTCTCGAGCGCTTGGGCAGCACCCCTAGTTTGGACCGTCAGCGTTGCCATAAACAGGAGCATAACGCAATTGACTGGTCGCCGCGGAAGACTGACTGGAAAGGCGCAAAAGACACTAGTTTGACCATCTTTCCGAATTTCGAGAGGTCGTTGGCAGCATCTTGGACTTCCTTTAGGCGATTGCCAATTGTGTCGGGCTGCTGGACAACCGAGTACAAGGCGTAGCCGACCGGGGCCTCCTGGAGGATGTAATCGACAGCCGACATTGCGAGAGTAGGAGACTGTCGGGGTGGAGGGATTGTAGTGGGGTGGGTGGTGAGAGATTGAATTGGATTTGTCGCGAACGCGAAGACTTAGAGAAAATTTCGGTGTGTTCCAGAAACCACGCTAGGCCACGGTAGGGGATGAATGCGGCGGAAAAGTCAAAGGTCCCACCTTTGGGGCACTTACAAGAAATCATTACGGCCCCAAACACACATCCTCATCCTTCCCGTTAATAATCATCGACGACACCTTTCTCCATCGCTCAAAGAATCTATCCTTCTACAGATGTCGGCCACATCTCTTCTCAACCCCAAAGCGGAGTCCGTTCGGAGAGGAGAGGCTTTGAGAGTCAATATCGCAGCCGGTGAAGGTGGGCATGCTTGCTTGCTAGGAGATATCACCGGGTCAGCGCAAAATTCTGACGATGCTTCTAGGCTTACAGGATGTCCTCAAATCCAACCTCGGTCCCTCCGGAACGTTAAAGATGCTGGTAGATGGCTCTGGTCAGATCACTTTGACCAAGGACGGTCAGAAACTATTGCGAGAGATGACGATTCAGAACCCTACAGGTATGCCATGCGGCACCATCTGCATCACCAATGCACGCATTCCGGAACGGAGTCAAGCTAACATTTCCAAAGCTGTGATGATAGCTAGAGCAGGTACAATCACGGGCGATCCGGATGGCGGGGTTTCGAGGGGTCAGTGATGCTGATAGGTGTTAGCAACCGCTCTGGACGATATTGCCGGAGATGGTACAACAAGTGTGGTACTGTTGGTCGGAGAGCTTCTGAAGCAGGCAAAGCGGTATATCGAAGAAGGGCTCCACCCCCGAGTAATCACCGAAGGTTACGAGATCGCCAAGGTTGAAGCTCTGAAGGTAACCAACATTGCTTCGGCTCTTAGTATACGTGCTGATAGGTTCAGTTCCTCGATGATTTCAAAATGGAGAAAGAGCCTGACAGAGAATTACTCCTCTGTGTTGCCCGCACCTCGCTCTCCACCAAGCTCGACAAGACCCTCGCGGAAGCCTTGACACCCTCAATCGTCGATGCCGTACTCGCCATCTACAAAGCTCCCACCAAACCTGACCTACACATGATCGAGATTATGAAGATGCAGCACCGGACTGCCTCAGAGACACAGCTAATCCGCGGTCTTGCCCTTGACCACGGCGCCCGCCATCCCGACATGCCCAGGAGAGTCGATAACGCCTACATTCTTACTCTGAACGTTTCTCTCGAGTATGAGAAGACCGAGGTCAACTCTGGGTTCTTCTACTCTTCAGCCGAGCAAAGGGAGAAGCTTGTCGAGAGTGAGAGGCGATTTGTGGACGAAAAGCTGAGGAAGATCGTGGAGCTGAAGAAACAGGTGTGCGGAGACGACCCTAGTAAGGGCTTTGTCATCATCAACCAGAAGGGTATCGATCCATTGAGTTTGGACGTGTTGAGCAAGAATGGCATTCTTGCTTTGCGACGGGCGAAGAGGAGAAACATGGAGCGGCTGCAGTTGATCTGCGGTGGTGTCTCTCAGAATTCCGTTGAGGATCTGTCACCAGAGGTTTTGGGTTGGGCTGGAAAGGTTTACGAACACACCCTTGGAGAGGAGAAGTACACTTTCATCGTAAGCCCAAATCTCCCATATAACCGGCAGAGCTCCGTCTAACTGTTGATATAGGAGGATGTTAAAGAGGCCAAGTCCGTTACCATCATGATCAAAGGCCCCAACGCACACACCATCAATCAAATCCAGGATGCCGTCCGTGACGGTCTCCGAAGTGTCTACAACATGATTGTCGACGGCTCTGTAGTTCCCGGAGCCGGCGCATTCCAGGTCGCCTGTCACGCACACCTCATCAGTGAGAACGTGCGCAAGCAAATCAAGGGAAAGCCAAGGATGGCTGTCCAAGCATTTGCTGACTCTCTCCTGGTCATCCCTAAGACTTTGGCTGCGAACGGTGGCTTCGACATCCAGGACTCCTGTAAGTTTCCCTAAATACGGGTGATCGTTCATGAACATATATTGACGAGACTACACACAGTGGCCGCTCTCCAGGACGAGCAGGCGGAGGGAAACATTGTCGGTATCGACTTGACCACCGGAGAGCCCATGGATCCTGTTGCCGCTGGTGTCTACGACTCCTTCAGGGTGCTCAGGAACTCAATCGCCAGTGCGGCGGGTATTGCCAGCAACTTGTTGCTTTGCGACGAGTTGTTGAAAGCAAGGCAGATGAATGCTAAGGCGCCGGGTGTTGTCGATGAGTAGATATGAATGGCTCTGGCAAGCATAATGTGATGCGGGATTCCCATCCAACCGAACAGGCAGTACTTTACATAATGCAATACTATCGCCCCGGTGTCCTGTTTCTATGGGATGTGTGATTCCTGGTGAATAGTGTCAACTTTTGTGATGAAGAAATATACAACGTGCATACGTCTTCTATAAGTACATCAGTGTGCAAAGGGTATTCCACAAGCTCTATAAACAAATTTGGTCAAACAGAGTATTCGTATAGAACAGTCATTGTTGCTTCACTGTCTCTGCAGACTTCCCCATATCCCACCATGTGCCCGCCACGTTAACCCCAGCAACGACCCACGCGGGCCACCACACACACCACACGACAACTTGGGTCCACATCCCCCAGACAGCCCATCCAAACGCAGCCTCAGCAAGGATCCTAGAAAGATCCTCTCTCCAGTACACCGCGACACCCACCAGTGCCGTCGTCGGTGCCAACGCGTGCAGCGCAACTTCCATCAGCACCGCCAGCCACCATCTCGATTTCCGTTGCGGAGCGGCAAATGTGAAAGGCGTAGAAAATAACCCGATGAGGAAGCTGAGCGAGAAGTTCAGGGTTGCGAGGGCGGAGAGGAATAGCCCAAGCATGAGCAGCGAGAAGCATTTGATCAGAGTGTAGTCCTGCACTGTTGGCTTGAAGAGGGTGTGGAGGATAAAGGAGAGGACGAAGGGGAGGACTAAAGAGATGGTTGTGAATGCGTAGAAGATTGGGGAAAGCGTAGGTGTGGGAAAGGTATTGAAGACGTAGAGTGGGATGAAGCCAAGGAAGTGGGTGAGCAGGATGAATGCGATGGGGAGGACGAGATGGCGTTCATACTCGTCTGTCGTTGTCGGTATGGTGGAGGTCTTGAGGGTTTCCTTCTCCAAGCCGCTCTTGGTACCGGCCAGCTTCTCAGACGTAACTGCCGGTTCTTTGGCTGCTCTCTGTCCACTCTTGATCCACAATCCAATCGCGGTGATAGTGAAATTGACCGCGATCAGCATAGCACTAGGCAGGTACGTTCCAATGCTGACAAACTTCTTCGGTGCTAGCAGCAGGTAGAAAAAGAAACTCTGATGAAAGTGCTCCAAGAGGTTATTCAGACTCCTAAACAAGCTCTCAAGGATCCTTCCCATAGTGACTTCATCATGCTGCCCGATCCCGCTAACCTGTAGTGTAATTGCATCAATATGGTATGGAATAAAGCTGCTGTGGGGACCCGTTGCATGTCCCAACCCCTGATTAACCATTCCACGGAGCATAGTCCGCAGCCTGTCCTCATAGGAGTCTGAGTGCGCAAACATCTCTTGGAGGCTAGCGCGCACGCCCATCTGGTGGCCGGAGATGTGGACGACAGTATTGAAAAGGTCCAGGTTTGGAAGCTGCCCGTTGACACCATCGTAGACAACGTGGATACGGTCCCAGGGATTGGTAGTAGGATAGTCGAGTACCACGACGCCTTGAATAGCACCGGAGGTTAACGGAAGGCTGGCGACATTCGACAAGTGCGTGTCGTGGTAGGCGTCGACCCAGGCCTGCGGACCGGCACGCGCATCGGAGGTGATCAGAAATATCACGTCTTTCGACCAGAGAGACCACCGTTTGAAGTACCGCGCTAGGGCCATTACCAATGCCACGCCGCTCTGGTTCAGCTGGTCTTCGCCGTTGGCCCATGGAGCTACCAGCACTACGGCCTCCGTCGCATCACCTCGGGGGGCTTCGAGGACTGCGTAGACATTCTCGCCTTCGTATACCTAAACAGACGCATATATCAGGTCTGCCAGCCGCAACGTAGCATTTCGAACAGGTCTCACCTCACCTCCGGCCTCGTACCGGAATTTCTGGGTAGCCACCTTGAGGCCCTGCCCTTTAAAGATGCCACCGATCACGCCCACCATTTCGCCGTTCGTGGCATTCCTCAGTGCCTTGACCTCATGTCGGTACGCGCGGAAGACATTCTGTTCAGAGCCCGAGAAGTACGTGTGAACACCACCGGGGAGGAGTGCGTTTTCGGATATATAGGTGTTTCGGGAGTACTCGTCGAGTGGCAGGAGGAGAAGCCACGTTACGCCGACGGAGATGCAAAGGACCGAGAGGAAAGGGAGAACCTTAAGGATCCGTGTTGAGCGGAGCGGAACTGGTGAGGGGTTAGTGCCTGCTGTGGACGGCCGAGGTTTAGGGATATGCGCACGCGGGAGAGCCATGATGTTACGCTATCGTTGGGGTCCTCCTTTCGTGAAGGATGGAAGGGAGATGGTGTAAGGTGTCTAGAATGAGTCGCGGAAGAAAGACGAAAGAAGCGGTAGCGTCTGCATTAACACTGAAGCCTCATTGAGTCGTCGTCGATTTCATACATAGATGGCGACAATGGCGAACGTGGAGCTCTCCCAGGGTTGGAAACGCGACACTGAATTAAGCTCCGTGCCAAGAACGTTAGACCTTCACAACCTAAGCAAAGATGGTTCTGGATAGGACGATTTCTATTTAGAAGCAAAACATCTAGGATATGTAAGTTATGTACCTACTGTACAGTTTACATACAACTTATGTCTATTGAAAAATATCCTGCCAAAATGTTGAGATTTTGCCTCTCTATCCACCCGCCACAACAGCCAGCCCAGCATATACCTTCCGTCTGACTTGTACAAATGTTTTCCCTCTCGCAGAGACCATTCCAGGAAATCCTCCACCTCCGTCTTCCACCGCCACGTTTCCCACCCCCGTTTTCCTCACCACCACAAACCCATCCACAAGAAGAGTGCCCTCTCCCTTGAACTCCGCTGCATGGCCTTCGTCCTGCAGAACCCTTCTCAGATCTGCTAGCCTGATATCACCCACGTGAATGGGCTGCGCGAAGCTCCTCGTCGCAGCAGCGAGGGCCAGTGGGAGCACATCCAAAACCGGTGGCCGGCCATAACCTCGGCCTGGGGTCCCACCTTCCTCGGTGATTGTTCTCTGCTTCTTCGAGTCTGGCTGTCCATTCTCTTCTTCTTCGGGCGCCACGCGGCCCATAACATGCACTACGCCGAGCCCTCTGGCATTCTGCCATTTCAGGCCACGGCATAAGAAATTACCCAATCTCACGAGCCAGGCGTTGGTGTCCACAGAGGCATTAACTGTGTGGCCTACTTGAGGGAAGAAAACATCGGTTCCCGTGCTTCCGCCACGGCTTGACAGCGCCGCCTTCTCACGGTAGAACTCGGCAAGGTATTTTGTCTCCTCCCGCTTGCCTCCGATGAGAATCAGCTTTTTCGGGTCGATGAGAGGGAGTAGCATTCGCAAGCTTTTCTGATCGTGCAGACCAGCGTAGTCGATAAATGTTGCACTGATATGTATGCGGACAGTCTCCGGCGAAATGGTAAGCTTACTTGGTGATGCAAGGGCGCCTTCGATGTCCTCCCCTTCCGAACTCTCGGAAACCTCGCCTTCTTCGGCTGAATCCTGGGCGCCAGGATCGTAGCCGTCTTCAGTGTTGCCCAATTTGCCTTTCCTCCGCTTATGCGGTCCCTTTCGTTTGGTCATATCTGCGGTTCCCTTACTCCCCTTACGGCCTCCAAAGCCCGGTTTTGAAACCTCCTCATCCCACTTCCGCTTCTTGCCCATGACCCTAGTCTCTTCTCTCTTCTCCCCTTCGTCGTCTGCCAGCTCTTCGTCGTTCCGTTCCTCGGCGCGCATGTAATCGTCCGGTCTGACAACTTCGCCGTATTCATCGACTCGCTTTCTTCGTACCTGAAAGGGAAACATCCTATTCCTTCCCTTGGCGCCCCGAACGTCGAAATCGAAGATACCTTCTCCTCGTAGCAGGATGTTGATACCTATGTCGATCTTCTCGCCCACGCCGGCCGGTAGCGCACCACCCATCATCACTGTGGCCTGGGAAATCTTCTTTGAAGCAGCGGTAGTAAGGGCTTTTCCCTGTCTCTCTGAGTCCGAATCGTCGTCTGAGGACGATGACGCATCTTCGTCGTCCTGTTCGGCATCAAGTCCGGAGGGTAAACCAGAGGTTGACATCAGAGATTGATGCTGAGAATTGAGGGACTGGCAAGCAGCAACATGTCGCTGGTACGACAGCAACTCTTCGCCTTCCAATGGTATCTTGCTCGCGTTCTCAATCTCCTGTGAGGCATCGACGGTTACGAGTTGTCCAGTGGCAGCACTGTCCTCGGCATTTTTAGCTGCGGCTTCCTTCCATCCTTGCCACAACCGCCCCAACAACCCTGATTTCCCTTCACCACGTTCAGTCAAAATGACCACGTTCTTGTCATCATTGGCGAGCTTGAACAAGGCGTCTCTGCTGTATCCCCACTCCAGACTCGAATCGGACGCAATGATGACCTTTCCACGACAATCATTACTGCTCAGAACCTTTGCCAACTGTCCCGGCGTCGATACCAGGTTCAGATATAAGAAGTCGAATGGCCCAGCCTTGTTTCCGGAGGCCTCCGTATCCTTATTATCTTGATCCCCGCGGCGTCGGTTCCCCCCTCGACTCGACTTCTCAGCAATGGATTCGAATTCCCGCACCACCGCCTCGTCCATCCACTCCAGCATGCTCCCAATGACCTGGCCAAGGCGCTTCGTCTTTCTCCCAGCTAGATGTAAGCTAATCCCTTTCCCTTGGCCGCCTTTACCGGAGAATACCGGGTCCTTTCTCCAGGCATGCTCCAGGAGATATGCCAACTCCAGCACTCTACCAACCGAATCCGTGGGGATCAAAACTGTCCCTCCGTTTTGTACCGCCGTCTTTCGTATCATGTCCAGCAGGATATGATCTCTCTTCTTGCGGCCTCCTGCCAGATTCGTAATAGTCGCATTCTTCGATGAACACACCAGTGCCGTCGGTTTAAGCAACGCCTCCTGCACCCTCCCTCCCTCTCCACTTAGGAAAGCAGCGCCTCTCAAGCAATTCTCCCTTGACAAATTCCAATCAACCGCATAGACAATCGTTTCCTGTGCCTGTTGTATCTTCCATATCGTTCCACCCAGCGAATGACCAGCTGAGTACGCTGTGATTGTGACACTACCAAGTTTCCCGGCCACTCTAGCGACGGCCGAGTGTAGAGGCGTCGGCTGCGAGTACTTCAGCGTGACGATCTTCCCGCAGTAGGAGTCAATCTCGCTCGGTGTTGGCGGGAACTTTAGAGCGTTCTCCGGTAGCTCGGTGGTGGTTCCGGGCAGCGCAAAGCCTGAGGGACTAGAAGGGTACAGCGTGGCCGTCACCGCAATATGTTGTAGTCGTGTGAAGGACTTCGGCGTAGAAAGATAGATATCCTGCAACAACAACCGACCGAGGTTAGAGACCGGGAAAGTCGAGTATACGGGTATCAAGTTGAAGTTGGGAATGTGTTTGCAGGCATGGGCATATGCACCCATATGTTCGAGAGTCGGATGCGTGAGGAGGATGAGATCGATGGTCGGTGTGTGGCGCTCTAGCTCCGAGAGCATTTTGACGTCGAAGCTGGTGTCCCAGCCCACATCAACGAGAATCTTGATGCCATTGTCGAGCTCGAGGAGGGATTGGCAGGCGGGTGAGTCGGATTGCGCGCCGAGCAACGCTGTGAAATGGAACATGATCGGTCGGTGTGTGTTGTCCGCACAGCTGGAAGCCGGTATATGTAGGGAGCGGGTTGACAGTAACTGACGTGTTGCTGTTATTCGATTGTCGTGTAGGAACGCGAAATGCGGGAAGTAAAGTGAACTAGGTACGAAGTAGAGAACTCGCGGCGCCGAGTAGATGTGAGAACGTTGTGGAGCAGGGTAAGTTAGGAGTCTGGTTCACGTGTATACATGTTATTGCTAAGCCCCCGGTAGCGTTTCACGCGTCGCGTAGTTTGCCTGATTTAGCCGTGGCCAAGACTTCGAGCTGCCATTTAGTTAGCGGGTTGTAGTTTGTAACTCTGGGTGAAAATATCAACCTCAGACATCATACTCCCACCATGCCACACCATCGTGAATCTTCTCCCGTGGAGAGCGACTTCGAACTCGATATTTCCAAGGCGCTCGCCGACACAGAATTTTTGAGCGATGACGACAACAGTGGGCCGTCAGCTTGTGCGTCGAACCCCAATCAGAAGTTGGACTTCGGCGGCATTCTTGATGGGAGCGATGATGAGAGTGGGGACGAGGAGGCAGCATTTATTGCTGCCCAGCAATCAGCGATGAATAGGAAAGGTGGCACGGTTAAGGGTGGAAAAAAGAAGGGCGGAGGATTTCAGGCGATGGGGTTGAACGGGAATATGTTGAAGGCCATTGCACGGAAGGGCTTTTCGGTACCTACACCTATCCAAAGGAAGACAATTCCGTTGGTTATGGATGGTCTGGACGTTGTCGGTATGGCCAGAACCGGTAGTGGAAAGACGGCGGCTTTCGTGATTCCCATGATCGAGAAATTGAAGACGCACAGTGTGAAGGTACTTGGGCAACCTCATGAAGACCATGGTTCGACGCTAAACGCTATCTATAGGTCGGCGCAAGAGCGATTGTCCTATCACCCAGTCGTGAATTAGCCCTACAGACGTTGAAGGTCGTGAAAGATCTCGGGAAAGGTACTGATCTCAAGTCGGTGCTGCTGGTTGGAGGAGACAGCCTGGAAGATCAGTTCAGCTTCATGACCAGCAATCCCGACATGTAACTCTCCCGCCCTCCACTCGTCCTCGCAATGCTAATAATTTATAGCATCATCGCAACTCCTGGACGTTTCCTCCATCTCCAAGTCGAAATGGAGTTAGATCTCAAATCCGTTCAGTATATTGTTTTCGACGAAGCCGATCGTTTGTTTGAGATGGGTTTCGCTTCGCAACTTACAGAGATTCTCTACGCCCTCCCTTCGAGCCGCCAAACCCTCCTCTTCTCAGCCACGTTACCAAAAGCTTTGACAGAGTTCGCGAAGGCCGGTCTTCAGGAGCCTACACTTGTGCGTCTCGACGTGGATTCAAAGATTTCACAAGATCTTGAAGCTGCATTTTTCACTATGGCCTCTTCTGAGAAGGAGGGTGCCCTTATACATATCCTCAAGAACGTCATCAAAATCCCTACGGGCGAAACTGGTATCAAGACTCTCCTCAAATTAGAGGATGGGGGAGAGCCGAACCAGGGAAACAAGAAAAGAAAGCGTGGACAAGATAAGAACACAACCGGCGGGGAAGCACCATCATTGTTTTCCACCATCATCTTTGCTGCCACAAAGCATCACGTTGAATACCTTGCCTCGTTGGTAAATCGCTCTGGATACCCTGTATCCTACGTCTATGGGGCACTCGACCAGGTTGCGCGCCGACAGCAAGTAGCCCGGTTTCGCTCTGGAGAGACGCAAATCCTGGTCGTGACTGACGTTGCCGCGCGTGGTATTGATATTCCTATGCTGGCAAACGTTATCAACTTCGATTTCCCGCCGCAGCCAAAGGTCTTCGTCCATCGTGTCGGACGTACTGCCCGTGCGGGACGAAGGGGTTGGGCTTACTCCATGGTTCGTGCTGAGGATGCGCCCTACCTCATCGATTTGCAACTGTTCTTGGGTCGCAAGTTTGTTTTCTCGAAGGAGGGCAACAAGAAATCAAGGAAAGACTTCAATTTCGCTCAGGATGTTGTCGTGGGAGCACTGCAACGAGATCCGGTTGAGCGCTGCGTCGAGGCCGTTAACAGACTTCTTGAACAGGATACTGAGCTTTACTTACTGAAGGGGGTGTCAGTCCGAGCAGAGAAACAGTACAACCGCTCCCGACCATCTGCTTCCAGCGAGAGCGTCAAGCGTGCCAAAGAAATTGTGTCGAGTAAAGGGTGGACCACGTTGAGCCCCGTTTTTGCGGATGAAGTTGACGCCATGGAAGTCGAACGCATCAAGATGCTCGCTCGAGTTTCCAACTTCCGGCCCATCGAGACCGTCTTCGAGGTGGGCCAGCGGGGCAAAGACAAATCCGAGGCTGCAACGATAATGCGAGCACGCCGCGAAAAGATCCACATCGATCCGTCCAACCGTCACCGTGCCACACAGAACGACGACGACTCGCACCCTGAGGACGACGAGGATGCAACGAAGCACAAGGCCGCCGCCAATGATGAGGACGGTCTAGGCGACGATTCGGATATTGACATGGCCGCAGCCTCCGACGACGAGCTCGCGGCAACGTTCACCACCAAGGCTCAACGCAAGAAGGGGAAGAAACACAACTTCGAAGACCCAGAACACTTCATGTCTTACAATCCCTCCACCTCCCTCGCCGAAGACCGTGGCTACTCCATCACCGGCGGCGTAGCCTCTTTCACTGAAGCTGCACGCATTGCAGAAATGGATCTCGCCAGCGACGAACGCAAAGGTTTTGGCGAAGCCAGTAAAGCCAAGGGAATGCGTTGGGACAAGAAGGCAAAGAAATACGTTGCTCGTGCGAACGACGAAGACGGATCCAAGGGAGCTCGAATGATCATCGGCGAATCTGGTCAGAAAATCGCCGCATCATTCAAGAGCGGACGGTTCCAGACGTGGAAGAACGCTCACAAGTTTGATCGCATGCCTCGTACCGGTGAGCTAGAGAAGGGCGGCAAAAACTTGAGCAATGGACCTGGAAATAGCTTGGCGCCCATGGGTGGTAAGCTCCATGGGAGGATGTATCACAAGTCCACTGCTGCCCCGAAACGGCCGGATAAATTTCGCGACGACTTCGAGGTGCGCAAGAAACGGTTCGCCGAGGCGAAGGAGAAGGGACTCGTCAAGGGCACTGGGGCAAAGAGTGAGATTAAGAGTAATACCGAGATCGAGAAGGGTCGGAGACAGCTGGCCAAGAGAAAGGAGAAGAACAATAGGCCCAGCAAGAAGAGGAAGTTTTAGATTAGTTGCCTGTCTGTATTTTCGTTCCTGTTCGGGAGTTGGGGGAAAGGAAAAGTCTAGTACATAGCCCATCACATCAGATTATTAAAACAAAGAGGCTCTTATTCGCTTTCTATTTGTTTGTTTTCAACGAAGCCTCGCTAGCTCAATCGGTAGAGCGTAAGACTCTTAATCTTAAGGCTGCGGGTTCGACCCCCGCGTGGGGCTTATGTATTTTTTCCCCAGTCACTCCCGCGTTGGCCGGACAACCACAAACACCCCAATGTACGATCGAAGCACTTGATAACCAGAATAATTGCTAGCAATAACCTCTGCACGCGGCCCCTCGCCAGAAGAACCATTACATCAGTCCACCAAAATGCCTTGTCTGTTCGCACCTATCCGATCGAACAGAAACTCCTGACGATGCAAGGCCAGGCCAGCTAAACCAGCCCTCCCTAGAGTTCGAACAACCAACCCTCAGAGCTCCAAGAAAAGAAAAGAAAAAAGAACGCCATCAATCAATCCTCTTTGTTCGTACAATGATATTCTACAACACAAGGTAAAAGCGAACGAAAGAAAAAGAATATGTACGATGAAAAGACTATTGCTCCATTACTCCATGATCAAGCCCTGCGCTTCCGCTTCTCCTCCGCTTCTTTGATTTTGTAGCGACAGAGTTCAGCGGCACATCGAGCATCGATAGCGGAATCGTGGCCCTTGAGTCCCGAGTCTCCACTATCGACCTGTATCTCCCTCCCTAGAAAGCGCTCCACAATGTATTTCAGTTTATTCCGCAGAGGGAGGCCCCTGTTGTGCGGGAATAGCACAGCGGTGTCGACGATAGCCTCGTGGCACATGCGGAGGTATAGTAAGTCGTTTTCGAGCGCATGACCGATTAGGATGGTGTCTGGGCTAATGTAGTGGTACAATGCCTTCTTGACTTGTGAGAGCGATGCGAAGATCCCCAGTTTCTCCGGGGGTGATTGGAGGGTAGGATTGATCAGCCCGACAGTGGAGACATCGGGGAATGCGGCGATGGGACGCCATGGCGACGCTGAGGTAAGCATTTCTGAGGATACGCCGGAGAAGCGGGTGTTAAAGTCCAGAACCACACCGTATGGTTTGACGAGCGCATCGATGACGATTTTGCCGCTTGGAAATGCAGTAGCCGTTACTCGTGTTAGCTCCATCCCGTGCGTGGTGTACGACATCTCGCAATCCAGGGCTAGGGCCCGTTCAAGTTTGATCTTGGGATTCGGAGGTGTCTTGCTGAAGGGAAGTTGGAGAGCTAGTCGCTTTGGATCCGTGACTTTGAACACGTGGGTTGGAGCGATCTCACAGCCACTCTGGAATCCGACCACGCCACCGCAGCACGTCCACTTCGTCTCCGAGATCATGCCTGGAGACGGCCGGGGCCCGGCCTTTCGCCCGTGGTGGTAGCTACATGTTCCGCCGGTAGTGAGGGCACCGTCACTAATCCGCCGGCCAGGGAAGACCTGAAAACGTTGAGAACAGCGCTCGCAGCTTTCATATCCGTCCGCAGCCTCGACTCCCGCACGGGCTTTCTCGATCTCGGCATCTGTTGGGGGGTTAAGAGTGTAGCCGTGCTTCTTGAGAGTTTCAACATCAACAACGAGATCGCGTAGACGGGCCAATTCGACGGATTTTGAGAGACCAGTATCAATCGGTGGCTTCGCATTATCCAAACCTGCTTTAGTTGTCGGTTGGGCAAAGGGTGCAGGTGCGGCTTTCGCCTTTTCTTCTTCCATCTCCTTCTTGTAGTCTTCTATTGTTGCCTTCTTATATCGCATGCACAGCTTACCCATCGCCTGGCGGTATATCTCCCTTTTCTTTATCGCAATATCTTCCTCCAAGTCCAGACACTTGCAAATAATCGCCTGGGATGCCGCTTCTCCTTTAGGATTACCAGATAGTCGAGTGAGTTCTGTTTGCAAGAACTGTAGATACTGGAGACGTTGGCGGTGAGGTGCCGGCGACCGTTGTATCAAACGAGGGTTCAGGGTCTGCCGAACGACGGGGTTCGAGGTAGTGGTCACATCAAAAGATTTTGCGGCCGGGGACATCGTAGTGCTAGTCTTCGGACGCTTCAAGGGATCGGCTTTGGTGACAGTGGAAAGGGTAGGAGAATCTGGTGCTGGTCGTTTAGGCGGTCTGCCCGACATTACAGCGGTAGACTTCACGGTTCCCGCTTTGTTCGAAACGGCCGTCGTCTTTGAAGTCACCTAGGACAAACGGTCAGGTTAGACAAGATAAGTGCAACTTGGCCCACCTTTGGGGCGCAGAAGGAAACAAACATGAGGCCCATGGAATTCGTCGATCGATACATCACTCCCTCCTGTTTTCGACGTCTTGAGCTTTTTGCTTGACTGCGCTGGTGTCGGCCAGGTATCAGACTCGGCCATGTTCGACGAAGCCCCCGTCGAAACCTTTCCGATCTCGACGGCTCTTGACGTGCCCTTCGTTGCCGACTTGACGGTGTCTTTGGCATCTTTTGCAAATCCGCATTGCAACTCAGCTGACCTAGGCCGCTTGTCACTCGCTGCCACAAGATCTTGCGTCTTCTTTGCTTCCGGGATCTTCTTCCCTTCGACGATATCCCTTAGTCGTCGGTCCGCCGTTTTCTTCGGAACAACAGTGGGAAGTGGCCCATTATCGTCTGACTCTGTGGGTGCAGGTACGGATACAGGTGTGATTACAGGTGTGGGTGCGATGGTAGGTGTGAACGGTGGAGGAGGCGCCGAGAGTGGTAAGGGAAGGCAAACGTCGTGCGAGAAGAAGCACTGGGGGATGATGCATGGCTCGCCGTCCAGTAAAGCTGGGCAAGGGACGGGATCGGTGGCCTTTGAAAAAAGGCAAAGTGGACGAAACATCGAAGAGCTGGAGAGCTGGAGATATTGACTTTCTAGAAGACTGTGGTTGTGCTCCTGTGAGGGACGAGAGTTGGGAAAGCTCTATCTACGCAGGCTAACTCCAACTTTGGGGCGCCAGGCTTGGGTATCACTGATGCACGGACCAAGCGGCTCATTTTAGCGCTAACTACTAGAGTACGAGCTATTCGAGTGAGATCGTGAGAGAACAACAGATAGAACCAACCAGTTACCGAAATGGAACGGGATAGCTGAAAAAAAAAGGTCTATTCCGAACGCTGTATGGTAAGATACCAGGTCTGTAGCTAGTCTAGGTTTAGCAACGGTCAGATGCGACACTACTATGGCAGTGCCCTCATCACCGCCTCAAAGGCAACCAACGCCACAGCATTGGCTGGGAATGCCCTTAAGAAGCATGGCACAAATCCGCTTCAAATACGTCAGTCAGCGCCGCACGAACCCTTCAGGAACACAACAGCTTACCGCCAGTACCCCTTCCACCCATTCTCACGGTACACCGCTTTGGCGGCATCTCTCCACCGTCTGAATACCCTCTCGCCAGGCTCCAACGGATCCGTCATGATTCTCTGCTTCACGACATCACTAGGATAACTCGTCAACCAGAAAACCTGTGCGCTCAACCCGCCGGCCCAAAAGTTCACCATAGGATCCGACAGGGACGTCTTTTCCTTCAGCGTCTTCGAGAAAACCCCGTACGAACCCCAGAAGAAGAAGAAGAAAGTTCTGAACAGCATGGTCGCACCCAACCCATGGTAGAGCCCTGTGATCCCGTGCCCTTGCACCAACTGTCGTGTACAATCTATCGGTCCGCTGTAACGCGGTTTGGACGCTGAGCCCGCACGATGGTATTGGACCTGCAGCCGGGCCTTGACGTGTTCCACTGGTGCCGCAACAAAGGATACAGTCCAACCGGCCAGCACCCCCGCCATCGCATTGCCTATTACCGGGAGAGTAGGTTTGTCGTGATAGACGTAGGTCTTGAGGAACGCGCAATAGTTGGAAAAGGAACCAAGCATTCTGGAAGAGCACCAGCGTCAGAACGCAAACTGCGGGTCGTGCGGGGGGGGAGGGGCATACATGGAGTCCATCAACACCCATCCTACCAGTGGTGGCGTTGCGCCTTTGTAGATACCACGGTAAGACTCATTACGCAGGGTTTTCACGAGGCAATCCCAAGGGCCCTTGAAACGTTCCGGCGGCGATGTCTGGAGACGAACCTTTATCGTATCGAAGCTGTTGCTGTCAGTGCATTGTCCTGGTCCTCAACCCAACGGATCTGGGTCGTACGGATGTCCAACTGCTCCGGAAATCAACTTCACTCCTGTCCGTGTGTCTCTTGGATGGCGGGCCACGTACCGGCCAGCTTGGAGACCCCTGAAAAAACGCCTCCGACGAAGCCTCGGTATGAGGAATGATCCCTCTCTGTTGCTGGAGGACCTGTAATAGCGCTTTCCGAGGCAACGGACGACATTAGACAGACGTGTGCACACGTGGCTGTGGCGGGAGAGCTGGGAATGAAGAAATGGGTTGTTGATACTGATATCGCAAATTTGTTATTGGTGTGCAGCAGCGTACTCCGCAGCACGGCTGTTTCCAGATTGGGAACATCCAGGAACGGCGTTCTCTGGCGTATCACTCGATCGGTCACTTTGCAGTGCGGCCGAAGTTTCCACAAATGTGTGAATCACCGCTGCCACCACAGGTAGATAGGTTCCCTTGGTGTTACGAAAATTCCCCTGGGCAATTGAGCTGCAATCGGTACCGAAGGCGAGACGAGGAATCAAGTAAAATGTTTGATATTGCCGTATCTGGACAGACTGTTCGGGATCGATATATAAAATGCGCGTGTCGTCAGATACCATGAACGAGTTTCTCCCTGAAATCAGCCTGTCTAAATAGGCTCTAAATCCGAAGCCAAAGCACCCTCGGGACACAGGGTCACCGCCGCTCCTAGCCGAGTGATGTCACCTCTCACTTCACATTGACGTCATACACCGTGGATCGCTCGTCTTTATATACCGTCGTCTTCGCAGCGATTGGTAAAGGCATCCAACCTGATCCTCCATAGAATCGAGCCACATTTTAGATTCAACAAAAGACCTATATATCTATCCCCCACCGGTCTCTTCACAATGACTGAGAAAACCTTCCATCTCACTTCCGAAGACATCCGCAAGATGGAGAGCCGAGAGGCCAAACGGCACGGCGGCAACGTCCCCAAGGATTCCGACGCCTCTATTCTGAAGGTGTTCTCACTCCCTGCCTCCTCTTGCGCATCTCTCATTGACCACGATTCCCACAGTCAATCGTACACCAGAACAAGGGCGATCCCTCGGAGGTACAAGCCAACCTTCCACTGCCCGAGGATCCGCCTGGATCCAGCGACATGAAGAGCGCCGACGCGCGCTTCCACGCCGGTGTCGGTAGCGGACGGTTTTCGGGAGATGTTGCGCGTGATCCTCAGAGACAGCCTGCTACGCAGGCCAGTGCGGCCAGGGAGGATGGAGAGGTGCGGCACAAAGATACGACTGTCTGAGTTGTCTGAGATGTATGTTTCCGGTAAACAGCTATGATGAATACAATGCAAATTCCTTGATTCTGTACAAATCTGGAGTGTTTCCACCGCAGCCTTCAAACGTGTAGTATCCAGTCCCCATGGTGAAAGCCAGATGAGCCAATTACAGTCATGGAATCGGTTTGGTTGGTAAACAACGGGGAGCTGGCTCGTGATTAGTTCTCCAGTCGGACCAGCTCATCTTTCCTCTTGCTCGCGGGGAACCAGTCTGCTCAAGTTACGGCGTCACTTTGAGAAAGAAAAAAAAATTCGTACCGTAGAAAAAGAAAAAAACTAAAGCCCCACGCGGGGGTCGAACCCGCAGCCTTAAGATTAAGAGTCTTACGCTCTACCGATTGAGCTAGCGAGGCTTTTTGTGATAACCAAACCCGCAGAGCATATACATACCACTTTTTAGTATCTACTGAGGGCAAACATCTGACATTGATAGATTTTCAATCCTGAATTTCTGGAGGGAACATCCTGCTCTCAACCCCAAGGCTCCTTCAAACTGCACTCGTGATGGTGATGGAGGTCTCCGACTAGAGCGAGCTAATCAACACTCAATTGCCGCGTAACTCCAGAGCGGCACAAATTGGTGGCGGTGGGAACAAACCTGTCTCGAAGCTTACAGCTCGCCAAAACCATGCTAGGTTGTACTTATCGTGGAGATCTATCAGCAGGTTACTATTATCTATTGCACTTCGTGTATCTACATGACCATAGTGCACATAGGGAATCGGTTAGCACCTAATGTATGGGATACATACGTTGGCATTGGCGGCTTCACAACATGTCTCTGCGAGATCGATCATGATTGAATTAGGTGTATCCGAGGCTGAAGCTGAAGATGGGATGAATTCCGACCATACATAGTCACTGGTCTCCCGGGGAGCTCGTTTGCACGTACTAGGTTCTCGTCGTCCTCCGGAGCCGTTCATTTCCACCAACGCGAGTGACATACCGTGGGCCCTGTCCCACGCATACTGTAGTCCAGGGATTACCACGATCGTTTTGTGCTTTTCTTCTTCTCACAGCTCTGAGATTGGGATACCGAGCGGCTGAGAATTAGTGCACCTATGTACCAACCAACTGAGGTGAAACATCCCCACGGCCCACAGCCCAGGTGCTCGCACCCGATACCAGTTGCTTAGACAGGTGACTGACTGATACCCGAATCGAACCATCCGAAATGTGTAGTGTCTACCGCAAGTGCAAGTCCAAGGACATTACATACGTAGTCGTATCGATATCGCACGGGTCGGGGCGAGGCGGGGTGCGGAGCGTGACCAGCCTGAGGAAGTGCAACTTCCTCCCACCACGCCTCGAAACTTAGTGCATCCCTCGTGGCGGTTGGGTCGGGAAGCAGTCTGTGCACTTACCATGGAGGCGGTAACGGAGCTGGACAGTCAACACCGCAACTCGGGACTCGTATCCAGATCGAACCAGGCAGGTGGGTACATAGCCGACGGGAAGTAGAGCAATTACGTATTACGTAGGTAGTGGCACCCGAAGCACTTCACCTGACCCGACCTGACCGCCACGGAGATCTCCGCAGATTCCTAGTTGCCTATGATACTGCCAGTTGGTTGACGGGGTGAGGCCCGCTGCCTCGGAGTGCGCATCCGCCAGGGGGAAACTGCTGGCAGCCTAGAATACCAAACGGGGGGGTCTCAAACCCCACTATTCCCCGGTTAGGTCTGGTCCGCCACTCGTGAACCGATCACGGGTCTACTTCGTGCGAGTGCGAGGCCATGAGGCCCCCACTTCTTCCTCCATGACATATATATATACCCCAGCAGAAACAGAAACAAAAAAACAACGACATCATCGACTAAATTGTACCAACACCAACCCAGTGCCCAGCGCGCACACCAACCCAACGCTGTATGTAGTGTAAGACCACCAGACGGACACGCCGGAACAAACATCCCTCCGACACCTCGCTCTCGTCGGCGACGGCACGAACTACAGTACATAGCCACCCTGTGCTCTGGAACATGTATACGTAAGTGCGCAAGCCCATACCTACCTAGTCCGTGTCATCCCTTCCCTTCGAGCCCAGTCCAACTCCAGCCCTGTTCTGCCCTATGAGAAGAAAAAGGAAGAGGAGGCTGTGCACCCAAACAAACCGAAAACAAACAAAAAAAAACGCACAACGGACCCGGAGTTGGGGGCCGGAGATGACTGGTGACATAACAGCAGCTACAATACCTAGTAACTGGTCCTTTTTTTCCTTCCTTTTTTTTCTCGGATGAGAGGTTCAGCTCGGCTGGAGTGGTGTTTCCCCAGGATGTCGCTTGGCGGTTGACATTGGCATTGCTGAGATCTTCGCGAGAAGTCCCCCTCGATGCGGTACGCGATGGATAAAAAAGAATAGGTGATTAAAATACGCATAGAGTGGAATTATATTACGTTTCTTCCTGGGTCTCCGTTGTGGTTGCGATTGTAAAATTTGTGCATGGGCTGCAATTACGTTCTTGGCCAACGCATGAGGGCAGGAAGTTCACGAGTCATGGTACATAGATTTTGTAGGTAGGGAATATGTCTATCTATGTCTCGACAATCACCGCGCCCCCGGGAACGTCCATTCTCCGTAGCTTGCCCGCCATGCCGACATCGACGCCGCGCTCACTGGCGCCGCCAAAGCAACCCTCGATGGTCGTCTCCGTGCCGCCATTCTCGATCCTGCGCGTATCCCCGATCTTCCCGACCGCACCGAACTGCAGACCATTTCCGGCAGGCGCTCCATTCTCGGCAACGAAGAACTGGATCCACTGGCCCTTTTGGACGATACCATCGTGAATATAATCAGCATCACCATCGAAACGAGCCTCAAACTCGTGCGCGAATTGCGTCACGTCGCGCTCGTTCTGGGGGTCGAGGGATAGCAAGCCCGCTTTGGAGCCCCAGCCGCCGCCGCCAGAGAGTACTCGGTGAATACGTGCGCCCGGATAGAGGAACAGCTCGGTCACATCTGAGGGTGGCTCTTGCGTGGTCAATCGGGCAAAAACATCGACCCTCTCGGGCGTGGTAACATCTTCGGGCTGACCATCCAGGTACTCGTCCACAGCAGACTCGAGCTCGAGACTGGCGGCTTCCTCAGTACCATCATTTGATCTCTCGAGAGTCTTGAGGATGTTACCCATTCCCTCAGCGATTTTGCGCGGCTTCGTAAGCGGTGTCAATGGCATCTGAGAGTATATCCTCCCCGTACCATTTCTCGGGCCGTCTTTGAGAACCTCACCAGAGACCTGAATTTCGACGCTATCCGAAGGGACTGGGTTTGGGATGACGATGCCACTCTTCACGCCCACCATCTTCATAAGGTCGCCGAGCTCCTGCCATGCCTCCTTTATATCTTCCTGCGCATGCGCGAACTCTTCCACTTCTGGACCAGGGATGCCTACCGCCGCCTCGATCACCTTGGGACGGGCGGTGGCCTTCAAATAGACCACTGTGGACTCCTGTCCGTTCTGGAACACAGTGTTTGCCAGTGCAATGGTGAAGTTTGCATTGGGTAGGGAGAAAGTAAGTGAAGCTGGCTTCTTCGAATGGGGAAACTTGATCGGCAATGAATGGTCGGTAATCAACCAACTGTGGCCGGCCACACGGGAGCCATTATCGCCTTTACTGCCGGGCAGGGAGTCCACAGAAGCAGCCAAAATGGTTGCGGTTGAATCATTGGTGAGCGTGGACAGGGCGGGGGCGGTAAGGGAGGATGCCGCGTCCGGACTCGTAAGGAGAATAATGGTGTTGGGGAGCGCCGGCAGATTTTTGGGTAGCCGTGGTGGGTTCTTTTTTTGTGTGGATAAAAGTCAGCTTGCGGGGACGAGAGGCTATTTTCAGTTGATGCTAATGGAAAAGATAGAGGGGCAATTCAGAAGTAGATTCACGTTCGCAGCATCCACCAAAGTTTGGTGTCAAAGTGAGCTGGGTAATGAAGTGTGTTCATCCTAATGACGGGCAAGTGCATGTGGAGTAAGAAGTATGTGCAGCAGTTGGACATGTTTCGCCGCGATCCAACTCGACGGGGATGGAAGAACGCGGCGATGAAACATGGCAATAGACATATTCTCTTGGGGAGAGGACGGGAGGGGAAAGGAGGCTGGGGAGACATGGGACAAACGGGGGGGTTGTTGACGGACCTTTGGGTTCGATGTTGTACGAAGCAACAGGTAGTTCCGGCGTGCAGATGCGTTTTGCAGTGATGGAGATGGAAGCCGCAATCGTTGGGGAAGAGCGGGCGAAGAAGTTGTTTTCACCCGCAGGAGACAAGGGATGTAATTTCGAGAGGAGATGGGGGCCATGACTCTCTTTTATGGTCGAGATGGTGGGGGAGTTTGCTGGTGAGCTGCAGAAGAATGAGTGGTGAAATTTTTTCGTTGGCTTCTGCTATGTAAGCGTGAGACGTAGCCGTTTGGTCACTGCTTGCGACAGATGCGGCGCTGTATGTAGTGGCGGCGGCGCACTTGCCGACGCCTCCCGCTCCGATGCAGTCACTCTTGTCCCCCGCCGTGCATTTCCTTCGCTTCTTGCACTTCTCGCTCTGCACCCATGCGGCAAGGGTCGCGGCTCCCTTCCAGCTGCGAGCGCACTCTCCGAAGCTGGGTCGAACCGCGACGGAATGGCGGGAGAACTGGTTAGAGCAGAGTATGTATTCCCGGGTGCGCACAATCACATTCTTCATACAAATCTCACCCGAGAAAGACGAGAGATCTCGCGGGACAACACGCACCAACCTGGCGGAGGGACGGAGGGGGTGGAACGCGGGCAAGATTGGGCAAATACGATGAAGATTGGGTATTGAGTCGACGCCGGATCTGTGCCGTTTCTGCGTTGGCTGGTTCCGGCAGACAGAGCTGAGATGCTGAGATATCGGTCGGATCGACGCTGAGGATTTTCGGTATCCGTTCTATGTAGAGTAACTACTGCCGTAATAATTCCCTATTCCCCAGATATGCATTTTCGAGGGGCGAGGAATATCGATCGACCTTTAGACGGTTACATCCAGCGAATCATCATCAGCATCGTCCCGGTGGATGGATGCCTGCCATGTCCCACACTTTCGTTCGTGCCTGCCCATCCGCTTCCGTTCTTGCCCCTCTCTTTTCCCTGGTTAGACATGTACTTACCTACTCTACAGACCTCCTGCTGAGATGTTTGCCAGGTGCGGCTTCACTTCCCACACCCTGTCTGCCTGCAGCTGACGCCTCCCTTGCAGCGCCCCTCTCTATATCCGAAGCAGATTGGTTGCTTTACCGCCAAAAGTCTGGTCGGGTTGTGTTCGGGATGACTGGGCGTCTCAGAACTTTTCGGCAACTCAGCTCTTTCGGCCGCTCTCGTGCAAACGCGTTTGGCGCGAAAACCCGAAAAATCTAGTCCGATCTTGAAGAGCTAGAGTAGATACCCCCACGACGGCATTGACAAGCCTCATCCTGTCGACACACGGACACATCACCTCCTTGCCAACTGTCGTTATGCATCGGCATCTCCTACATCACTCGAACATTACTATACACTGTTTGCCCTTGGGGTTCGGACTCGGTTGCACCGGACGAGACGATTGTTCTCGCGCATTGGACCGGTGGGCCATGGCATACCTGCACGACTTGCAGAACATTGCTGTCGGATGAGGTGAATGGTGAAAGCCGTCGCGACGACGGAAGAACCCGATAGGAGCCGTAGTTTGGTCTGGACGAGCTTCGCGACCAGATCAACGAAGTCCACAACAGCGGTCATTCAGTCTTCTACCCGTGCCGCTGGATCCGTTGAACCCTCAACAACCGGCCCACTGCGTCAAGGGCTGAAGCCTGAAGGCATCCAATCCAGGTAGCCGTCAGCCGCAGGCAATGCCCGCTGCACCTAAACTACTTCCAGCACGATTGCCGATGAAGAATCCGATTTATACATAACTACGGGCCATTGGTAAATGGACATGTCCGGGCGGCAAGAGATGCTGGGGGAAGAGAGACAGGAGCGACCACGGCTGCCAAACCCAAGCTGCTTTCCTATCACTGAACATCCACCTCGGATTGGATAAAACCGACGTCCGGTACTGCTTCATCACCATCGACCTCGGAAGGAAGGGGGTGGGTATGTAAGATGTCCGTATCTCCAAAAGCAGACCCCATCTTGACGCCGAAAAAAAAGTATGTAAAATAAGAAAGAAAAAAAGCCGGGGCATGCAAGCAGAGCCAATCGCAGTCTCGCACGAGATTGCTGGTGGGCCCAACGAAGAAGGAAGGAAGAAGGGAGGGGGCCGACTAAGCTGTAAGGGACCGTAGTTCTCTCCGGCTTGATTTGGCCGCTTCGCTTCGCGGGTGGGGAGGGCCGCGGACACGTTGCTCCTGCCCGTCACGACGACGACGACGGTTGACGACGACGAGCATCTGGCCGTTCCTGGCTGGTGCCTGCATGAGCCGCTAAGAGACAGATGCAGAGAGAGCTGGGCAGGCACAGGCATATGCAGGAACAGGAACAGGAGTACGGAGCAGCGGAACAGGAACAGGACCAGAGGCGAGTCCTGTGATATCTCAGGAACGGAGGGCTTCGGTGGGGGGTGAGCCGGGCGTCAAAGGGTATGTGGAGAAAGATGCAGTTAATCTATCGCGATCGCTTTCTCTGCTAACCCCCGGTCGGAATGTGTAGATATGCGTATGAATGTGGGCGGAGGCCACGAGCATATCTATCGATATCGTCGTGGTCACTCGGTTGGCTGTCTCCACTACGTCTACGCGCCACGATTCGCCCCCAACCGAACAGCGGACAAATGGGCTCAAGCCACATATCCATTCTTCTTCCGAACACGGATTGCCAACCGTGACTGATTCCAGCACCAGGCAGTGGAAAAGTTGGCTTCTTCTGGATGCTGCTGCGCACATAGGGCACTCGACTGCCGTCGGCCGGGCGGCGAGGAAAGGACTCGCATGCCGCTGCAGACAGGCTACCTAGGGGGATTCGGTATTCGTATTGCTGCAATGCCTGGGGCCGCACGACGGAATGAGCGCGGAGAATCGAGGACAGTGGCAGGCATGTTTGCTATGTACCAACAGCGATAGACTCGGAGCTGATGCGATACGGGCGGCGTGGGGGGCCAGATCTCGGGCTTGTCGCGCCCGCCAGACGGAAGGTCTGGGCATCGGACAAGATGGGCGGGTGACGGCAAACACTGCGGTGGCCGATGGACCCTGAGAAGGCGGACGAGTTCGTCGCAATGCCCGTGCATAGGGTTTCGTCGAAGACGGGACGTCTAGTCTAGAAGCCCTACGGCCCTGGCAGCGATGGCGCCGGCGCCCCAAAGAAGGCAACAGGCCGCGGGAAAGACGCCCCGAGTGATGATCCGTCTCGTGTGGCTCTGCATGCTACTTTCGGGCCGCTTAAGCGGCAGTGGCGTGGACTGTCGATGCGAAAATTCATGTCGGTTTGCTGTGATGAGTGCTGTCCAGCAGAATGCAGTGGTACCTCCACAGCTTTCGCCTATCAGGAATCACTCTGTGGACTGGGCGGCAACGAGTGCTGTGTGTGGATAGCTACTCGCATCGTGCGCTTCTTACATAACTACCTCTTGGGTCTATGATATTCTGCATTGTGATGTTGCTAGGGCACCTGGAGCAGGTACATACTCCGCTCTTCATCCTGCCTGCACCTCCCAAGTGAAGCCGCCTACCGCCTACCGCCTAGCGTGGTAGATGCCCAGGATACCCTCCTAGTCTATACTTATTGCTCCAGCTCCGGCTGCTGCTTCTGATTACACTCTCGTTTGTATCTATCTCTCTCTCTCTCTCACTGCTCGCTCCGTCCCTCGGTCACCACCACCCCGTCTCCTGCAAATCATGGGGCAGTTTGACGGTTGTTAGGACACCACCTTGTCGGACAGAAAGAAACCGCTCGAGAAGGAATTCAAACCGTCGCTCGCGCTGGCACTCGCCGCTCTTGGTATGCATGGCACAAGCAATTCAACCCAAATCAACTCTAGCCGATCTCTTAATTATTGCATCTATCCCTTCTTTGTGTTATTGCTGCCATTATTCGTCTCTTTCCGTGTGCCGCTCTATCTAGAGTGTCATTGCCGTCGCTCTTTACTCTTTTCTCACTCTCCTTTCGCACACAACTAAAGTAGATACTTGCAAGACATCCTCGTCTGCTCCACCCATCCACCCTCTCGCTTCTCTCCCCCCTTCCTCCTTCCTTTCTTCCTCCTCCTCCTCCTCCTCTTCTCTCTCTCTCTCTCCCTCTCTCTCTTTTGATAACCGACTATTTTCTTCGTCGTTCCTAACGCCGTCGAAAAGGACCCATCTTGGTGTCCGTCCACTCTCTTTTCCTTTTTCCCGCGTTTCGCGTCGACTGCCAACTTACCGTCGTTTCGAACCTGACGCGATTCTACGGCGCTGATCGTTTTCCAACACCTGCAGCACCGAACGAACCAATACCCCCCCATCAAATCCACCCGGGGTCCTGCAGCAAATAACACAAGCCAGTTTCTCCTCTTTTGCTTTCTCTGCATTGCAAAAAAAAAAACAGCTTGAAATACTGGGGCCGTGTGTGTACGGGGAGAGAGAGAGAGACTGACTAAATCTGTTTTTGTCTGACTGTTTTTCTTGTTCTTTGTTCTCTCTTTCGTGCCCTTCTCAAAAAAAAAAAGCCGCCTTCCCTATTCCCTCCTCCAGCAATAATTCTGACGAACCAACCGCAATCCTCCCTGCTGCCGCTGTCGCTCGTAACGCAACTCGGTCATCCTGCCAACCAGAAACTCCGCTCCATACAGTTCCCACACTCCTGCACCAGCAGCAGTTTCCCGGACAGCCGGTTCAGGGTCTGTGGTTCCAGCAGATATCAAGTGTCCGGCACCGTCCACCCCCCCCCTCCATCCTCATCGTCCGAACCAGATCGTCCCAGCAGCGCCAGCAGCTTCGTCTTGTTATTCTGATTTCGACCAACTTTTTTCGTTCCTTCCCAAGTTGGTCCCTACGCTCCTTACAGACAGATTAAATTTCACTTCAACGTCAACTTTTACGACCCGCGATAAGCAAGCACTTATACTTTCGATCCCAACTTACTCGTAACTCTCGCCCTTGCCGGAAATCTGGAATTTGCTGCTTGTGCGACGAAATCTGTATCTTGTGGGAAAAGGGTTCTTTTGTGAGACAGCAGGACCATTTGAAGAGTTACACCTTGTGGAAAAGAGAGGGAAGAAAGAAGGTTAGTGACACTTGCCCATCTCGCATCGGTTTTGCGACAAGCAGAAAGGTCGTAGGCGCATATCGCTGTTTTCAGATGCGTCTTGCGTCCCCAACTGGTGAACCGCGGATACCTGCTTCTTGATTAAAATTCGGGCAGCTTGTCTGCTCGGCTGTGTGCGAGAAATTGTGCAGCGCAGTCGTTAACTTTTATGAATCAGTGGCACGAGACTCCGAAGAACACACTGTACGAACCCGTCCCTTTAATTCGTAACGATCGAATCTTGCTTCCCGCAAGTTCCGTTTTACGACATCTCCATACACCTACCCACCGCCCGAGAATCTTGCAGCTATTGTGCGCGCGCCTCGTAATATACCAACAAACAAGACGGAAAATCCGACAGACAAGATAGATCATCATGGCGGCCACTACTGTTCCTCGTTCTCATTCCAGGGAATGTTCGATCCCCGACTTCGACTTCAATCCGAGCTTCTCGTTCCCTGCGCAACCGGCGGGTCGTCCTAAATCCTCTGGCCTTCGGTTCCCTCTGCAGATCCCGGGTAGCGAGTCCGGCGTATTTCCACCACGGAGAGGTTCGGTTCCTGTGATCAGTGCCGTCGCGGAGGCATCCGTCGGTGCGGGACCCGAGTCCAGTCAGGCGGATGCGCTGAAGCAACTGAGCGCGAACTCGAAGCAGATGGAGGATCGTGTATCTGGTCCCCCTAGTCCGGACTACACCATTTCGTCGTCCTCCCGTCTGCGACCCGCTGGGAGAATCATTGGCGATGGAATGGTGCCGACTATCCTGAGCGCTACTGTTCGCTCCCACAACCGAGAGGCTAGTGAGCTACTGCAGGTACCAGTGCTGGAACCAAGGTTGGGGGAGACCACTATTGGTCCACCGTTGATTCAGAAGAGGGCTCCTCCTCCGCCAGGTGTCAACCTACGCAAGGGTCACGCTCATCGCAGATCTGGGGCCATATCTAGTTCAGATGTCTGGAGTCTGATGAACCAAACCGCGCCTCCCCTTCCCGCACCACCGGCCACGATCGCGATCACGGACCATGCAAACACGGAATCGTCACGGCTTAGCTCTGGCGCCAGTGCCAACCTCAACAGGAGTGCTCCCGCGAGCCCAAGCATCAGCGCAGGTAAGTCATCTGTGGCGGCGCTTCCAGCCGCGTTGCGTGCTGACTCGCTTAGAACAACCTCCCAAGACGCCAAACGGTTTCGTTTGCGATATCCCGTCAGAGCGAAGCGCACGAGTATGCTTCACTGATAACGTTCAGATCATTCCCAGGCCGATATCCATTGCGACGGGATCGAGCGCTAGCACGGCCAGGAGACACAGTGTTGCTGGCAGCGTTAGCAGTTTTGCGGCACTTAACTCTGCCCCTTCACCCCTGAGCATTGATACAACCGCGGCAAGGGCTCCCTCGCCAAACCGCCGCCCTCACAACCGAACTCGGAGCAACTCCCAGACCCTCGCGCAGCCTACTGCTGCATTGCGGGCGTTGAGCGACCGTACCCAGGGTGACCGACCGTCCACCGCTGGTGCCATTCTTGCGTCGCCACAGGTGACCCAGGCGCCTGAGCTCAACATCCCCGAGGATCCGTCCTTGAAGAGACCAGCTAGCAACTCCCCCTTCATGAATGAGAACGCATCTTCCTCCAGGCCACCTTCCAAGAAAGCCCATAAGAAGGCCCAGAGCGATTTTTCGCCGCTGATGATGTCTAGCGAGTTTGGTGCGGAGGAGCGTTCGCCCAGCGACGGCAATGGGAAGAAGAAGAAGGGAAAGAAACAGATCAGGGGCTGGGCTGGCAACATTCTCGGAAAGAAGGGTAAGCGCAAGTCAAAGAAGTCGAAGCGTGCTCCCACTCCTCCCGTTTCGAGGTCTGCCGAGGACCTTACGCCGAGGGAGAACGAATGGGTTGCAACGTCGTGGAATGAGAGCTATGTGATCATGCCGATTGACGCCGCCCCTCTGCCCGCGATTTCTAGAGTTGCTGTGTCTGGATGCCCTAGCAGTCCCGTCATTGACCTGGACGCCGCTTTGGGGCCGTTCAATGCCCCTGTCGAGAGCCACACTGGCTTCGCGGCTGCCCGACGGAGAATGCATTCCGCTGCTTCTAGGGGTAGTGGTTCCTTCTTCCACCGCCGTTCGGAGAGTTTGCCCGAAATGGAATTGTTCGCACTGGAGGAGGATGAGGATCGTACCATGGAGGATGTGTTTGAGGAGGAAGAGGATGACAATGATTGCAGCACCAGCGAGGAGGAGTCGAGTGAATCTGAGGACGATGAGGAAGATGAGGGACAGATTGGAGGTGGTGATGGACTTGGAATCGGGATCCGGACGGAGGAGGGATGGCCCAACAAGGGCGCCGTCCACGTCAGCCACATCATTGATGCCAATCACAAGCGACTCAGCAATGGCACCATCACTGCTGTGACCGTGTCGGCGAACAATGAACCTATCCCGGACAACAACACGGTTCAGCGTACATCGTCCCGCAGAAAAGCTGCGCCTGCCGACATCATCACCCCGCAGTCTTCCCTCGAGGATATGTCGACACCCGCCGCCACTTTTAAGCCTTCGTTCATTGGTCCGGCGCTTGACTCCCCTTCGACATTTGTCACTGCCGCCTCCAGCCCCAACACGCCAGTGCAGCAAGAGTTCTCTTGTAGCGACTCGTCCTGCTCCTTCGACCCTTACCGCGACTACCTCGGCGAGCCAGGTCCCGAGATGAGGATGAGCGTCGACGACATTCCGAGCCTCACTTCATCAAGCAGTACTATGACCATGAATGCTGCCTATCTCGGAATGCCCTCGACACCCGGCGCCAACGAAATGCTTCCGTTGCCCACCACTACTGTTGCCTCGAAGGACAAGAAGGAAAAGAGCAAGAGGTGGAGCCGTATCTGGGGTTTCTGGAAGTCGAAATGAACAGATGTGAGTTCGGTAATCCGGCCTGCTGTGGAGGAGAGGGATTTTCAATACAGTGCGTGGATCTGTACAAAACGGCGCAAGCCAGGTTCCGGTGCTTTTCGGTGTACATGTTTTTTTTCCCTTCCGAGTTGTAATTTCCTATGTGGTTTACTGGTCGGTACTGGTGCTAGTGCTTTTTTTTTACCTTGCTTTGGTCCGGTTGGGTTCTTGTTTTTTTTCTTCCAACCTCATCGTATACGGTGTGTGCGCGCTGCTTTACCTGGTTTACTCTTTACTTGGGGGGCCATCTGTGCTTTGTAGGGGCTGCCCTGCATGCAAGAGCGTGTTGTGTTGTATCCTGTGATCTTGTTGCGGCCTTTTACATCATTTACCATTCGATACCCTCCTTTACGGACTCGTTTTTGCTGCTGCAGATCGGGATTCATTTACCTCTTCTGTTGTGTTTTTGCGCGGTTTTTTTTTCGGCGGTGTTTTCAGCTCTTGTTTGTTTTTGCTGCCTTTTGCTCTCTTTTTCTTTTTCGCCTGGGGAGATACGAAAGACGTGCACGATGGGTAGAATGTCTGTCTTTGGCATTGGAGGAAGGTGGTGAAGTAGCTAGATAGAGCTCGGGCCAAAGTACATGACACTGGGGTGATGTTCCTGTACTTTTTTTACATGTACACTTTCATTGCCACTGTGATCATCGCCGGTATCTTCCTTCCTGTCTTGCGTGCATTTTTTGTATCTTGCATATATATATACCCCTGGGTCCCGTCATGGGTGTTTTTTTTTTCTTTTTTTTCTTTCGCTTTTTTACTTTCTACATCTTGCATGTTCACGTTGGGTTTGGGCGGGGATGGGATGGATGAACGATGATATGGCTTTGGACGGGATGGCACCGAAGGGTCGGTGTCAAGGGGTCGGGGCGGGGGCGGGCGAGACGGAGGCCGGGAGGGAGATGACTTGTCTGTTCTTGATCATGCTATGCATAACTCATGTTTGCTACGTTAAACGGCGGGGTCTTGGTAATTGGGAATAATTGTGGCCCGTGGTAGCTGGCGGCTGGCGGTGAATAGATGGCGGGGCTGCAGTACATGCATAGATACAACCATGATCATGCAAGTCAGCAGTGCAGTGGAGTCTGCACGTATGTACCGTATGTATCGTATGTAGAGTACATACATATACACGGGAATCCATCTTGATCTGCAAGTCGTGCGTTCCGTATCTGCATACGCGCCGCTGTGCCGGCGGTCCACATGCACTTAACTAGTGCATGCACCTCCACCTGCACAACGCCTCACTCGTGCGTTGTGGCGTGCGCGTCCGCCGTGGGTTGGTGGTGGCGTCATAGGTACATACATAGTTGGATGTGCACAACCGCATCCGCTGCGCACAGATACGGATCCGCGAACTCGACAAGGTCGTGCAGAAGTCGAAGTCAGCCCTACATATCTATCCACATCATATATGTACACATGTGCGCGGGGCGGGCGTGGGGATGTGCCTTACAGCTGCAGGGGCGAGGGGGGCGGGGCTTGTTTTATGTTTGTGCGCGAGGGGACTTCTCCTCCGCTTGGCTTACGTAGTGGCGCGGGAAGTTTTGTTTTGTTTCGTCGCGACTTGAGCAACTATCCATGCAAGAGTAGAGTGGCGTTGAATTCTGCATACCGTAGAGCAGAGTACATATCTATATATGTGGACGCGTGTGATTCGCCGCTGACACACACTCGCCACGGCGAAAGGAGATGGCGTGCTGCGGGGATCGAAGAGCGGTCCTGACTTCTCAGGGATATGAAGTACGTACGTACAGAAATGCACGACGCTGCAAATATCAGGCCAATCCATTTGGAGGGGTCATCGGACGGGTTTCAGCCTTCTTGGTTAGCTTCATGCTCATTGGCAGTTGCGCGCGCATGAGTGTTGTTGGCCTTATCCATTCTACATACATATCTACTCTCTCCGGTTATCGCTATGCAGCCCGCTGTACAAAACCCTTCCTGCCTTTACTCACACATTCTCACCCAGGTCATCTCGTGCACGATGTAGCTGTTGGAGCGGGACAGGGGCATTTTCGTGGTCCTCCCGCAAGTTTCACCTGCCGCAACTAACTACAACCTACACTTCTCTTCCTCCACTTCCCACCGACTTCTCCACGTTACTCCTCTTCTTCTCCTCCACTTGGCAACAATGTTTCTCTCTTCCGGCCTCAACTAGTGGCGCCTTTTCGGCCACCATGTGTGAACTATAATCTCGAACGACGAACGAACCACGGCTGGTCGGAGGCTGGCGATGGCCATGAGCCCGGCGAGTGAGCCTAAGCCTATACATGACTGGGGCGGGTTGGGCGGGGGGGGGGGCAGAGGAGGACGAGCGTTTGGCCGCGTACACAGAATTACGGTATGGAGATGTGTATGTGCATGGATGTCTTTATCTATTGGAAGAGAAAAAAAAGACCTCTTTCGGATGAGGGATGAGGCGAATGTTGTAATGAATTGTGGAATGGTTGGAATTGAGGAATGGTGGAATGTAACCGTACGGATTGAGGGGTGCAAATCGCGGTTTCCGGACACTGACACGGCACCCTTCATCCATAAACTTATCCGATACACCGCTAAACTAATCACTACATATATGATGGATGGCTTATGTGCACATGGCTTGAGCGGGATGGATAGGTAGAGTGTGTTTGGGAAAACCCCCACCCAGCCCGTAGACCGGCCTCCAGTGACTGGGCGGGCCTACGTCTCCGCAGTGTATATATATACCTATCAGACATGAACTGTGGTCATCGTCACGTTCAATCGAATGACTGCGTCGAAACAGTCAACTTCACCTACACCAGCCATCGACCATACGGTGCATTTTAATCGTCATTCTTTCATCAATCGCACGCACCCCCTACCCCCCCACCCCTTTTCCCCACTATACACACAACGAAAGAATGCTCAAACAAAAATGGAAGACTAAAAGCCGAAAGGAAACCGAACAAAAACACATACACTACAAACTGGTCATCAAGGCATCATAAACCAACTTTCCTCTTCCCCAACACAAACACGCCAAAAGGGTAAACAAAAAAACCAGTAGTACAGAAGGAGAAAAAAAAAGCAGATCAAAGCCTGGATATTATTCCTCAGGCTCTTGCTCAATCGGGAGTAAAAGACGAAGAACAAGAAAACGGGGTATTGCGAAACATAAAAAGACCCCAACACAAATACGCCGGAATGCAAGTCTTATCCCCCCCAAAAAACAACGGGACTAAGTGGATAAGACAGGACACCAAACCAAAAAAAAGGAACCTAATCACTTCATTACATCACAAAAATGCACCCGCCGAGGGGCTAGAAGGCGGAGCCGCCTTAATCCTTTCGATCAGCTCCACTTCGCGCAACAAGAGGGTATCCTATAGTCCTCTTCGAGGCGGAGTTGTACCGGTTGCACCACCACTGACCTGGCGGCCCGATGTCTTGCGGACCCCCCCAGTGGCGGCTGCTTGTCGGCGAGGACTGCTTCGGACCTTGGTGCCCAGGAGTCCGTTGCCATTTCTCTTCTCAGCGGCGGCGATAGCCGCGACGGTGTGGCTGACGGTAGTAGTCGTGATGGTTGTGGTGGTTGCTGTCCTCTGCTTACCAGGGACCTTGGCGGAAGACCGGCGGTGTAGGCGAATCATATACTCCTCTTCCGTCATGCCCGACTCGATCGCGCGAGCGAGGTCATCCTCGTCAACCTTCGTTGCCGCCGATCTCTTCCGTCGCACAGGCGAGGCGTTGGCGTCGTTCTCGTCCGCGACCGGAACCAGGCTGTTGTCGTAGACCTCCGAAGGAACACGTCTTGCCGAAGGCGTGGACGCGAACCGGCTCGATGTCTTTCGTGGCTGCCCGGGTGTGGGTGCGGGTAGTGCAGCCGACTGCGCATCGTTGTGATTGCTGTCGACTTCACCGAGGATGGCTCGTCGCGACGGAGTCAGAGCGCTCGAGACGCGCTTGCCTTTGGTCGGCGTGCGGATGATGATCGACTGGCTGGTGGCCTTCTCGAGAGCAGCGGCAAGGATGGTGTCCTCGAACCACCACTGGCGGAACTCATCCTGATTCAGATGAAGCCAGTGCTGCTGAGGACCGACGACCATACCCGGTCTCATAAATCTCATGTAGGCTATGACCTCGTTCGCCGAGAATCCGTACCGGTAGATCAGGTATGCACCGATCAAACATCCCGTCCGTCCAAGGCCAGCCTTGCAGTGAACCGCGATGTTCTTGTTGTGGATGGTAATCGTCTGGTGAGAAATGTTGACGAACTTGCGGACCAGATTCAATGGTGGGCACGTGCCGTCCTCGAACGTCATGTCCATATGCGTTATCCCGAGCGAGGTGAAGTACTCTGCTGGGTAAAGAGGCGAGTTCAACCGCACAACGAGACCGATGTCACGTTGGTAAAAGTGCAGGAGCACATTCTTGAACGGTGTGGGTATTGCGCAATTGTAGATATCCTCTTCCTCGGTGGGCAGGACAGGTTGTTTCTGTCCGGGTGGAGGCATTTTGTGTTGCGGCGAGGCAAATGCTAAGAAATTGGGCGAAACCCAGTTGAAATCACCCATGTCTACCCTCTCATATTTTTCGTACCTGTCCATCGCCATCAGTCAGCACTCGCACACCGGCAGACAGGGGGAACAAGCGGCAGAACTTACTCATCAAGACAGAACTCTCTCAGGTTCACCAAACCCTTCTCCTTCGCCTTCCAGACACCATAGACGATGTCCTGAACATTGAGGATAAAGTCCGCCTGCGAGTAACCAGCATCGCGAAACGGCATCAACGGTGGATCGCACATGGCCAGAGGGCTCAATGCCAGATGCGGAGGCCAGTTCTGGACTAATACCTATTCTCGCCATCAGCGCTGGACTCCGAGAGAGAGAGAGAGAAAAAAAAAAGCAGGATCGGGCTGTACAAACCATGTAACAGGCCAACAGACAGCCAGCGTTCGCACGCGCCTTTCCATCGGGCTTTGACCAAAACACAACGACTCTCCCCTCATTCTTTGGGTCTCCCAGGATATCATGCAGCGTGACGGCGAAACGGTACAGGTGCCCGATGTGCAATGGGCCGAAATCATGATGGAAGGCATTGTACAGGAGCGCGTCGTCGACCGTGAAGTACACAGGTTTTAGCCCGGACGAGTTGACGATCTGGTTCGGCTTGCGCTTCGCGGGACTGCGACTGCCGGGTCGCACCACTTCGGGCGCGATGATTTTGTAAGGGTCTGGGATCACCTGTGGCGGGAATGGGGTCGCGGAGGTGGGAGGTGATGTGTAGCACGCCCAGTATAACCGATCTGCAGTGACAATGTCGTGTGAGCGCCGTGCGCGGGATATACATGGTGACTCGCAAGCCAGGAGAGATGATACGTACCGGAGATGTACTCAACGACGTTCCCAAAGGGGACTGGAGGACTCATGATCGGGGTATCGGAGGAGAAAAGCGTACACTATAGTATTGGGTGGTGGGTACTCGGAACAAATAATCGAAGTTGATCAAAGACCAAAAAAAAGAGTGCCGAACGCGACGGCAGAGAGGATGGGGGATGAAGAAGGAATTGAGTTCGCAGGAGAGCGAGTGTTTTTGGGCGGCGGCGTGAGAGGAAGAGGTGGGAGTGCTGTTGGTACACGAAGAAGGTGATTGTAGTAGCAGAGTACCGATGTAGCAGCGGGCTATCAGCGGGTTTATAGAAATGCGGGTTGGTTGGAGTGAGTTGTGATGGTGGTGGTGGCGGTGGTGGTTGGGTGCGTGCAGCTAGGGAATCACAACAAAACAATGGCGACGCGGACGGGAGTGAAGAGGAGTGATGGAAGAATGAGGAAAGTGGAAAAGAGATTGTAGCTCGAAGATACTATCGCTCTGCACGGAAGTCTGTAGCCAGCAAAGTCACAGCAGAGAGGGGGGATCAAGAGAAGATCTCTCTCTTAGCGTCGGTTGGATTGTTGATGGTCTTGTCGGTGCCACTCTCTCAGGGAGGTCTCTCGCGCTGAATTTTAACATTTCGCTGGGTTTGTTATGTTGTGGTTTCCCTGCTGCACAAAAGCAGTAATACCGTCCGCAAGCGGTTAGGGACTCTCGCAATCCGTAACCACGGCAACGAAGTGCTGAATTAAACGGAAACGGAAGCCATAACATACTTATTATAGATATGTAGAGTACATAGATAACAATTCTCATCCATGTCTGAGAACAGACAAGCTTCGATGTGCTTTAGTTATCATAGCTAGCGCGGGAGCATGTTGAGCGGTCGGCTATGAAGGATCAGATGGGTATCTAGAACAGGCAGTGGGGGGATATCCAGGCAGCGGATCTGATTGGCAGTATCGGAGATCATCGCCATTATTATATATACATTCATCGTCATTTCAGCCCCACCTTCCCCGCCATCCCATTACTGCAAAACGAGCTGGCCAAAATCAAAACAATGGATACCGTGCAGACGCAGGACCCGGCATTCCCGCACTCGCTGTTTGTCCCCCTTCCTCACCTCAAAGTCTATCATACTACCCTCCCCCCCCCCCCTTTCATCCCCACTGACGCGAGCGTCCCACGGCACGCAGGACAATAACGCTTCCGCTCCCGAGCGCGCGTCTAGCGCAGACGCTCTCGCGCAGTCTCGCGGTGGACGAGGAGCTCTCGCCGCTGGTCCGCCGCGAGTTCACGACCGTCGACGACGCCACCTTGGTTGTCCACTACAAGGCGACCACGGCGCGGATGCTGCGTGTCGCCACCAACGGCGTGTTTGAGAGTTTGAGAATGCTGCTCAGGGTCTGCGAGGAGCTCGACGTCGGCGCTCTGGGTTGAACTGAGGGGGAGGGGACGAAAAGAAAAGTAAAAATTAAAAATTGCACGGCTACGGTTTACTTGCTTGCGATGGTGCGGGAGGGGAATAAGTACTTAGTTAAGTATGTACTTGGGAATGGAATGTCCGCCAAGTATGTACCTATGTAGATACACAAGTAGAGATACTGGGCCTCGACATGGTCACTCCTCCACCAGCGCTGCAAACCTCTCGACCGCCGACTCGGCATCCACTCCCGTCGCACCGCCGATGAGGACGACTTTCTCTCTGCTCTTCGCGCCGGAAACGATCCTGCCGTCGCTCCTTCTCAACCCCAGTGTCTATGTTCCCGTCAGCTCAACCCACAACACCCCCAACGTAGACTCCTCCCATTCACCTTGGTCACAAATCTAACCACCTCCTCGTTCGCAGCGCCATCGCGCGGAGGCGCGTGAATACGTAGGGTGATGTTCGTGGCCGGGTCGACCGCAACAACGGAGGTTGTGCGCGCGTTAGGTTTTATCGTCAGTAGCAGGCGCAGCGTCGAGGGCGTGGGTTTGGTTATCGACATTGCGGGGGCGATAGGTAGGGATGATCGTTACTTGGGTACGTTTGTGAATGCGATTGTAACATCGATAATACGCAACTATAAGTACTCCGAAGAAAAGAAAGATGATTGAACACAATCGGCAATCGCCACACCAGCCAAGCGCCTAAGCAAAGATACAGTAAAAGCAGTACAGGAGACCGAAGCCCATCGAATCGTCCCTGGATCAAGCAACCGCCTTAGCCTTACCTTTGCCCTCGGCATCGACCTGCTCTTCGTCTTCGTCTTCGTCCTCCCCTTCCTCCTCGGCGATGTCCTCCATTTCCTCGTCGCTGCTCATGAACTCGTCGTCCTCGTCGTCCCATCCGGCAAACTTCCTCTCGACGACCTTCTTCTTTCCCTCCGCCTTGGCCATATCCATCGCCCTTTTGATGCCGCTCGCACTTCCCTCACCGCCGGAGCTCTCGCCGGAGCTCTCCGCCTCCTCCTCATTGCAATCGTGCAGGAGTCCGGCCTCCCTGAGAGCGCCCATGACGGCCTCACGGGTACGTTCCTTCCCCTCCTCGAGGGCCTCGATCCACGCGTGATCGTCGAACCGCTTGTTTCCTGCGCCGTCCTCCCGCTTCTCGGCGGCTTCGACGATTTCCCTCCAGCGCTTGAGGCGGATCTCCTTCTCTCTCTTTTCCATCTCGGGCTTCACCTCCAGCCAGGCAGCAAGGGCTTTGGCCTCCTTGACGGTGCGCATGCGGCGGCCGTCGAGGTTGCGGCAGGAGTCCGAGTTCTCCTGCGACTTCTTGCGACTGCTCATGCGACCGCCGGCGGCGCGCAGCTGCGAGCCGAATCCACCCTTGCCGCCGCATAGCGGGTGCGACAGGCGCAGCGTCAGTAGGTCGCAAGACGCAAGCGACGAGATCGGGTCGTGCGATGAGGGGCGCAAGAGATGTCCGGACGTCGTCGTCAGGATGAAGGCATTGTGCTCCGGCAGAGCGAGGCGCGCCTGCAGCTCGCTGTAGATCGTCGAGATCTGGGTGGTGGGTGTGAGCGGTATATTGAGGTTCGGAACCCCGGCGAACGTCGTGATGTGAGTGTTGATCATGGCTGAGGCTTGTGGTGATCTTGTCCTGGTGGGTGTGAATGAAGAGTGGCGGTGAAGTGAAGTGAGGTGTGGCAATTCAAGGTGATAGTAGCAAAGGGGCGCCAAGCTCTGTGTCACACGCAGCACTAGCAATAAATACTCTGGAGTAGAACGCTTCGACTATTCCAGATCCGGTAGATCCATCAAGCAGAATTTCCCATGAAAAAATCATAACAATCAAATTGACACTATTAGATACAACTACCCCCCACATCTTCAGAAGCAGTACCTAGACTCCAGTGACCGACAACTCGATTGTCAAGTGGACGGAACTAAAATTACAACGTGCACCGAACACCCAGAAACTCTGTCCTGATGGACCACCCTAAACCCTCTACCTAGGCCAAACGGAATGTAGAGTGCAAGTGTTTACGCCGCTGGAAACTATCCACAAACCCCATCTACGGTCTTCGTGCCCTCAGCAGCGCGAACATCCAGCAGCTCACCCTCCGCCTCTGTCTGTCGCGCCGCCGCCGCCGCCGCCGCAGCGGTATGCTCGTAGCTTTCGACCACTTTCTCGGCCGCAATCTCACCACTCCAGTACGCGCCGCTAACACTGCCGAGACCCAGTATTGGAGCGGTATGCTCGCCGGCGAACCAGATGCCCCTATCCGGCATGCCCTCCCTGAAGGCCTCGATGTCGCGCTCACCATCCTCGAGGCCGACCTGGAAGTTCGAGTACGAGCCGTAGCCGGCGAATTCATCGTTTGACCAGTCGGTGCGCAAGATGCCGGCGGGCTTGCAGTCGGACGACTCAGCCTCGTACCCGCGGAGCCGCGAGAAGTACGGCTCAAAGAACTCGGACAACTGTTTGAATCCCTCGTCGGTGTCCGGCGAGGCGAAGTTCTCACTGGTGAGGTGGGCGGATGTCGGGCCGAAGATGTAGAACAACAGGGTTGCCTGCGCATACGGCTCGGGCAGATGCGCGAGGGAGAAGCAGCACATGTGCCATTGACTCGGGTTCGTTTCCGGCGCGTATTTGGGCGTCAGGAAAGTGAAGAAACCGGGGGACTTCTCGTCGCCCAACCAGTACGCTCCCGGGAAACGGATGTAGACTTTCTCGAGGTGGCCGTAGCTCAGAGAATGTATGGACTGTTGTATTCGCTGGGGCAGCGGCGGGTCAAAAGTTATGGCCGAGCGTTTGAGACATCCGAGGGGTATTGTGACGATCAGACTGTCGACTGAGCATGACGAATTGGGGCCCGCCAGGAGTATCCGACGGTGGCCAGTGAAGGGAGGCTTTGTCACGGTGACGGAGGTTATCGGGGTGGAAAGGTTGATCACTCCGGCATCTCGCGCCGACGCCGCAAGGACATCGACCATCGGTTTGTACGTGCTCGCCACGAACAGATTCGCTGCTTCCGAGTCAGAAAACCACCCTCAAAAAAAAAAAAAAAAAAAAAAAAAAAAAAAAAAAAGACACAAAACGCAACTCACGTCCTTCCACAGGCTCCTCGAGGAGGAAGAATTTCAAACTCTGCCTCGTTACGCTGGACCCAATGAAAGATCCCCACATGTGCAGCATGCTCAGAAACAGCTCTTTCCTCTTTTCGTGTCCCTTCCATCGGATCCGGCTGCTCTCCGTTCTCGACATCGCCGGTCTCCTGGACGCGTCGGCTGCCTCTTCGGCCGGTAGACTGGGCCCGAATATCTCGTCCGCCCTCTCGACGCCATAATCATACAGCGACTTTCCCGACGGGATGACAGCTTTGTGCTCCTTCGAGTAGTCGGTAGCCTGGTCGATGAGCTGCCACAGCGAGTCCTGGAGCTGGTCCGCCTCGCTCTGCGGCAGCAGCTGTCCGTCAGGATCCATGACCGGACAGCTCTGCTCGAAGTTGTGCAGCGTCGATTTCGCCAGCTCGGAGAGGGGTACTATCGGGTTCCCGGTAGTGCCGTGGATCCAGTTGGGCCCACTATCCGCCGTAAGCCCTCCAAACTCGACACAAGCACGCGAGAGATAGCTGGATAGACCCACAGATCGACCGCCCTCCCGAGCCTGTCGCTCGAGCAGACACGCCCGCCGACGCGCTCCCGCGCTTCAAATACCGCGACGCTGTAGCCTTTGTCGAGGAGGGCCTGGGCGGCCCGCAACCCTGCGACGCCGGCGCCTATTATCCCTACGAGCGGGGCATCGCTGCTAGGAGCCGACTTCAACCCTGCCGGATTCGGACCCGCAGTGCCTTCCATGTTCATCCGGTGGGTGCGAGTGCGAGTGGTGGTCGTGACGGTGCGGAGCGGCGAACGGAGGATGTGAGCGATGTGGCGCGGTATGGAGCGACAGTTGGTTCGTAGGAACGGCGAAGCTCGCCTTACTTATATCTATCTTTTTTTTTTTCTCTTTTCCTCGCGGTAGCGGGGGTTAAGTAAGGAGAAGGAACTGGAACTGCGGGGAGAAAGCGAGGGAGATAAGACCGCGTGATGGGATCAGGTGGAGCTGGCACAAAACACCCGGCGGAGGACGGAGCTGCAATATATACGACGCCACGAGCTGGTGTGGGTAACCAGTAACATGTAGCGGCGGCAGTGGTATTAGATCCCCCGATAGGTGCGGTTAGATCGGAGAAGATCAGGGCCAAGTCGGCTTGTTCGTCCGTCGTCCTGAAGAACCGACCTCCGGCATTTGGCCGCTCCTCCAACCCGTCTATGTAGAGTAGGTATGTACTTGCAGAGAATTCTCTAGAGCTCGGCGATGGAGTCGACAGACGAGGTGCTTTCCGCGACGGCAACTCTACATACATACATTCCGATTATTTCCCGGTAGCTAACCGCGGGTGCGGCCAGCGCCGGGTTGCTGTTCGAGGCTATCTCCGCGTCTTTGAAAGCGAACCCTGAACTCCAACCCGATAAGGCGATGGATGAGTCAAGCGCACTGCGAGGCGAGTGACACACAATGCTGACCTCGCCCCGTCATGTCGCTTCTGCAGATGGCATGACGCCGCAAACGAGGGATATCTATCTATCTATCTATCTAAGAGTGCAGACCGGAGCTCGTTCCGACCCCACTCGAAAAAGAAAAGCAAGGCGGGCGGGAACCCGGTACCCGATCGCGGGAGAAGCCCTGCAGCATATGTACATAGATAGATAGATATGATGTAGATACAATTGCGCATGCTTGGCCGAGCCCCGAACAGCCGGCCAGCAGTGCGACCATGGCGAGTGATCTTTAATGACGGCCAAACGTGGAAGTTAGCCCGCCAGGCGCCTTGAAACAGCACGCAGGCCGCTTCTGGCTAAGGGCTGTAGCCCTCGGTATATGGTATTCTGGAAAGAGGAGAGAAATGAGTGGGACTCGTAGGAACCACTCTGCACTTCGGTGACCACAACCTTTACCCTCTGCTGTGGACTATTTATTCACAGTGGCCCTTGGTTGCTACATATATTGTAAGCTGTAATCGTGGGGAGTTGCGAAGGATGGGTAAGCTTGGCAACAAACTCCCACTCCCTCCTCGGTCAACTTCCACCTCGCTCCCTCCCTCAATTCACCACAACACATCCTCTAGCGCCGTGCGACGAACACCGTAGGTCCGGCTGTCGAAACAATCGTGGAATGTCCTCGACTGATATGCTGGCATCTTGGATCCCATCAGGGCATAAAGATCACTAGGTCCAGTGTGTCGCACGCATTGACCACCACAGTTTGAATCCCCACCGATCACTCGTGAGTTCCCATTCCTCCACCAGCACGGAGACGAGAGGAGGTCTCCGGAAACAATCCTCAAAGTCAACAGGGGCCAGCTCCCCAGCGCCGACGGGGAGACCTCCTACCCGGTCTCCTCCGTCCAAGTCCGTGGCCTCCCCCGCACGGTACGGATCTTCTTGGGCGACGGTGCCTCCACCAGCCAGCCAGCTAACTAGTCCACTCTGGGAGAGGCCTTACTTTCTTCGACCGCTCCGCGGTGTGCTATCCGGGAGGGGCTTGTTGAGGTGGAACAGGCCTCGACCCCGGCACCACCGTGCGGCCTGGGTTCTCTAGCTGCAATTCCATCCGTGGGGGGGTGGGGGGGGGGGGTTTATTCTTTGCTTTTGCTTTCGGCGCAATGGATATACCAGCAATCTACCCATCCTGTGGTGGACTTCGGTCCCTTCTTCCTTGCTGCATAGATACAGTCCCCATCCATACAGATAGCTTTGCTTTCGCTGCTGTCAAGCCCGCCAGCCCCGTCCTTGACTACAATCTCACTCGTCGATATGTACTTGGGTACATGGCGGCCGCTTTCGGTGCCGGGCGGAGAGATATGCAAGATTCTCGCTTCGTGGCCGTCGACACGTAAAACCACCTCGGACGCAGCCAACACACCCCGACCAAAAGAAAAAGAAAAGAAGAAAAAAGAAAAAAGAGAAAGCCCCACGCGGGGGTCGAACCCGCAGCCTTAAGATTAAGAGTCTTACGCTCTACCGATTGAGCTAGCGAGGCGAACGCTGATCGGCGTCGCTCCATTTCGCACCTGAGCGCCCGAAGCTATATACACATAGATAGCCAGTACTTATCACTCACCACATCTTTCGACCGAGTGCGACCAGAGTGATTGCGCATGACGCACCGTCCCGCTTCTCCACTCCACTCCACTCCACTCCACTCCACTCCGCGAGATCGAAATTCGGACCACGAGTTCGTCCGGTCCGGTCCGTCCGTCAGATCTCGTCCGAGTACGACTTTGCATCGTTTCTCTTCTCGGCGCAACCCGGGGGGGGGGGGGGGGGGGGGGCCCCGGGTTTTAGGGATTTAAACTGA
>Ga0307516_10000238_pt1 | contig 70855 bp, 82 predicted proteins | sample 19_EM_MG_FD_203310 | JGI IMG/M metagenome (GOLD analysis project Ga0307516, IMG submission 203310) | Populus trichocarpa ectomycorrhiza microbial communities from riparian zone in the Pacific Northwest, United States - 19_EM | ecosystem: Host-associated > Plants > Roots > Unclassified | place... | reverse complement strand
CTTGTCGCCGCCTATCTTCTTGCACGTAGGCAGGGCACCAACTAAGTAGTCGATACTCCCCACATCCGCCGGGCGCCTAGCAAGGATGATCTCCTTACATTCGATGATGGTCGCGGCGACAAAGAAAAACGAGTAAGAGACGACTGAGACAAGCGCCAGCAGGCGGGCACCGTGTATCCACTCGTAGTACACTTCTGTGATCTTTACCAAAGAAAACGCGAGCGCTAGCAATTGAAAGCGTGTGTTGTGCCTGCGGAAGAAGGGATTTCTCAAGGCGTAGGCGTAAACAGTCAGGTCCCCGCCTAGGGGAGTATTAGGGAGGCCCCCCAGCATGCGTGCGGTTGGTCGGTCGAATGCATAGATATCCCTGCATGAATGATGGTTTCTGGATATCGTTTCATCGATTTTCTAATGAATGTCAGTCATTTTCGAACCCGACCATGCACAGTCCCCACCTTAGAGTCGCAAGATACACCCAGCGGGACATCGAAGTTACTCCTCATCTTAATTGCACCCCTAGAATCGCGGGCAAGATCCAAGTCCAGCCCCATCGCTACATCCGATGCTTTATTCCTCAACCCTAGCAGTGCCCGAAGCCATCCAGAACTCGCTCCACTTATACATGCCTTGATGATTGAGCTGGCTCTAAAGGTGCCCCAAACGAGACCGGCTGATCCTCTGTCTCCAAGTACAAGAGTTTCAGCGATAGTAGATCCAACGAGGGTCGTCAACGCCCCGATCTCGATGAGGTTGTTTCCAAAGTTGAAAGCGATACCACTAGAGATGGTGTTGGTGATAGAATTGGCCATGATGCTGGGATCCGCATCGGGCACGCCCCGTGAAGGAAAATACTCAAAAGGGTGTCATAACTGCGAGCGTCTATCATCCATCTGCAACGAGATACTTACAGTGCATGGAGCCATTACATCGCATCACTTGAGTTGGCAGGGAACAAACAAAAAAAGTTGAGTGTGTTTAAATAAACAAGGTTTACACAAGTCCAATCTGCGCCGAGCGAGGCCACCATTCTCCTATCCTATGTAACAGGCGTATACAATCCATCAGTTGAAGGCTTCAACTGGTGAGATCTGTAAGTGATTGCTACCAACTTTTCAGATATACAACTCACCCATTCATACATTAACTGGACAACCTCACATAATAGCTCGTCGGAGGTCCTCAGGCTCTTTTCACTAAGTTGAAATGAGATTGAATCATAATATAGCCATTGCCCCCCATCCCCTTTGAGGAGACAGAAAATCCAATCTTGACCATCGGAAAGACAGAACCGCACGTCTTTGCACCTGTTTCGAGGGTTCATGCAATGGGAGCAAGTTTGACAAAGTTATTCTGACTAACCTCATTATTTTTGACAATGTGATCGCTTGGCCTACAGCTACCCGCAGGTACGAATCCAACGTCCCCCGGCGCTTCACTTCAACAAGAAAGATGCAAGCTTCTGCAATCTTGAATGTATAGTTCCGAGACGTGTTCTCTCTGAGCAACCGTGCTGAATGGATATGAGTTCCGAGTCAGTCATCCAGAAAAATAGACAGTAACGACACCTTTATTCGTCCCCTCATCTTTGTACTGGATGACAGCATAATCGATACCCCCACTCATCCACACCTCGTAGCCCGAAAGAGGATTGATGACTTGTACACCATCCGTGGGGGCTAATCTCATTTTAGGACAGATCGCGACACGTCAACTGGTGTCAGAGGCTATTTTTGCTAGGGACAAAAGTACGGCGTCAAGAATCATACGCGAACCGGGCATATACTGTACGAGGTGATCAGAAAATCATCACGGGCCAGGGGACGAAGAAAAGAAGACGTACATCCATGTTGACATGGTCGTATATGTCAAGAATGCGGGCCTGTAACTGCGGTATCTCGATCCTCGCCTCAGGAGTTAGCCTTTCAGCTAACTCATCAAGCTTATTGGTGTCAAAATCCAGTCGTCCTGCAACGACACCGAGTTTTTCAAGTTCGACGTTAGTCATGGCAGAGAAGCTGATCTTCAAAGTAACTTGAGTAAGGTTAGCCACACAGACGAAGGGAAAATCGGCGCACGGCTGTCTCCGCACCCAAGATTTCCTCCAGCGCCTTGACATGTTCCATCACCGCTTCACGTTCGGTCTTCGACCCCCTCCAGCTCCTCCTTGAATGAGCTGAGACATCGTGAAGCCATCTCCATTTTGGTCAGATCGACGGTGCTCTCCTGCAGATTGTGTGGCGTGGGGCATCTGTGCGCGATAAAGGTATAGCCAGAGAGAAGACGATGAGTGCAATGAGCTACTTTATTTCGACACGGCGTTTGTGGTGAGACTTGTCGTGGCAATTGAAGCTCACAGCATTCGCCCCCTATCCTCTTACCCCTTGTTTGTTACCCCTACAGCAACAAACAGCAACTCATGACTCGTCACTTCGATCCTATCAGGTCCTCTCGTAGACCGTAGGGAGGATTCAGATATTCTCGTTTTAGTCAAGGATGGGCTTCTAGTAATAGTTTCTTCAAGTTACTTGAGTGTACGGTGCGCCAGGAGTGCCAGGCAGAATTTCAACTCAAGCGTTCGAATCCAGACCCAAACCGGCTCAGGGATTAGTCAGCTCTTACGAGTGCCATCGTTGTAGTACTTCTGTACCCACATCCTAAGATTCTCACTGCCAGGCGTCCAACAAGACCCTCCACGCCACCAGCGAAAAACCGCTTATCTCATTTGTTTGGCAACGACCGTTCAGCAAACACCGGTAGGTCAGACATGCATTAAGGTCGTGGAAGGCAACCTTGGCAAGCAAGGTAACAGGGGTGGACTAAGGCACATCAAACGGGCAATTCAGTTGGCTCGAGCCTTCTGACCGGGGATCAGAGCCTGCACAGCTTTTTTCGGCAGTTCAAGGGCACCTCGGGCCCTTGATCGCGGGGACAGGGTTTACGCCGTAAAAACCGTCTGCGGCATCTCGGAACACGGTCATGTTACCAACTTAGATAATCACTCATATATTCACCCACTCGCGATTTACGTTCTTAAGTTGTTCTTCTATCATCGACTGAGATATGTAATCCACCTAGGATTAGCCCGCCTTTACTTACACCGGCACCAGACCGAACCTACAGCTACGGATCAGGTAAAGAAGCTAAAATACTAGTTGTTCTTCTATCATTGATTGAGTTACAGATCAGATGCCTACCACTGGCAGTGTATCCAAATTTTTCCGCGCCAAAGCTCAAACATCAAGTGAGTCAAAATCAAGTAGCTCGCTGTATCATCTTCCTCCCTCTGACCATGTCTTGTTGCGTACAGATGCCTCCAAACGAAAACGTAGCTTAGACGAGAGCCCGGTCGATCAGACCAAAATGCAAATCGCATTACAACGCCTCACCTCGCTTGATGAGGAACTGGACGGTATCGAAGAAACGGAACATAACATGAATTTAGTGATGAAGAACATCAGGGCGGTGTTGGATATGTTAGAGGCGCAAAGAAATCTGTGCGTCGATTTCCCCTTCAGTTGTGTGGCTGACCTTGCTCAACTCACATACCTCACTTTAGAAAATTAGTTTTTCTTCCATGACCTTCCAAGAACTAAATAAACTCGGCATCGTGGCAGGACGACTAGACTTTAATGATAATAAGGTCGACGAGTTAACTGAAAAGCTGACTCCCAAGGCCAAGGTTGAGATACCGCAGCTACAGGCTCGCATTCTTGACATATCGGTCCAGGTGTAGCTCTAGAGAGATCGAATCAAATTAAGGACTAGACGGAATGCACCGGCAACTGCACCGAAGTCTTCATCATAAAGTGCTTTTATTATCCTATCTAACTTCTCGATCAACCCAAAGCGACAGCTTTCGTGCGCATGCCAAATGGTCTCCATTCCTTCGCAAGTGTCTTGGACAGCCCATCACAGGATATTTTGCAGCGGCGTTGTTAATTTGAGCGACCTTCCCGTGTAGACCGGAGATGTTGATAACGTTCCTGTTCCTGTGCGCTTCGAGCTGTTGCTAAGAAGATACGGAATAGATAGATAGAAAAGATGGGGTGAAGCTTGGGAGATGAATCGGAATGGCGCTCAGGCCGTGACTTTTGACAAACATGAAGCTGCCTGGAAGGGGGTGACAACTGACTGTTGTTGACTATATGGTTGATTTTTTATGAGGGTTCAAGGTTAGATGAGAAGTATTCAGAAGCAGCAGGAAGGAAGAAGACACACTGGACAGTGGCGTCGACAATCTTCTTCGGGAAATTATCCACGCCCATACCTCCTGCAACCCCAATAGGCTGCCATGATCTCATTAATGGTGGCCACCAGATGTTTCTCGTCAATGCTAGCTGGAGAAGTAGAATTAGAATAATAATGTGAGCAACAGTAAAAGGTTGTACAAAAAGCAACAGCATGCAGTCGCTTGCCATGACCTTCACACCCTCGTTTGCAAAGAAGCACTGTGCTCCTGCCAGTTCCTTGGAAATCGAAAAAATTAACAGACATGTATAATCGGGAGTGCCATACCAGGCCGGCACCTGTTGTGATGGCAACCTTTCCTCAGTAAGTGGACCTTGTCCGTCACCCTTGGGCATTGGTGAGGTGTCTGGACACTTGAGAAAGATGATTTGCTGTTTGGATTTTACAAATTTCAGTGCGTTAATGATGAGGGTAAAACAACCAAACTTTAGTCATCTTACTCGGCCCTCCGCCACAATGAATAGACGCTGGGATCATACTTCTGCTTGATGCTTTTCTGTTTAGCGTTGTGCGACCCGAAGAATGTCTTGCTAGGGTTCTTCTCGTACAAAGACGCCTGTCGAATGATCGATAATATTGAGTACAACGTCTAGCCTGCCGCTATCGCGACCCACCTCATTGAAGTACGTCGACGCGGGTCCAGCTACCTTGTCGATCACCTCGATATTTTTCACAATCTTTTTCCGAGCTGCAAATGTCTGGGATGCGGACGAGCCTTCAGGCCAGCTCAGACCGAATTCGACGATCCCCCAGGACGTGCGCCAAGCCGGATTCAAGCCTGTAGAATCGGGATCGACCAAGTTGGACGCAGCACCACCTATAACAAAGCTTTGATCACGTTCAAATGACATACGCAGAAAGGAATAAGTCGATGCAAACTTCATTGTTATGCCTCCATCGATGGCTAGCATACTCCTTGTAAACTCAGAAGGGTTGTTTTCCCTCATGTCCCTCGGAATAAGGCGCGACCCTAATTCAGAAGCGTCTCCCACCTGCGTCCCATTGGTGAACAACGCGATAAAGAAAGAACAGAAGGAATCGAAGGGGATAGTTCCGGCCTCTAAATCAGGGATCTGCTTTTCGCGGAGGTGATGAAGGAGTTGATAGTAATGTTGACATCGGCCAAGGACACGTTCGGAGCGACGTAGAAAAATTGGAGTCCTTCAGTAGAGAGGAAGGAATAGCCTCCCTATTGTTGATCGGCGAGAGAAGGATGGATTTTGACCCATTCGCTCGTTACGTTTTGCGCAATTGTGGGACTTGTAAAGTTTGCGGAGAAGAAAACCATGGACAAGGGAAGAGGTCGTGTGTGAGATAGGTGACGGACGTAACAACACCATAAGTGCCGCCGCCGCCACCCCTCAGAGCCCAGAACAAGTCAGAGTTCTGATATGAATTCACAGTAAGGTAATCCCCGCTCGCAGTGACGACCGTGAATTCAAGGGCATTATCCACGCCTGAAGGCCCGTGAGTTATCTCGCGATTCTAAACGATTCGAAACGATATACCAAGCCCAAGTCTGGCAGAGAAGGCACTGTGGCCGCCACCCATGATACAACCACCAGCGGCTCCAACCTTGGCTGTTCGAGCATCGACACCGATTTCGGGCACACTGCCTTGTGTGCATGGATAGGCAAGCGTAGTATTCAAGTAGCAAGCGCTGATCGTTCCATTCCCAAAGATGAAGGTCTCGTAGTTTGGAAATTGCACGGCTCCAGGCTGGTCGGACCACCATCTCCCATACAGAGCATTGGTTCGAACGTCAGTGCAATTGCCAGATGGGTTAGGAGGATAACAAGCAGACTCCGGAGGGCGGGATGCAATATCGGTTGAGAAACCTGTGAAGAAAGCTCGGAGAATGCCGAATCACTTGGCCAACATGGTTTACCAAAGAGGCAACGACAATTCGGTTTGGCCAACGTCAAGACTCCCAGGGAGAGGAATAACCAATGACTCAGCATGGCAAGCATGGAGGGGAACCTGGTATGCTGTTACACATGGGCGCTGGTCGTCTACTTGTATTCCTTGGCATATGCTGTGCTAGCTCCGAAGTGCGGAGCGACTGTGGAACTTTTGGTGATATGGATCGGCCCTTGAGTCTTCCTGTCAACGTTGTCATCTTGGTTTCTAGCGGTTTTCGGGTCAGTGCACACGGAGGTGAGTCTCCGAAGAACATTCCATTCCATGTGTAAAGATCGGGAAAGGTCCGCGACTGAAGAAATATATCGCACTGAAGAGCTCACAAAGCGCTGCGATGAAAACCCGCTTCAAATTTTAATGATACAAGCGACAAACAGATACCAAAAGGAGTGCAGGGTCTCCTGAAGTCTCATTCCCGCTGGAAAAGAGCGAGAAGCCCCAAGAAACCCAATAGAGCATACTTCAATTGCGGGAAGTCGTTCTAGACGAAAATTGGTCAAACCCGCATATCCCGGAAGTATGAAAATTTCTACTGACCATTGCAATTGTCATATAACCGACGTAAGGCAGGAATCTGCAAATATGCGCAGTGAGATTACAATGGAACCGGCAGATGACAAGTTCACATACCCTTGTACTTTCCCGACGATGTGTTTCCTCTCCAACCAATCCAAACCCTGATACAATTCGATATCATCGACATGGTTATTATCTCCTTTCGTCAACAGCAGCTGATGAGTTGGGAGACCGGATTCCACATCGCTAAGGAAGAGACATGGAAAAGACTTCGAGTAGGAAGCGCACAAAAATACCTGGATGATTTCTTCGATTTTCGTTTCGGAGGGACGTCGTGTGTTTCCAGTACGCGATGGACAATGGGTATGTCAGCCCCTGGGATCCTGTACACCGTGATATCTCCGGTGCGATATGACTTAGAGGGTGGATTGGTGAGGAAGAGAAGGTCGCCACGATAAAATGCTGGTTCCATGGATCCACTGGTTTATGAAAGCAGGGTCAGATATAAATGTCATGCGAACGGACCAGGTATATACCTGAGTACGACGACGATCGGGGATTCTGTGTTTGTCAAAAGCCCTAGGCCTTTCCATATCATAAGTCCTGACGCGATGACTGAGGCGAAATTCAGCACTTGTAAAAGGACCTGTAAGAGCTGTCAAAAGGAGAGTCACTAGTGCATTCAGAGGCAACTGACATGGCGGAATCCCAGTCGGCGGAATGTCCTCAATTCCTCGCTGAACATCGGTAAGAAAAACTGTTGGAGGTGTAAACAGTAGCTCAGGCTGCGAGGTTGCTGATTGGGCACGTGTCATATTAGGATGCATGCCTGTTGGCAAACAAGTCCGATTCCGAATCAGGAAGCGACGACGACGAGAACACTGGTAGTGCCCGTAGTACCCCTTGTAATCCTCATGGGGAATAATGACTTATGATTAATTACAGGTAGACTGGTGATTCCTAAAGCTCATCCCCACAACTGCTCCGCTATGGTCACAACATCGGCCATTTCCTTCACATCATGAACGCGAACGGTCATCGCGCCTTGCTGAATCGCACAAGCAACAGTCGTGGCAGTCGCCCATATGCGCTCCTTTGGAATGGTATCTCGCCCCCTCTCACCCTGGGAGAGGAGAGCTCCCAGGAAGGACTTCCGAGAAGAGCCTATGAGCTGTGGAAAACCTCTCAGAGCGTTTCGTTGGAGGACACCGTCTGGCGATCGATTAGCATCGCCAATAATGATGGAAAATGAAAGCAGAACCAACCTTTGACTATTTTCATATCCGCCACGATCTCGGAAGCATGCCTGAGGAGCTCCAAGCAGCCTTCTGGCGACTTGCTGAATCCGATCCCAGAATCTACTATAACCATCCAGCGGCGAACGCCCCCTTTACCTTTGATAATCCATTCAACCTTGTCCCCGAGTTCTACTTGCACCCCACGTACGACAGAACCAGATACATCATTCACATACTTGCTATAATCCTTGTGTTGCCCCGCCTCGCCCCGCGAATGCACTAGAATAATTGGTACCGCGTATTCCCTTACGATGTCTTTCACGCCGGCCATGCAGATTTCTACTGCATTCTTCGCTGCATCGTCGGTGTAAGGAAAGCAAAAGCGTCCCGCGAAAGCATACACATCGTTGATACAGTTGGCGCCAGCTAGAATGGATGCCCGAGCTACCTCCGGTCGAAATGTATCAATGCTGATAGGGACTTCTCGCAGGAGGGACGTGATGTCCATTGTGGCGAGACTGGTATTACCCCCTCTAATTGCCTCCACGAAGGGGATGACCCTGTTGGCCTCGACCTCCGTACTGACAAAGTTGGCTCCAGGTCTGGTCGAATACCCGCCAATATCAATGATAGAAGCCCCACTTTCCACCGATTCTCGCGCATACTGTAGACCAGTTTCCAAGGTATCGTGAGTTGCACCATCAGCAAATGAGTCCGGGGTTGCATTCAGTGTCGCCATAAGGCGTGTGTTGCGCTTGGAGCCGGTTCGAGGTGGTTCCCCGACGAAGTGGTAAGTCCAATAAGTTAGCGTTCGCGGGACAACTGGAACCGCAGGGAAAGGCCATGGATGATCTGCCGAGAGTGGATAGCTCGGAAATGGGAGGACTCTGCGCAGAGATGGGTCTTTTCCCGAAAGATCACGAAGAAGCTCATGAACAGGCTTTTTGTACACGGGGTGGATGTGATCGGGAACCATACTGTGGAATTATCGTCGAGGGGGATGGAAGTATTCTGCAGCAGTACCCACTCGTTAAGGGGTCTCAATGCAAATTCCCTCTCAGCCATAGCGGGATGGGGAACCACAAGATGGCCTTCCATATTCGACTCGCCAGCAGGCCGTGTATCAATCTTGGCATTCCCGTAAAATAGAATGTCAAGATCAACTGCACGCGGGCCATAGCGCAGTGATGGTATTCTACCAACGGTGACTTCGACTTGCTTTAGGATTCGGAGGAGCGGCACAGGGGGTATGTCGGTCTCCACCTGATAACGAAATGCAATGGGACGGGCATCTTGAGTGGAGAATGAAGGTGGCACGCACAATACAGGCGCAATTGACAAAGGAAGGTTGGTCTGTCACATACATCGGCGACGTTTCGTATAAGAAGCTGGTGTCGACGACCGTAATGGATGCGTTCGAGGCACATTCTTCGATACTCTGCCGGGAGAGAACCTGGCTTGAATTCTCGAGAAGGCGCAGTGCTAGCTCGAGATTGAAGAACCTGTCCCCGAGGTTTGACCCCAAGCCAATAGCGACACATTGTTTTTCGGAATTTCGTTGTTCAGAATCCATAGCCAACCGGACAGATCAATGGTTATGAAAGGATGTGAACGATCAATCGATCAAACTTTTAGGCATTGACCTCAAGGCTTATCCCACCACATACGCCTCTATCGAATCTCTATCCCATCTCATGACCAGGTTCCAATCGGTCTTTCAGAGCTTCCGGTCAACACGCGCACGCATCCGGACATGATCAGCGAGCAGCAAGTCAGTTGCGTACAAATTCAGTAACAAACGGGCCCACGGCACGTCACTGGATTGATGTGCCGTCCAATACAAAGAAGTTCCCCTTGCTGGGCCCGTGTCGAGGGTAGGTCGAAATAGGTTGAATTCCACGTTATCGCCGCCCATCTCCCCATATTATTATCAACGGAAGTGGCGTCGTGGAACATGAATGGGTCGGTCCTTCTTCCATGTCTTGCCGTTTACCCATACTCAACATGAATCTCTCAACTAGCACTCTGCTCCAAGATCGTGATTGTATCACTGCGAAGAATCCGGTCAACAATATGCCACTTGGAATAGGTTCGATGTTCTTCCCATCATCAAACGGGTGTCGTACGGTCTCAACACTTACTTCCCCACAGTTCATCCCATCACCCGACCCATGCAAATTTTCGTCAAAGACCTCGCGGGAAAGACCATCACAGTAGCGGCTCAGCCATGCATGACTGTTAATGAAGTCAAGCTGGCGGTCACGAAGAGAGTGGGGATTCCTTCACGAGAGCAACGCTTGATTTATGCGGGGAAGCAACTCGCAGATTCCAGTTCCCTTTTCGACTACAACATCCAGAACGAAGCTACCCTGCACCTTGTTCTCCACCTTCCAGGTGGTAATAGCGTCTCGCTCGACATCGTCAAGAGATACGCTCCAGTAATTCAATTCCACCCCAACGAGCAATCCTTCCCTTGCAGCATCGAGTATCTCTTGGAAGAAGCCACCCTGAACTACCGAAACTTCACGCTTGTCGCAACAGTCGGTAACCAACAATCCGCGGGACGTCCTTCCATCACATACTTCAAGGACCAGCTCTTTATGATCTACGTGGACTCCAAGACGTCACAGCTTGTTCTCACCTCTTCTAGAAATGGTTCAGATTGGGATACTCCTCGGAACATGCAATGGTCCCCGAAACCTTCCCTCCCTGCACTCGCAGTGTTCCTAGATCAGTTGTGGATTATCTTTTCCGAATCCAAGACCTCGCAGCTCTGGGTCGCACACTCGAACGACGGCCAGGCATTTTTCCCTCCTCAGCAGATTTTTAATCAAAGAGGCTCTGCTCCCGTTGTTTCTGCTTACGAAGGTAATCTGTTCGTGGTCTATTGCGATCCGAAAAGTCCACAGATTTGGGCAAGCCAATCCAGCGATGGCTTGAACTGGTCTAATATCCACAAGATTGACGGACAGCAGGGCAAACCAGCTCTTGCGGTCTTCAACAACAAGCTCGTCATGGTTTATACCAACCCGCGCAACTCACAATTATGTGTCAGCCAATACACAACCGCGGCCGGTTGGACTGCGCCCTCCAAAATCAGTGACAAGGGCCCAGATGCGCCTGTTCTAGCCGTTTTTGACAGTTGGCTGTGCATGGCTTACAGTGCAAAGAACAGTTCCGAGCTTTGGGTTACCCGCTCGCGTGATGCCACCACTTGGCAAGATACCATAAAGGTTCTTGACAAGAAAGGATCGGATCCCGCATTGTCTGCCATCTCTGGTGCATGTGTCATGGTCTATCGTGATAGCAAGGGCTCACAACTCTTGGTTACTCGCTCTCATGGTGCAGATTTCTCGCAACATCCTCCCATTTCCAATGTTACGCAGACCATACTCCAACAAAACTCAAGTGAACAATTCTACGTGTCGGTTAATCCGTCTCAACACACCGGTCAACCTCTTCCCACTGCCCCGCTATACTATTCCGTTCAAGAATACGAAGATGCAGTTGAGATTACATACATTGTCCTATACGCATACCAAGGTGGCCAAACAGCTCGAGCCAGGCGTCTCGCCTCCGAGTTCAACTGCTTATTACCGAATCTTGGCACGCACCAGGGTGACCTAGAACGAATCACCATGTCCTTGAACAAGGGAGCCAACAACACTTATACCATAGCTCGTGTCGTCTATGAAGCTCATGGCCACGCAACCACTTATACTCCTGATCAGGTGAAATGGGAAGACACCACCCATGCTATCGTCCATCCGACTCTCAGCAGTCATGGTATGCGCAACATGGACCCAGCGGCATCCGACCACGAGTATGACGTGAACATCCCGGGATTCGTTGCCATTGGTGACTGGGTAGGTACAGGTTCATGGTGGCGCCCCCATAGCGAGGGTTCAGATTTCAAATTGCTCGGGCTCGATTCCGCGTCGCACCCGATTGGTGACCAAGTGTGGGCGGCTTTTCGGGGCTACTTGGGTGAGACTCATGATAACACTCTCGTTGGCGGCACATATTTCGATAGGAGGCAACTTTCTCTCCTGGATTGGATCTTTGTCAAACTAGTTTATGCGGGTGGTATGTTGATCAAAAAGATTCCTCTGGACAAGTTGGTTGGCGATGGACCGACCGGTCCTGCGGCGCGGGGCTGGGCCTATCCTGTCAACGGCAGACTTTTTCAATGAAATATACCCAAGTTTAGCACAAGTTTGGTCTGTGCCACCATCTTTCGACTGGCATGAGTCTGTCAGCTTCAACTCATTTCTCTACGCATTTTAACTGGTTCTTCCACAAATTAGGTCTATTCTTACGTACTACGAAAAAACAATTATGAACCTCCGAGTCGTGCTACCAATCTTGGTCTATTTATCAATGCAAGTAATCCAATTCTGCCCATGAACAAATTGAGAAAGGTCCAGCTGTGTGTCATGTGGTCCTGCAAACCAGATATGGGTCGGGCGATAGAAGGATGATCGATATGTCTGTGGAATCCAGATGACAAGTGGGACCTGCGAGCCTCTGCGGGACCGCCTCGCACCATTCCACAACAACACCCTCGACTCCGTTCTTCAGCAGGAGGCCAAAGATCTCTCGGGAGACCTCGTGGGCGGTATCGGCGGAGGTAGAACCTGGAATGACGCCGACCCATATGACGACGGGACCGAGACTGCCCTTCGCGTCCTCTCCAAGCGGTGCGTGGGTGAAGAAGCGGGCAGGGTCGACGGACGACCAGTGGATCTGCCGAGCCTTGATCATGTTACGAATCTGGGGACCGACAGCGTCCCAGACACCATTGAGCGGGGTGTCGAAGACTCCGCGGAGCGACTTGACGGGGATGTGGGCGTGTCTGCCGACGGGCTTGGGGAAGGGCGTAGTGAGGAAGTCCGAACGGTAAACGAGTTCCGGGTGGTCGCCGTCCCCGGTGATGCCGTTATAATATGACGTTCTCTCGTACTCGTCGGGGCCGTACACGGGGACAGCGGTGGCATCGCTGGCGAAGGTGGGGGCGGAGAGATTGGACGCCATAGTCACGTCGCTTAGGGCTGGGGAGCCGGGAAAGCGGGGCGAGCTGGGGCCCTTGCGTTGCTGGCCCTGGAGGTTAATACATTCGAGAGTGAAGAGGGAGAGTTCTAGAAGGAAGGTGGTAAGTGTGGTATGGACGCGGAAAGAAGTTAAAGGACTCGCTCAGCAGCTCTGGGTGCTCTCTCATAGTCTTGACCGCCTGTGCGGCGAGTTCGGATACTCCTATAAGGGAGATGGTAAGTATGGCATAGATTGTGCGGTGAGTTGATAGGGAGGAGAAGGACGAGTGAGTCTCCCCTCTCACGCCCTTGACGTGCAAAAAGACTAAGGGACTCGCCTTCGCCTAGAAGACCGGCTTTGTCCAGTCGAGCTTCCGTGAATGGCAAAGCTTCGAAAGGTCAGTGTGGAATAGACGAAGGAAAAAACGATAGGACTCACTGGGAGGATCCATAATGATGTTGTAAACGCAGTGTTGAGCAAAGTTCGCAGATGGAGACGCAGAGGGTGTTGGGGACGAGCCTCCTCTTATGTGGAATACACGCTGCCAAGTCGGCAGTCATACTATAGGTGTGGCGTAGGACCTATCTGAGTTTGAAAACCTATATACGCTGAGTCGAGGTTCAAAAGTGGCCGAACCCGGACCGGACCGGACCGTGGCCAGTCGCGTTCGACGCCCGTCAGCCTGAGCCTCGTCTCCCGATGCCCCGCATCCCCTCCCTCATTCACTACCGGACCAACACGAACAGGACGATGGCCGTCCACAGCGCGAACCACATCCATTCCAAAGGACATCAACGACTCTGGCGAGTCCGACATTGAGATCCTTGGGCCGTACCCCTATCGCTCCTGCTGCTAACCTGAGGCCAAAACGCAGGAAATACCCCTAGCACGCGTCGGGTAGAGAAACGCGAGCTGCGCATTTATTTTTCTTTCAAACCTTCGTTCTGCCCGCCTAACCTGATAACTGACCCCATGTTTTTTTATCAAAACCCGCACTAAAAACCGAATTCACTAATCCCGCCTCGTCTTTCCGAAAGATAAATCATACTCTAGTCATCGATAGCCAGTATCCCCCGATCCTACCACACAAGACAACTACCGTTGTTCACAAAGGATCAAACTCGACTGAGCAAGCCGGAGAGCAACAGACAACTCCAGACATAGTTACCTATTCATACAAAGACTATGCCAAACCCAAACCCTTCCTCGTCTCTATACGTGACGAAAGCGAAGCCGACGACCCCGTCGCCAGCCTCAAAGCAGGGTCCGTCATCGCGCGTCCCACACCCCTAATCAAGTCTTTGGGCCATAGACCAGTCGCCTTAGACACGAAATGGGGCTTCTTTTAAAGGGAAAACACCGCCTCGATAGTACGAGAGCACGGACTGGGGTCGTGCAGGTCGCAGACACGGCAGGGCTCATCCTCGTCATACAAATCTACAACATGAGTGGTGCGTGGACGCGTTCTCGTCTCCAGTTTCGTTAACAACTCGCACGACGGGTTTTCCGAAAGCAGGTACGCAGAACGCACCTTTCCATGAAATAAACATCAAACTTTCGACGCGTTCTCTAAACACCAGGCTTTGATCGAGGACCCCAACGTCCCAAAGACGAGCACAATTGACAAAGGAAGGTTGGTCTGTCACATACATCGGCGACGTTTCGTATAAGCTGGTGTCGACGTCCGTAATTTAAATGATCGTGGACGGGACACATTCTTCGACACTCTGCCAGGAGAGAACCTGGCTTGGATTCTCGAGGAGGCGCAGTGCTATATTGGAGAACCTGTCCCCGAGGTTTGACCCCATGCCGATAGCGACGCGTCGTTTTTCCGAATTTTGTTGTTCAAAATATTAATCCATAGCCAACTGGACAGATCAAGTTACTGTCACCACTATTTACAGTCTGCCTACGACTCGGAAAGACTGGTGGTGTCAATGGTTACTTCGTCTGCATGGGGCCAAAGATTGACGGGGTAAAGATCTACCAAGCATACAATCCGGGGGAGTTGGTTTTCATTAGATCGACGCCAAAGGCTATGTGCCACATGCAACCTGCGAAACCGCTCAGCTAGTACTACCCAAAACCTTACTGCAAGCAGCAGGGGATAATAATGTGTATAGTGCACAAGTGGGATGAGAGAGCTGATCGCAAGGTAAAAACTGTAGACAACACGGACTGTAACTACTACGCGAAAACTAACGATAGCGATGGAAAACACTGCAGAGGTAGACAGTTGTAAAAGCCAAGAAACCGACCATACATGAGTAACATGCAATCAGGATGAGAAAAGTGGATGCGGTGATCGGGATGAGCTGGAGGATCTCGGGGAGAAAGATAGTGGAACGAGCGATGAATTGAAAAATAAGCAAAAGGCCCACTCGAAGCCGAGTGGGAAAGTGGAGGCACAGTTGGAACACGGTTCAAAGGGTCCGGTCAGTGCTCCGCGCTGGGTTGGGCTGAGACCAAGGAATGTAGGACAATTAATGCACCCACAACGTGTTCCATGTGTGGACGGGTAGCAGGGTCATGCTCCCAACAGCGGCGTATGATCTCCCAGAGAGCATCACCGATACCGTCAGGCTGGGGAAGGCGCCGATGGCCATGGAGCCCGATCTCGACTATCGCCGTTTCGAGCCGACGGTGTCCACCTTCAAACGGTGCGATGCCTGTGACGACCTTCAAGTAGGTTTATGAGCTTCGCTGGGAAACAAGGAAAGAGATACTGGCAGAATGGTAATGTACCGTATAGAGGGTGGACCCGAAAGCGTACACGTCCCCAGCCTTGGTAGGCGCACCGGGACCCATCTTCACGAATTCTGGTGCTTGCCAGGTAAATGACTCTTGATTCGGGATGTATTGTGTGTACGAGTGGAGGACTCGGCATGCTGCCGTATACGCGCCGGTATGGATCAGTGTAGCGCTGCCGTCGTCTTTGATACGGATGATGGCCTTGAGCCAAGGTTGAGTAAGACAAAATAGGGCAACCAAGGGAGGTCTGCTCACGGGGTGGACATGACCGTGAGCGACACCATTAGCATGAAGATGTGCAAGACCCATCGCGATTTGGGACATCTGCACCTGCATTGAAGTAGGTCAATGATGCCCAAAGCAGCGCCTCGAAGGAAAGGTAACTCTACCAGAGTAATCCCATGCGCAAGAGTACGCCGCTTGACACCACTGAAGACGCCTGCGCCCTCGCAACTAAGACGCGACGAGCCGGCAGAGAAAGGAGTGATATTCTCGTGTTCGAAGGCAAGGGGTGCAGCGGCTTGTTGCAGAAGAAGTGCATTCACCATCTGAGAAGGTCGTTCAGCTAAGAGGAGCTGGTAGAAAGAGGATGAATACATGCCTCTCTTGCTATTTGCCGTCGCACCGCTGGACTGAGTCGGTCAAGCCCATACCTTTTCGCGAGTCGCGGTTCCTGCATATCGTCTACAGCGTTGCCGAGGAGCAGAGACAGAGGTACGGTATACAAGAGCGAGTGGCTGGTCAGCGGAGGAGTGAAAGGTTGTGGTTGAGGGCGTACGACGAGATTGCCTGGAGTCATCGTTGCAAATGGTTCGTGTAGTGGAGATGGTGGTACCCGGCCTCTTTATAGTCTGCCGTTGCAAAGATCGCCATCCAAATGCATGCCTATTATTACGTTGCTGCGCAAATTGCTCGAAGCTGTGCATGAGAGGATGCCGAGATGTTCGCGGTTGGCGATTCATGATATCGATCTGCTGAGTGGTATTACTGAATGCTCGAAGCTGTGCATGAGGATGCCGGGATGTTCGCGGTTGGCAATCCATGATATCGATCTGCTGAGTGGTATCACTAAATGCTCGAAGCTGTGCATGAAAGGACGCCGGGATGTTCGCGGTTGGCGATCAATGAGATCAATCTGCTGAGGTACCAGTGAATGCTCGAAGCTGTGCATGAAAGGACGCCGGGATGCTCGCGGTTGGCGATCAATGAGATCAATCTGCTGAGGTACCAGTGAATGCTCGAAGCTGTGCATGGGTTGAGGGGACGCCGGGATGTTTGCGGTTGGCGAGAGTCAATGATATATATACCATCGTGGTTGGCAATCAATGGTATCGATCTACTGAGTGATAACAGTGAACACTCGAAGCTGTGCATGGAAGGATGCCGGGATGTTCGCGGTAGCTGGTGTCCCACGCCACTCGTCGCCGACTGACGCACCTTAAAAATGACACTGGAAATCCTAGGAAAGGGCCACTGTTGAACTGTTCAGCGAAAGTGACCGCGAGGTCCGAAATGTTTTCCTCATTTGGGCGACATAAATTTTGCTTTCTGGTACAAAGTGACAAGATTGAGGGTGTAAAGATCGATTTTACATTGAATCTGGGCACATGGTGTAGTTGGTTATCACGCCCGCTTAGCATGTTGGTACTGAGGCCTAGTGGCTGCGGGCGGTCCCCGGTTCAATTCCGGGTGTGTCCACTTTTTGACTTGGATACACCGTACTTGCATTTTCTTGCAGGGTTGACAATCAGATCATACTCCAAATAGAGTGGCATCTGTCTCGCTTCCCTAATAGTTTGTATTGGAGATTATACAGATTGAACAGATAACAATACACAAAGCTTCAAACAGACAAAAAGAACAATGACCAGAGAGGATAGAATGGGGTGTCGAAGCAGAACCATAGGTTTTTTTAATCAGAGGAGAGAGCGAGAGAGGTATGGAGGTTCCAAAAAAGATCGTCACGAATCACGTCCAGTGGCCAAAGCTATCCGATCATTCACACGTTGGCGATGCTGCCTATTCTTCAGGTGCACTTCATAGTTCAACAGAGTCTCCGCCGGACCAGGGGTATACAGCTTCCAAAAAAAAACCGCACGAGTGAGAAAAAGGTGAGAAAGCTCGATAGCGATAACGACTCCTTACCTTGCCGGGACAGTCTAAACATTTGATGCGCCATTCTGGTGTGCTGGAAGAATTGACTTTACGAAGGTAAATCTCGAAATTGTCATCCGGGTATCTTTCCATCATGGCTTCCTTGGCTTTTGTAAGCCACTGCGGGGGCGGGTGCTACGAGGCAAAGGCAAAAAGTTAGGCAGATCGGATCTGATGGAAGATGACTTTCACATACCCATACTGTTGTCGGATTAAGAGGGGACCCCTCCGTCTTCACAGGCGTCCCTTTCATGGGCGAACCGTCCGATCGGGCAACAGAAGAAGGTTTTGGCGTTACAGGGACTGCAGGAGATTTAGAAATAGCACCCGGAGAGCTCGTTGGCGGCAGACGTGGTGGTGTCGATGGCCGTGCATGCCCATTCAACTTGATTCGTTGTGCCAGAGGTGGCTCATCAGCACTCGACGCTGAAGACACCGGTGAGATGGCCCTGTCGTTGTCTATAGTGGGGGCTGGGGATTGTCGAGATGACGTGTCGACATCGCCATTCGACCGAGGTGGTGATTGCGGTTCAGAGGGTTCAATGGGTGTGGGGACGGCACGCGAAGCCCCTCCTTTCTTCTTAGCGGCAGCTGTACTCTTTGCCACTTCCGAATCGCGCTTGATACCACTATGGAAATCCGGATCTGGGTTATACTCCACAGGACGAGGCCGTCGGTGTCTATGCCAAAATTTACCTGTAAGTGAAACGGGGGGACATCAACACGTAAATACTCAAGCAGTTGGAAAAACGCATACCACACGTGCCACACTGAGACTTGTCACCCAAAGGACCCTTTCTCCGACCGATCGCGATGCTTTCTGGACATCCACAATTCGAACAGTGCCAAACCCCATTGATCATATTCGGATGCTGCCCATCCGCGAACTCCTTCTCCTTTGCCTCTCTCTCCAACTCCCGCGTTCTTTTCATAATTGCCATCTTGGAAGTTCGACTGTCCGGTGCAGACCAACCGATACCAGGAGCCGAGGGTATTTCCGGTGGTGGATCATTTTCCAACGGTGCCGGGAGATTCGACACATCAGCGGTTGTCGAAGGTGTCGGGGTCATCACCTGGGAGCGTGACTTTAATACCGAAGAAGGATAAGCTGGTGCCTTGAAATGTCCCTTGACCGCGTTCTTATCCTTCGTAATGATGGGCACGGGCGCTGCTGAAGGCACAGCCATCTGTGGCATGAATGCCGTCCCGTTCTCCGAGGCAACCATGTTCGCGATCGTCAAGGAGGCAGCCGCAGCAGCCGCTCTCCTGGACACAGGTGCGGTGGCGGCGGCAGCCAAGGCTAGTGTCGCAGCATCAAGCTCAGGGAACCCGATAGCGGGTGTTCTATACGTCCTTATCGGCTCACGATCGGGGAGAGCAATCCCTCTTCTGCCTCTCGTGTTCCTCTTTCTACGCCTATTCATGTCCTTGTCTCGTTCCTTCTCGTTCCTTTCAATCTCACCGTCACTGAGGAAATTGAGAAGTGGCGTGAAGGCCTGAATCTGATCGGACGGTCGGGTCGCAGAGGCCAAACTTGGGAGGAAAGAGGATCTCAGATCTTCATCGAGAACTACTGATCCATCGGGAGGATGCCCCACGAGGAAGAGGGATTTTTGATATGCTTGGACTTGTTCACGAATAGAGTGTGCGATAGCAGTTCTATTTTTTACGAACGCTCAGACACAAAACACATCGAAATGGCAAGGTAAACCACATACTTGAATTCACCAGCCAAACCGAGTTCTTGAGCATACACGTCGGCGAACGCTTCCGGCGACGCGTTCTCATTATCAATGTCCCATTCAAACTGGTCGTCAAGCTTCATAGATCCGACGATGATGTCGAGCTAGACATCACCAAAACAAATCTTGTTAGCATCCATGGCAAAGGTGCACAAAGCCGGGAACTGACCTTGATCAGGATTCTCATATCCTCATGCATCGTCGACTCGATGACTTCAATCTCATCGATCCTCAATGGCCTCTCCTTCTGCCACGGCTTCTCCATGTCGACATCGTCACCATCTGCCCAATCCTCAACATCGCCATCAGCCCCATCCACAGACTCGTCCCTGACAGCCTTCAATCTCTTTTTCAGCCTCCCCTTGGACTTTTGCTTTCCCTTTCCTTTCCCACACTGGCCCAGCCGTTGTCTCCAGCCTGTCCACCATCCCTGATCGTCTCCCTCCAATAGTCCCCGTCTCGGCAGGTCTTCGTCGCCCGGTTCAGGAAGCTCGCCGCCGTCAAGATCATATAAGCCCGAATGCATTTTAAAATCAGTGAGCTGGTCCTGAATCGATTTGACAATAATGGCATGGTAGCTTGAGGAGATATTATAGTCCTCCACTATCGTTTGTGCAAAATTTTCAATGGTAACGACGGACTCTGTCACACATTTCTAAGTTATGATGGCGGTCGGAGGAAAAGAGAAAGAAACGTACCATTGAGATTCCACACAAAAGTATCCCGCATCTTATGATGCTCAACGTCAAACTCCAATCTTATAGGGACCAGCTGTTCCGATCGATTCACATCCTCGGCATTAAGTTTTCTCGGCCTATAATAAACCTCAGTCAGAAAAAAGCAGCACCACACCACACCAAGAAAATTGACGTACAGTTTCAATCCCTCTCTTTTCCCTCTCCTCCTCGAGCTCCCGCCTTCCCGCCTGGACCTCGGATACCTAACATCAAACCCCTCCCTAGGCCTCCTCCAACGATTCATGTTTCCCGCTCCCTCCACTCCACCACCTCCCTTCTCCCACCACGGGACCTTCCCCCACCCAAACATCGCCTCCCGCGCTTCTGCTTCCGCCCTCTTCTTCATCGCGCGGAATGCCCCCTCATACTCCCGGTCGACCTCCATCCACCCCTTGATATCTCCAATCTCCTGCTCAGAGAGTGTCGGGATGTGGGTCAGGGAGTCGACCAGGGGCACAACGGTGACGCGGGTGACGGCTGGGTTCAGTGAGACGTTGGCTGGGAGAGGCGGCAGCGAGGGGACGGTGGGGGGCTGGCCCGCTGGCGCTTGAGTTGGAGCCTGGACAGGGGTCGGACCTGGAGGTTGCAATTGAGGAGGTTGTTGCGACCCGACAGCCGGAAAAGCGGCAGTGGATGATGAAGGGAGCGCAGTAGGCAACACCGGGACAGCTGTAGTCGTGACCGGAGCAACGCCACCAGACGGGCGAAAAGAAAGTTCACCTTGAGCCATGCTGATACTCTCAGCAGGCGAGGCACGCCCAAGCTTGCCCAATGGAACCGACCCTTGGCGAGGTACGGAACCGTGCCTCTGTTGCTGGACCAATGCTTGTGGCTGCTGGGGTGGAGGCAGGTCTGCCATCTCTCCGCCCGTTCGACCTGTACTCATTCCTCCGGGACCAAGCCCGTTGATACCCATACTCGAAGATGGGCGATGAGTCGGTGGTAATGACGCATTATACCCAGGCATTATATTGTTCATGTCCCCACTCGAAGCAGACAGGGTGCGTGGAATAGAGTGAGGGGGTCCCATTGCGACGCCTCCCGGCAAACCCATTCCAAGGGTCCCAATCCTGGGGGAGTCTCCCACCTTTCGCTTCGCACCGCGATAAGGCGACCCGGGAAGCGGAGGGGACGTCGAGCTGGGTGTTGGGGTCCCACGATGCTGTTGTTGGAGCTGGGCTATCTGTGATGGCGGCTGTTGATGGTGAAGTGGATGGGAGGCAAAGCCAGCCTGTCCCTGTAGTTGGGGACCGCCAAATCCTCCCTGATTTTGCGGGTAAGGATTCTGCAGGTTCTGAATCTGGGAAGGCGACATGCCGCGTTGAGCTGTAGTCGTCGGTCCAAAGCCGTTGAGGCCGTCCTGCAATGGTGTGGCAGTCATCGTCCTGCTTGGCGGGCGCATCATACCAGCGTTGCCAGCAGGTACGTTGCGCATGTTGTTGAAGTTGACGTCTCTCACGCCCGTATTCATCCCTCCCATACCACGAGGGATATTGGAAGGGGGGGGCATCATGTGCTGATCCTGAGATTGCTGCTGATGCTGCATGCCCAACGCGGTCGGGGATGAACCAGAGCTGAGGGGCCGATCGTAAAAGGGAGGGGCATGTGTGCTCATGGCGGAGGGAGCACGCGCAAGGCCTTGCAGCATGTCTTGGTTCTGCTGGTTGTGCAGCTGGTTGTGATTCGTCGGCGTGAACATTCCAGAATGGATTCCGCCCGAAGGGAGTCCGATGCCTGATCCCATACCCATGTTCATGATCTGCTGTTGCTGGGAGGGATATGCTGGGGTCATCTGGTCGCGAAACTGCTGCTGACCTCTGGGCATTCCCATTCTCATGCTCATGGCGAGATTCTGATCACGAAACGGCTGCTGCTGCTGCATGGCCATCAAGGACGGGTCGCGAAAGGGAGACATCTGCTGGCCAGCATTATTGAGGGTGGGCATGCCCATGTTCATTCCGGCCTGCTGGTTGGGAGTTGGGATGCCCATGGCTTGCATTTGAGCGTGCTGGAGCTGCTTGTCGCGAAAGTTGGCTTGCTGAAAGAGCATCACCTTGGCGCGCTGGTCCTGGGGCGAGAGAGCGTTGAACTGCGCGGGGGACATCCCGAGTGGAGAAGGGAGGTGGGAGGGAGAAGGGGGCAGGTGAGAGGACGAGGAGGGGATGGACGGCTGGTGGGAGGGCGAGGAGAGAGCAGAGGGGTTGATACTGGGTCCGTCCATGTTCATGCCGTTCAATCCGTGCTGCTGTTGGAGAACTTGGGCAGGATTTAGGGACATGAAATGTTGCTGCTGGATGGGCATGCCGGACATGGCCATTGAGCTGATGAGCTGGGCGGGGGTGGGGGTGGTGTTTGGGGGGTGCTGGTATTTCTGCTTGTTAGTCGGGTTCTGGTTCTGGTATGCGGCGAGGAGGGCGGGATTGATGGCGCCGCCAGTGCCTGGTGCGTAGGGATACGAGCCATTGAGGTTTGCGTTCATGGGGGACGGGAGAGGGCCGCGGCCGGCGGGAGGGGCGGGGAGATCTTTGGGGCATGGTGGTGAGGAGGGGAGGGGGACAGGGGCGGGCCATACCTTTATAGCGCTTACACGGCGAACCGCCAGCTCTCTCTGCAAAATTCAACGGCGAGTGCGCAGGTCAGATCAACACGTCACACGTCGTGACGGGGCACAGGGTTTGTTTGTCACATAGCAGCAGGGAGCAGTACAGACGACCGGGTATATCGACACATCTCAATTCACGCCCTCTACTCCTCCTCCTCCTAGGTAGCGCTCGTTCACCGCAACAAAATGGTACCCAACAGCCGTCACCATCGCAAGCACCCCGAGTGTGTTCGCCAGCGTGTACAGTGTCTCGTGCGAGATCATCCTGTCGTCTCTGGCTCTATCAGCGATCCACATCCATGTGCTGTCTGCCTTACCTGTTATTAATATGGCAACGTAGATGAGTGTGGATTTGGAAGAAGAGACGGTCTACTCTGTTTGCCCTTGTGTGTACCCGGACTGAATCGGCATCACACCTCTCTCACCTCCACCTCACTCAACAATATGCGGCCCTCCGTCGCCCGCTTCAGCGACATGCCCGGACGTATGTCTTTCGGACTATCTGGCTCGCACTAATTCATTTCTCCTCACTGTTTGCTAGCCAAGGTCTACGTGAGTTCCTTCAAACTGACTTCAACTTACAGTTTCCTAATTCACGACCAGAACCTCTGGTGGGGCGATAAGAGCGGTATGAAGCAAAAGGGCATTGTCCAATATAGTTCGTCGCTCCTCCCTCTTCGTTTGATTTTTTCCCTCACCTCTCCATCAAACAGCCCTCTCTCCTTACCAGTCCAGGGCCGCTCCCAACATGCTCCGCAATTACCTCTTCAATGGCTACCGCCGCCTATCCGGCGAGGCCCTCTATTTCCTCATTCCTTTCGGTGTTGGTAAGCCTCTTTCACCTCCATCAACACGTAGAGTGAATGAGCGTTCCAACAATTCGTCGGATCCGAGTTGGCTCATCCCGCCATTCTTCTCTGTTCAACCCGACCACAACTTAATTCTCTTTCTCAATTTATAGGCTACGGTATCTATTCCTGGGCCAAGAGCTACGACGAATGGCAAAACAGTAAGGCAGGACATCTCGCCGCAGGACATGCCGAGCATTAGAACAGTGTATCGCAATGTAGTGGTTGCAGGATTGTATCACTTCCGCTATCAAACGATTCGCTATGAGATGGTACATCTTGGTACGCACGTTCTGGAGACGAAAACCAGAATACGAAAAAAGTTCCTGAACCAAAACTGGACGTAGCCAGAATTGAACCGGGGACCGCCCACAACCAGTTCCCAAGAAAATTTGACATGCTCAGCGGGCGTCATAACCAACTACACCATGTGCCCCATTCAAAACCAAGCACACATACTGATCCCTGTCTTCATATCGGTGCCTGCATTTGTCCTGATACATTGCCACTCCGATCGCAATCTCGCGTTGTGATTGGGTCAAAAACAAGTTCGTTCATGCCGGTTTTCAAATTTCATCATCAGGACGGAGTTTCCTTTTAGCACCAGAACTAGTTCACGTTCCTCCCATTTCAAACGCTCTTGCCCCCACCTCGCCCTTTTTTCGTCCCTCTGCGCTCATCATGGCCCCCACCATTTCGCCCTCGACGATGAGGATGTCAATGCCGATCCACAACACTGGAAGAGCAGCGCGTTTCGCCGAGATGGTCGAAAAGTATCGACGGGGCGAATTTGTCGACGACACCGTTCCGCCGGTTTGTGGCGCTTGTAAAAGGGAAGAAAGACCGGGTCAGGTTGAGTATCCTTGTTCTCCCTCCGCGGGTCGTAGACTAATCATTCTCCCGCAACAGCCGCTGATTCGGTGCTCCGGATGCAACGGCGTCCAATATTGCAATGCAAAGGTTTGCATCTCTCCCATACGATCCAACCGGTTGACCAAGCCCGAAACTCACCAGTGCACCACTTATGGCTTGACCAGCGGCCATCCGACGCAGTTACACCGGGATATATGCGTCACATTAAAGGTCTGATCACCCTGAATTCTCCCCCACACGCCGTCCAGTAACAAAGCCTCCGTCAGGGATGTGTGGCGAAGCGACCGGCGATGCAAGAGGTCGCCAAACAGTTTCCATGGGCGAGACAGCAAGGGGACGGGTCCTTCTCGTTCGACATTTTCCGCGCCTCAAAACGCATCTTTGGCGTTGGACCAGAGTTCGGGTGGTGGACAGAGTCACCGTTCTATAGCTCGCGCTACATTTGGGGATTCTGGCTGCTTGAGGACGAGCACCTCGAAGAGAGCGAGGGCTGGAAGTTGCCTGCGGAGCAGATCCCATCGCTCGACTTCTCCGCTTCTTCGTCGGGAACCCCGCCAAAAATGGAGGAAGGGTTCGAGCATAGTTGGACGGCTTACTACAAGTGGCGTGGGTTGCCGATGGAGTCGCCGGCTTTGTTCCTTTCGCAATGGCCGTTGACGGTGTTCAAGCTCCTTCACCTGTTGGGATTAGTTCCGACAGAACCTCCAAAGGCGAGGCGACGGCTTACTGTCCACCTGCTTGGCGTCGAGACAGAGCTGGATTGTTTACCAGTGTGAGCGCTCTCTTTAAGCAAGGAGAAGCTTCAGAGTGACTTCGAGACTTTTAGGTTTGGAGAATTGGCCCTGCTGTTTCCTTATACAGATCTTGATTTGATTCTTTTCGGGACCGGCCTTGGTGCGCTAAAGGCGCAAGCTAGCTCCAAGCCCTCGTGCTTAGCCTCGCGTCCGTTCATCTACACCTACGCGGCACCCGAGGTCTCCGGTGGCGGTAAAGTACGCATCGCGCTGTGTCAATCTGGCTTGCTGTGGGATGGGATGGACGTCGCGCGTCTCCGGAACGACAAGCCCGATGCCCTCATTGCGCTCAATGCCGGTCTTGGAGCCTACCTGGAATGGTTACCGGTGCTTTATGCTTCCCGGGCCCTAGGGATTCCATTCGCGGTGACGGACTACCTTGAGATCAGCCTGGATACGAACGTGCGAATCCTGAAAAGGCTTGGGGAGATGCAGCAGGCGCTGTGGCCGGTGTTGGGGTTGACGGGGGTGGAGCAGAGGAGGATTTGGGAGGCGGAGGATGCGAGTTACCAGATCGAATTGAATCCGTTCATGTGTCCTGGACCGCGGCCGCAGGCAATGGATGTGGGACCATCTGCGGTGAATGGGCATATGATGGTGATCACTCCTTGGCGCTGATGCGCTCGACGTGTGTTATGGTTACGAAAATCACCGTTGATTCGCGAAGAACAATGTACATAATGCCGTGAGGATGCCGTCGAGTAATTGAATTGTTGGGATCATTAGTGGTGTTCAGTCTCTCAGGCTGTCCGGAAGAAATTGAATGGCGTTGTTGTTAAAAAAGGGGGAACAATTGACGTAGCTCCGGCATGTCGCAAAGATGGGTCTCCCCGTCTGCTGCCCTTTTCCTCACCTCCCAATTCTCGCTCGACGACCATTCCCTCCCACCGTCACCGCCCGCGATGAACGGAGATAAACATCGACGAGCCAGCTGGGACGGCCTAAGGCCCTCTAACCTCCACTTCCCTTTCGAGCTCCCTCACCCTTCCTCGCCGTTGCGCCTCAGACGGTCCTCCTTCCGCTTCCGTCGTCCGCCCTTCTACCTCGTGCTCTACTTTGCCCTCAACTTGGGCCTCACACTCTACAACAAGTCCATCCTTATCAGCTTTCCGTTCCCCTACACCCTTTCCGCACTCCATGCCCTCTGCACCTCCATCGGCTGCGCCATCCTCCTCCGCACGCGTTCTTCTCCTCCACCGCGCTTGAATCGGCGTGAAACGCTGGCCTTGGTCGCGTTCAGCACTCTCTATACGGTCAATATCGCCGTGAGCAATGTGTCGCTCGGTCTTGTCACCCTTCCCGTCGGTACTTCCGTTGCATTTCAAATATATCAGTTCCCCCTGACCTGCCCTATACAAGTTCCACCAAGTCGTCCGCGCATCCACGCCGTTCTTCACCATCGTCTTCTCGGCGATCATCTTACGAGTGCAGAGCACTCGTATCAAATTAGTAGCTTTATTACCTGTTGTGGCTGGAGTGGGCTTCGCGTACGTTTTAAGCTTCTCATCAACCCTGTCCTCGTGCAATAACTATATCATAACCTTAGCACATACGGTGATTACTACTACACGCTCTGGGGCTTCTGCCTCACCGTCCTCGGCACCATCCTTGCAGCACTCAAGACGATCTACACCAATGTCTTTCAAAAGCCAGCCCGCCCAGCATTGGGCAAAAGATCGCCTCTTGAATCTGACACATACCATCACAACCACAACCCCCCTACCCATCTAGCCGCACTCCCATCATTGTCCCCTCTCCACCTGCTGTACATTTTGTCCCCCCTCGCCTTCGTCCAGACCGCCTTCATAGCCCACTTTTCGGGCGAGTTTGCTCGCGCCCGTAACTACGTGTCGACCAGACCACCCTACCCTTCATCCGCCGGGGCTGGGTTTGTCCCAAAACTGCTATCAACAAATTATACCGTCGCGCTCCTGCTCATCAATGGCATGATGGCATTCGCCCTCAACGTGGTCAGCTTCAGCGCCAACAAGAAACTCGGGGCAGTGAGCATGACCGTTGCTGGTGGGTTTTTGTTTTTTACTGCTTTGGCGTTCCTGACGTTGACGTGTCGATTCTTTTGTTTTTTTTTTTGTTCGTGACCAAAAAGCCAATGTCAAACAGGTCCTGACGATTTTGTGCGCGGTGATCCTCTTTGACCTGACTATCACACCTATGAACGGGTTTGGGATAGCCTTGACGCTGGTGGGGGGCGCGCTCTATGCCTGGGTGGAGCTGAAGGAGAAACAACAGCGGGCAGTCTAGACGGTTTCTTGTTTCTGTACAATCCCGAGTCGCAGGACGTTTTGACTGGCTTCTATGTCTTAATCATAGATCCTGTACTTGTATGGATGATTGTTGCTAATCTTTATATTATTCGTCTACTGAATACGACTGAAATTCTCATTCATTCATCCTCGTTCTCCCTCTCTTTCGTGTCTGATCTCGGCTACCTGGTTTCATCTGGGACTGTCAGAACAGCCTACGACCCTGTCGAAAAGTATCTTATATTTTGCCTTATAATTACATGCACTCAAAAAAGTGAAAAGTTTAAATACAAAATAAGTCATGTTCCAGCGAAGATAGATGGCAGACATGGGGGGGAGGATGCAATAGATATCGAAACATAACCGCAAGAGAAAGTCCGGGTGAGATAGGCTAGAAATGCACAACTACCATGTTATCCAATCAGGCTTCGCCCGTCTTTCGCCGTTATCTCTTGTCCCAGTTTCCGACTGCCAGCGGGAGGTCAGGGAGAGTGTTCTAGAATTCCATGTCACTCTGTTGGATCCTAATGAAGCCGAAAAGATGAGGCTAGGATGAAGGAAGAAGGTAAAATTCACCATACCTTGGGAACGCTCATGGTTCGGTTTGGGCTGAAGGGGGAGACATGTGAGTGAATAGTTGAAGGAACATTGGAAAGATCATACCTGCGTGGGGACCTGCGCTTGTCTCGTGGCACTGGTAGAAGCCTCAGGCCGATGTGCGGGCCCTTGAGAAGCGGAACTGCGCTCAGCAACCTGAATCAAAAAAAAAAAAAAAAAAAAAAAAAAAAAGTGAGAATGAGATATTTGAAGGTACTGGCATGACACATACATCAATGCTCTCCAACTTGGCCTTCTTCGCCGCATCTCTCGCCTCCCTCGCCTCCCGTAACTCCTTCAACTGCCTGGCTCGCGCTTGAAACGCCTCTTCCCTTTCAGCCCGGCCCTTCTCAATCTCCATCCTCGCCTCCTCTCTCTTTTGCATCTCTTTCCGATGGGCTTCCTCCTTTACTGCCGACTTGGCTTCCCAAAGCGCTCTGTCTGCCCTTCTGTTGGTTAACCAGTCCTGATGCATTTGTCTCATCCGTTCCAACGGCGTCAGACCCGTCACACCGGGTTTAGGCCGCGAGGAGTCGACTTCAACCCGTCTTGTGACGGTTTCTTCCTCATGGACGGGACTTTTTTCTCTTTCTTGTTGCGGAGCCTTCGCGGCATGTCTCTCGGGTTTGGAGTCGACTTCAACCCGTTTTGTGACCGTTTCTTCCTCACGGACGGGACTTTTCTCTCTTTCTCGTTGCGGAGCCTTAGTGGCAGGTCTCCCCGGCCTGGGCCAACTTTCCATCCCGGGCAGAAGTGGTGGATACGCAGATGACGACGGGAGTGAAGGCAGGTCGGGGGAAGGACATGACACGCTTGGGCTGGACGAGTCGGAATTGGAGGGGGAAGGGATGATAAGTAACGCCTGTCTCATTATTGGGTGTGGCCGCGGCCCAGGGGGACGACAGGGCGGAGACACGAGGTCGAACCGTAGTCGATGGATGGGGTCGGGGCGCTCGACGGGCACGGGGTAGGTGACGCGGATGGGGACGGGTCGTTTGAGGCCCCAACGGTCTTGCACACGTTTCCCGACATCGACTGCAGACTGGGTCTTGGACGGTGGCTGAACCTGCGGACGCCGGTCTCGCGAGGTTTGCCCATCTGCTTGGGTGGTCCGAGGGACCCTCATTATTCGGGGTCGACCATACACTAGGTCGTATCGGTATTCCATCTGTTCGGACGCTTCAGCACTCGGTGACTCGGCCTGGATTTCCTTGTCGACCATCGCGCTACTCGCAGTCCGTTCTTGTATTCTTCGAAGTTTCACAGGCATTTCTTCGTCAGCTGTAAATATAGAAAGCAAACGTTTAATTATGGAGTAGGGTCTTGAAATGCGGTACGCACCAATGCCTGTGTCTTGAGCTGTGCGGGGAGTTGAGAGCCGGTTGGCAGCCTCGACATCCGACGGGCGGTGAACATCGTCGTCGAAAGCTGGTTCATCCAGTTGCTCTTCTATATCTTTTATACTTGGAATGTTCTTGTGGGTTGTGACACGTCTCCAGTCCGGCTCTTCTGCCCGGCGGGCTTTCAGAGTGGGCTGCTCCTCCACTGCAAAGGGACTGTTAGCGAAGGAGGGTATCTGGAAACTATATACGAACCCCATCGTTTCGTCTGAGCCACCTTGGGGGTTGACATGCCGTTGGCAACTCCGACGTCAAAGAATTCGATGTCGTCAATGTTGTCCAGTGGCGGGGTATCGACATTAGCCTTGTCCTTCTTTATGAACTGCGGCGGGCGAGGCACCATCTGGTGCTCAAACTTCTCAGTACCCTCATCTGAGAGGTTTTCTGGAGACGCGGATGATGGATATGTTGCATTATCGCTTACGATGTCGCCGGAGAAGACTGGACGGTCCCATCTCGGCTTCTGACGTATCAGCTGAAGGCTGTCGCTGACTCGTAGAGCAGAAAATCCGGTGTGGGTGTCGTCATCGTCGTTGTTTTGGAGGGTAGGGTTTGGTGCTGCTGTGACGGGTGTATCGTCGGAGGACGGGAAGGTTGTGCCCAGTGGGGAAGCCTCTGACGATTCGGGTTGCGGCAGAGCTGTCCGTACGGGTGTCAACGGTGTCTCGACATCGCAGTCGAGATTGACGGGAGACCCTGGATAAGTGATGGCTAGGGGATCCTCATCCTCATCGCCATCCACCACCTTCTTCGTCGCAGCTGGGGTCGCAACCAAAGTCTTGTCGTATAGCCTTGGGGAGTCATGGATATCATAGCCGGATTTCCGTGAATACCCAAGACAAAGTGTAGAGCTTCCAATTACGGCGAGGATAAATACCGCGATAGTGGAAGTTGGAGAGGGAAATTTCCATGAACAAGCTGACTTGACAGGTGAAGCATGTCCGATTGGGGTGGCTAACACGACAGAAACAAGGATGGAGGTCTTTGCCTGCTGGCAGGGTGTTGCCGAGGGTGGTTGAAGCGAATCAAGTACTTCTGGAAGTACTACTGTCGGAATTGGTTGGCGATCGTTGACAACTGGTTGAGGCGAATCGAGTACTTCTGGATGCAGTACCGTCGGTATTGGTTGGCGATCGTCGACAACTGCAACTAAGGCTGTTGCGGCGAGGGAATCACGGCGGGCCATGGGAGACACATGTGTCGCGAATATTCCCTTGGGTTCGGTGGGTGCTACGGCGTGGTGGCCACGAGTGGGTGGGGGGAATGACTGAACGACAACATGATCGACGACCGGGAGTTCTTCAGCCACGGGCCGGCGCGCTGAAGCAACTGCGATGGGGTCGGTCTGTGCAAAGGTGCTGTGATGATAAGTTGTCGGCAGTATTCGACGCTCTGAACTTGCATGCTGCGTGGGGACGAGGCCACGGATCAAGGCAAGACAAAGGGCGATGGCGATGATGGATAAGAGGATGCACACCAACCAAGAGGTCTCGTCGGACACCTGCTGAGAGACATAGGGTTGCTCTTCTCTCATGCTAGCGGACCCTCGGGCAGGAGGCGGGTGGGGCGGGCGAGGAGGGACGAGGTCCTCTTCCTCTCTGCGGGTCCGGGTCCGCTGCGTGGATGCAGAGTTCCTCCTGGTGGGCGGGCGAGGCCAGGGCGTTGGTGTGGGGCAGGTGTTGGTCTGGAATGAGGATGACATTGCTGGATGGCAGTGGGTAGACGGTAAGCGGTGAAGATGAGAAAACGGTCATCTCTGCGCTTTTTGTACATGGAGAGGCTGACAAGAATTTCCGTGCGGCTGACGGTGAATGCGATCGAGCCCGAGCGCGTCTCCTAGTCACGTGGTATTTGCACCTGTTTGTCCTTTGCGGAATTCGGATTTCGCACCCTTGCCCTAATGCCGACGCGTCAAGCCACTCCAGGCGCCAGCACGGCTCCCGTCCTTCTCCCGTCCCAGAGTAACGCGAGGAAAAGAGGCGTCTCCGAGAGTGAAGGCGTCGCCGAGACCAGTCCCAAGAAGTTCAAAGCGGAAGCCCACAAAGACAAGAAAAAGCGACGAAAGAAGAAGAGAAAGACTTCCATTGTGGCTCTCGCTGTATCATCTCCCTCAGAGTCAAAGACCAAGTTGAAGAGCGCGCCAGACGTTGCAGTCGCGTCTTCATCGTCACAGACCTCGCCTTCAACCCCTTTGACTCTCGTAGAGAATGCTGGCGCAGTTTACCCTGTGGGAGCAATAGGTCCGAGTATCGTAAGTCATATGTATTCTATCAGTCCATACTGTCTCTTTATTTCAAGAAGCCTACTATAGACAAAGCGAAACCCACCGAGGAACCCCATGAATCACAGATTGCTCGCCTGACCACAGAGCTCAAAGCGCACTCTCTCGTATGTCTCTTGTTATGTTAGTCTGTACGTGTACGCAAGGCCCACCCTCCCTTCCAGCTCCTCGAAAGACACAAAGCACATCTCACTCAGATTCACCAGTCGCTCACATGCCAGATCTGCCTTGACTTTCTGCACAAACCGTTTGCGCTCGCCCCGTGCGGCCATATTACGTGTCACGATTGCCTTGTCCGATGGTTCACCGGGACTGGCGATACCCAGACGGACGCGGCTACTCGGAACAGGACGTACATTTACAAGAAGAAGACGTGCCCTATCTGCCGAGCTATTGTTGTCGAACGCCCCGTAGAAGTTTGGGGCGTGAAGAACATGGTGACGAACATCATGCGGAGCGGCCTTGTTGAGCTCCCAGCACCTGCACCCGTGGCGACGGGGAATGAAAGCGCTGATCCATGGCGCAATATTTTCAGGCCGGTTCACCGACGGAGCTTTCAGGAGTGGCTCGTTCCACCTCTCACCAACAATGACGGAGAGGGTGGTGGCGGGTTGGAAGCGCTGGGGATGTATGATGCGGAGGATGGAGGGGTTTACAGGTGCCTTGATTGTATGCATGAAATTTGGGGCGGGATGTGCTCGAGTTGTCATCGGGTTTACGCTGGACATGGGGCTGGTGATGTCGATGATGATGACGACGACGACGACATAGAGGACGAAGACGGATCAAGTCTTGATGAGGAATTCTTCATTGACGACCGTGGCGGGGGGCATCGAATGTTGGCCGACCTTATGGAGATGGTTGGGGCTGGATGGGGTGAGGATGAGAGTGACTTGGATGACGACGACGAAGAGGATGATTTGTATGGATGGGACACGCCCATGGCTATCGAGGAAGAAGGGATTGCGGAAATCGAGGAGCTGGACGAGGACGAGGACGGGGACAGCTTCATCGACGACGATATGTAGAATGACGTAATGGCACGTGTCGTCCACACGCTTAACATGCACTTTAGAGGATGTTGCGATCTACACGAGCATGGCACCCTCTGCGTACCCTATCTTCACCCAGCCCCACCATGGCCAACCCCCCAACCACCGTCAGACACCGGGCCACCACCCAGCCATCCCGCAACAACCTCCCCTCCGTCCACTGGCTCTTCAGGACGAACATCCCCCGTAGACGGACCTCTTATCTCCCCTCTGACATCCACAGGAGAAACTTCTTTGGCATGACAGAAGTCCTCAGCGTCCTAAGCAATGTATGTATATCTCGATCACCTCATCTAACAACGCTGACCATCCCCGCAGCCTGCCCAGACCGTCCGTTCCCTCACCGAATCCAGGCATCTCTTGGAAGAAGCCCGCCGTGAGATTGCTGAGCATAACGAACGCTCCCAACTCCGTCCCAAACACACCTTTGCACGTTTCCCCGGTTTCTTCCCCCGCAAAGCCGAAATGCAAGCTGTGGAGCGCGCTCTCGAGGGCGAGCCCTCTTTCACCATCCTCTTTGGCGCGACCTCCACAGGAAAGGTGATCGAGTACCCTCTCGTCAAGCGTTTCCATGTCCTCACGCCCCGTAAACAGACTGCCCTCCTCAGAGAGGTTCTTTCCCGCGACCAATACCATGTCCTCCATTTTGACCTCCGGATTCCTGGCTTTGCTGACCTTGCCAGTCTCTACATGAGCTTGAGCCAGCAGATGCAATTTTATTTCGAAGAGATCGCAAGGAAGATGGAAGGATATGAAGAGTTCCAAAAGGAAGCTTGGAGTTTCAAAGTAAGCCAGCCCCGCCCTAGACTGCTCCGTTCCCTGGGCTCACATCCCCAAAGCATGATCGTATTGATGTCGAACGACGAATCGCGCAGGTATCGAATGACTTTACGTGCCGCCCGGTCAAGACGAGTGATATCGCTCGCTTGATGGAGTTGTTCCAAGTGAGCCATATTGTCCAACTCGAAAGATTTAAAATAAATCCATGCTCTAAAGAGTTCATTATTGAAATACTGGGAGTTCCGTCCAATTGAAGATGGAAGTGAAGCCCCTTCTTCGCCGCGGCGTGAACATTCGGACGACACAGACAGGACTCGTGTGGATCCCGGTAGCCCCCCGCGGTCCACGTCCAGATGGGCCTTTCCCCGTAGTTGGAGGCCGAGCAGAAGACGGTCCAGGACTTCAGAACAAGATAAAGAGCCTTCTAATCCCGAAAAGGGCAAGGGAAAACCTACGCCCAAGAAGATGCCTGTTTGTGTTCTATCTTTCCTTTCAATAGCACGGTGGTCTAACGATTTCATGAACAGGTCATCTTCTTTGACGAAGCTCATAAATTGTCAGTGTCCACAAGTTACTTATATGCCCCTCACTCCAACCGAGCTTGTATCTTTAGGCCGGGGCTTATTCACTCCACGGAAGCCATGAAGTGTCTCCTCGACTCGATGCTCGTTTTGACAAAGCAAGATCGCTTGTGCCATGTCATTCACTCCACCAGTGACCCCTTTTATCAAACCTGGTTGAGGCAGTTCAACGTCATGCAACACTGCAAGGTATTTGATGCCCTCTCGCTTTCAATCCACTCGAACTCAACCATCACACAGACAATCACCATTGGCGATTGCACAAAGTCCGAGACAAAATCATATTTTCGTGATCACATATTGCCCCGGGTTCCTGAGCGGTTACGTCCCACCTTGCGCTTTGAAGTCCTGTACGATGCATTCGGGGGAAAGCTAGCACATTGGCACGACTTTGTCACTGATTATGGTATGGAACAACCGCATGAAAGCAAAGCTCAAACTTATCTCATTTGTTACAGTCAACTCTGGTGGAAGACTAGATAGTATGCCAACGTCCCTTGATATGTCGCATATAACTTGGCTGACGCCTACTTTTTATCAGTTAAACAAAGCTCGCATTTCCTACAAGCCCACGCCTTACTCAACCTCCACATCATCCACTCCTCTCAATCCTCGTCTGGCGCCCAAGAAGCGGCCAACACCGCCCAAGCAGCCAACACCAGCGATCCCGAAACCCTTCACCCGACCCTCGGCCCTGCCGGTTTCAAAATATACTCTCCCACAACCGGACCGCTGAGCACCACAGGCCTCGTCGGCGCCGCAGAGGAGAACGACAGGCAAAACACGCTCGTTGCTGGCGTCTATTCTGCCGAGTTTACGGCCATGCAGCTGCTGAAAGTGATGAGTCGGCTGACGCAGCAGGGTACGGATTATATTCCGTATTTCCTGCTGTGTAGGGAGCTGGGCGTTCGTGCGGTGGATGGGATGGTGAAGGGGAGGTTGTTGGATTTGAGGTGGACGGAGACGGTGACGAAGGAGGGTCAGCAGGACGGGACTTCTGTGAGGGTGAGGAGCGGGGTGAGCCTTGTCTCCCCGGTAGGAACGGGACCCTCCGTGGCACCAGGACTGCCGTATGGTGTGAGGGGTAGTGGGACGGCGGTGGATGAGATGGACGAGGTGATGGTCCCGATTTCAGTTTCGGAACACGAGTCTGCTGTGGGGCCTCCTCCGCCGAGGGATATGTATGAGGAGGTGATGGAGATCGTGGGGCCGAAGCTGGTGCCGTTGACGCCTATTATGAAGTATGCGATGCGGGAGGTTGTGCAGGAGTATGAAGATGATGGGTCGGCTTCGGAATATGAGTCGTTGTCGGATGTGGATGAGTATTGAGCATCTTGGGATGATTGTGTGTTGTACTGGTACCTTTCGCATTTTCTTATGCTCTTCATACCTACAATACTGTTGTTGAACTAATATCGAGGACGTTTGCCCCTTCTGTATATTGGTACTAGAAACTGGTATGCCAATTTCGTCCTTTCGTTGTAAAGTTGGTGGCGTCAATGATGTAACGCCGAGTTCCAATATCCCATCATCACATCTCTCCACGTCCTCGCAAAGCGACGCACCAAACATTCATTCGTAGACTCTCGAGCGTTCAAAGTTCCAAGCTTCAAGGCTGGAAATACATTTTTATTTCACCTCGACGCCAGGAGAACCGCGCTATAGGAACCAAAACGACTCCAGAAACCTGAGTAAATCCGGTCACCCAGAGTTCAATGACGGGCTTTGCACCTATTTCATTAGACGACCACTCTCGCACCCAGAAATTCGTCGGGAAGGCAAAAATCGTAGGACCGAGATGGACCCACATGCCAGCATTGACGGTTGGCCTCTTGGGAGTGCAGATTTTCTGGTCCGTCGAGATGGGCTACGCGTCTCCCTACCTCCTATCACTTGGCCTTTCCAAATCCTCCATGGCCACCGTGTTCCTCGCAGGCCCACTTTCCGGTCTTTTAATACAACCCATGGTCGGCGTCCTAGCCGACAACACAACCTCTCGGTTTGGACGGCGGCGTCCGTGGATGATGGCTGGGACGTGCATTTCCATACTGGCCATGTTGCTCTTGGGTTATACCCGTGGCTTTGCAGCCATCTTCACAGGTTGGAACACACCCAGCAACGACTGGCTGACGATGGTGCTCGCTGTGTTGTCCATATTCCTCATCGATTTCTCCATCAACGCCGTGATGGCTGTGGACCGTGCGCTCCTTGTTGACACCCTCCCACCGGATGTGCAAGCCTCCGGGCATGCTTGGGCTGCTCGTATGCAAGGCTTCGGCGCTGTTATTGGATTTTTCGTGGGCAGTATCCCGTTGCCTGCGATTTTTCCTATCCTTGGAACAACAGAACTAGAAGTCCTTAGCTTCATCGTGTCTTTGCTCTTGTTGTTTGGGCATATCATCATGGCTGTTTGTGTCAAGGAACGCGTTCTTTTAAGAGACGACGATCAACGCTACCCCACCAAACGGCCCAACGCGTTCATACGAGAAGTTCGCGAAATATGGAGCAACTTTGTTACCATCCCTCCGGTAATACGTCAGATCGTAAGCACTCCGTTTTTCCTCTCGTCTTCTCATTCTCAAATTATTTCAGTGTACAATCCAATTCTTGTAGGTGCTACCCCTAGTCTCCGCAGACGAAAGTGGTTACAAAGTGCTTCAGTGCATGGATAGCCTGGTTTCCTCTGCTTTTTTATACTACCCTGTACATCGGAGACCTCTACAAGCGTACAACCCCGCTTTCGTCAAATCCGGACGTCCAGGAACTCCACGATCGTGACGCAGAGGCAACACGTCTGGGCACACGCGCCCTCTTCTTCTCTGCCATTGTCTCCCTTTTCCTCAACTTAGTCCTTCCTGCCTGTGTTGTTACCCCAGCCCGGAGAAGCCACTACAGAGATCGATCCGTGAAAATTAAATGGTGGAGAAGGATAGGCCTACCGGAGCCGCTAAAGGTAGATCTTGCTAGCCTGTGGGCCATTAGCAATCTAGTTTTGGCGATGTCCATGTTTGGGACCTTGTATGTTCAACCGCCCCTTATATGTCCCTTGTCTAATGTCTACTGTTTTCCAGGTTTGTCGATTCCGTTGGGGGCGCGACTTTCCTCATCAGTGTTACAGGGTTCTCTTGGGCCATCGCCCAGTGGGCCCCTTTCTCGCTGGTATGGTGCATTTGCCGTGTCTCCAGAATACCGCTTTATCTTTTACTTTTCTAGCTAGGCGAAGCGATTCGTACCACTCCCGACCCCTCCTCCCACCGCGTGTCCATCCTCCTCTCAGATGCGCGGACACTAACGCATACCGAGGACAACGAAAACGTCGAGGGTCAGAGGTTCCTCGCTCACTATGAACATGAGGAATTAGGCGAATCCGAACACCCGAACCTAGAGGACTCGGAGGATGAAGGAGAATTAGAGATAGACGATTCATTGAAAAGCCGCCAGGGGGTAGCAAGTGCGAACATTTTGGGCAACAGGACGGCGCGTACGAGTACGCTTCACGTCGGATTGGGCGACGCTGATACGGAATGGGGAGGTCATCAAGATCTCGTGGGGGCTGGCCGAGAGCGAACGGAGGATGGAGAGGGAGAGACCGGATTGAGTGCGAAAGCAGGTATTATGCTCGTGCGTCCTCTTTCGCGTCGTCCTCGTGATGCCGACTAATGAGCTCCGCGTAGGGCATACACAACGTCTCGATTGTGATCCCCCAGTTCCTCGTAACTGGCCTGTCAGCCGTCATATTTGCCGTATTCGATCCTGTGCGGTCACAGCCTGCGATGATACCTCCTCCACCAGCTCCTCTTCCGACATCCACAGAAAGTAGGCGGGAGATAAACCTGGATGACGCGAACGGGCGGTCGAATTCCGTTGTTTATATCTTGAGGTTTTTTCATGTCTCTCTCGTCTAGGTTATCTGACTGATCGTGGGCATTGACAGATTGGGAGGTATCGCGGCCCTCATAGCCTTTATATTATGTTGGCGGCTTGCCAAAGTGCTGCGGCATCGATGAGGCGTCGATGAGAGAGTGTGGAGTCACTGGTCTCGTGAATCGTTTTTTGGTGCTACATGTCTGTAACGAGGATTTCTCTACAGTTAATCTTATACCACCGCTGTTTGTGTTCATATCGATGGCATGGAGTGCACTATCCTGGACTACAGCTGTACATTTGCGGTCACGGCCTGGACCTACATTGATCGGATCCGCTGCTGGCGGCGTTGTATCGCAGTCCGATTGGTGGAAGTAGGTGACGGTGTCCGATGGTCCTGCGGTCAAATCCTGAAGTGCATGTCATGCCTATCGCTGTAAGTTTGTGATAAATACTTTACCCCCGTCACTTACATCTCACTCAAGGCATCCTCTATCCAATCAAGTATAGATGCTTAATATTCTGGTTACTATGCTGATCCCTACTTGAAGGCTCTCACCCCGAGTGGTACGCAGGACAAAATCTGTCCCTCTCAGATGTAAAAATCTAGATCTGGGTTCCTGTCCCATTTGGCCTTAAGTTAGGGACTCGGGAGCAACCCAGCGTCGATCTGTTGATCATCTACCAGTTAAATTGGAAACTTAAGAAGCGTCGACAGCAAACATACGGGATACCTTTCTCTTTTGAATTCGCCCTCCCATGATCTGCTATCCAGCCTTCCAAGATGGCCCTGAATACGACGTCCGGAGGAGGCGAACTTTCGTACCTCCGAACATATCGATCAAGGATATTAGGGCTGCTGTACCCAAGCATCTCTTCCAGAGGTCGACCTCAAGGAGCCTTCTCTATCTCTTTCGACATCTTGCTTTCACCTATGCCTTTTATTATATCGCGGCACACATCGACACCATTGCCCATTGGCTAGTGTCAGGAAGCGGCGACAGTGTGTCGCAAATTGGTTATTGCCTGATGCGTGGATCGCTCTGGATTCTGTACTGGGGTTGGCAAGGAGTGGCTTTCGCAGGAATCTGGTGTCTTGGTATGTCTTGGTTGATTTACAAAACAATGCGTCTATCGCTCAAATAAATTTTGCCAGGGCACGAGGTGAGTAGTTGCCTAGTACAAATGGAACAAATCCATATAGAAAATAGGCTGGTCATGAAGCGCTCTCTGAGTACCCTTGGGTCAATATGGTGACCGGTATTCTCCTGCATAGTTTTGTCCTGACACCGTATTATGCGTGGCGAGCAACCCACCAAAGGCATCATGTATGTTGTGGGATATTCTGGGTCTACTTGACATCGAGCCCCAGCCTTAGAAAGCAACAAACAATATAGAACTGGATGAGACCTATATACCCCCCACACGGAAGGACTTGAGGCTTCCGGATGAGAAAGTGGCTAGCTCCATGAACTACGCCGAGGTGCTTGCGGAGACGCCTGCGTACACCCTCTTCAAGCTGTTCGTGAGACAGTTCTTGTGAGTCGGATTCTCCCATATATATTCTTTTCACCTGACGACATTCGCGGTCGCTTTCCAGCGGATTCCAGCTATACTTGATGTACGTTATTTTTTATGGCCGCAAAGTTCCATGTTTTCATCCCGAAGCCCAGACACAACCGCAAAGGAAATCCGCGTTATCCGTCAGGAACCAGCGTGAGTTAGGGCGATATGGCGTACCCAGAGCACTATTAACGCGATTTAGCTAGCACTATAAGCCATCTTCTCTGCTTTTTAGGCCAGATCAACGTGCGCTTTTTTCATGTCACATCGACAGGTCCTGTTCATCTCTTGGCTAGGCCGGTCCATCGTTATCTCGATTATCGCCATCTGTGCAATGTTGTTACTGCTCGCAACATACATCTACAATACAAGTTGGTCTTCGGCATGGACCTATTATTTTTTGCCTTGGTTGGTGGGTACCTATATCTGTATTTTACGAATGGTGAATTTACCAGCCGCAGGTGGCTCATAACTGGTGAGCTCGGAGTCCGCCTCGCCAATGTGAACCGAATTTCAATTTATTTCTGCTATGGGCAGGATCGTCATGCTCACCTATTTGCAACACAGCGACCCCACCATACCGTACTATCGGAAGGTGAGCATTGTTAGGCGCAACTCAACAATCAATCACCCTCTAGCGCCCCAAAGAATCAATGGACATTTGTCCGTGGAGCCCTCGCGACCGTCGACCGTCCCTCGTTCGGATGGGTAGGCAGGTTTTTCTTCCACAATGTACGATTTTTGAAATTTCTGTCCTGCACAATTTCATTATTCTCATGATTCGAAGATCAACACAGATCATCTTGCACACCATTTATTTGCCACGGTTCCATTCTGTAAGTCACGTCGCTCCCATCGAATGAGAGCTGGTATTCATAAAGAATTTCTGCGAAGATAATCTGCCGCAGGTAACCGAAGCCATTAAGCCAGTATTGGGTGACTACTATAATTACGATTCAACGGTCGGCGCACAATCCGTTCTCCTCCCAGGCACCCACCAGTTGATTGGCTGTTCCTTCTAGCCTGTTCTCTACGCACTTTGGCGATCCTTTACTCAATGTACATTCATCGAAAGCGAGGACGAAGTGCTTTTCTTCAAGAACCAGCTTGGTGAAGCTGTTAGGGAAGTTCAAAAATCTTAGCAGTGGGCGCAACTCAGGTGTCACTGGGAATCTTGATTTATTATATTTACCAAGTGAATGCCGAAGGTGGCCAATATTGTGTTACTAGTATACGCGTGTATCAAGTACCAGCGCATCTGGCCATATTCTGGAGAGAAATAAGTGCCTGACCTTCATTTAATCCGATGTCTAGCTGAGGTTGGACGAGAGCCTATCCGCTCAACCATCGTGGATCTGAGGAAGAGGTTCGCGATCTTCTGAAGTCGATCTTCGAATGAGCGACAACGAAATGAAGTTGGAATACGAACGAAAGTACGATTCATATGCGATTTCAACGGCATCATGGCGCGTGGACTAGTACATTGCCGACCAAATGGAGTCAGTTAGCGTAACCTCCAGGCCGGATGCGTCCGGCTTTGGCAATGGATTCAACCCCTTGAAAGTTGCAACGTCAGCCGTTCTCCGCCTTCACCCATGCACGGGAGGCTATGGAAAAGATCAGTCTCGCGGCCAGGCGCCAAGTAGGTCAATGATAGATTCGACGCAATGCACAGACAGATATCATGCGACCAACGACATCGCTGTGCGCTTGAGCACGGTCCGCCCGCATCCGCTTGATGAGGTATCTAAAAAGTGGGTATGAAAAGGTATGAAATCGGGGGCCTTGCCAGGAGCTCGGGAATTTCGGCCGTCGCTTGGTGGACCACCACCAATTCTCCAAATGATGCACTGATGTTGGGAGGATCGTTCACCGTCCACTCTTCGTCCCCTTTTTACTGTTGGTGATCACGAGCTCGCAACGTTGAGCATCTCCAGAAGCTTTCCCACCGATCATCGCGGATAGGATAGGATAGTATTAACCCGCAGCGGTCCCGACCAGGAACATAGTGGGAATCGACTGTCATCAGTATACAGTCTGCCTCCGGGAGACTAGGATCGTGGCACTTTCGTTCGACTTCACCCTTCGGTCCAATTTTATTCTAAGAAGACTAGTGCAGAGTAAAGATGAGGTGAGTTACCAACTCGATATAGACGTTGTTGGACGCTATCAAGGCCATCTCAGGTGGCCCCAAGGCTAAAGCGTCCACCTGCTGCGGACCGCCGGCTGGCCTGAAGGTTATCTGGGTGATCTACACCTTGGTCCGCCAGGATATCGAGACCCAAGAGATAACATATGGGGCTTTGGTCATGGGAACTAACATGTGTCGGAAACAATTCGTGCATGAGATCAGGGCCATGGGTTCAGGTGACGCAAAGTTACAACTCCATCATTTGACAGTTGATACTGAATCAATGCTGTTAATTACAGTGAAAGAGGCACGCGTTAAACTTTTAGTGCCAGTAAAACATAATTGCCAAGCCGGTAAGCTAGATAGGACGCAGTTCGTGAATCTACCCGTGCTTGAGATCGAAGAGAAACCCACTTACAGTTTACTTCCAGCCTTCCAATGATCTTTAAGGGAAAGCCTTTTGAAAGTGGATGATTTGCCGGCATCTAATCTGAATATCGCTCCAACAGTCGACCTCATATCCTTGTTTAATCCCACGACCACGACTAACACACTACTGAAAACCATTCCGGCTCAAGCTTTTCCAAATTCCAATACTCGGATCGGGTCTCATCCTTGTTGGCAACATGCGATAGTCCCGCTGCGATCCGCAGAAATTCTCGCTGTGTTGTCAAGGATGCGCCCTAACTCGTTGTCGCACGTGGAAACGACGTAAAGGACCAAGGTTCTTTCCTGTTCCTTCATTTCCGCAACCATGCATTCAATCCCAGACAGACCCCATTTATCTCCAGTTATATACCGGAATTGGCGTCCCACGATATCCATTCCTCTGGCTCGACTCCTCCAGATTTCTTCCACCACTGACTGTTCTTCATGTCCTCCTTCCCCACTAATACACCCTCTCATGTCTCCGTCCGCCAACCGCGTCCGCAATCGCGCAAAGTCTGGGTTGATCCTGCATCACTACCCGACTATGGTGATGCCTCATCGATCGCTGGGAACGCGCCCGACTATGTCAAACAACTTAATTCCAACACGTACTTCTCTTATGGGGTGGGTGACGAGGATTCCTTCGGTCATCGAGTCGGCAAGGCAGTCAAATTCGTCGAGGTCAACATAGACACCATGGAAGAACGACAGGGTAGAATGGAAGCAACAACCGTCGCCGAAGTGACTGTATCGAAACGTAAATTATCCATCGCACGAACCACTTGATAGACGCTGATATCCCTTTGGTGAACCGCAGATATGCTCAACGGCGCTGGTATGTTGCACGGGGGATGTGTCGCATATCTGATTGACAAGTACGCTTGTCTTGCCGGCATGAAACAAATCATTCACCGCGTTCACAGCTGTTGCAGCACGCCGCTGGTAGTTCTGGGTTTGATAAAAAATGTAAATGGCGTTGGCGTAACGCAAGCTCTGAATATTCTGTTCCATTCGCCAGCTTCCAGGTTTTTCTTCAACCATGTTCACCGTTCTTTATGCTGACGCTACCTAGTGGCAGTCGGTTAAGGATCATCAGTACCTCGATATCTCTTGGAGGCAGGGTTATGACCTCTCGATGCGAGGTCAGTCAAGAGACTCACTTCGAACCAGTAAATGCTTATCAAAAATGTAGATTATTGATAGAGACTGTGGCCGAATCATCGCATCCGCTTTTCTCAACAAAATGCAGCCGGCATCGTCCAAACTCTAGGAGGGTCATAAAATGAGCATCATTCTCACAAAATGTACAATAGCAGGTTTGATTATACCCCCGTCATGGCCACCTAGAAATCATCAAGAATCTTACCGTCCCACCATGATAAGGCACTCTGGCCAAGGACTGCCTTTTTGATTATCTCGTACTCGGCGACACAGGGACAGCGACTTGAGCTCCCATGATCATGGCCAAACACCGGCATTTGATAAATATGGAGATGCCGCTGTCCGATCAAGTTTGGCCGTTCTCCAGATTCATTATCGACGTCGTGTGCATGTCTGGCAGCTGCGAGTTGGTTATGGATAAGATCAAGGTTATGCTTCGGATTGCATTGAAATTGCTGATTAACTTCTCAAGTCCATAATCAGCAGGTCAAGGAAGCACTCGGGAGACGGCGAATGCATGTTTGAAGTAAGAGGTTTGCCACCAAGGTGACCGTTGAGGCATAATTTTGACGTTGAACATTTGGACTGTGAATTGCCAATCTGACAATGCAGGGCGTGGGTGGTATGTGTAAGAGTTTGATTGCAGAACATTCAACAGAGCGAGGGGTTCCCTCACATATGATTTTTATTTGAGGCTGGAAGGCCCTGGTGCGTTTCGGGAAGACCAGTCCTCCTGTTGTAACGTTAACTGTATAGGCAAATTCAAGCTTCGCGGGAAGAGCCCGAGACTCTACTCCACAGCATAAGCTCAAACATTACCCTTCAATACAGTGGGCCGACCCCAATTGTCGTCCTCCCAAGACCGGTCTACTAATAAAGAACCTGAGGGATCACATCAGCGGGAGCTTGCTAGCTATATTTTCAGATTTGACTTTCAATCTCTACGATAGACATCCTGGATGCTGGATTTAAACAATATGACGGTGTTAGGACATATTGGAGGGGATGGACCCCGCCCCGGGGAAGAGGGAGAGGGGCGACCGTCGACCATCTTCATTAGGATATGAAAAGTCTGAAAATGGGTCCCACACACACCGCTGTGACTCGATTCTGAACCTTTGATGATATTCCGCAGACCGGTGGCATCTCGAAGAGTGTTGTATATACGTTGCTTCTTCAAGTTGATAGGCACACGATCTGGATGGCTTCCCAGGCGAAATTTGTCTACCTTCAAAAGCATATCCACGCGGTGTGGAAGGCCGCGGTTTAGGTTGGAATTTAGCGTGCAGGTCGCCTAGGTTTCCAACGTTTAGTTCCGTGAACTAAGGTTGCGGGTACAGAGACACTCGACAAAGTTGATGGTTGAAAAGGCCTGGATCACTGAGGCCAGACCAGAATAAGATCAGTCTAAGGAGGGATCTCACAAGACCACCAAGGCAAATGGTTCAAAAAGAAAAGGAATTTGACAGCCTGCGATATGCTTGATGAAAGCGTATTACCCACTGGGAGAAATCTCGAGAGTCGAGAGTACTTTGAAAACGCAAGAATTCGAATCGAAAGCGATCAGAAGAGGGTCAGTGGACGAGGCCCACATCAACTAGTTTATTCCGCGCAACTCTGTGAACATTAGAGTTCTGGATTTGGGGTGTGTGAGCGCTCCATGGTGCTTCTCTCTTCTAGGTATACTCTATGGGGGATGACGGCCGGATGCCTTCCAGGATGTAACGTAGGGGGCAAAGTTCCCAAGTGCTCCTCACCACCTTGATCTTGTCTTCCTCCGTCGCGTGAAACCGGAGTCGGCGGTGAGATACCGCGTCTTAAATGAATCGGCGACGCGCTTCTCTCTCTTTGGGGCCTCACATTCCCAGGTGGTGTCCCACTTCTGGAACCTCTTCCACGAGAAGAAGACGACGACGACGTAGATGCTGTTCTGATCGCTAGGGAAGTCGATGGCCCTGCCGTCGGTGATCCGGACCCATTTCCGGTGGAGGTTGTACGTGGAGATATCCTCCAGAAAAGCATTTTCTGCTGCCACCAAATCTTGTTCGCCTCGCGGTCTTTCTCCTGCCGGCGGCGCTCGAATTGGGCTCGGTATCGCTCGTAAGCTTCCTGGAAGGTTTTGTCGACCCTTGAGGAGAAGATGAGCTCACCACGAGGGCTAGAGGCTGGTGGGATGGATGGAATGGGAAGGGTAGAGGAAGAACGAGAGCGAGGGGTTTGAGTTGGTGAGGGCGGGCGGGAGGTAATTCGGGAGGTCGGAGCAGTATGCTCATTAGGGCGAGGGAAAAAGAAGGCAAGGGGGTTGAAGTAGAATTTTGAACGGAGGGGTGGCTTGCGCACGTTAAGATACATGTTGAAGGAGCGAAGAGCGCGGTTGGCGTGGGGAACATACCTGGCGACTGTGAAGTGCGGAACAAGATAGAAGTGAGTTATATAGCCTCACTTGTTGGCGTATGCAATCTTTTCAGAGTACATCCCACTCGCGAAGAATAAGACGAGCGTGGTTACGCTCACAAAAAGCAGGCCTGTGGAGAAATATGGGTGGACGTTGACGTCGACATCGGGTGTATATGTGTCTGGCAGTGCTCTTGTGAGGACAAACTTGCAGGGTATGGCGAGAATGGAGATCTGGGGTGGTAACAAGACCTCAGCGAGAAGAAATGAGATTATGAGAAGTAGCTGAAAGAGAAAGACTGCAGAGAGTGATGAGGTCGAGCATTGTCCAGAATACGGTTGAACAGACGTTGATATCGCGCTTTGCGGCTTTGGAGGCGCGCAGCATTAGATTTAAGACGTTCCTCGAAATAAAGAAGGTCGCGATAAGTTGCGCTATCGTTCGAAGGGTAGACGGACGTCCGAGGAGGGGTAGAACGCGGTGGCATGCAAAGACTAGCGTCGTCGTCGGCTCGGCTCATGTCCTGTCACGACCCCCTCATGTCGCCCTCACCGTCTTCGATCAATGGCTTCCAGTTCTCTCTCAACCCTGCATCAACCTCGCATTTCGCCCCGAGGCTGGGAACCGCGATCCTCCGGCGCACCGATGGTCGGGAAATCAAGATCAACACTCCAGGCTTGCTGGTATCTGCCGCTCGTGGCTTGGTGCCCCATCTTTCCAGGGATCACTGCCGATTGACAAAAGCGATAAAATGGGTAAATGTTCCATTCGAGACGTTGTAAGTGAGTCTTGTGTTGTTCTACTCATTCATCAAGTAGAAAATCGCTGACTCCTTTTTCTTTCAACGTCAGTTTAGAGCATTCACCTCCAGTGCCGACGCTTCAAGCCGGCCCAAACCCGATCCATAAATTCCTTGGATATTCACCCGCACAACACATCGTTTCGATTTCAGCTAGGAATCCCTCAGATGGACGTGACATGCCACCGAACGGAAATAATCACATCTCAGTACAGAGCCTTCGTGGAGTCCGCAAAGTAGGCATTTGTGTGTCTTTCCCCCTTGACCTTGGTGCTCACCCGCTCGCTGGTCAAGCTTACTCCTTCGGACTGGTCCAACTATGCACATGCGTGCCACCCTGATATCGTTTACGCCCTCACCGATACGCCGTTTACCACACCCCCGTACTCTCAGAAACGTCTCACGAAAACCATTGAGAGATCCGCGACATGGCTCTTAAATTTACTCACAAGCCTTCATCGACCCGCTGACTCCCTGGACGATCCCTCAATACCAGGTGTTTTTGTCCACATGGCCGGATCAACAAGACTCCCTGCACGCCGCGCTTTTGCTGAAAGTCTTAAAGAAAGGCTAGACGGAAAAGACGCAGAGGCAATGTCTTCTCTTGGGTTCAAGTGTCTCGATGATGGCGTGGCAGGATACATCTTCGATCTCGTCCCGCTGCAGCTCTCTCTCTCTGCGGCCAAGGCAAATAACTGCCGGAACGGCCTGGTGGAAACGGATTTAACTTCGGGCTTCCCGTCAAGGTCACTCTCTCTTGAAGGCGAATTGCAACAACATTTAGAAGAGTTCCCTCTAGACCCACAGTCTAACGACAACATCACAAGCCCATTAACATCTCTGATTCACACCTCCCTGACCCCACTTCCAGCTACTAAACCCCGGATCGTCAATTCGGCGACAGGCCCTCTCGAGCTGTTGAGATTGATAGGGGAAGTGGGAATTGATTTGTTCGAGGCGGGGTGGGCAGTCGATGCAGCCAGCATAGGCGTCGCACTGGATTTCCAATTTCCAGTCCTGGGACATTCAACAAACCCAGCAAACGGATCAGCGCAGGTTGCTGATGAAGGCCGTATAGTAGAGGTCAATGTTGAAAAGGCCAACGGAGTCTCAGCACGGAAGCGGATCGGGCACAACCTCTACGAGGGGGCTTACACATTCGATTTCTCACCTTTGGCGAGCTGTTTCGATGGCGCTGCCCTTGCAACGGCTCCAGGTGGTCTTATCAAGGATATCTGTCCTTGCGCCGCATGCTCCCCCATTATACCCGCAACTCGGATTGCACACGATTCCATCATGTCTGGTGAAGAAGAGATTGACAGTGGAAAAGCAAATCATAATCCATACAAACCATCCTTCACACGCGCATATATTTACCATCTCTTGCATACCCACGAGATGTCTGCGCACGCGTTGCTTGTCATGCACAATGTGAGCGTGGTGGAGCGGTTTTTAGAAGGCGTTAGGGAGGTCATTGGGAGTGAAAGGGGCTTGGAGGGGTTTTGGGAGGAGGTGGAGAAGTTTGAGGAGGTTCATCCTGATGAGGACCGAGAAGAATTGATGGAGGAAGCAAGGAAATGTTGGAAAGAGGTAGATCTTGCGAGGGGAAGGGGAAGATTGAAAAGGGAGATGGAGAGGCAGAAAGAGGCGGAGGTCGTTGATGAATGACCCAGAGAAAATATCCTACTGCCGGCTGAAACTCATGTGCAGAAAATATGTTACGCATAGTATTTTTCCGACTCGACGACGGTCTCATTCCCGGCAGTGGGGAAAAGCCTGGACGCTTGTCGTGTGCTATCCATCACATTCTTGACACCACAAATTTATTGAATAACAAAGCGCTCTACATGGCAGATCATCGACTACACCCAACTCATCCAGGGAGTGCGTCACCGGCTCAAGTTTTCAATGTGTCTAACGACGTTCCAGCGGTCCGGTCCCTCCATTTCGGCGGCGGTCCAAGAAGCGGTCAACGTGTCCTAGGCCCGTAGGGCGGGATAGACAATGAGGTGTGGTTGAAAGTCTTCGAAAGGTGCGCTCTTTCTGCGTGGCACCATGTCTACACCCCCTCGTCCCATCTGATGCCAAACGACACCAGCCACGTACACCTTTCTGACAGGGGAGGGCCACCTTACCCAGGCCATCTATTACTCGTTCGTCCATCCTGTCTCCCCAAAACCGACCTTCTCTCCCAATGAACATAGTCGCCCCCGACACGCATTCCTCAGGTTTCAGGATTCAGGAACACCCCTTGACTGGAGATACTTTGGTCCCGACCCCACCAAGAGCGTCGCTACTCCTTGCCGCTTGCCCAACAACCCGCACAGCTGTTTTGTTTTATTTCTTTTTTTGATGACGTCGTATCCTATATATCAGGTCACTATCAGGGATATTCCGTGCTTCTGTTAGCATGCAGACTTGTTGGTGTTCTCGAGTTGGGTCGAGGGACGTTGGAATGGATCTATCTAGACATGTATGGCTGAATGTTACACGCGAACGGCCGCTTGACTCCTAGAGAAGGGACAGGTAGGGGCGATTTACGAGCGCAGACCCCAACCGTGAGTGTCGGATCTTCTGGACGACGCATGTCATGGCCACTTCATTACCTGATCCCACACCCAGGACACTCGCAGTCATGGAATTGACCGCCCTCAAGAAGCTCTTCAGACCATCGACGGCAAATATTTCGGGGTCTTCGATCACTGACGTTGCTGGGGATTCTCACACGATCTATCATGGAGACACATATAATATCTTAATCCATCCATCCGGGCCATCCCAGGCAGGTAAACTGAATCGCATTATTCTAAGATATTCCAGACGCTCATCTTGAATAGTACCTGACTTCCCCTGGCCAACGATCTCGAACCGTGTTTCGATGGGTGCCGCTTACAATTCCCGGGGGCGCGATCCAGCTCCTGTAACCCAAAAAGAAGTATTGGACAAGGTTTGTCCATCGACGACAAGAGTACGTCCTTACATGCAACGCTATATGACCATCAAACATCCTTATAAAACAGATGCATACCAATATCCCCTACGAACGTGCACAATTGCAACGATCTCAACAATATGTTCCATCGAGTGCATTCACGCAAATCGTGGGATGGAAACGAGAAGGATCGGGAAATATTCTTGTCAAAATGAACAGCGACTCGGGCAGCAGCAGTGCTAGAGAACCATTCATTTCCGTTGTTGTTGGCCAAATTTCGGACCAGAACCTTTTCGTAGGGCCTCAAGGCAACTACAATCCATCATACAACAAATTGGCCACAGCTAAATTTAAGTTCATCCTTAATTGTCCCGACGATGTCGACTTCGGACCTGATTTCGGCCCGGCTCTCAAGAATATCGAAACCGTTCAAAACATGATCAACAAAGGAGTTAGGTCGCAGCATTTTATAGGCGGCGAAAATAACGACCGTGGACTACGATTTTCAGCACCAGTGTTTGAAGTTCGAGTACGCAAAAGAACAATCTATGTCGGAACACCACTGATAAATGTTTGAATTGTTTAGACTAAACCGATTGCTCCAGCAGGCAAGTTTCGATTTACATATTGACTGTCAAATTATTGACAAGTGATATAAAAGATACGGTTGACGAAGAAACTGAACAATGGCCAGTATCGACCTCTCTACAAAGTTCCTTGAGCGAAATCAAACGTACCCACAAAGCTCTTCCCATTCCGGTCTACGAAAACGATGATACATATGTACCTCCCTTACAAGTTCCTGCACGACTCAAAGGTGTTCTCGTACAGGTGTTTTTCCGCCTCAAACACTACCTTATCAACAACAATGATCCTACTGCGAAATTCAACTCGTTCAATGGCATCATTGAACAAATCATCATCCTTCGAGATGCACCCTCGAAACTCCCCAACATTTACAGAGAAAATATTCGAGCAGGTCCACGAAGATTGACAGTAACACAACCAACATACGAAGAACAGAAGAAAGCTGCCGAATGTTCGAATTCCGTACCCGCACCATCTCCGATCGACAGTTCCCAAAACGAACCTCCAAGTTCACAAACTGTACCACCGAGCTTGACAATTGATGATAGAAAACTCAGGTACATCATCTTCCCAACAATGTTAACCATAGGAAATCGGATTCTCAAATGCTCAGAAGTAGACCTCTCGGCCTCACCCAACGATGGTTATGAAAGCGACACGCCAAGTGACAAACATGACGAGAAAGTGAGTATTCAATACCACTTATTGATTAATTCTCACATTGCTGTCTAGGGTGAATCACCCACCAAAAGATGGAAGACACAACACACAGCATTTAAGACTCGTAAGACCCGCAATAAACAATTACTTTACAATATCACAAGCAATTTCCGCGCGCAGCAAGCCGTCTTTTGCTCTCAGGGAGAAGGAGAGACAGAAAGAGGTGGAGGTCGTTGATGAATGACCTAGAGGAAATGTTCCACTGCCGAGAGATAGGCTGAAATTCATATGCAGAAAATATGCATTATGCATTCAATTTTCGCAGTCGACGACGGTCTGCTTTCCGGCAGTGAGAAAACACGCCTCGGTCATCAAGACATGGTAGACGCTTGTCGTGTGCATGGAGACATCCATCACATTCTTGACACCACAAAATTATTGAATAACAAGAAAACAAGGATAATATACCACAGCGGAAAAGACGACAGATACCTATGAAGTAGAGATACACTGGTTCCCCAACACAAAAAACGAGGGTGAAGGACGCAGAGCACAAGAGACACCCTTGCCGAACTCAATCTTCAAATAGATGACGCGGCGATCCGACCTTGCAAGACGTCAGTTATAACACTTTGGCCATCATAAGCATCTCACCTTGTACATATACGACTGCCAGGTCTCCTGCAAACTATAATCATCCGCAGCAATCCCTCTCAATGCACCTTCAGGTGTGTAGTGATGGGGGTGTTCGACATGACCCTGGGCAGCCGAGTTTTGACCCGTTCCAGGCCAATACTTGGTTTGCTGGTAGTGGTACGCCGGATCCACCGCTGACTGCTGCTGAGGTGGCATGTGCCCTCCATACGCGGTCTGCGGGAAATGGGACATCGGAGACGACGTATCCGTGCTCCCGGGAGATTGCCGATGATCAGGGTGTACGGCGTATAAAGACGGCTGGGGCTGCCGGTGAGGTGGTGGTTGCACAACTTGATCCTCCCGTGGAGCGTAGGCAGCGTGTAAACTTGAAAGGGATTGAGAATGTGCCAGCGAACATCCTGGAAATTGCGATGCAGGAGGTGCAGCGTGAGCGGGGGCCTGGCGATCGGCAACGCCGTACGCGGCATGACCTGGGTCGAATTGCTGCTGATACTGAGGCTGCGCCGGGGGATGGTGGTACTGCTGTTGATGGGGGTCGCGGAATTGCTGCGACTGTCGATGTGTCAAGGTTCTGGTCTCCGCCGGCTGCTGCTGTTGCTTCCTCAAGTGCCGTTGTTGTTCCATCTGTTCCAAATCCTGCTGCCTCTGTTGCTCCTGGAACTGTTGCCGCTGATACTGCTCCTGCTGCATCTGCTGTTGCTGTTGCTGCATCTGGATTTGTTGCTCGTGCAGTTGCAGTTGCATCTGCTGTTGTTCGTGCATCTGCTGTTCCTGCGCTTGCCTCGCCATCGCTTCCCTCCTGACCACCTCCATCTCTCTCACAACCCTCTCCCTCTCCATATCGTGCTGTGGTTGTACCCCTCTCCTATCCGCTGCAAGCGTCATACCACGGCCGAGCATATCCGCGCTACCCGTCTCCCGATACGCATCCCTGATCCGGGCAGCAATCTGACCATCGAACTCGTGCAACTGCGAAACCAGACTTGGGTGTACCCCATCAAAAGAAGGGTTATCCGTCATCAGCTGCTGTTGTCGTTGCAGTCCCTGGCCTTCTCCCAACGAACTGGGAGATTGGGACTGAGACTGCGGAGATGCCGAATTCTTCGCCCGTGTAGCAGGAGGGGTACCACCAGCTTTGGTTGTAGCAACTGTATGCGTCTTCCCGCTGAATATTGACAACTCGTCTTTATGGCCTTCCAACAACGTAGGTCTGAAGATGTCATTGGGGATACTCGGAGGAATACCACTGTTGGTGTCCACGTAGACCTGATGAGCTTTCTGCTGGAGGCGTTGGATGATCGGCTACGGTGGCCGTCATAAGATATGAGCATCCCACTTTCCAAGGCACAGGGGGGAAATGACGTACGAAAAACTTGACGGCGCGCCCGCCATAGGCAGAAGCCTGCTGGAAGAGGTCATACGCTGTTCGGAGTTCCAACAACGCCGCGGGGGCAACCTTGGATTGCGAGCTATGTGTCACTACCGACGCCAGCATCACCTAACCGTAACGTGTCACAATGCGAGTGCAAGGTGGTGAAATATTACACTTACCGAAGCAGAAAAGGCATGCGTCCACAGCACCCAAAATCTTGCAATCTGCGCCGGGAACAACGCAAACTGCTGCCTCACGGAACTTAGGATCGTGCATGCGCTACGATATCCTGCCAGGAAGGAGGGTGCATATTGACTCTTGATCGGGTCCTGAGGATGACTAGCGATCGCGTGGGCAAAGAAGCACCGATGGATGTAAAGAAGGGCTATTTTCGACCTTTATGAGGATGGAGCCGAAAAGATCGGGAAAGGAACTCACTCAGCTGGCGATAATTAGTAGGCATGAAATGTGACATCGTCCTAGCCAACCCTTCGCCTTCTGGGGGCAGTCCCTGGGCGAACGCCGGCAACTCCATATCTCGCACTTTTCGGTCCAGTTCCAGGATAATGGAATATTTGGGTGCGCGAGACGTCAGGGTTCCTTGAACTACGGCCGAGACACATTCGGCACCAAAACGTGCTTTCCAGTATGGGACTGGGCCGAGATATCAGCCAATGACAGTGACAGCGGGAACGAGAAGTCACGCACAACTAGGCTGGATGGTCCCATCGTCGGCCATGGTCTGATCAGGGTCAAAGGGCAATTCACAATCCACAAAAGGAAGGGAGAACGTTGCTAGACGACCAGTAGCGAGACTCTGGGTAGCGTTTGTATTTTAGAGGTGCCTTATTATATTGGGGAAGAACGCGACATACCTGCCAACAATCTGTGATGAATAGTTCCCAGAACAGCGCACGACGTTTTTGGACTTCGGCCGGGGGGAGCTTCCACCGCGCACAATCCCGATCTATTGAAGGTTTGGAAAAAGAAGTTGACAATGAATAGTCAGACTCACGTAGACCAATCTATATCATGGAATGTATCAGCCTCTTTACTCGGTCAAAAACTTGATCAACTCACGCTTTGCGCCAACTTGGTCGCCAGGCCCATCAACGCCCAGGTACTCTCAATACTATTCTCCCCGCTACACAATCCTTCATAGATCCCCATCAACGACAAGGTTTGAACCGTGGACACACTCGGCGGGCGCTCCAGCACCGGTTCCAAAGCCAGTGCCGCTTTGGTCAGTTGATAATAATGGTCGGCTTCCGGGTTATCCGGCGCAGGCGGCAACGCCATATCCGTCAACGCGCCAAAGCAGAATATCACAAAGAGGAGGGCGAGTTCGTGGGCGGTTCCTTTCGTTGGTTGAGCAGCGGAGGGACCTGGCGGTGGAGGCGCTTCAGAGTACCAGAGGGGAAGCATTTCCTCGTGGAGCTGGCGTTTGGTGACGGCGCCAAAGAACCAGGGGGCTTGCTCGAGGTAGAGCTCACAGAGACGCCATGATTCGGGCCAAGGGGGGAGGTAGGAGGAGATAAGCTGGTCGAGGTCGACGCCTTGTAGTGCACCAGAAGGGTTGGAAAAAGGGAAGGAGGACGAGATATTTCGAATGGAGGAGGGAATGTCATCGTTCCATGGTGACTGCGTTGATTTATCGGGCTGCAGAGTGGCGGCTTCGCCCTAAATGAAAAGGAAGGGATCAGAGAGGGCGATCGGGGAAGAAGCGGAAGGAGATTACTATCAGAAGGCTCTAGATGCGGGTCGTAGTAATAAGACAAGGTGTTTGGTAGGATGTTTGGAGACACACCTCTGATCCAGCAGACCGTCCATAGAACGTGGCAGCACCGTCATCGCGGATGGCCAAGGTGCCGAATGCATCAATGTATTGGGACTCTTCGACTTCTTCCTGGGACTGTAGAATTGCTTCGTCGCCGTCGACAGCGGAGTGTAGTTCGATACTGGACTTGATCTTGAGGAGGTCGCGATGGAGCAAGGGGTGCGGGTCGGGAGACTGCGTGGACTGGAGGATAGCAAGGCCATCCTCGAGCTGCCGGATGCGGTCGCTCATCTGGGCAATCTTTGTGTGTAGTTTTTCCGTGTCTGCCAGGACAAAGCTGAGGAAGGGAATGAGCTTGGGACGGAAGAGCGTGAAAGGTGACCGACCGGGTGCCCTGCCCAGTGATGAGGCTTCCATTGGGACAGATGGCGGAGCAACCCCTGCGTTTGCAGCTTGAAGATGAAGAGTGAGCATACAAGACCCGAGGCGTTCGGGAAACGACCACGGTACCTGGAGCATGGTACGGTCTTGTCACACTTTAATTTTAGCCTGGAAGAGGGACGATAAACAGACTGGCTGGGTGATGGAGCAAAGGCGTACCGACGGCACTCCGCACACGAAAGCGCGCCTAAGGATGCAACGGAATGACATGACAATAAAAAGAAGAGAAAAAGACGGCCTACCGCGAGCACGCTTTGCCTCTTTGTCGACGGCGCGCTGGGCTGCGACGGGATCCCTTCTGCCTGGCTGGGGCATCGCTGGAGGTCAGGAGAGGGCATCCGACGTCCTATATGTACCAACACGTAAAACCACTTCGGTCATCTCGGACATGATCGCCATCAATGTCTATTAATACATACACATCACTCGCCCTTGAGTCGTTCATACCCCTTCCCCCACCCAAACCAGCTCGTCCTCCCAGCCGCAGCCGGGGTGGCATGTCCTTCATCACCCACCTCGTATCCCTCGACATCACTGGGCACCTCCACCTCCTCAAATCTACCGGAAGGCGACCCCCTCCCCCGTAACTCCGAATGCTCCAACCCGGAATACGACGGCGCCCTCGACGACACATCCAAATCATCCTTTGGCAAAGCAGCAAGCTCCGCTTCAAGCTGCCTCCTTCTTTCCAGCACCGAACGGCTCGACCCTGAGGCACCAGCATCCCGGGTGATCGTCGATCCCGTAGGCGTCGTCAAATCTCCCCCACGCCTCAGCGGCGGTCGCTGCTGGACCGCAGGAGCCATGACATGCTTCAGCACCGCTGCACCAGAGGCTACAACCCCCGGACCGTACGAGTTCCACAATCCGGTCAGTAGCTGCGCCGGGCCCGATGCTGGATCTGCCAACGTCGGCGAGGCACCCGTCTGCGCAGGTCCAGTGACAGGAGCGAACTGCGCCCCGCCCGCCTGCTGCTGCCCCGACAACACGGTACTAGATACGGCATCCCAGAGAGCCCGGGCACGTTCTTGTATAAAGGCATAGAGGCGCGATTTAAGCTGCGCAAGCGTTTCATCAATCTGGTTTTCATGGGCAAAAAAGAAAGGATGGAGGTGGTTGATGTAGATGTACGATGCGCCTTGGGTTTGGGGAAGGACAAGGTAGAGGAGGAAGAGGGTCTTGATCGTGTAATAGAAAGGAATCCTGAAAATGGATTCGATTTGAAATCGAGAGGCGAGGACAAGGAATACTCACCAAGAGATGAGCCATTCAGCAACGTATTCAACGCTGATAACGCATCCGAGGACAGACCAATACATTAGCCATCTCTCGAGCTCTTGCTCTGGCGCAGGGCGCAGGGTGAGGACCTTGTACGATGCGTAGGCTGGGTAGAGGAATGCTCCCGCAGAGCTGCGAAAAGGTGACGATGAGGAAGGTTATGGTGTGCAGAGACGAACCTGATAATCCGACTGGTCAAGTAGAAAAGCATCGATGGTGGTAGTAGAAAGCGAAACACTGCACTGTGTACTCCTTTACATAATCTGCTCAATCACGTTCGTGACCATGCCCAAACGACGCCGCACGACATTCACACCAAAGAAGAAAGCAACAAGGACCTACAAAACCACAGGAGGCGATCCAGATGCTCCCACAGAGGCAGAATGGAGCACCCTCGTCGAATTCGGCTCCTTTGTCGGTCAGTCCGTCTCAACTCCATAACCTGCAGACAGTCCGTGACAACTTGGATCTCCCAGTTCGCGACGAAGAAGGGGAGGAGCACCCCTTCAGGAAAGGCGATATGCGAGTCTTTCTTCATTTCCCAGGTCCATACCATGCTTACAGGCATCACACAGCGCCGCCATCCTACCCCCACACATTGCTGCAGGCGAACCCCTCGATCTGCACCAATACTGGGTCGCCAGAATACGCGAAGTCCGCGCGCGCAGCGACGACGATGTATGTTCCAGCAGCCCCTTTCACCCTGGTGTATCTACGCTTCGGATAGGTTTGGACCCGTGTGCAATGGTACTGGTCAGGCACCGAAGTCCAGAGTGTGGTCAAGTCGTTGTAAGTGGCTTTATGGGGGTATCCCGAACTTGGGGACTCACGTAGCTCCGTTGGGAGGTGGTCTGGATAGTGACGCGGATTCCACTGGACGCTACGAGCGACTGTTCTCTGACCATTATGACTTCGTCTCGACTTCCGCTTACAATGGTACGCCATCGCGTTATCGCCGCTCTTCGGTTTTTCACCATTCTCCCTCTCAGCCGTTGTACCAATGAAGAAACTAGACGACCATAACCTTGAGCAGCCTTACATTGACCGAGAATCATTCTACACACGCTACACCTTCGAGTACAAGGCGCGTCACATCGACGTGAGACAATTTTCCTTTCCACCATACCCCTCTAACCCCTCTAAAGCCAAAGCCAGGAAGTAACTCTTGCACCTGTTCAACACCTTACGACCCCGAAGACACGACCACTCTAATGCACTTCTGCCCTCGCCCCTCTTGTCAACGCTTCTACCACTCCTCCTGTCTCACCAAATCCAAATCACGCGACCCAACCGATCCATCCCTGCGCCGGCTTCACCTCCTATCCTCTTCCCCCGACTCCGACCTGTCCATCGAACTCGAAAACCTAGCCCCCAAAGAACCCGCACAAAAGCGAAGACGTGGCCGTCCATCCGCCGCATCATTGCTAACCACACACCTCGTTAGGAAAACGGCGGAAGAGCTCCTGGGTGACCTTCCACAAATGCTCCTGAGGATCGCGGAGCAGCCGATCGTCCGTGGGGCCGCTTTTTCGCAAGGGGGAGTCAGTGGGAACGTCAGGGCCGTCATCCATGCGAGGAGGATGGTTTATGAGGCTATAGGGGGTGGTAGAGGAGTCAAGGAGGGATGGGAGGAAGAGGTAGGAGTTGAAGAGCCTGGCGGGGAGGAGAGGGCCATCGTCAAAATCGGGACTAAGCACCGGGGCAATTCTGGACTTTTGCAGCCCTGGCTTTGTCCGAATTGTTGGGGACCGATCTAGTGATGAATTGCTGGTGAGGCGCTTCGTTCGTATCTCGGCCTTGAACTGACTGTTGTGTTGTTTCTGTTATGAAAAAGTGATCTCGTCTTACTCGAATAGGCTTGCTCAATGCTCATATGTATTTTGATACACGTTGTCACACTCTTTGCTGTATTCTTTACCTTTTTATCCCACTTGACCAATTTGCGATTTCTGTGTGTCGTTGGAGACGCGGGTGCAGAGATTGTATATGCTGCTAGGTATACAAGTTCCGAGTCAATTACAACAGCGCGGCCATGAAGCCCGAGCGCGGATAGCGCCCAAGTCACCGCCGATGAACTGGAACAGACTGGATGCCACTGCCAGTCCTGTCAGCTGTCAATGTTGTGGAGTTGATGTATACGCCGTTTGTAAGTGTCACTGTGGCGCCTCTTGAGGACTCATTGACTGTCAGGCAACTTTGTGTCATCGGGCGACGTTTCTAATTCATTCAAAGAATAATAGTTCGCCTTGAAGCGAGCTGGCTTTATCTTATCGCAATTCCGGTACCTGGATGGCCTGGGCCAGGTACACATAATTCAGGATCGACGCCGACATATCAGGGTCTGAGTGCTAGCTTCTCCGGTAACTCCTCCTAGTTGTCTCGACGCGAGTCTTCTTGCACATCTTCTGCGTCGATATTTCCTTTTACAATCTTGAAAATGAGTCGATAGCTGTTAAACGTCGCCGTCGCGTAGACAAACTGTTCTATAAGAGTAGTAGTTCAAATAATCAATCTCCGTTGTCCAAAATGGGAAGGTCATACGGAGTATCCATGACCAGCTACCCGATCTTGAAATAAAAGACCACGATCAAGGATCCAAACGAAACCTCACCCATGACTCGCGAAATCGTGATTATTGGCGGCGGCATCATCGGGTGCACGACAGCATACTATCTCACTCGACACCCCGCCTACACTCGGGGTTCCGTCAAAGTGACCGTAATCGAAACATCAGCCCATGGCCCAGCCCAGGGTGCCTCCGGGAAGGCAGGTGGTCTCGTCGCCCGATGGGCATATCCAAAAGAATTGGTAGACGTGTCCTTTGATGAGCACGTCAAACTTGCAGGGGAGCATAACGGGGCGGAGCGCTGGGGCTGGCGGTATGTCGAGTGTGGACAGTGGAGAGGAAGGGGGATCTCAGATCTGCGCGTGGGTGAAGGATCGAGTGTTGGAAAGGGCGGCAAGCGAAAGAGTCTGGAGAAGACCAAGGGACTTGAGGGGAGGAGGAAGACTGGGCTTCCCGATGACCTGCTGTGGGTTGAAGAGGAGATGACCGATTTTTACGCGCCAATGGCAGGGGGCGAGGAGACGGCGCAGGTGCATCCGTACCTGTTCACGACGAGCATGATGGAACTCGCACAATCGAGAGGGGCGGTGTACGTGCACGGCAAGGCAGTCTCCATCATCGAAGAAGACAAGAAGGTGGTGGGCGTTGATTACATCGATGGCGATACGAGCGAGACGGTTCGTATTGGTGCCACGGAAGTCGTACTCGCCGCCGGTGCATGGTCCAGCTCGCTCCTGCCTTGGCTCCCGATCACTGGCACACGGGCACACAGTGTCACCATTCGTCCTGATCGGTCCTCAACGCCGCTTGCCCCGTATGTCCTCTTCACCGAAATTAAATTAAAGGACGCGAAGAAGGTCAAAACTGTTGAGCCTGAAATTTACGCGAGGCCGGATGACGAGGTGTATGCATGTGGTCCAGGAGACGACTTGACCCTGCCTGGTTCGGTGGACGATGTCGTTGTGGACCAAGACGCTTGCGAAAATATTTATCGGGACGTGTCAAGCATTTCCAAGACGCTCCGGGATGGGAAAGTGGAGGCGCGACAGGCTTGCTTTTTGCCTGTTGTTCCCGTGGGAGGTGGTCCGATTGTGGGTGCAGTTCCTGGCACGGAAGGCTTGGCCCTCGCGACGGGTCATACATGCTGGGTGAGTTGACCGAACACGAATGGGGCTTGGATGGCTCTAATCAGTGTGTGTAGGGGATATGCAATGCTCCCGGGACTGCACGCGCGGTGAGTGAATTGATACTGGATGGGGTGATACGATGTGTGGACCTTTTTCGACTGCACCCGGACTTGGTTTGGCAGGGGCAGCAGGGACGATGACGTTGACAAGGATCCGCAAGCCGGCTGTCATGCAGATGAATTAATGTTATATACCTCCCCATATACCCCCTCCCATCGACAAGACCTCTCATGACTTCTCTCCTCACTCCTGGCTCCAATCCCCTTGAGCAAGTCCTTCTCTCTCTCTTTCTTCTCTGCGCTCACTTTTCTTCAGCGTTCTTTACAGCCATTTCAACGTCGCTCGAGCGACCCTGCCCGATGGTCCTCTCCCGGCTACTTTTGACCTTCCCGTCGTCCGAGACAAGCACATGCCATCCCACCTCCTCGCAGTCTCTCAAACCAACGGTCACTCCCTAGCGCCCGTCCTGATGCCTATCGACGCCACCCGCTATGATCGCGGCTTCCGCATCAGCCTCAACCTTCCCCATGCCAAACCCGGATCCATCGCACCCGTCCCTCATCTAGCCAACTCCAATAACGGGAAACGGCAGCTCGTCGTCACCCTCCCAGTCGTATCTGCCAGAGTCCCCAACGTCGCGTCCCTCCCGCTCCTCCTCCTCTTCGCGTTCACCCTCGAGACTCACATCGACACGCTTGCCTACCGCCTGCTCCCCAAATCTGCCGTGTCTGAGTTTCCATGTGCCGCCTCCATGGCAGGTGTCGTTGCCCGCGTGACGGACGCTGACGCGTTCGAAAAGCTGTTTCGCCAGAATTTCGGGATGTGGGGTAACATGCTCGCCCTCGGCTTGAGAGAGGGAAGAGTCGAAGAGGTCATCAGGCTCTGCTGGAACGTCACGGCCGAGGCCAAGAAGATTCGAGGGTTCACTGGCGGCATGATATGATCATTTCGTCTGTCTTTCCTCTTTCTCCTCACGTTCCTTGCCTATATCTTGCTAATTCCACCTATGCTGCTAATCTTGTGGTACTCTGTATTTCTCGACTAATGTCCTCCTTTGCTCACTTGTTGTCCTTGCTATTCGTTGTATGTACCTGCACTTTCCTTATAATTTTAACTGTACTGCCGGCTTCGTCCATCTGTTAATCACTAATGTTTAAACAATTGACTCGATTCTCTTAAGATGTGCGGCTCAACTATATGATATTATGAATGCGTTTTCATTTGTTTTAGTGTTATTTGCTATTTCTACATAATCGATTGCTTGTGCTTGGTGTTACAGTGCGTCTAATAAACTAACGTGTTCTGAATAATTGAGGGATATGCGATGGTATGCGAGCGATGAATGCAATAGTGAAAAAAAGAACGAAGCCACGGCAAAGACGGCGCACTCAAGCCTCCCGCTCCATCATCGCAGCAGTGTTCCCCGTGCTGACAGCAATCGCAGTCAACAGAACCCTCCACGCAGCATCCAACACATCCCAAAGGTCATCGTCGAAAATGCCAAGCGCACACACATTCTGCCAAAGCCCGTGCACCACAAGAGCATGTTGGAGCAGCGCCTGCGACGTATACGTCCCCGCGAGGACCTTCGAGTACGTCAACACGTCCTCGTCCGACAGGGAGGAAAGGGACCCAAGAAGGGAGGTTGGCAGTGCGGTGTTGGGAGGCATCAGGGACATGAAAAGCGCTTTAGCCCGCTTCGTGTATAGGAAGGAGGCAAGGCGGAGGTAAGTAGAGGGTGAGGGAAGGCATATGGGCCGGACGGGAATGGTGTGAATCTGCGAGCCTGCTGGTGAGGATGCAGACGCCGGAGTAAAGAGGGGTAGCTTGGAGCAGTACGCAGAGAAGACGACCGAGTGAACGGGGTACAGGGTGACTTTACGTCGCGGTACGCTCGGTGTGGGAGGGCCATAAATGGCCAACATATGCGAGGGTGGGACTGCGGACATGTCCTGCATCATGATGGTAAGCTCCCTCGGAAGGACGTCCTTTGCAGGGGCAGCTTTGACACTGGCAAGTCCACGGAGCATCCTATATGAATACCATGGTCAGCACGCTATTCCAGGTGTGGAGATGAAAGAGGAGACGTACTCAGGTCCGAATTGCTCGAGCCCCTCGCGAACGAAGCTGATATCGGCGTTGCCGAGTTCGGGGTCGGCGGATGATAGAGCCTCTCTGGCAACCTCGCAGTATTGCGGGCGGCCAAGATGCTTCGGTAAAGTCACCTCGGGTCCAGAAGAGGAGGACGAGGCGACCGGCTCTGGTGCTCTCATTTGAACATCCCGTATGACGGGAGCGGGGGCGACCTTGAATTTGAGGGAGGCAGCAGGTCTGGTGTGGCTGCGGCGTTTGGCTTGCTCGACAGTGTATTTGGACGCCCGTGGAACGCCATTAGCACGAGCACAGCGGCGGCGGGCTGCATCTTGGATGCGGGAGATAGCGGTCTTGGAAGAAGGGGGAGCGTTTTCCGCGTTGCTGACGTAGCGCTTTGCAAAGTTGGACTGGAGGACCATTGTTAAAGGAGCTCGAGGAGATGTGGCGGGAGGTTGGAGATGGTCCTCCCCGCCCGGCTGTCGCCCTTATAAACTGACCCACCTCACCTCCAATTCAATCCCAATCACATATCCAGAATTGCCATATTTGGCCAAACACAAACAACCACCTGCCAAATCCCCATATATGGCTATTTTTTGACAACCAATCCCGCCCCAAGTCCGAAATCAATCTGCCTTTTCGGAATTATCCCGTCATTCGCAAAAACAATCACTTGCAAACTCCGGATCCTTGTTTTTGCCAATGCCATTCGGGTTTGGCTGTATTCTTGTTCAGTTTCAGGCTTGCCAGAGCAGTTCGTTACACAAGACCAGTAAGCCAGATCGAAACAAAGCGGAATGTTGGAGAGTAAATCCCGAGGCGCGCGAGCTATTCCCCAGCGCCACATGCCATGTCCTCGACTTGCCTGGAACGAGCGGCCGAAATATATGTTTTTCCTTCGCCAAACCAACAAGCTAAAATGGGGTTATGTTCGTCGCCCCTCTGTCTCCCAGAAAGGATAGCGCTAGCACGGAAAGCCAAAGGGTGGCCAAGATATCAGACATAGTAAAGGTTGAGTCATGCAGCAGATGCCCAAGACAGACACAGATAGTATGGGCCCGCCACAGGCTCATACTAGCACCACCAGGTGCCGTGGAAGACTCGGAGTGCTACCTTCTAGCTTGGCGAAGAGTCCGTGGGGATGCCTACAGGTGAAAGCGACATGATTAACGGCGAGTCGAGCGGCGGCATCTTTGCGTGGACGATCCACCAGTCGCTACTTATGTACTCGATCAACGCTTTGACCATTGCCAGGATCCGGAGGGTACATGCTCAGAGACAAAAGGGGCCGCACCTCGCTAGGACCTGCATCGTGTACCAGCTAATGACGACGTCCGCAGGCGCGCTTGGTTGCTGGATTTGACATCACAAAATATAAAAGATTTAGGTGCCAGTGACCGCGCTTACCTTGTTCTTCTGTGAGTGCTCACTAGTGGAGTAGATTGTGAGAGATCTCATAAGGGGGACAATGGATTGGTTGAGAGTAGTACGTGACGTCATAAGGATAAACGCGATCAAGTGACACATCTTGGACGCGATGGACGCGTCGACCAGAAGTGAGTGCTAGAGTGTTTCGAAAGGCCCATACCCAGACAAGGTAGAAAGTACACCAAAGATACTTCTCCGTTCATTTTACACTTCGCTGGGATTAGATCCCATGACACCTCACACTGACGCCAAAAAATCGCAATGTCCATTGGGTGAACGTTAACAATTCCTACTATCTATGGGGATGGGGGTAAGTATAAGTACGTTACTTAGTAGTTCCTTCCTTGTCTCTGACTTGGCCCAATCACATAGACGTCTCTATATATCTGTACTATCATCAGTCGGTACGCTCTGTGTCCCGCTTTGACGCAAAGCAGACTTTGCTTTCTCCAAGGCTTCAGCTACAACCTGTGAACTGAACATTTGCGCCTGAGTGTTGTCCCAAGGGACCTGAGGCTGCTCATGTGTTGCTGTTATCGAAAATTGTTCTGGTGTGTGCCACCTAAGGAAATGTAATCAATGGTATTGTTGCCGAGAAACAGGGAACGGTGCTCTGCTCTCACCGCACTTCCATGAAAGGACTTATGTATGCCCCTTGAGCTAGAGTTAGAAGCTGGGTAGATTAGAATACCTCACCTGGGTATATAAGGGAACATGAGGGTTTTCCAGAACAATATCATTTCCTCTTGTGGGTCATTAGATCTCTTGAAAAAGTATGCCGTCATCGAGAACTCCCTTGAGGGCTCATAGAGGATGAGGAAAATGGACGTACCTTTAGCCACCTTACAACAGAATCCGCAAGCTTGGTGATCCAGATCTCCCCCATCCACTGCATAAGAGAGTGCGAGAAGCATTGTATCTCCATCAACAAGTCGATATCATCTCCCACTGCTTGTTCCACAAGCATAGGCAGACTCTTTATCAAGTCGAGTGTCAATGATGTCCTTCGATCGGGGCCGGCCGGGCTGATGTTCCATATTGGCGGTTAAACTTCGCTACGGAGTCCCGGACAGGTTCGGATAACATAGCTCACCTTGAATCGGACAGTGTTCTTAAATACCTCATGTAAAGAGTCGCGACAAGCGTACTCCACAGCCCGACGTCATAATGGAACTCTCTGCTTCGTTCTTGATCTGATCTAAACCCCCTCAAATAGTGCGGCAGAACTGACACACAATCTACCATTGTGACGAGAAGGACGCGGAGGTCGTATGATTGTTCAAAGAGGGAGGGGTAAAGATCGAAGACTTTGAATCTTTGTAAGTCTTCCAGGAATGTATCGAAATCTTCGAGGCTTTCAGGGAACGATTTGCTAACACCGTTTTCCACTCCATAAGAATCAGCCACGGTCCATAAAAAGTACAGGTAATGTCGTTTTTCTGCGGTATCCGCAATTCTTGCAAGATAAGCATGCAAGACGGAGTCACAAATCGTCTTCAGCTCGACACAATCTTGGGTCATCTGGGTCGAGTTTTCTACCTGTATGTAGAACAAGCGTCAGGTGTGAAGTTTGGAAGAAGCAAGGAAGGGTTTAGTACGTCATCTCGAGGATCAATCGCGATTACCGTGGCTAATAGTTCTAGTGCCGCGAACCTTTCCCAACTGTCCAAATTCTGTAAGCACGGATACCAGGTGCCTTTTTCTATGCTTTGGCATACAACTTTGACGAAAGGATCTTTTATTTGGGTGAAGATGAAGCATCTCGCGATGAATAGAGACAGGTATTGGATTATGCTGTGCCGCAGTAACCAGGTATCACGTTCTAGAGGTAGATGTCAGTTTTTTCCGACTTCAATAAAGAAGAGGCGCCGGCAATAGTGACGAGCAGACCTTTCTGGTGCCGTGAGGCGTAATAGCTGCCAGTATCCACTGAAGGACCAAACATATTACATCCCAAGGAGAAAGCGTCACAGAATGCCATGTACTTCCATTCTTCGAAGTCCAGGTGATAATCTCTTGAGCGATCCTTATCGAGGAGGAAATCCCCGAAGGATGCGTGGTGTAATGTCGGAAGACTGACATCCCCGTGTGATTCCCCGAATGAAACAAGAGACCGCAGTCTTCGCAGGATTAGCTTCACCTGCCCGCGTGGAAGACGGAGGAAGGCTTCCAGAACATCTATGTCTATAACTAGGATCACATTGACGGGGTCGTAGCGACGAGGATCAATGATATATCCCAATATACGTTTGAGTGTAGGAAGGTTGGATGTCGGGCATGATGATAGAATCTGTAAATATAGCTTATCGAGCTCGGCGAAGGGAGCCGAATCCGGGGAGGAAATGGATGAATTGGAACTGTTCAAAACCTGGGCGACACGGTCTGTGGGCGAAAAGTTTTCCTCATCGATGAATCTGATGACTGTGGAGGCATAGATAAAGTAACCTCCCGACTTGTGTACTATTTGCCAGATGGCATCCTCGGAAGGCCAGGGTATAGGGACGAATTGCATGACATATTTATGACGCTTCGAGTTGTGTATCCTTGAAAACTCGCTCCGAAGATATGAGTAGACATCGGCACGAGCCCGAAAATCGGCGTAAAGAGATAGAATTTCTGTAATAGTGGCCATAGATGGCTCTTCGAATGCGTCGCAAAGATGAGGCTCGGGACGGCTCACGATCACGAAGCGCAGCGGGAGATGATGGGTCTTGACCATGCGAGAAACCTCTGTTAGGATCCGAAGCTGATCATCGTGTCCCTGGCACTCATCCAGACCATCGATAATGACTACGAGTGGAGAAGGGTTGGTATGAGAAGAGTCTTGAAATAAAGAAGCCACGAGGTCAACGGAACCCCAAGCACGCGCAAGGATATATAGTTGACTGTTTAGAATCTTGTCGAGCCTCTGGCTTTTTTCTGGCTCTGAAAGGGCGATCTGAACAGCAATGGTGGGAAAGAGGTGTCTGATGGAATTGCGACCGGCAACGGTACGAGCGAAGAAGAAGGTCGCCGCGAGCTGATTGCGTCCAGCACAGGTCTCCGCCACAGTCTGCGCGATCGCCGATTTTCCTGCGCCTGCGGGACCGTGAAGCCAGAGGATGCTCGTACCTCCACTACCAGCCTCGACCCATGTTTCGATCCTCTCCAATGCATTCCTCCGAGTTCCAGGATGACATCGAGGGGCAGGGTCACGCTCCTGGGAGTCGTAAGCGGCACCCATTGAAACACGGTCGGAGATCATTGGCCAGGGAAAGCCTAGTATTCGTGATAAGGGCCCGAGTCTGCAATATCTCAGAGTAATGCGATCTCAGCTCATTACCTGTCTGGGACGCTTGGATTATGTTGTATATGTCTCCGTAATGCGTATGAGAATCGCCAGCGATATCGGTGACCGAAGACCGCGAGATCTTTACCGTGGATGGTCTCAACTTGGTCAGGAGCTTCTTCATGGTTGCGATTAACCTGAGGACAGCAGCTCAGAGTCGAAGGTCTGAAAGCTGTGGACGTGGAGATGACACACGGCATCAGCCTCGTGCCAGGCAGCAGAATGAATCCGCTGGAAGCGGCGCGGATAGACAGGACCGGTCAAGTGGTGCTGCCAAACGAGGACATTAGAAAATTTACGTGACGTCATGAGAATAAACAAACGCGATCAGGTGACTTAAACTTGGACTCAGAGTCAATGGTAGAATATCTCCCCGTTCATTTTCCACTTTCTGGGATTGGATCCTGTGTGCGCCAAAATGAAAGAACATCCATTTTATCCACAAGACTCAACAAGAAAGTATACAACATCCAATCAGATTTATATACAAAGAGGAGTAATGATGTCATTAAAATTCCCAGCGCAGGTGACAGTGGGTCCAAGTTCGTCGTCAGCCTATCTCCATATGAAACAGCGACTTTCACTTCAAGGCGGCTTCCACGCAACACAAAAGAACCTCGAACCAAGCCCACTCCCACTTTTTGTTCCACCTGGCCCGCATGCCGGTAGATCTGTCAACGTCATTTCCTCCCATGATACAGTGGAGTTGACATGTTATATAAACGAAGTCTCATACAATTCATTACCTGCCCAAATCCCGAGCAGACGTCCCCCCAACATACCATCGATCCTGAATTCGTACCGAAACCCGTCGAAGGCGTCCCGGGCAAAATAACCCCACCGCTAGGCATCGATACCCCCTGTACCGCATCATCGTCCCCCGCTACAGTACGTCACTACAGCTGTCCATTCAAGCGACATTCCGAGTTCTACGGCATACACTTAGGGGATGACTCGCACCCGGTTCAACTTGTGCTCTTTTCGATCACGGCAATCTTCCTCCTTTCGTCTGTCCGGCGTTTTAGGCCTGGACATCCGTTGCAAGACCCTGAGGAACAATCTCGCACCGATCGGATCGTCAGGGAAGGGGTTTCACCGTAGGACGCTCTCTTCGTGTTTTCTGGGAACAGGTTCGATGGTACGTTGTATCGATCCAACTTTGCGTGGCACCGCTTCAGACTGCTTGTAGGTTTACATGCCTCTTCATTCGACGCGTGTGGAATAAGGTTTTTGAATAATAGCTCTTTATTCGTTTCTGTTATTCTGCTTGATTTTCGATACTATTACTACTATTAATATCGCCTTCTTCGAGTGGTGGTTGTGGTGGGGGGTCACAGTGGATGATTAGGGAGGAAATTCCGAGTTAGGGACTCATTTTATCGCAAGGCTGAAAAGCAGGACAAGATAACAAGAAAGTATACAACATCCAATTCAATTAAACGAAGAGGATTAATGAGCACGACTGTATCACGCCGGTATTACCTTGCTTGTCGTATACAAAGCCAAACCCGGAACACGACCTCGAACCCCGCCAACTTTGCCTTTCCACAAGATGGAGTACCAATGCCCGGACGCCCGACCCATAACCTGTCCCTCCATACGCGAAGACTGAATTTTGTATGCTATATATGACTTCGGCGCGGGAAGTCCACTCAAGCCCGACTTAGGTCAGACCACATTGACTGGTCATAGACGGCTCCCACCACGACTGCGATGCTCTATACTGTATGTTCCTATGTCCCGGCAGATTGAGATACTACCTGGCGGCGAGGACCTGCGTCGCCGCCTTGATGCAACGACTGTGATGAAAGTTCAAGGAGTCCCGTTCGTCACCGTATCAGAATTCATCCGTGCCAAGCTCAAATCAACGATGTAAGCCTGGGGCCTGGACGGTGACGCACAGGACATCTCTTATCTCTTCAATCGTTACTGGAATAGTGTCGACACTAATTGAATATCTGGAGGCTTGGTGCTCCATTCAATCCATCTCATGGTTCGCCCAATATGAGCCTGCAGTACGCTGGTATTCCATACGCGACCTCTATTCCAAGCCGCCCCGTCAGCCTTTCCAGCCCCTTCTCTTGACATACTATCCCAACCCATAAACCTCTCCCGATCCCAGAGCCGCATCAAATTTGTTTTAGACCTGCCAGATCGACCTCTAACCTATCGTCAAATATCAGCAAGTAACTCACTTGGTTCACCTGTCTCTCGTTCAAAATACTTGTACAAACATGGTGTACTCTACAACTTGTATGTCATCACTCGATGCTGGGATGTGAAGCGAGGCGACAAGCAAGGTGGGCCGCCGCCGCAGGCGGAGCTTCCCGACTTCAATATTCAATGTTCAAGTTTCATGGAGATCTCTTTTACCTTGCGATCTCATGAGTCTCATATACGGAAAGTTGGTGGCACCATAATAGGAAAGGTTTTCTCATCCACTTATGATAACATTTGTCGCGACAACTTTTCATTTCACTCTCCTTCTTACAGCAGAAAACACAAAGAACTGCTTGTAGAGGTTTTCGTGAGAGGAATTTGGACGCAAGGTCCGGCTTGCTCGCCTGCGGGCATTCCATTGGCCCAGTTCGGGAACTCCGGAATCAATCATGATCCCGTCACCTCCGAAAATCAACCCGTACAACCACGGACGTGGGGATGGGAAGGAGACTGGTACGATTAACTGATACCGAGGCCCTTGAAAAGCCCCATGGCATCGTGTTCTTTACTACATAACATCCCCCACTCTTGCGATGGATTTCCATCACCCAAACGGAGAGGAGAATCGAAGACGAGTCGAGGCAAAGTTAGATGCTACTGTGTCTGATCCCGAAAAGGGTGCCACCGACATAGGCAGTGTAGGCGGCAAGGACCCGACGGAGGATCCCCCTCTCGAAAAGGTCTGGAGAAAGGTGGATCTGTATATCCTGCCAGTGGTGGCAATGTTTTACCTGCTGTCGTTCCTGGTGAGTCACCTGTTGCAACATGTAAGGCGAGCGACTCATGTTGCTATAGGACCGTACGAATTTGGGGAATGCCCGCGTTGCAGGGCTACAGAAAGATTTAAAGATGACCAACAAACAATACAGCATCGCGTTAACGGTCACCTACGTTCCCTATATTGTTGCAGAATTGCCATCGAATCTGCTTTTGAAAGTGTGTGAAAATACTCAATCTTGGAGTTGAGAACTGATGAAGCGCAGGCTGTTGGTCCCAACAGATTGTTGCCTACATTGTTAACACTGTGGGGCATTGCAACTGTATCTCAAGGTTCGTCATGTTTTGCACGCGTGTCGTCTATCAACCACTCATACGTTCCAGGCGCAGTTAAAACTTATCATGGCCTTCTTGTTTGCCGGTTTTTCCTGGGTCTCTTCGAAGGTTCGTCAAACACTGATCCAGTATTCGTCGATTGACCTAGTTGTACAAAGGTGGCCTCTATCCGGGGCTGGTTCTATATCTTTCAACATTCTATCCCAGACAAAAGCTGAACTTGAGGTAAATTGGCCCCTGCTGCACCTCTCGAGATATCTAAGGGTTTCCCTCTCAAGAATTGCAGTTTTTTTCTCAAGCGCGTCAATTTCTGGGGCCTTTTCTGGAATCCTCGCGTACGGAATTATCCACATGAATGGGCTCGGTAATCTTCGGGGCTGGGCATGGATCTTCATCCTTGAAGGGGCGTTCACCATATTGTTTGGGATTTCTGCGTTTTTCCTCCTTCCCCGATCTCCGGGGGAATGTCGCTTTCTCAGCGAGACAGAGAAGTCATACGTCGTTCGACAACTCAAGGAAACCG
>Ga0307516_10000237_pt1 | contig 70929 bp, 61 predicted proteins | sample 19_EM_MG_FD_203310 | JGI IMG/M metagenome (GOLD analysis project Ga0307516, IMG submission 203310) | Populus trichocarpa ectomycorrhiza microbial communities from riparian zone in the Pacific Northwest, United States - 19_EM | ecosystem: Host-associated > Plants > Roots > Unclassified | place... | reverse complement strand
CGCCGCCGCGCATCGCGATCGATCTGCCCGGTGTGAGCAACGGCCTGGGCAAACCCAGCGTCGAAGTGAACCAGGGCAACCTGCGGTCCGTGAACGTCGCACAAGCAGGCGAGCGCACGCGAGTCGTGCTCAACCTCAAAAAGGCCGCGAGCTACCGCGCCGAACTTCAGGGCAAAGTGTTGCTGCTGATTCTTGACGGCGGTGCGCCGACCGTGGCCGCCACGACAACCGCAGCGGCTCCGCCCGAAACCGTGCGTTTTGCTGAGAGCCTGAACCGCAATCCGCTGGCGCTGAAAGACATCGACTTCCGCCGCGGCAGTGACGGCGCGGGCCGGGTCATCGTCGACCTGCCGAACAACCAGGTCGGCGTCGACATTCGCCAACAAGGCCAGAGCCTGGTCGTTGAGTTCCTGCGCTCGACCGTGCCCGACAACCTGCGCCGCCGTCTCGACGTGACCGACTTTGGCACGCCCATCAACACCGTCACCACCACGCAAAGCGGTGACCGCGTGCGCATGCTGATCGAGCCCAAGGGCAACTGGGAACACAGCGCCTATCAGAGCGACAACCAGTTCGTGCTCGAGGTGCGGCCGCAGAAGGTCGACCCGAACAAGCTGACGCAGGGCGTGGGCTACGCGGGTGAAAAGCTCTCGCTCAACTTCCAGAACATCGAAGTGCGCGCGCTGCTGCAGGTGATCGCCGACTTCACGAATTTCAACGTCGTGACCAGCGACACCGTCACCGGCAACGTGACGCTGCGCCTGAAGGACGTTCCCTGGGATCAGGCGCTCGACATCATCCTGCAAGCCAAGGCGCTCGGCCTGCGCAAGTCGGGCAACGTCATTCTGATCGCGCCGAAAGACGAACTCAACGCCAAGGAAAAGATCGAGCTCGAAGCGAAGGCGCAAGTCGCGTCGCTCGAGCCTGTGCGAACGCAATCGTTCCAGCTGAACTATGCGAAAGCGGAAGACGTGGCCAAGGGTTTGTCTGGGCAAGGGACTTCGGGTGGTGGTGGCGGGGCCAGTGCGCGCATCTTGTCGCCGCGTGGTTCGGTTATCTCCGAGTCGCGTACCAACCAACTGTTCGTGAGTGACATCCCGTCCAAGCTCGAAGAGATCCAGACCCTCATATCGAAGATCGACATACCGGTGCGTCAGGTGTTGATCGAGTCGCGCATCGTCGAGGCCGACGACACTTTCGGGCGTTCGCTGGGCGTGAAGCTCGGTGCGTCTGACATGCGTGGCTTGCGAGGCGGTGTTCCGGGATACAGCATCGGTGGTGGCACCCGCATTTCACCGGGGGCGAACCTCAACGCGGTGGGCGGGCAGACCTTGCAAACCTCTGGTGTCCCGTACAGCGACACCACCTTCGTGAACCTGCCCGCCACCGGTCAGGGCGGTTTTGACGCCGCCACCTTCGCACTGTCGCTGTTCAGCGCCTCAGCGAACCGCTTCCTGAACCTGGAGATTTCGGCGCTTGAAGCCGAAGGCAAGGGCAAGCTGGTGTCGAGCCCACGCGTCATCACCGCTGATCAGCAAAAGGCCATCATCGAACAAGGCGAAGAGATCCCCTACCAGGTGGCCACGTCGAGTGGCGCCACCTCGATCGTATTTCGAAAGGCCAACCTCAAGCTTGAAGTCACGCCGCAGATCACGCCCGAAGGCAACGTGATCCTTGATGTGGATATCACCAAGGACAGTCGAGGTGCTCTTGCCGGCAGCGCGGGCTTTGCCATCAATACCAAGCATGTGAAGACTCAAGTGCTGGTCGAGAACGGGGGTACGGTCGTGATCGGCGGCATCTTCGAGCAACTCGAACGTGAAGATGTGTCGAAGGTGCCCTTGCTCGGCGACATCCCTTACCTTGGCTACCTGTTCAAGACAAAGACAAAGTCAGCAACCAAGACCGAGTTGCTGATCTTCCTGACACCGAAGGTCGTGTCGGACAAGACTGCCGTCCGCTGATCCCCGAACAACATTGACGCGAGATAACGAGTGAGCTTCACAAAATGAAGATGCTGCGACACACCTTGGTTTGGCTGGTTTCGCTGGGCCTCGCGGCTTGCAGCGGCGGTGGCGGGAGCGAAGGCGACTCACCTTTCGGCAATGGTGGAACCACTCCGCCGACATCGGCTGCGACTGCAGTCGACGTCATAGCCAGTGCGGTGCAGATCGGCAGCGGCGGCGATCAAGTCACGATCTCGGCCATCGTTAAGGGCAGCGGCAACGTTGCTCTCGCGGCTGCTCCGGTTACCTTCTCTACCGATTCAGGCACCCTGACGTCGGCCTCCACAGTAAGTGACGCGAGTGGCGTCGCGACCGCGACCTTGTCTGCCGGTGCGAACAAGAGCAACCGCAACATCACTGTGACCGCTACTTCGGGCGGTGCGAGTGGGCAGATCGTCATTCCGGTGGTTGGAACTGTGCTGACGTATGCCGGCGTGACCACCGTGGCGCTCGGCAACACGGCCAGCGTGGGCGTAAAAGCGGTCGACTCGAAGGGTGCAGTCATCTCTGGCCTTGCGGTCACCGCGGCCAGCAGCCTGAACAACGGCTTGTCGGCCACCTCCATCACCACCGACTCGCAAGGCACTGCCACGCTGACCTACACCGCGACGAATGCCGGCAGCGACAACCTGAAGTTCGACGCAGCTGGTGCCACTGTTACCGCCAAGATCCAGATCAGCGCAGAAGCGTTTGCATTCATCAGCCCGACTGCTGGCACGAAGATTCCGGTGGGCACGTCTGCGCCGGTCACGTTGCAATACCTGTCGAACGGTGCGCCGGTCGCGGGCGCGACGATCTTGTTCGCCGTGACTGCGGGTAACGTCACGTCGAGCGGTGTGACGGGTTCTAACGGCCAAGTGACGGTGAACGTGACTTCTACGACTGCGAGCCCCGCTACTGTCCAGGCGACCTATTCGAATGCTGGCAGCGGTGTATCTGCACAGGCAACCTTGCCGATCGAGTTCGTGGCACAAGCGCCGGCCAAACTCGTGCTTCAAACCACACCCACTGCAGTGGGGCCGAACCCAGGTGGCGCAACAGCACAGCAAGCCCGCATCTTGGCGACCGTGACCGACGCTGCCGGTAACCCGGTGGGTGGTATCGCCGTCAACTTCAACCGAATTTCGGACCCCAGCGGCGGCAACCTCAGTCTTGCATCTGCCATCACCGACAGCAGTGGTCAGGCTTCGGTTCAGTTCATCGCCGGGCCGAACACCACCGCCAGCAACGGAGTGGTCTTGCGTGCCTCGGTAGCCGCCAATTCGGCTGTGTTTGGGGACGCGACGCTCACGGTGAGCCAGAGCGCACTCTTCATTGCGTTGGGAACCGGCAATGTGATCTCCAACATCGACCCGCAGACCTACAAGAAGGACTGGGTGGTCTATGTCACCGACGCAAACGGGGTGGCGGTGCCCAACATCACCTTGACGATCAAGGTCCTACCGCTGCAATACGCTAAGGGTACCTTGCAGTTCGTTCAGGGCGCGGGGTGGACCTACGCGAGTAATCTCGTCGTCTGTGCCAACGAGGACAACGGCGCGGGGGTCACTTCCAGCGCCTACAACGGCATTCTCGACCCGGGCGAAGACTTCAACGGCAACGGTGCTCTTGAGCCGGGCAACGTGATCTCCGTGACAACCTCGACCTCGACAACCACGGCATCGACCGGGATCTTGACAACCGACTCCACCGGGCGCGGTACCGTGTCGCTGATCTACGCCGAGAGTTATGCGCCCTGGGTGCAAGTCAAGCTGCGGGCTGAAGCGGTGGTCACGGGTACCGAGTCCTCCAAGGAAGCGATTTTCTGGGTGTCCGGGGCATCGGAAGACTTCAGTAGCGCCACTGTTCCACCGGCCGGTGCTGTGAGCCCCTTCGGTACGAACGCCTGCGCGGTGCCCAACTGACCCTCCAGTGTTATTGAGCCTGATCGGCATGCCCGGCGGTGGCAAGTCCACCGTCGCGCGGCACCTTGCCAAACGGCTGAACCTCCCGCTGATCGATTCAGATCAGGTCATCGAAGAGCGAATCGGCGAATCGATTCGCAGCTTTTTTGAGCGTGAAGGTGAAGAGAGTTTTCGCGATGTCGAACAGGACGTGATTTCCGACATCACCAACTCGTTCCAGGGTGTTCTCGCCACCGGCGGGGGCACCGTGTTGCGCGCCGCCAACCGCGACATGCTGCGCCGGCGCACGACGGTGCTCTACCTGAACACATCGCCGGAAGCGCTGTTCCGGCGGCTGCGCTTCGACACCAAACGCCCGCTGCTGCGCGTTGAAGATCCGCTTCAGCGCCTGCGCGATCTGCACGCGGTGCGCGACCCGCTGTACCTGGAAACGGCACACTTCGTGGTGGCCACCGGCCGCTCTTCGATCCCCACGCTCGTCTCCACCATCCTCACGCAGCTCGAACTTGGGGGCATCGTCGACCCCTACAGCGTGCCCTCGGTCATCGACCCTTCGCCATGACAATCCAACCCGCTCGCGTCACGATCAACCTCGAAGGTCGCAGCTATCCGATCGTCATCGGCGCGGGCCTGCTGGGTCGGCCCGACACTTTCGCTTCACTGCCTGCGGCGGGCGCCGCGGTGATTGTCACCAACGAAACAGTGGCGCCGCTCTTTGCCGACCAGCTCGCGCGCGCCTTGCAAGGCAAGTTCGCGAGCACGCACCTGGTCACGCTGCCCGACGGCGAAGCCTACAAGGACTGGGCCACGCTCAACACCATCTTCGACGCCTTGCTCGGTGCCGCGTGCGACCGCTCCACCACACTCTTCGCGCTCGGCGGTGGCGTGGTGGGTGACATGACAGGGTTCGCCGCGGCCTGCTACATGCGCGGTGTGTCCTATGTGCAGGTGCCAACCACCTTGCTCGCCCAGGTCGACTCGTCGGTCGGTGGCAAGACAGCCATCAACCACCCGATGGGCAAGAACATGATCGGCGTATTCAACCAGCCACTGCTGGTGGTGGCCGATATCGACACGCTAGATTCACTGCCTGCGCGCGAGCTCGCCGCCGGGCTCGCCGAAGTGATCAAGTACGGTCCAGTTGCCGACCACCCGTTCTTCGAGTGGCTCGAAACAAGCCTGCCGGCGCTGGTCGCGCGTGACCGGCCTTCGCTCGCGCGCGCGATTCGACGTTCGTGCGAGATCAAGGCCTGGGTCGTGGGGCAGGACGAGCGTGAAACCGGCCTGCGCGCGATCCTCAACTTCGGCCACACCTTCGGCCACGCCATCGAAGCAGGAGTGGGCTACGGTGCCTGGCTGCACGGCGAGGCGGTGGGCTGCGGCATGGTGATGGCGGCCGACCTCTCGGCCAGGCTCGGGCTCATCGACGCCACGTATGCGGCGCGTATCGCGCGGCTGGTCGAGCGTGCCGGCCTGCCGGTGCGCGGCCCGGCGCTCGGCGTGGAGCGATACATGGAACTCATGCAGGTCGACAAGAAAGCCGAAGGCGGCCAGACCCGCTTTGTGCTGATCGATGGCCAGGGCAGTGCACGCCTGAGCCGTGCGCCGAGCGCCGTGGTGGCACAGGTGATCGAACAGCACACCGGGTGAAACCGGGTCTCGCAGCCAAGCCGCAGCAAGCTGTCGCGACAAGTGTGAACTGCGGCACGGGCACTTTGGAGCGCTTGCCGTCTGGTCGGCCAGCGCCTCCGTTCGTCGGCCGAGGGTTCTGCAAGCCCATTGGCCTCCATAAACTCGCTTCAAGAACTGGGAAGGTCCCGAATGCGCGCCCAAAAAGGTTTTACCCTCATCGAGATCATGATCGTCGTCGGCATCGTCGCGATCCTCAGTGCCATCGCCATTCCGAGCTACAGCGAATACGTTCGCCGCGCCCGCATCACCGAGGCCACTTCTGCGCTCGGAACCATGGGCCTGAAGATGGAGCAATTCTTCCAGGATAACCGCACCTACGTGGGCGCCTGCACTGCAGGCACGGTTGCCGTATTGCCCACAGCACCCAACTTCACCTTTGCGTGCCCTGTCAGGACGCTCACGTCATACCAGATCACCGCCACGGGAAGTACAGGCACGGTAGCTGGTTTCACGTATCAATTGGACATGAATAATCCTGTCGGGACCGGCTTGGTGCGTTCGGCCTCATTCCCGGCAGGTTCTGGCTGGACGAACAGCCCCACGTGCTGGGCAACCAAGAAGGATGGGTCGTGCTGAAGCCTCGACCGCATCGAGGCTTCACCCTCATCGAGGTGATGGTGGCGGTGACCATTGTTGCGTTGATGGTCATGCTCAGCCTGCCGTCGATGACAGCGTACTTCCAGAACGCAAAGATTGGCAGTGCTGCGCAAACCTTCGCCGCCGGCTTGCAGGTGGCGCGCACCGAGGCGATTCGCCGCAACGCGCCGGTTGAATTCCTGCTCACCGATACGCCCATTGTCCCTGCCACCATCGCCAACGCGGCGGCGCCATTGGCCACCGGGCGCGGCTGGGTCGTGCGAGTGTGTGATGCGGCAGGCTTGAACTGCACCTTGGTCGAAGCCAAGTCAGTGCTCGAAGGCTCCGGCCAAGCCGCTGGTAGCACGCCCGCGATTGCGGTTCTGGGTACGGCTGCCGCGGGCCCGACGTTTACCGGGTCGGTCTTCTTCAACGGCTTTGGTGCCGTCACCTTGGGTTCAGGCGGCCCCAACGCGGCGGCTGAAATCAATCTGTTCGTCGACAACCAGACCGGTGGGCAATGCGCGCCCGCTGGCCCGATGCGTTGCCTGAACGTGCGCGTTGCGCCGGGTGGGCAGGTTCGGGTTTGCGACCCGCAGGCGCAAGGTGGCCCCACGGTTCGCGACAGCCGTGCGTGCTGAAGGAGTGAGCATGAGCAAACAACGACGACAAGGCGGCTTCTTGCTGATCGAGGCGCTCATCGCGATCCTTATTTTTTCGCTCGGCATTCTCGGCATGGTGGCCATGGGCGGCGCTGCAGTCGGCGCGCAATCTGACGCGCGCTATCGCAACGACGCGGCGGCGCTCGCGGATGAGATCGCCAACCGAATGGCGGTTGACGCGCTTCGCAGCCTGGAGCCCGTAAGCGGGCCTGACCTGGTCCTGGCTGGTTCGCTGGCCGCCTACCAGTATCAACCCACCACTGGGGCCACGCCCTGCACGTTCAGTGGATCAATGTCCACTCTGCCTACTGTCACAAACTGGATCGACCTGGTCCGAGCCGACGGTAGCGGCGCTCACAGGTTGCCCGGCGCGACCGCGCTCACCGAACAGATCAGGGTCGACAGCACTGGCGGGGTCAACCAGGTCTCGATCACGCTCTGCTGGCAAGGGCCAAACGACTCGGCCCAGCGTCGCCACACGCTGGTGACCTACATCAACTGATACCCGCCATGACGCTTCGCACCCCCCTTTCATGGCAGCGCCGTTCGCGCGGATTCAGTCTGGTCGAAATCCTGGTCGGCGTGGCGATCGGTATGGTCGGCATGCTGGTGATCTTTAGAACCGTGGCAACCTGGGACACCCATACGCGCTCGACCGCTTCGGGGGGCGATGCACAGACCGCCGGCAGTCTGGCGATGTTCAATTTTGAGCGCGACGTGAAGCAAGCGGGCCTGGGCTTCATGGGCATCGGCGCCATTGTTCCGCCTGGGCCCGGGCTCCCCGCCCCCAACGCACCCACCTCGCTCGGCTGCAGTGTGGCCTTCAACGACACGACGACCGGGCGCGTGCTGCCCTTCAACATGGTGCCGATTGAGATCACCGTGGGCGCGTTGGGAGCGCCTGACACGGTCAATGTGTTGTATGGCAATTCGGCCTTCTTCGTCACCAGGGAGACGTTCGACTTGTCGACCGCTTCCTCGAAGACGCTCGCCCGCAACAACAACGCCTTCAAGACGGGCGACCTCGCGATCGTTGCCAAAGACACGGTCTGCCAGCTGGTTCAGGTGACCGCGTATCCCGACGGCAAGACCATTGCCCACTCGGCCGGCAACTACGTGAACTTCTACTATGGCCCTGCCGCCAGCGCGGCAGCGCGCTACAACGATCTGGCTGGCCCGGCGTTCGCGACCGGCGGCGACATCTACAACCTGGGCCCGCGGCCACGTCGCAACACGTGGCAGGTCAATCCGCTGCGCGCGGTTCTGACCAGTGCCGAGTTTTTTCAGGGTGACCCCGCAGTCGAGGTTGCTGAAGGGGTGATCAACCTCAAAGCCCAGTACGGCTTGGACACCAACGGCGACCGGGTGGTTGACCTCTGGACCAATACCTTGCCCTTGCCGACCACCCCAGCAGTGTGGGCGCAGGTCATGGCGGTGCGTGTGGGCATGCTGGTGCGCAGCCGGCAGTTCGAAAAGAGCGCCGATCAAAGTGCGTCCGGGGCGGCGCAGGGTGTGACGACGGTCAATCCGACGTGGGCAGGCAGCACTGATCCCAGCCTGAATGGCGGCTTCTTGATGACCAACGTGAATGGCTCCCCCGACAGTTACGGCCCGAATGACGCCGACCCGAACAACTGGCGCTTCTATCGCTACCGCGTCTACGAAAAAGAAATTCTGTTGCGGAACGTCATGTGGGGCACGAGTCCCGGTTCCATCAACATTCTCGGAATGAGTGGGAGCTGAAGCAATGGTCTTCCGTGCTCAAACAATCGTTGCTCGACAATCGCACAGAGGCATGGCTCGTCGCGGCCAGCACGGCGTGGTGATGTTCGTGGCGCTCGTGGTCTTGATCGTGATGACGCTCGCCGGCTTGGCGATGCTGCGGCAAATGAGTTCCGGTGTGTCCATCGCCGGCAACGTTGCCTTCAAGCAAGCTGCTACCGCCGTGGCCGACGCAGGCGTCGAAGCCGCTCGCACTTGGATTGGCAACAACGCCGCCACCCTCGGCGTAGAGCAGGCCACCAGCGGTTACTACGCCACCTGGGCGTTGAACGTTGACCCGACCTCGGCCGCGTGGGACGGCGTATGGCAAATTGCGCCAGTACTTCCAGCCACTGTCACAGGCAACACAGGCAACACGGTCCGATACGTGATCGAGCGCTTGTGCAGCGAAGCAGGCCCGAGCTGGGGTGCCGGCATGTTGCCGACGCAGCAGTGCGCAGACTCGGTGGGCAAATCGGTGAGCGGGGAAAGCAAGGGCGGCCCGAGCTATCAGGGAACGCAGCCGCCACCGCCGCCAGCGCCCTTCTACCGCGTGACGACCCAAGTCTTAGGGCCGAGAAATACAGTGAGCTACACGCAAGTCGTGTTGAACTGAAAACGACGAGCTCAGGGAGCAACAGAATGAATAAATTCCTCGAATTCATCGGCGGCCAACAAGCGGCTGCCGCACTGCAAAGCGTATTCGCGCTGGCCGTCACGGCGGGTCTGGGCGCTGCCTTTGCCGCGCCTACCGACATCTCAGACTCGCCGCTGTCGAGCACCTCCTCTGCGCAGATCAAGCCCAACGTGATGTTGCTGATGGACACCTCGGGGTCGATGGGTTGGGGGCATATGCCCGACGAGGTTGAGAGCGTGACCGGCATCACCAGCATCGGCTACAAGAGCGCGCAGTGCAACGTGCTGTACTACAACCCGAAGCTGAAGTACGAGCTCCCCAAGAAGCCCGACCTATCCCTGTTCCCGCAGCCGTCGTTCATCAATGCGCCCTATGCCGGCTACGTTGCCTACTACGTCTCCACGGTTCCCAAAGAACTGTCGACGGTGAATCTGCAAACATCCTTTCAAGCCTACGACTACGACCCCGGAGCCTCACCTCCCGCCACGGCCCGTGGCACCCTTCGCACCGCCGGATTCAATGACATCCCGCAGCAGGCGTACTACTACGTTCACAGCAGCGCCGCACCGATCAAGTACGACTCCGCTCCCTGCCTTCAGAATGACGCCGGCGTTCCCAATACGTCGGGCTCGTTCGTGGCGGCCGGCGGCGGCACCTGGACCCGCGTGCTGGTCAGTGCAACCTCCGGGACGGCAGGAAGTGACGAACGCAATAATTTCGCCACCTGGTACTCGTACTATCGCACTCGCATTGGCCTGATCAAGAGTGCCGCCAGCCTGGCGTTCACACCGCTGAGCAACAACTACCGGGTCGGCCTGATCACGGTGAATCCGAAAGACGTGGGCATGCCGTCGGCATCCGCAACGGTCCAAGCTTCGAAGTACGTGCCGATCGCCGACTTCAGCACCACGCAGCGATCTGCGTGGTTCAGCAACCTCTTCTCGCAATCGCCGGGGGGTTCTTCGCCGGCACGTGAGGGCCTGGCCCGCGTTGGGCGCCACTACGCGGGCAAACAAGACGGTATCAATGCGGGCATGACCGGCGACCCGGTCCAGTTTTCGTGCCAGCAGAACTTCACGATCATGACGACCGACGGCTACTGGAACGCCCAGAACGAGTCGGCCGGCGGCGGGCCTGTTCAGATCGACGGGACCACACTCGTGGCCGACATCTCAAGTGGTCGCAACCCGGACGCGCCACTCACCCCATTGGGCAACGCGCCCCGGCCCATCTATGACGGCTCGTCGGACAGCACCGAGATTGTCACCGATAAGACGAACTTTTTCTCGTATGCAAATTGCGGCACTTTCTACAACGTTAGCACCACGCAGATCAGCCAGAGCACGTCGCAACTCACTGCGTCGACGTCCCAGCTCCGTCAGAGGACCGCCCAGATCAACGTCAGCACTTCGGTAACGAACCAGAGCACTACACAAAGGCTGAGCAGCACGTCGCAACTCCAACAAAGCACTGCCCAGATCAGGCAGAGCACGTCGCAGCTCAGCAGGAGCACGTCCCAACTGAACCGCAGCACAACGCAGTTGCAGCAAATCAACACGCAGCTGACAAGGAGCACCTCGCAGCTCAACATCGCCACGTCGATCATCAAACGGAGCACGTCGCAGCTGACGCAAAGCACCTCGCAGCTGACCCAGTCGACGCTGCAGACGCGCATCGCCACATCGCAGATCAGCCGCAGCACATCGCAGCTGAGGCGCAGCACGTCGCAGCTGCAGTTGACCAGCTCGCAGCTCAACGTCAGCACGTCGCAGGTTAAGCAGAGCACCTCGCAGATCACGGCTTCGACGAGCAAGGTCAGCCAGAGCACCTCGCAGACGATCAAGTGCGATGCGAGCACCGAACTCTGCGCCCCCGTTGCTCCTGGTACTTGTGTGGCAGGTGGCCTAATCACCTGCCAGACCAGCACGACCGGCCCGACACTGGTGGCGAGCTGCACGGCCTCACCTGCGAGTGCCGGCAACAACTATGTCGCCACGACCTGCTCGACCACTAACACCGGCCCGACCGGCGTTGCCTCGTGCACGCCCGCATCGGCGAGTTCCGGGAACGGGTTCACCACGACGACCTGTAATACCGTGACCACCGCCCCGACGGCCGTTGCCACCTGCACCGCGGCGACCGCGAGTTCGTCGAACAGCTACACCACCACGACCTGCGCAACCACGGCGACCGGGCCTACGCCAACGGGCTCGTGTACGGCCGCGGCCGCGAACTCGGGCAACGGCTATGTCACAACCACCTGCAGTACGGCGACGAGCGGCCCGACCGGCGTGCAGACCTGCTCCGCGCAGACAGCCAGTTCCGGCAACAGCTACACCGCAATCACCTGCAACACGGTCACCACCGGACCAACAGGCGTTGCTTCGTGCGCTCCGTCGGCAGGCGCATCGGGCAACAGCTGGGTGACGACGACCTGTTCCACGGCCACGACCGGGCCGACCCCCGTCGCGTCCTGCACGACAGCTGCTGCGGCGTCGGGCAACAGCTATACCGCAACCACCTGCAGCACGGCCACGACCGGGCCGACGCCGATCTCGTCGTGCACCGCAATCGCGGCCAGTTCGTCCAACAACTACACGGCAACGACCTGTCCGAACGTTTCGACTGGGCCGACCGGCGTAGCGACTTGCACCCCCGTCAGCTCGGGCGGTGGCAACAACTACACCGCAACCACCTGTGCCACGCTGACCAGCGGCCCTACCGGTGTCGCGTCTTGCACAGCCGCCACAGCGGGCAGCGGAAACAACTACACAGCCACGACCTGCAACACCGCCACCACTGGGCCGACAGCCGTGGCAAGCTGCACAACCGCTACGGCAGGTTCGGGCAACAGCTACACCGCCACGACCTGCGCGACGACGACCACCGGGCCGACGCCAACCGGCACCTGTGCGGCATCCGGCCCGACGGCTGGCAACGGCTACACCACCACGACCTGTCCGGTCGTGACCACAGGCCCGACGAACGTCGCTACCTGCACACCGGCGGCTGCCGCTGCGGGCAACAGCTGGACGGCGACCACCTGCGCTACTGCCAACGGTGCAGCCGTGGGCGTGGCCACCTGCACCCCGTCAGGCCCGAACGGCACCGGCGCGGGCGTGATCTGCAACACCGCGACGACCGGCCCGACGCCGGTGGCGACCTGCACACCAGCGACGGCGAGTTCTGCAAACGGCTATGTCGCGACGACCTGCAGTACTGCTACCACCGGCCCGACACTGGTCGCGACTTGCACGGCGGCGACAGCCGGTGCGGGGAACAGCTACACCGCAACGACCTGCTCCAACGCCACGACCGGGCCAACGCCAGTCGCAAGTTGCGCGGCCGCCACGGCTGCTGCTGGCAACAACTTCACTACGACGACCTGCAACACTGTCACTACCGGCCCCACTGGGGTGGCGGCGTGCACGGCGGCGACAGCCAGTGCGGGGAACAACTACACCGCGACGACCTGCAACACCGCCACCACCGGGCCGATGGCGGTGAGCAGTTGCACGCCAATCGCAGCGTCGTCGGCCAACAGCTACCTGGCCACCACGTGCTCGGACAACAACACCGGCCCCTCGCCGGTCGCGTCTTGTGCCGCGGCCAGCCCGACCAGCGGGAATGGCTACACGACGACGACATGCAACACCGTCGCGTCCGGCCCGACACCGGCCGGGTCATGCACGGCGTCTGGCCCCACCTCGGGCAACGGGTACGTGACCACCACCTGTAATACGGTGCTGAGTCCAGGTGCGGGCGTGGGCAGTTGCACACCGGTGGCTGCTTCGGTCGGCAACAACTGGACTGCCACGCAGTGCAATACGGTGACAACCGGGCCGACCGGCGTTTCCACGTGCACGGCAGCGACTGCAGGGGCGGGTAACAACTACACAGCGACCACCTGCGATCCGGTTGCAACCGGCCCGACGCTGGTGGCAGCGTGTTCCCCTGCCACTGCATCCTCCGGCAACAACTGGACGACGACGACCTGCAACACGGTCGCGACCGGCCCTACCGTCTCGGCTACTTGCACTGCGTCGGCAGCGAATGCCGGCAACAACTACACCGCGACGACCTGCGCAGCGGTGCCGGGCCAGAAGATCCAGTACGTCACGACGACGACCACGACCACGACCGAGCTGAGTGGGAGCACGGCGGTTACGGCGCCCGTGGTAACCACCTCGACGGTTGGGCCGACCGACCTCGAAGGGGCTGGGGTCTGTTACGCGCCTGGCGCACAACCGGCATTGCCCACGCCGAACCCGCAAAAAGCGGGGCTGGCCGCAGGGTTGGCGCCAACTGCGGCGGATGGTGTATGCACGGCAGGGGGATGGCCCTGCACGCAGAACCCCAAGAACAACAAGGGTAGCTTCAATTCACTGGCGGACGTGGCGCAGTACTACTACGTGACTGATCTGCGGCCAACCATGCCGGACAACCTGCTCGCTGCGGGGAGTGGGCCGGAAGGGGACCGTGCAACGTGGCAGCACATGACCACCTTCACGATCGCGCTCGGCGTATCGGGGACGCTGAACTACCAGTCCGACTACCGGAAAGCGACCACCGGTGATTTCGCGTCCCTTCGCACGGGTGCGATCAATTGGCCGGTGTGGCCGGATGTCTCGCTGGACTACTCGACGGGCGAAGCCTGGAACAGTCCAAAGGCCATCGACGACTACTGGCACACGGCGGTCAACGGCCGCGGGCAGTATTTCAGTGCGGGCGACCCGACTTCGGTGATCGCCGGGCTGAGTGGCGCGCTGGCCGATATCGGGCAACAAACTGCTGCTGGTTCGAGTGCGGGAGCGTCCAGCCTGCAGCCGACCGCTGGCGATAACTTCGCGTATGTCGCAAGTTACACCACCAAAAAATGGACCGGTGACGTTCAAGCCAAGCCGATTGATCTGGTCACTGGCGTCATCGGTACGTTCACCACAGATGCGGCCGGGAAGGTCACGGAAGACCCGCCCATCTGGTCGGCACAGGCTCGAGTGAAGGCGGCGACGGGCGACGCGTGCGACAACCGACAGATCTACTTGATGCGCCAGGGCGCGGTGGACAACAAGGTCAACTTCAGCTGGGACACGCTGGCCTGTGACGCCGCCGGTCTTCCGACCGGGTCGGCCGATAATGGCTTGAACGCAGCGGAGCGACTCAACTTCACCGGAGTGAACATCACCTTGTTGGGGCACTACCCGAGCATGACTGACGGCACCGGCGGTACCGTGGATCAGCGCACGGCTGCTTCGGGTGCGCCCCTGGTGAACTTCCTCCGGGGCCAACGCGGCAACGAGGGCTTCACTCCAAACTCGGCGACCAAGCTCTACCGCGAACGCGAATTCGCGTTGGGTGACATCGTCGGTTCGCAACCGGTGTATGTAAAGGGACCGTTTGCGAACTATGCCGACGCCGGCTACCTTTCATACAAGGCGGCAAACGCTGCTCGCACGCCGATGATCTATGCGGGTGGCAACGATGGCATGCTCCACGCGTTCTATGCAGGTACAAGCGTCACCGACCCGAATGGGGGCAAGGAAGCCTGGGCCATGATTCCCAGCAGTGTGCTGCCTAGCCTCTACAAACTCGCCAACAACAACTACGCGAGTGACCACCGGTTCTTCGTCGATGGCACGCCCACGGTGGGTGACGCCTTCGACACGTCGGCGTCGCAATGGAAAACGGTCCTCGTGGGTGGTTTGAACGCAGGCGGGAAGGCCTACTACGCGATCGACGTGACCAGCCCCACCGCGCCGAAAGCGCTCTGGGAGTTCAAGTGGGGCAGCACTTGCTACGACGGCACCCCAGCGACCGCAGGCTCCGACTGCCACCTGGGCCTCACGTTTGGTAAGCCCATCATCACCAAACTTGCGAACGGCACGTGGGTCGTGATGTTCACGTCGGGCTACAACAATGTGAGCGCGCCATCGGCGGCGGGTGACGGGGGCGGTTATCTGTACGTGTTGAATGCGTTCACAGGCAAGATCATCAGCAAGCTCTCCACGGGCGTAGGTGACGCGAGCACGCCAAGCGGTCTCGCGCAGATCAACAACTTCGTCGACAACGGCGCCATCAACAACACCACGGTGCGTGTGTATGGCGGCGACATGTTGGGCAACGTCTGGCGTTTCGATGTCAATGACAATCTTCCGCCCGGCGGCCTCGAGGCGACGCTGATCGGGACAACGAAGACGGCGACCGGCACTGCGCAGCCTATCACCGTGCGCCCTGAGCTGGCCGAACTCAATGGCAGGCCGATGGTTTTCGTGGCAACGGGGCGCTTGCTGGGAGCAACCGACGCGGCCGACACACAAACCCAGTCGGTGTACGGCATCGTCGATCCGCTGGCTGGCAACCCTGCCTATGCTGATCTTCGCGCTGTGCTGAGGCCGATCGTAATGACGCTTTCTGCGGACGGAACCTTCCGAACATCAAGTTGCACAGGTGCTCTGTGTGGTTCGACGGCTGGATGGGTGGTTGACTTGCCAGAGAGCGGAGAGCGCGTGAACGTGGAAATGGAACTCGTGTTGGGCACACTGGTCGTGGGCAGCAACATCCCCGGCGGTGACGCCTGCGAGTTTGGCGGCCGTGCCTGGATCAACTTCCTCAACTTCAGCGATGGCAGCGCAGTAGTCACCAGTCCAAATGGAAGCATCTCGACTTTCGTCTCCGGTGGCCTGATCGTTGGTACCAAGACGATCCAGCTTCCGGGTACCGGAAAATTCGAGACCGAGATTCGCACGAGCGACACGAAGACGAAGACGCAGGCGCCGCCCATCGCGGCCGCCGTGCCGCGGGGCAACCGCATCAGCTGGCGCGAGATCGCGCAATAAGGAGTCGAGTTCAGTTGACGGCCTGGACTGCAACGCCGGCCTCTCTCGGAGCCTCCCCCGCCTCGTCGGCCGGGCGGCTCCGGGTGCTGGTGGCGGGCGCTCTCGCGCTCGCCCTTCATGCGGTGTTGCTTATGCCGTCTCGCCCAACCCTGATCGGCAGCGTGACACTTGACGCGGCTGCGCCGGCGATGAGCGTCCGCCTGCTCACGCACGAAGAAGTGGTACCGGGTGCGCCCGGCATACAGACCGAAGCGCCTGTTGTGATTGCGCCGGATACCTCACCATTGCCGCCGCCGGCGGTGGCACGCGCCGCAGAGAAGTCGGCCGACGCCGCGCGCGCTCCGGCCGTAGTCGCCAACGCGACATCGACAGCCGCGCCCGCACCGGCTCCGGCTCCGGCTCCGGCTCCGGCTCCGGCTCCGGCAACTCTGCCCGAACCGGGGCTTCCGCCAGCGCCCGACTATTTCGCGGCCGGAAAACTCGACCCCGGCCCTCGCCCGCTCGAAGACGTAGACCCGGTCTACCCCGAAGAAGCCAAACAGCAAGAAGGCTCGGTCGTGCTGCGCCTGCTCATCAATGAAGCTGGCACGGTCGACAACGTTGCCGTCGTGCGCGCCTATCCGGTCGGCCTGTTCGAACGGTCGGCGCTGGAAGCCTTCGGCAAGGCGAAGTTTTCGCCGGGCCGGATGCTCGGCGTAGCGGTGAAGAGCCAGATCACGATCGAAGTGATGTTCACGCCCATCAACCGCGGCAAGGTGTCCGGGCGAAGCTACTGAGCCGCGTGGCGCGGGAGCGCCGGCGTCTTGGCTACAGTCGCGGTCTCGGGCGTCGGCCCACTCTGTCGCTCAGCATGGCCCGTCTCAGCCGTCTTGTCGTCGCAGGCCAGGCCCACCACGTGAGCCTCCGCTCCGTGGCTGGGAGCGACGCGTTTGTCGACTCTGCCGACCACGCCCTGTTCCTCGAAGCCTTGCGGCGCAGCGGCTCGGAGAATCACGTTGCGATCCACGCCTTCTTGCTGCTGAGCGACGAAGTGCATCTGCTGGTCACTCCCATGGAAGCCGAAGACCTCGGCCGCATGATGCAGGCGCTGGCCCGCTTCTATGTGGGTGCCTTCAACCGGCGTCACGGGCGCAGCGGTGCGCTCTGGCAGAGCCGCTTCAGAGCCGCACCGGTCGGTGGCGCCGCGGAACTGCTGACTTGCATGCTCTACATCGAACAGGCGCCGCGACGTTCCGGTCTTTCAGGCTTAGTGGTGGATTTCGCGTGGTCGAGTGCGGCTCACCACGGGGGTGTTCGAAGCAATCCGCTTCTGAGCAGCGTGCCGCCGGCGTCCGGCTACTGGTTGCTGGGTAACACGCCCTTCGAGCGCGAAGCGGCGTACGCGGCCCTGCTTGAATCCCCGCTCGACGCGGGCGAAGTCGCCCGCATCGAGGCCACGACGCTGAAGGGCTGGGCGATGGGGTCTGGCGAGTTTATTGCTTGCCTGGTTGCGGAAACACAGAGGCGGCCTGTAGCCCGGGCACGGGGTCGACCACGCAATGCGCGCTGACCCCTGGGGCGTCGCTTATGGCTGCTGAATTGATGTGTCCCTATTTAAAAGAAAAGCAGTCTAGGAAATCAAATAATGGTGTCTGACCCCATTTAAAACCGATTGCTGCCATTGCTGCGCTGCAGTATTCTTCCCTCCCCGCGAAAGCCAGCCTGCGAGAACGCCATGCGCACGAACCCAACCGCTCCCAGTTCCGTCGCCGCTGCTTCCCCGGCCGAGATCGAGACCGCGACGCGTGCCGGGCTCTACGACCCGACCAACGAGCACGACGCCTGCGGCGTCGGTTTCGTGGCCCACATCAAGGGCCGCAAGGCGCACAGCATCGTTCAGCAAGGCCTGAAGATTCTCGAAAACCTCGACCACCGGGGTGCGGTCGGAGCCGACAAGCTGATGGGCGACGGCGCGGGCATCCTGATCCAGATTCCTGACGAGTACTACCGTGCCGAGATGGCGGCGCAAGGCATCGAACTGCCGCCGCCCGGCGAGTACGGCGTCGGCATGATCTTCCTGCCGAAGGAACACGCTTCGCGCCTGGCTTGCGTGCAAGAACTCGAGCGTGCGGTGAAGGCCGAAGGCCAGGTGCTGCTCGGCTGGCGCGATGTGCCGGTCGACGCCGAAATGCCGATGTCGCCGACCGTGCGCAGGAAGGAGCCGATCCTCAAGCAGATCTTCATCGGCCGCGGCCCCGACGTGATCGTGCCCGACGCGCTGGAGCGCAAGCTCTACGTGATCCGCAAGACCGCGTCGAGCGCGATCCAGGCCCTGAAGCTCACGCACAGCCGCGAGTACTACGTGCCCAGCATGAGCTGCCGCACCATCATCTACAAGGGCCTCCTGCTGGCCGACCAGGTCGGCAAGTACTACAAGGACCTACAAGACCCGCGTGTCACGTCGGCCCTTGCCCTGGTACACCAGCGCTTCTCGACCAACACCTTCCCCGAGTGGCCGCTCGCGCACCCGTACCGCATGGTCGCGCACAACGGCGAGATCAACACCGTCAAGGGCAACTTCAACTGGATGCGCGCACGTGAAGGCGTGATGAAGTCACCCGTGCTCGGCGACGACCTGAAGAAGCTCTACCCGATCAGCTTCGAGGGCCAGTCTGATACCGCCACGTTCGACAACGCGCTCGAGCTGCTGGTGATGAGCGGCTATTCGCTCGCCCACGCCGCGATGATGATGATTCCCGAGGCCTGGGAGCAGCACGCCACGATGGACGAGCGCCGCCGCGCGTTCTACGAGTACCACGCCGCGATGATGGAGCCGTGGGACGGCCCGGCCGCGATGGTCTTCACCGACGGCCGCCAGATCGGCGCCACGCTCGACCGAAACGGCCTGCGCCCGACACGCTACATCGTGACCGACGACGACCTCGTGGTCGGCGCCTCCGAGTCGGGCGTGCTGCCGATGATCGCCGAGAACCGCATCGTCAAGAAGTGGCGCCTGCAGCCGGGCAAGATGCTGCTGATCGATCTGGAGCAAGGCCGCATCATCGAAGACGAAGAGCTGAAGAACCAGTTCGCGTCGGCGAAGCCGTACCGCCAGTGGATCGAGAGCGTGCGTGTCAAGCTTGAAGACGTGCCGGCTGGCGAACAACCGCCTGCACCGAGCGAGCCGCTGCTCGACCGCCAGCAGGCCTTCGGCTACACGCAGGAAGACATCAAGTTCCTGCTCAGCCCGATGGCGCAGGCCGGCGAAGAAGGCATCGGCTCGATGGGCAACGACTCGCCGCTCGCCGTGTTGTCCAACAAGAACAAGCCGCTCTACAACTACTTCAAGCAGTTGTTCGCGCAGGTCACGAACCCGCCGATCGACCCGATCCGCGAAGCGATCGTGATGTCGCTCGTGTCCTTCATCGGCCCGAAGCCGAACCTGCTCGACATCAACGCGGTGAACCCGCCGATGCGGCTCGAAGTGCCGCAGCCGATCCTCGATTTCGAAGACATGGCGCGGCTGCGCGAAATCGAAAAGCACACCGGCGCGAAGTTCAAGAGCTACGAGCTGAACATCACCTACCCGCTGGTCTGGGGCGACGAAGGTGTGGAAGCCAAGCTCGCGTCGCTGTGCGCCGAAAGCGTCGACGCGCTCAAGAGTGGCCACAACATCCTGATCATCAGCGACCGGCAGATGGACCGAGACTTCGTCGCGATTCCCGCACTGCTCGCACTGTCGGCGATCCACCAGCACCTGGTGCGTGAAGGCCTGCGCACGACCGCGGGCCTCGTCGTCGAGACCGGTTCAGCGCGCGAAGTGCATCACTTCGGCGTGCTTGCGGGTTACGGCGCCGAAGCCGTGCACCCGTACCTTGCGATGGAAACGCTGGCATCGATCCACAAGGAATTGACGGGTGACCTGTCGGCCGAGAAGGCGATCTACAACTATGTGAAGGCGGTCGGCAAGGGCCTGTCGAAGATCATGTCCAAGATGGGCGTGTCGACCTACATGTCCTATTGCGGCGCGCAGTTGTTCGAAGCGATCGGCCTCGACAAGCCGATGGTCGAGAAGTACTTCCGCGGCACGGCGAGCCAGGTCGGCGGCATCGGCGTGTTCGAAGTGGCCGAAGAAGCGATCCGCATGCACAAGGCAGCCTTCGGTGACGACCCGGTCCTGGCCGACATGCTCGACGCCGGCGGTGAATACGCCTGGCGTGTGCGCGGCGAAGAACACATGTGGACGCCCGACGCGATCGCCAAGCTGCAGCACAGTGCGCGTGCCAACAAGTTCGAGACCTACAAGGAATACGCGCAGATCATCAACGACCAGTCGCACCGCCACATGACGCTGCGCGGCTTGTTCGAGTTCAAGTTCGATCCGGCGAAGTCGATTCCGATTGCGGATGTGGAGCCCGCCGCTGAAATCGTCAAGCGCTTCGCCACCGGTGCGATGTCACTCGGCTCGATCAGCACCGAGGCGCACGCCAACCTCGCGGTCGCGATGAACCGCATCGGCGGCAAGTCGAACACCGGCGAAGGCGGCGAAGACCCGGCGCGTTATCGCAACGAGCTGAAGGGCATTCCGATCAAGCAGGGCACGAAGTTCAGCGACGTGATCGGGCCGGGCAACATCCAGGTCGACTTCGCGCTCAACGAAGGCGACTCGCTGCGCTCGAAGATCAAGCAGGTGGCGTCGGGCCGCTTCGGTGTGACCACCGAATACCTCGTGTCTGCCGACCAGTTGCAGATCAAGATGGCGCAGGGCGCCAAGCCCGGCGAGGGCGGCCAGCTGCCCGGCGGCAAGGTCACCGACTACATAGGCAAGCTGCGTTATTCGGTGCCCGGTGTCGGCCTGATCTCGCCGCCGCCGCACCACGACATCTACTCGATCGAAGACCTCGCGCAACTGATCCACGACCTGAAGAACGCCAATGAGCGCGCCAGCATCAGTGTCAAGCTCGTCAGCGAAGTGGGCGTGGGCACGATCGCGACCGGCGTGGCCAAGGCCAAGGCCGACCACGTGGTGATCGCCGGCCACGACGGTGGCACCGGCGCGTCGCCGTGGAGCTCGATCAAACACGCCGGCACGCCGTGGGAACTGGGCCTCGCCGAAACCCAGCAGACGCTGGTGCTGAACCGCCTGCGCTCGCGCATTCGTGTGCAGGCCGACGGCCAGATGAAGACCGGCCGTGACGTCGTGATTGGCGCTTTGCTCGGTGCCGACGAGTTCGGTTTCGCGACCGCGCCGCTGGTGGCCGAAGGCTGCATCATGATGCGCAAGTGCCACCTCAACACTTGCCCGGTCGGAGTGGCCACGCAAGACCCGGTGCTGCGCGCCAAGTTCCAGGGCCGGCCCGAACACGTCGTCAACTTCTTCTTCTTCGTCGCCGAAGAAGCGCGCCAGATCATGGCGCAGCTCGGCATCGCGAAGTTCGACGACTTGATCGGCCGCGCCGACCTGCTCGACACCAAAAAGGGCGTGGCGCACTGGAAGGCGCGCGGCCTCGACTTCAGCCGCATCTTCCAGTTGCCCTCGGCCCCGGCCGACGTGGCGCGCCGCCAGACCGAAGTGCAAGACCACGGCCTCGCGCGAGCGCTCGACGTCAAGCTGATCCAGAAAGCGATGCCGGCGCTCGAGCGTGGCGAGAAGGTGCAGTTCATCGAAGAAGTGCGCAACGTCAACCGCACGGTCGGCGCGATGCTCTCGGGCGAGCTGATCCGCCGCCACCCCGAAGGCCTGCCCGATCAGAGCATCTTCATGCAGATGGAAGGCACCGGCGGCCAGAGCTTCGGTGCGTTCCTGGCCAAGGGCATCACGATCTACCTGATCGGCGACGCCAACGACTACACCGGCAAGGGCATGAGCGGCGGGCGCATCGCGATCCGCCCCAGCATCGAGTTCCGCGGTGACGCCACTCAGAACATCATCGTCGGCAACACCGTGCTCTACGGTGCGACTAGCGGCGAAGCCTTCTTCCGCGGCGTGGCGGGCGAGCGTTTCGCGGTGCGCCTGTCGGGCGCCACGGCGGTCGTCGAAGGCACGGGTGACCACGGCTGCGAATACATGACCGGCGGCACCGTCGTCGTGCTCGGCAAGACCGGGCGCAACTTCGCGGCCGGCATGAGCGGCGGTGTGGCCTACGTGTACGACGAAGACGGCACGTTCGCGTCGCGCTGCAACACCGCGATGGTCTCGCTCGACAAGGTGCTGAGCGCGGCCGAGCAGGAAGCCGGCACGAACCAGGCCTTGTGGCACCAGGCACAGACCGACGAGGCCTTGCTCAAGAAGCTGATCGACGACCACCACAAGTGGACCGGCAGCCTGCGTGCGCGCCACATCATGGACCACTGGATCGAGTCGCGAGCCAAGTTCGTCAAGGTGTTCCCGAACGAATACAAGCGTGCGCTCGGTGAGCAGGCGGCGAAGGCCTTGCTGCTCAGCAGCGAATCGAAAGCGGTGCAAGAAGCCGGCAGCACGATCGCGAAGGCCAAGGGTGCCGACGCGAAGAGCAAAACCGTTCCGGCGAAATAAGCAGCGCTCTCCTACAGCAACACGAACACACGAGACATCATGGGCAAAGTCACCGGCTTCATGGAATACGAGCGCCTGGAAGAGGGCTACGCGCCCGTCGCCCAGCGCCTGAAGAACTACAGCGAATTCGTGATCGGCCTGAAAGACGCCGACGCCAAAGTGCAGAGCGCGCGCTGCATGGACTGCGGCACGCCGTTCTGCAACAACGGCTGCCCGGTCAACAACATCATCCCGGACTTCAACGACCTCGTGTACCGCGGTGACTGGAAGAACGCGTTCGCCGTGCTGGACTCGACCAACAACTTTCCCGAGTTCACCGGCCGCATCTGCCCGGCGCCTTGTGAAGCGGCCTGCACGTTGAACGTCAACGACGACGCGGTCGGCATCAAGAGCATCGAGCACGCGATCATCGACCGTGCATGGGCCGAGGGCTGGGTCGTGCCGCGCAAGGCCAAGTTCAAGACCGGCAAGAAGATCGCTGTCGTGGGATCCGGCCCGGCCGGCATGGCGGCGGCGCAGCAGCTCGCGCGCGCCGGCCACGACGTCACATTGTTCGAGAAGAACGATGCGATCGGCGGCCTGCTTCGCTACGGTATTCCCGACTTCAAGATGGAGAAGACGCACATCGACCGGCGCGTCGCGCAGATGCAGGCCGAAGGCGTGACGATGCGCACTGGCGTGTTGGTCGGCAAGCTGCCCGATGGCACGAAGGTCACCAACTGGGCCAAGGAAACGGTCACGCCCGAGCAGCTCCTGGCCGAGTTCGACGCGGTGCTGCTGACCGGCGGCGCCGAAGCCTCGCGCGACCTGCCGGTGCCGGGTCGCGAGCTCGAAGGCATTCACTTCGCGATGGAATTCCTGCCGCAGCAGAACAAGATCAACGCGGGCGGCAAGATCAAGGGCCAGTTGCGCGCCGATGGCAAGCACGTGGTCGTGATCGGCGGCGGCGACACCGGCAGCGATTGTGTCGGCACGAGCAACCGGCACGGCGCCACCAGCGTCACGCAGTTCGAGCTGATGCCGATGCCGCCCGAGCAAGAGAACAAGCCGCTGGTCTGGCCCTACTGGCCGATCAAGCTGCGCACCTCGTCGAGCCACGAAGAAGGCTGCGAGCGCGAGTTCGCGATCGCCACCAAGGAATTCATCGGCGGCGAAGGCAAGGACAAGGGCAAGGTCAAGGCGCTGAAGGCGGTGCGGGTCGAGTGGCAGGGCGGCAAGATGGTCGAAGTGCCCGGCAGCGAACAAGTGCTGCCGGCCGATCTGGTGCTGCTGGCGATGGGATTCGTCAGCCCGGTGGCGAGCGTGCTCGAAGCTTTCGGCGTTGAAAAGGACGCACGCGGCAACGCCAAGGCCAGCATGGACTTCAGCGGCGGTTACGCCACCAACGTCGCCAAGGTGTTCGCTGCCGGCGACATGCGGCGCGGCCAGTCGCTGGTGGTCTGGGCGATTCGCGAAGGGCGCCAGGCGGCGCGCGCGGTCGACGAATTCCTGATGGGCGCGAGCGATCTGCCGCGTTGAAACAACGCGCTGTAACCACAGGTTAAGGGGTTCCGGTCGGTCCTGCGCTTGCGCGGGGCCCATGCGACAATGTTTCGAGCGATGCCGACGCCCGGTCACCGGGGCGCGCCGAGCCTCTCACCCGCGACAAGAACACCTGACGAATGCCGAGTGAATCCCCCCAGCCGAACGCCGATCACTTGACACCCGACAAGCTGATCGAGATCGACCACGTCAGCTTCGGATACGACGCCAGCCGCAGCATCCTCAACGATGTGTCGCTCGACTTCGAGCGTGGCAAGGTCACGGCGATTCTCGGCGGTTCGGGCTGCGGCAAGACCACCTTGCTTCGTTTGATCGGCGGCGTGCACCCCGCCACCAAAGGGACCGTGCGCTTCGATGGCGAAGTGGTGGACACCCGCAACAAGGAACAACTCTTCAAGCTGCGCCGGCGCCTGGGCATGCTGTTCCAGTTCGGCGCCCTCTTCACCGATCTGTCGGTGTTCGAGAACGTGGCCTTTCCGCTGCGTGAGCACACCGACCTGGCCGAGCCAATGATCCGCGACATCGTACTGATGAAGTTGAACGCAGTCGGCCTGCGCGGCGCAGCGCAACTGCGCATCTCCGAGATTTCCGGCGGCATGGCGCGCCGCGTGGCGCTGGCGCGTGCCGTCGCCCTCGACCCCGAAGTGATCATGTACGACGAGCCCTTCGCCGGGCTCGACCCGATCTCGATGGGCGTGGCCGCCAACCTGATCCGCACGCTCAACGACACCACGCGCGCCACGTCGCTGATCGTCTCGCACGACGTGCAGGAATGTTTCATGATCTGCGACTACGCCTACCTGCTGTCGTCACAGGGGCGGGTCGTGGCGCATGGCAAACCGGCCGAGCTGAACGCTTCCGAAGACCCCGAGGTGCGCCAGTTCATTCGCGGCGAACCCGATGGCCCGGTGCGGTTTCACTACCCGGCGCGTCCGCTGGCCGAAGACTTCGGGGTACCGGCATGACGGGCGCCATCGCCTCGATCGGGCGCACCGCGCTCGAGGTGCTGCGCGCGTTGGGCCACCATGCGTTCTTCTTCTACGAACTGCTGCGCAACGTGCCCGCGGCGCTGCGGCGGCCGTTCCTCGTGGTTACGCAGATCCATTCGATCGGCAATCTGTCGCTCGTGATCATCATGTCGTCGGGCCTGGCGGTCGGCTTCGTGCTGGCGCTGCAGTCGTACTACGCGCTGGTGACCTACGGTGCGTCCGAATCCCTGGGCCTGCTGGTCAACCTGTCGCTGGTGCGTGAACTCGGGCCCGTGGTCACGGCGCTGCTGTTCGCGGGCCGTGCCGGCACCTCGCTCACGGCCGAGATCGGGCTGATGAAAGCCGGTGAGCAACTCGCCGCGATGGAAATGATGGCGATCGACCCGAAAAGTCGCGTGCTCGCGCCGCGTTTCCTCGGTGGCATCGTCGCGATGCCGATCCTCGCGGTGCTGTTCTCGTCGGTCGGTATCCTGGGTGCTTACGTCGTCGCGGTGCGGCTGATCGGCGTCGACGACGGCAACTTCTGGTCGATCATGCAAAACGGCGTCGACGTGTGGCGCGACGTGGGAAACGGCATCATCAAGAGCATCGTCTTCGGCGTGATCTGCACCTTCGTCGCGGTGTATCAGGGTTACGAAACCCAGGCCACGCCCGAGGGTGTGGCGCATGCCACCACGCGCACGGTGGTGATCTCGTCGCTGAGCGTTCTGGCCATGGACTTCGTGCTCACCGCGCTGATGTTCTCGAGACACTGAGATTCGGAAGGAATACGAAAAGATGGGCAAGCGTCATGAGTAAGAAGGGCATCGAAACCCTGGTCGGCGTGTTCGTGCTGCTCGGCATCTTCGGGCTGCTGTTCCTCGCGCTGAAAGCAGCCAATCTCGGCACCTTCAGCACCGGCGACACCTACACGCTGATCGCCAAGTTCGACAACATCGGCGGCCTGAAGGTGCGTGCGCCGGTGCGCAGCGCCGGCGTGACCGTCGGGCGTGTGGCGTCGATCACGCTCGACCCCAAGACCTACCAGGGCGTGGTGCGGCTCGACATGGAACGCCATGTGCAGTTCCCCAGCGACTCGTCGGCGCGCATCCTCACATCGGGCCTGCTCGGCGACCAGTACGTCGGTCTGGAAGCCGGCGCCGAAGAGAAGTCCTTCGTCGCGGGCGACACGATCAAGTCGACCCAGTCGGCCGTCGTGCTCGAAAGCTTGATCAGCCAGTTCCTCTTCAGCAAGGCGGCCGACGCCGGCTCCACAGCGGCACCAGCCGGGGCGGGAGCGAAGAAGTGATGCGGGCACGCGGATCGTTCCGGTTCGCTTCGGTGCTGTTGCTCGCGGCGACGCTGCTGCTCGGTGCCTGCGCCACGATCAAGGACGCACGCGGTGGCGCGGGCCAGAAACTCGACCCCTGGGAAAGCTGGAACCGCAAGGTGTTCGCCTTCAACGAAGGGCTCGACGCGTACGTGCTGAAGCCGGTGGCCACCGGCTACGCCAAGGTCGTGCCGCAGTTCGTGCGCCGCAGTGTCGACAACTTCTTCGGCAACGCCGCCGATGCCTGGTCGGCCGTCAACAACATCTTGCAAGGCAAATTCCAGCCGGCGTTCGAAGACACGGTTCGTTTCACCACCAACAGCGTGTTCGGGTTTTTCGGCCTGCTCGATATTGCGTCGGAGTTCGGGCTCGACCACCACTACGAAGACTTCGGGCAGACCCTGGGCACCTGGGGTCTCGGTGCCGGTGCGTACGTGGTGTGGCCGCTGTTCGGCCCGTCGACAGTGCGCGATTCGATCGCGCTTCCGCTCGATCGCTCGTTTTCGCCTGCGCTCGTCATCGACAACGGCGGCGCGCAGTGGGGCATCACGGCGCTGCAGGTGATCAACACGCGCGCCAACCTGCTGGGCGCGAGCCAGTTGCTCGACGACATCGCGCTCGACAAGTATTCTTTCCTTCGCGATGCCTACCTGCAGCGGCGCCGCAGCCTCGTGTTCGACGGTGATGAGCCGCCGGCACCGGGCAAGGCGCCCGACGATGCCGAGCCGGCTGCGCCCGCCGGAGCTGCGTCGGCCGCTGCGGCTGGTGCTTCGGCACCAGCGGCGACCGCGTCGGCGCCTGCAGCGGCTGCATCGGCGTCAACGGCGGCCGCATCGGCGCCCGCGGCTGCCGCTTCAGCCGTCACAAAGTGACAACATGCAACAGGGGCGGCACCGACACGGTGAACGAGCCAGCCCCCTGTCGCGTTGATGATCTCGCACCGCGCTGAACCAAAAGTGAAGCACGGGCTCTGAGAAACAGCGGGCGCATCCCGGCCCGAACCGAAAGGACATTGATGACCACGACCCGAATCACCGCATGGCTCTCGGTGGCCGCACTCAGCCTCGGCTGCGCGTTGGCACAAGCCCAGGCCGACAAGGCGCCCGATGTACTCATCAAGGAAGTTTCGACCGACGTACTCGACTCGGTCCGCAACGACAAATCGATCAAGGACGGCGACGTTCAGAAGGTCATTGCCCTGGTCGACGCCAAGGTCATGCCCCACGTGAACTTCCAGCGCATGACGGCATCCGCCGTCGGCCGCTACTGGCGCCAGGCCACGCCCGAACAGCAGAAGAAGCTGCAGGACGAGTTCAAGGTTCTGCTGGTTCGCACCTACTCCGGCGCACTCGCGCAAGTGCGCGACCAGACCGTGCAGCTCAAGCCGACACGCTCGAGCCCCGAAGACAAGGAAGTCGTCGTTCGCACCGAGATCCGCGGTCGCGGCGACCCGATCCAACTCGACTACCGACTCGAGCAGGCCGCCGGCGGTTGGAAGATCTACGACGTGAACGTGATGGGGATCTGGCTGGTCGAGAACTACCGCAACACCTTCTCGCAAGAGATCGGTGCGAACGGCATCGACGGCCTGATCACGAAGCTTGCCGAACGCAACGCCAAGGCCGCGGCCGGCGGCGCAAAGAGCTGACGCGCGATGCTGCTGCTGCCCGCCACCATCACCGCGCGCGAAGCCCGCGACACCCAGCGTCTGCTCGCGCAGGCGCTGAACAAAGAGCCCGACAGCGGGGTGCTGGTCGATGCTTCCAACCTGCTGCAGTTCGACTCGTCGGCGCTGGCCGTGTTGCTCGAATGCCAGCGGTTGGCGCAGGCCTTCGGCAAGGCGTTCTCAGTGCGCAACGCGCCGCCCAAGCTCGCTGCGCTGGCCAAGCTCTACGGCGTGGACGTGCTCTTGCTGCGCGAAGCGCCGGCGACCGCGTAGTCGGCGAACTCAGGCCGACCGCGCGGCGCGCCGCGGCCCGAACCGCGCCCACAGGCGCCAGCCCAGCAGCACGGCGACGATGGCCGCGTAAACCGCCACCTCGGCGTAGTTGTGCTTGGCCGAGCGCATCCAGAAGAAGTGCAGCAGACCGAGCAGCACGACCCCGTAGACCAGCCGGTGCAGCAGCTGCCAGCGCGGCGCGCCGAGTGCCTTGATCGCGCGGTTGAACGACGTCAGCGCCAGCGGCGACATCAACAGCAACGCGCTGCTGCCCACCAGGATGAACGGGCGCTTGGCGATGTCGCGCACGATGTCGCCCCATACGAAGCCCATGTCGAGCCAGCCGTAGCACAGGAAGTGCATGCAGCCGTAGAAGAAAGTGAACAGCCCCAGCATGCGCCGGAAGCGCGCCAGCGCCGGCAGTTTGCCGATCTGGCGCAGCGGCGTGACGCCGAGCGTGACGCACAGGAAACGCAGGGTCCAGTCGCCTGTGGATCGGATCAAGGCTTCGGCCGGGTTCGCACCCAGCGTGTTGGCGATGGCGCCGTAGACGAGCCACGCCAGCGGCAACAGGCACAGAACGAACAGCACGGGCTTGGCCGTCGGGCGCAAGAGCAAGGGCTTGGCGCGCCGTGTCGAAGCCGGGGCTGTGCGCGGTGCCAGCACGGTGGTCGGGTTCATCGCGACAGCGAGCCGATCAGTAGTTCTTCTTCAGGTCCATGCCGGCGTAGAGCTGGCCCACCTGGGCTTCGTAGCCGTTGAACATCAGCGTCGGCCGCTTCTTCGCGAACAGCCCGTCTTCGCCGATGCGGCGCTCGGTCGCCTGGCTCCAGCGCGGGTGGTCGACGCTCGGGTTCACGTTGGAATAGAAACCATACTCGTTCTTCGCCGCCTTGTTCCAGGCGGTGCTCGGCTCTTTCTCGACGAAGCGGATCTTGACGATCGACTTGCCGCTCTTGAAGCCGTATTTCCAGGGCAACACCATGCGCACGGGCGCGCCGTTCTGGTTCGGCAAGACTTCGCCGTACAGGCCGAAACTCAGCAGCGCCAAGGGGTGCATCGCTTCGTCCAGGCGCAGCCCTTCCACGTAGGGCCACTCGAGCACGCGCGAGCCCACGAAGGGCATCGTTTTCGGGTCGGCCAGCGTCACGAATTCCACGTACTTCGCATTGCCGGTCGGCTCGACGCGTTTGATCAATTCCGAAAGCGAATAGCCCACCCATGGGATCACCATCGACCAGCCTTCGACGCAACGCAGCCGGTAGATGCGCTCTTCCATCGGTGCGAGCTTGAGCAACTCGTCCAGGTCGAACACCTTGGGCTTCTTGACCGCGCCTTCCACAGACACGGTCCACGGCCGGGTCTTCAGCGTGTGGGCGTTTTGCGCCGGGTCGCTCTTGTCGGTGCCGAATTCGTAGAAGTTGTTGTAGCCCACCACGTCGACATACGGCGTCGTCTTTTCCATCGTCACGGCACCGGCCACCGCACTGCGCGCACCGGGCATCGCGGCGAGCTTGTCGGGCCGGGCGACCTGGGCGAGTGCGTCGCGCCCGGCCCAGGCGGCCAGGGTCGCACCGGCGGCTCCGGTGGCGAGCAGCTTGAGCATGTCACGCCGACCCGCGTAGGCCGCGGCCGGCGTGATCTCGGAGGAGTGCGCGTGAACGAAGCCTCGGTCCTTCAGGAAATGCATGGTGCGGGTCCGGTTGGGGGTTCGAGGATTCGTCGCCACGCACGCGGCGCTTCTTACAGCGGCGCTCAGATCACGTCGCCGAAATCGGTGGGCTCGAACAGTTGCAGGGAACTCTTCGACACCCGTTCGCGAAAACTCTTGCGCGCGAACAGCTTGGCCTGCGCCTGCTCGGGCAGGTCGGTGATGTTGATCACGTTCTTGACGATCAGCGTGTCGATCAGGTCTTCGATCACGCGAACGAAGTCGGCATCGAGGCGCCCAAACGCTTGCGGCGCTTCACGGCCCGGCGCACCGAAGAAGGCCTGCACCTCGTGGTGGTCGTCGGCGAGAAATTCCTGGGCCTCCCCGGCACTGCGGTGCAGGCTCTCGACCAGGCCGAAGGCATTGCGGCGAACATAGGGCATGCGACGCACTATACCGATGGGGCGCCTGACGTGCTCGTGAAAAGGGCCGGTCGAAACCGGCCCCTTCAAACGATGTGGATTGCGCCCGAAAGCAATCTCGTCAGCGCAGCCCGGCGATGTAGTCCGACACCGCCTTGATTTCCTTGTCGTTCATCTTCGCGGCCACGCCGGTCATCGGCAGGCTGTTCTTGCGCGCGCCGCCGCGGAACGCAACCAGCTGCGCCTCGGTGTAGTCGGCGTGTTGGCCGGCCAGGCGCGGGTACTGGGCCGGCAGGCCGGCGCCGCTCGGGCTGTGGCAGCCGGCGCAGGCGGGGATGCTGCGGTCGGCAATGCCGCCGCGGTAGATCTTCTCGCCGAGCGAGACCAGGTCCTTGTTCTTCGCAAAACCCGGCTTGGCTTCCTTGCTGGCATAGAAGGCCGACACATTCTTCATGTCGGCGTCGCTCAGCGCGCTTGCCATGCCTTGCATGATCGCGTTGGCGCGCTTGCCGGCCTTGAACTCCGCCAACTGCTTGGACAGGTATTCCGGGTGCTGGCCCTGCAGGATCGGGTTGGCGGGGCTGCCGCGCGAGCCGTCGGCGGTGTGGCAGGCTGCACACACATTGGTCGAGGTGGCCTGGCCCTTGGCCAGATCGGGCTTGGCGCTGGCCTTGGCCTCCGCGGCAAAGACCGGGGCGGCCGCCCCGGCGGTGAGCAAACAAGCGAGCATCAGGGCAGCAAACTTCATGGCGGGGCGCATTTTCTAGTGCAAAACCGCGAGATTTTACAATGACGGCTTTGGGCGTCTTCATGGCCGAGCAAAACGAATCGATTCCCGCGGCTGAAACGACGCTTGCAGACAGCGCAGCCGCCGAGAAGCGTGCCATGGGCTGGACCCACACCGCGCGCTTTCTCACCACCGCGAGCCAGCTCGATCAGTTGCCCCCGACCGAGCTGCCCGAGATCGCTTTTGTCGGGCGTTCGAACGCCGGCAAGTCGACCGCGATCAACACGCTCACGCAGCAAAAGCGCCTGGCGTTCGCCTCGAAGACACCCGGGCGCACGCAGCACATCAACCTGTTCGAGCTGGGCCCCAAGCTCGCCGCGAACTCGCTCTTCGCGGACTTGCCGGGCTACGGTTATGCGGCCGTGGCGCGCGGCGCCAAGCTGCGCTGGCAGAAGGTGATGGCCGACTACCTGAACGTGCGCCGCAGCCTCGTCGGCGTGGTGTTGATGATCGACTCGCGCCTCGGTTTCACCGACCTCGACCGCCAGCTGATGAGCTTTCTCGCGCCACGCGTGGGCAGCGCTTCGGTCAAGCTGCTGGTGCTGCTGACCAAGGCCGACAAGCTCAACCGCAGCGAAGCCACGGCCTCGCTTGTCGCCGCGCAGGCGGCCCTGGCCGAGACGACGACCGACGAAGCCGATGTGCAGGTGGCACTGTTCTCGGCGCTGAAGAAGTCGGGGGTCGGTGATGCGGCGCAGGTGCTGCACAGCTGGGTGCACAAGACCTGATTCGCCGAAGCGAAGTTGCCTGGCCCGCGCGGGCGCTTCGCCGCCGGCCCGATGTCTCGCGCGTGACGCCGCGTTGCCGCTGCGGCCTCGATACTGCCGGCCAAGGAGCGCCCGATGATCGAATCCTTTTCCGCCGAGTTGCCGAGCGGCATCACGTTGAGCTGCCGCGCCAGCGGCCGGCGCGGCGCGCCGGTGCTGGTGTTTCTGCACGGTTTTCCGGAAGCGGCGTTCGTCTGGGACGCCATGCTCGAACACTTCGGCGACCGCTACCGCTGCATCGCGCCGAACCTGCGCGGCTTCGAAAAATCGTCGGCACCGCGTGAGCCCGAGGCCTATCGCGTGAAGCACCTGATCGGCGACCTCGACGCGCTGATCGCGCAGGTGGTCGAACCCGGAGGCGGGCCGCTCGAAGCGCTGATCGCGCACGATTGGGGCGGCGCTGTCGCGTGGACCTTCGCGGTGCAGCGCCCGCAGTTGCTCAAGCGCCTGATCATCATCAACTCGCCGCACCCGGCCACGTTCCTGCGCGAGCTGCAACACAACCCGGAGCAGCAGCGTGCCAGCGCCTACATGAACTTCCTGTGCCGGCCCGACGCCGAGAGGCTTCTCGCGGAGAACGACTTCGCCCGCATGTGGCCGATGTTCACGAACATGGGTGCGGCCGATGCGAGCCGCGAAGGCGGTGGCTGGTTGACCGAAGCCGTGCGCGATCAATACCGCGCCGTCTGGTCGGCCGGCCTGACCGGCGGCTGCAACTACTACCGCGCCTCGCCGCTGCGCCCGCCCACGCCCGAAGACTCATCGCTGATGCAGATCACCTTCACGCCCGACTTCGTGACGGTGAACGTGCCCACGCACGTGGTCTGGGCCGAAGCCGACATCGCGTTGCCGGTGGCGTTGCTCGACGGGCTGGAAGCCTTCGTGCCGAACATGCGCCTGGTGCGCGTGCCCGGTGCCACGCACTGGATCGTGCACGAACGGCCGGCTTTCATCGCCGCGCAGATCGAAGCCGCAGTGGCCGCCTGACGCGGCCGCGGATCAGCCGTTCAGCGAGAGCTCGCGCATCAGGCTGTCGGTGGCGCGCTGCACCAGCGTCTTGTCTTCGAGCGGCAGCATCAGGCCCGCGGAGCCGAGCCGTTCCAGCGCTCGCCGGGTGACCGAATGGGTGCGGTCGGGCACTTCGCTGGCGAACAGGAAGTACAGGCTGCGGTCGCTGCGCCAGAGCAGTTGAACCCGCGTCCAGCGGCCGCGCAGGAACAGGCGCAGCGTGTCGCCGGCGCGCAGGGCTTCGACACGCTTGCCCGGTTCGTCGGCCTCGTCGCCGAAGGCCTGCGTCGGCAGCATCTCGGCCGGCACCGTTTCCATCGACGACAGGTCGATCACCGAATCGCTGAACGCGCCATGGCCGGTCGTCGGCGGCAGCACTTCGTCGCGCATGCGCTGAACGATCTCTTCCGGCGTGAGCGTCGCCGCGCCGCCGCGCGTGCCGGGGCGCAGCGCTTCGGTGTGGATCGCCATCAGTTCGTCGAGCACGGCCTGCTGTTCGGGTGCGGGCAGGTTGATCAGGGCCATGCCGGCGCGCAGGCGCTGCAGCAAGGTCGGCAACAGGCTCAGCAGGCGCTGGCGGCTCTGCGGGTGGTCGGGCAGCTGCACGCTCCATAGCAACTCGTCGACGAGCTTGATGTAGCCGCGGGTCGGCTCGGCCTGCTCGCCGTAACGCAGAATGGCTTCGGCCAGCACCTTGGCCCAGGCACCGGTGACGAAACGCCGCACCGTCGGGCTGGTGCGCAGCGGCACCATCTGGTCGACAAGCCGCTGCGACAGCGTGTGCTCCAGCAACTCGCGGCGCTCGGCCCGCTGCAGCGCTTCGAGCGCCGGCTGAGCCGCCCGCAACTGGGCCTGCAGCTGCTCGCTCAGAAACGCGTCAAGGCGATTGCCGGCGCCGCGGTACAGGGCGGTGTCGGGCGCGGCAGAGCGCGCGATCTCTTCGGCCAGCGTCTGGCAGCAGGCCAGCAGCGCCACACCGCGCGGGTCACCGGGCTGGGGCAGCAGCGCGCTGGCGCGGCCGATGCGGTCGAGCAGCGCCCACACGGCGTGGTCGTTCGAGCCCAGCACCAACGGGTCGCCCAAGGCGACACGCAGCGCCGACACCTGCAGCCGCACCAGCACGGCCCGGAACGCGGGCTGCAGTTGTGGGTCGGCGACGAGTGCGTCGAACACGCGTGACATCAGCTCGATGATCTGGCGGTCGGTCGAGGCGCTGGTGCTGGCGACGAGTGCGGCGCGGTGCATGTTCAGCCGCTTCGCGACAGAGGCGGCACTGTCGTTCGAGCTCGCGGGTGCGTCCGGCAGGTGCTGCAGCAGTTCGTCGAGCCGCGCCAACGCCTGCTCGAACTCCGCGCCGAAGTGGCCGCCCCGCGCGCCGCCACTGCCTTGCGCCGCCGGGTCGGCGCTGCCCCGCTCGCCGGCCCAGCCGGTGGGCATGCTGGCCAGCAGCGCGGCCATCACGCCGGGCTGGGGCAGGGCGCTCGGCGCGCCGGCGCTGCGCTCGGGCACAGCGCCCGGCGCGAGCATCACGGTGCGGTAGATGCCGGGCACCACGCCTTGTGATTCGAGCCGCGTGCTGGCGGCAGCCCACGCGTTCTTGAGCAGGCCCGCGGTGACACCGGCCGAAACGCGCAGCAGCGTGGCGCGCTGCGCATGCGTGGGCACGACCAGGCAGGCCGCTTCCCACAGCGCGGTGGCGTAGAGCAAGGGGCGCAGCGGGTTGGAGTCGGCGCTGACATGGGCCTGCCCGAGCAACGTGGACGTGAAGGTCTGCAGCTCGCGCAGCTCCCACTCGGCGGTGGTGTCGATCAGCTGCATCGCGCGCGAGATCTCGATGTCGACCTCGACCCGCGACTCGTCCATCAGCTCGAGCGTGCCCAAGCCCCCCGCAGTGCCGGGTGCCCAGCCGCCGTGCTGTTCGTTTAACGTGTCTTGCACTTGCACCCGCAGCGCATCGACGAACTTGCTCTGGTAGGCCGCAGCGGCGCGCTGCAGGGCTTCGACGAGCGCGAAGTGCTGGCCGCGTTCGCTGGCGTGTAGCGTGCTGTCGTTCGAGTTGCGCAGCAACTGCAGCGTGCCCGCGAGCGTGCGCTCGATCAAGGCCGGCGCACGCGCCAGTTCATCTTCGACGAAACGCTGCAGCAAGGGTGCGATCGGCATGGGAGGCCCGTTGCAGGAATTGGCCGATTATGTGGCTCGGGCGCCCCTGCCGTCAGGGGCGTTCGGCCTGCACCTTGCCTTCGGGGCGCTTGCCCAGGATGATCATGCCGAGCACCTCGTCTTCGTTCACCTCGGCGGTGTTGTAGGTGCCGACCATGCGGCCATTCTTCATCACCGCCAGCCGGTCGCTCAGGCCGAACACGTCGGGCATGTCGTGGCTGATCAGGAAGATGCCCACGCCTTCGGCCTTCAAGTGCTTCACGAGCTCGCCGACCATGCGTGTTTCTTCCGGCCCGAGCGCGGCGCAGGGTTCGTCCATGATCAGGATTCGGGCGTTGAAATACAGCGCGCGCGAGATCGCGACCACCTGGCGCTGCCCACCCGAAAGGCGCCGCACCGGCACGCGGATGTTGGTGAAGTTCTTGTTCAGGCGCGCGAAGACCTTGCGCGCTTCGGCGTCCATGCGGTGGTCGTCGAGCGTGCGCCAGGGCGTGATGATCTCGCGGCCGAGAAACAGGTTGGCGACCGAGTCGAGGTTGTCGGCCAGCGCCAGCGTCTGGTAGATCGTCTCGATGCCCTGCGCCTGCGCGTCGGACGGCGTCTTGATGTGCACCTTCTCGCCGCGGATCATCACGTCGCCCGAATCGATCGGGTAAGCACCTGCCAGCATCTTCATCAACGTGGACTTGCCGGCGCCGTTGTGGCCGAGCAAGGCGACCACTTCGCCCGGGTGCAGATTCACGCTCACGTCGTCGACGGCATGCACGCCGCCGAAAGCCTTGCGGATGTTTTTCAGCGCAACCAGCGGCGCGGTGTTGTCGGCTGCCATCTCATTGCTCCCCGGTCCAGCGGCGGTACAACACGTCGAACACGACCGCCGCGATCAGCACCTGGCCGATGATCACCATGCGCTTGCCGATCGACACATCGAGCAGCAGCATGCCGCTGTCGAGCGACTGCATGATCAGCGCGCCCAGCACCGAGCCGAGGATCGAGCCGCTGCCACCGGCCAGCGCCGTGCCGCCGATCACCGCCGCGGCGATCACGTACAGCTCCATGCCGGTGCCCAGCGAATTGGTGCCGGCATTCAGCCGTGCCACCGAGACGATGGCCGCCACCGTGATCAGCACCGCCAACAGCACGAACAGCATCAGCGTGACCCGCTTGACCGGGATGCCGACGAGTGCCGCCGCATCGGGGTTGCCGCCCATCGCGAAAACATAACGTCCGAAGCGAGTGCGCTTGACGATGAACGAAAGAATCAGCGCCACCGCGGCCCAGATCAGCACCGGAATCGGAATGCCCTGCGGCGCGCTCTTGTTCGGGATCTGGTACGCGTTCATCGCCGCCACGAAACCGACGACGATGGCAATGGGCAGCGCGACCAGCAAAGCGTCGACCCAGAGTGCGTTGCTCGGCACGCCGTAGCTTCGCTGCACGCGGCGCTTGTTCGCCACGAGCAGCAAGAGTGCGACGGCGACCACGGCCGCCAGCGCCCAACTCGCGGTCACGCCGATGGCACCGTCATAACCGCCGCCGAGGCTCAGGAAGAAGTCGTCGGACACCGGCTGCGTCTTGCCGTCGGCCACCAGAAACGCCGCACCTCGAAACGACATCAAACCCCCGAGCGTGACAACGAACGAAGGCACGCCCAGCACGGCCGTGAGCGAGCCCTGGTACAGCGACACCAGGATCGCGACCGCCAGCCCCGCCAGCGATGCGGCCGGCCACGACCAGCCCGCCGTGTACTGCAGGTACGCGACGAGGACACCCACGAAGCCCATCACCGAACCCACCGACAGATCGATGTGGCGCGCCACGATCACCAGCACGACGACGGTCGAGACGATGCCGACCACGGCCGTCTGCTGCGCGATGTTGTAGAGGTTCTCGGGCGACAGGAAGATGCCGCCTGAGAGCACGTGGAAGATCAGACCGATGCCGACGAGCACGGCGCCCATCAGCATCAGGCGCCAGTCGACGGCGGCGTGGCGCAGGGCCTGCATCGCGGGGCTCATGGTGTTCTCCTGTCGAGGGGGTGGCGGGGGAAACAAAAACGCGGGCGCATGGCCCGCGATGTTTGACCCTGTAGAGAGCCTCAGTGGCTCACTTGCAGGCGGCCGGCACCTTGTCGCCAGCAGCGCCCTTGCACAGCGCATCCTTCTTGATCCAGCCGGCCTTGACGACGAGGTCGAGGTTGTCGCGGGTGATCGGCACCGGCTTGAGGAAGCGCGAGTCGAGCGCGATCTTCTTTTCGCCACCGTTCCACGAGGCCGAACCTTCGGGCTTCTTGCCTGCAGCCAGCGCCACCGCGGCGGCAGCCGCTTCGCGGCCCAGGTCGCGTGCGTCTTTCCACACCGAGACGGTCTGCAGCCCCGTGGCCACGCGGTTCAGCGCGGCGTGGTCGCCGTCTTGACCCGAGACCGGAATGCCCTTGATGCCCTTGGCGCTGAGCGCAGCCACCACGCCGCCGGCGGTGCCGTCGTTGGAGGCGACCACGGCGTCGATCTTCCCGCCGTTCTTGGTGATGATCTGCTCCATGTTCTTCTGCGCGACTTCAGGCTTCCAGCCGTCGGTGTATTCCTCACCCACGATCTTGATGTCGCCCTTCTTCACCGCAGCGTCGATGATTTCCTGCTGGCCTTCACGCAGGAAGTTGGCGTTCGGGTCGGTCGGCGAGCCCTTGATCATCACGTAGTTGCCCTTGGGCTGCGCGGCGAACACCGCGCGTGCCTGCATGCGGCCCACTTCCTTGTTGTCGAAGGTGATGTAGAACACGCCCGGTGCTTCGATCAGGCGGTCGTAGGCGACCACCGGAATCTTCTGCTTCGCGGCCTTGTTGATGGCCGGCAGGATCGCGTCTTTGTCCATCGCCAGAACGATCAGTACCTTGGCGCCCTTGGAGATCAGGCCGTCGATGTCGCCAAGCTGTTTCTCGGGTGAACCTGCCGCGTCGGCGCTGATGTACTTGGCGCCGGCCTTTTCCAACTGCGCCTTGATGGCTGCCTCGTCGGTCTTCCAGCGCTCTTCCTGGAAGTTGGACCAGCTCACGCCGACGACGGTTTGTGCGAACGCGCTCAGGGCAGTCATGCCCAATGCGGCCACGGTCAGTTTCAACTTCAATTTCATGGTCTCTCCGTGCCGCGGGTTGCGGCTGCTTGTTGTGCGAGGCACCGAGCCTATCGGTATGCCCGAGCCATTGCATGCGGGGAAACTCCGACGGCGCGGAACAAGCTGGTTACAACAGACCAAAAAAAAGGGCCGCCGAAGGCGACCCTTTTTGGTCTCCCGGGAAGTTGAACGTCAACCGTACCCGGTTGATGTTCGAACGCCCCGAGTCATGACCTCAGCGAAGCTGAAGTCATCACATTACATGTCCATACCGCCCATGCCACCCATACCGCCCATGCCGCCGCCCATGCCGCCGCCACCGCCGGCGGCTTCATCCTTCGGGGCCTCTGCGATCATCGCTTCGGTCGTGAGCATCAGCGAAGCGACCGATGCCGCGTTCTGCAGGGCAGTGCGCGTCACCTTGGTCGGGTCGAGAATGCCCATTTCGATCATGTCGCCGTAGGTGTCGTTGGCTGCATTGAAGCCGTAGTTGCCCTTGCCGGCCAACACCGCCGCGACCACGACGCTGGCTTCGCCGCCGGCGTTGAAGACGATCTCGCGCAGCGGCGATTCGATCGCACGCAGCACCAGCTTGATGCCGGCTTCTTGATCGGGGTTGTCACCCTTGATCGCGCCCGCCGCCTGCTTGGCGCGCAGCAGCGCTACACCACCACCGGCCACGATGCCTTCTTCGACCGCAGCACGGGTTGCGTGCAGCGCATCTTCGACGCGGGCCTTCTTCTCTTTCATTTCCACTTCGGTCGCAGCACCGACCTTGATCAGCGCCACGCCGCCGGCCAGCTTGGCCACGCGTTCCTGGAGCTTTTCGCGGTCGTAGTCGCTGGTGGCTTCTTCGATCTGCACACGCACTTGCTTGACGCGTGCTTCGATGTCGCCGGCGGCGCCCGAACCGTCGATGATCGTGGTGTTTTCCTTGCCCACCTCAACGCGCTTGGCCTGGCCCAGATCGGCCAGCGTGACCTTCTCGAGCGTCAGGCCGACTTCTTCGGCGATGACCTTGCCGCCGGTCAGGATGGCGATGTCTTCGAGCATGGCCTTGCGGCGGTCACCGAAGCCCGGCGCCTTGACGGCCACGACCTTCAGGATGCCGCGGATCGTGTTCACGACCAGCGTTGCCAGGGCTTCGCCCTCGACTTCTTCGGCGATGATCAGCAGCGGACGGCCCGACTTGGCCACTTGCTCCAGCGTGGGCAGCAGGTCGCGGATGTTGCTGATCTTCTTGTCGAACAGCAGCACGAACGGGTTGTCCAGAACAGCGGTCTGCTTTTCCGGGTTGTTGATGAAGTAGGGCGACAGGTAGCCGCGGTCGAACTGCATGCCCTCGACGACTTCAAGTTCGCTGTTCAGGCTCTTGCCGTCTTCGACGGTGATCACGCCTTCCTTGCCGACCTTGTCCATCGCTTCGGCGATGATGCGGCCGACTTCTTCGTCGCTGTTGGCCGAGATCGTGCCGACCTGGGCGATTTCCTTGCTCGTGGTGGTGGGCTTCGACTGCTTCTTCAGCTGCTCGACCAGGGCCGACACGGCCTTGTCGATGCCACGCTTCAGGTCCATCGGGTTCATGCCCGCAGCCACGTACTTCATACCTTCGCGAACGATGGCTTGGGCCAGCACGGTGGCGGTGGTGGTGCCGTCACCGGCGATGTCGGAAGTCTTGGAAGCGACTTCCTTGACCATCTGCGCGCCCATGTTCTGGAGCTTGTCCTTCAGCTCGATTTCCTTGGCCACGGACACACCGTCCTTGGTCACGGTCGGGCCGCCGAACGAACGCTCGAGCACCACGTTGCGGCCCTTCGGGCCCAGGGTCACCTTGACGGCGTTGGCCAGGATGTTCACACCCTCGACCATGCGTGCGCGGGCTTCGCCGCCGAAAATTACGTCTTTTGCTGCCATGTCTTAATTCTCCGAATTTGGAAAGGAATCAGTTCGAGGGGAGAAGATTTACTTCTCGACCACTGCGAACAGATCGTCTTCTTTCATCACCAGCAGTTCTTCGCCGTCGACCTTGACGGTCTGGCCGCTGTACTTGCCGAACAGAACACGGTCGCCGACCTTGATGTTCAGAACGATGAAGTCGCCCTTGTCGCTGCGCTTGCCCGGGCCGACGGCCAGAACTTCACCCTGGTCGGGCTTTTCGGCGGCGTTGTCGGGGATCACGATGCCCGAAGCGGTCTTGGTTTCTTGTTCCAGGCGCTTGACGATCACGCGATCGTGCAAAGGACGAAGTTTCATAGCATCTCCTTGAAATGGACTCGAATTGAGCTTTGGCTTTGGATTGGTGCGATGTGAGCACCTAATCACTTGAAGCGAAAGCGGCGGTTGAAACCGCCGCCAAGGCCGTTAGCACTCAGCAAACGCGAGTGCTAGCAAACAGATTATAGGGGCGTGCCTCCAAGTTTCAAGACATGCCCACAATGCGTTTCCAGCGCTGTGCCCCAGGAGTTCTGCCTCACCCATGGACCGCTTTCTCGCCATCGACGCTTTCGTGCGCGTCGCCGAATCGCAGAACTTTGCCGAAGCAGCGCGCCAGATGCGGGTCTCGCGCTCGGTCGTCACCGCGCGCATCCAGCAGCTCGAAGAGTTCGTCGGCGCGCCGCTCTTTCACCGCAACACGCGCAGCGTGCGGTTATCCGATCTGGGGCACTCCTTCCTGCGCGATTGCACCGAGCTGGTAGTGCGCACCAACGAGGTCGTCGACCAGATGCGCGAGGTCACGACCTCGCCGACCGGGCGGCTGCGCATCCACGCGTTGCCGGGCTTCGTGCTCGGCCATCTGGCGCGGCTGCTGCAGGAGTTCCAGGCGCGCTACCCGCAGATCGTGCTGGACCTGGTGGTCAACGACGCAGCACTTGACCCGGTGAAAGAAGGCTTCGACTGCGCGCTGCAGATTTTCCCGCCGCGCTCCGAGGAACTGATCTCGCGCAAGCTGTTCCCGGTGCGGCGCGTGCTGTGCGCGTCGCCGCAGTACCTGCGCGGCAGCGGCGTTCCGCGCCACCCACGTGAGTTGGCGGGGCACCGCATCGGCTGGTACTCCGGCTACCCGACGCGCGAGCGGCTGATCTTCCATGGCGCGAGCGAACAAGTCTCGATCGAGGTCAAGCCGGTGCTGATGACTAACAGCGTGCACCTGCTGCGCGAATACGCACTCGAGCACGCCGGCATCGTGTGTGTTCCCACGCTGGTCGCGTCCGACCCGGTGCTGGCGGGTGAGCTGGAGATGGTGCTGCAGGACTATCCGCTGAGCTCGTTCTGGCTCTCGGTCTTTTATTCGACGACCCTGCGCAGCTCGCTGAAGCTCAAGCTCTTCCTCGAAGTGCTGACGGCGAGTTTTTCGGGCGTGCCGCCGTGGGACGAGGCACTGATCGCGCGCGGCCTGCTGAGCGCCGACATCATCGAGTGAGGCGCTCGACGCCGGAAAACATCGTCTCGTGACGTTCGAAGCACTCCACGAGTGCCTCGACCACGGCACGGATGCGCACCGCGTCGCGCGCCGTCTCGTGGTAGACGATCCAGCCGGCGTTGACGCCGATGCTTTCCGGAAATACCCGCAGGAGGTTGGGGACGGCTTCCGCAATAAAGCAGGGCAGAACGGCGATGCCGCCATCGGCCGCAATCGTCTGGCAAGCGATCTCGAGGTTGTCGACGCGCGACAACTGAGAAGCCGCGCCTCGGTACGTTTCCATCCAGCGCAGCGGCGCAACGCTGTGCATCGCTTCGATGTACAGCACCAGCCGGTGTTGTGCCAGGTCCGCGTGGGATGCGGGCCGGCCGTGGGCGTCGAGGTAGGCCTTGGACGCATAAACGAACCAGCCGCAGTCGAACGCCCGGCGCGCCACCAGGTCTGCTTCGCTCGGCCGCGCCATGCGAACCGCCACATCGGCTTCTCCCTTGGCCAGGTCGACGCGCTGATAGTCGCCACGGAGTTGCACGCTCAGACCGGGGTGCTTCTGCCGCAGGGTCGGCAGCATCAGGCGCATCAGGATCGGCACGAAGCCCGGCGAAACCGAAACGTGCACCGTGCCTTCCACTTCTGCCTTGGCACTGCGCACCGAGCGCGTGGCCTGCGACGCGGCCGCCGCCATCGCCTCGGCGGCGGCCTGCAGACAGCGGCCTTCGGCGGTCAGATTGAACTCGCGCCCGCCGCGGATCACGAGCTTCGCACCCACCGCCTCCTCAAGCGCCGCCAGGCGTCGGCTGACAGTGGAATGGTCGACCTGCAATTCCCGCGCTGCCCCGGCAACCGAGCCCGCGCCGGCCAGAGCCAACAGCACCTTGAAGTCACCCCATTCAGGTTCCATCGTCGCTCCCTTGGTGGCCCGAATCGATCAAGGCTCGGGTAAACCAGCGCATCGGAATTTTGCACGCAGCGAGTGCATTCCTCGGCATCGACGCCGTGGCCACCGGAGCCTATCTTTCATCCCACGCCGACGCCATCCCGCAACGTCAAACCCGAGGAGACAAGGAACCATGAAGTTCTACTACCACCCGATCTCGACCACCAGCCGCCCCATCATGTTGTTCGCTGCCGAAAGCGGCATTGCGCTGGAGATGCAGGTGGTGGACTTGTTCACCGGCGAGCATGTGCGGCCGCCGTACGCGGTACTCAACCCGAACAAACTGGTGCCGACGCTCGAAGACGGCGACTTCGTGCTCACCGAGAACTCGGCGATCCTGAAGTACCTGGCCGACAAGATCGATTCGCCGGCCTACCCGAAGGACTTGCGCAAGCGCGCCCGCGTCAACGAGCGCATGGACTGGACCAGCACGCAGCTGTGCAGCGATCTGGTCTATGCCCTGGTCTACCCGCAGATCTTCGACGCGCACAAGCGCCGCAGCGACGAAGCGCAGAGCGCCACGCTCGAACGCGGCAGGGAGCGCGCGCAGGCTTGGCTGAAAGTGCTGGACGACAAGGTGCTCGGCCCGGGCAACAACTACCTCTGCGGTGACACGATCACGATTGTCGACCACCACGCCGCCTCTTACGTGGCGCTGGCCGAGGTGATCGGCAGCGACCTGTCCGCCTACCCGAACGTCCGCCACTGGCTCGGCCGCATGAAGGCGCTGAAGAGCTGGCCACAGGTGTACGAGGTGATCGATGGCTTCGCCGCGTCCCTCAAGGGCAAGGCGATGGTCGCCGTCTGATCGCCCGTTGGAGCCCCCCATGATCCGCAAACTGCACCACAACGCCTACCGCTGCCGCGACTCGGAAGAAACGCGGCGCTTCTATGAAGACTTCCTCGGCCTGCCGCTGGTCGGCACGCTGCAACTCGAAGAGAGCAAGACCGGGCGGTCCACGCAGACGCTGCACACCTTCTATCGGCTCGACGATGGCTCGCACCTCGCGTTCTTCGAGTCAAAGGAGATGCCGTTCGAGTTCAAGAAGCAGCACGACTACGACCTGCACATTGCGCTGGAGGTCGGTGCCGAGGCGCTGCAGCCGATGCTGGCCAAGGGCCGCGCGGTGAACATCGAGGTTCGCGGGCCTTCCGACCACGGCATGATCGTTTCGATCTACTTTCGCGACCCCAACGGGTACGTGATCGAGCTGTGTGCCAAGCGCGCGAACCACGACGCGCTGATGGACCCGGCGCTCAACGGCGCGCGCGAAAAGCTGCACCGCTGGACGACTGCGAAAACGCAACACGCGGCTTGAGGCATGGCTGCGGGTTTGCACCCATATTGTTCGGCCTTTCCGAACAGTCAGGTTGTCCACAGGGCCCTACCGACCAACCGCCATCCTGCCTAGACTGAAACTCACTGCTCGGGCCACTGTTTGCCGGAGCCGAACTCGCCGAAGGAGATACACGATGACCCAGACCGCCTACAAGACCGTCTTCGGATCGCTTGACCGCTTTGAAAAAGGCGGCGTGCAGAACATCGACGACAACGTCAAGAACTACGCGTTCTCGAACTGCTTCGAGATTGCGAGCAAGGCCAAGCCTTACGAGAAGGTCGTGTTCGGCCAGAACCAGATCTATGTGCTCGAGACGATTCGCGCCGAAGGCACCTCGCCGTGGTTCACCTGTGCACACGACGAGTTCACGCTGAGCATGGACGGCGAGGTCGAGATCCACCTCGTGAAGCTCGATGCCGAGCAAACCGTGCCCGACGAGAAGCACAACGGCGCGGTGCTCGTCAAAGGCGAGCCGCGCGGCCAGAAGATGGGCTGGATGAAGATCCAGCGCGGCCACCAGGCGATGTTGCCGAAGAACACCGCGTACCAGTTCCGCGCTGCCAAGCCGGCGGTGCTGGTGCAGCAGACCTGCAAGGGCGAGTTGTCGATCGAGCGCTGGGCAGACATCTGCCAGACGGTCTGACCCGCCACGAACCTCGGAGACACACCATGAACGCACCCGAAAAGCTCGCCGAAGTGAACCAGAGTGAACCCGACGCGACCCTCGGCTACCGCAGCTTCACGCTCGGCAGCTTCAACTTCCGCCGCGATGAATACTTCGCGCACATCAGCTGGAAGACCCGCGACGGCCGGCCCCTCAGTCACACGATGGATGCCGCCAACTTCCTGCGCGCGCTGATGCGCGACGTGGCCTGGGGTTTCTTCTACGGCGGTGTGAACTTCGATCATGTGTTCGGCACCACCAACCACTACAACACCGTCGACATGTACGCGGGCACCTTCAACGCCACCATGAAGGCAGCCGGCGTCGACCTGCTGGAGAACTTCCCCACGCCGCAGATCGCCGCCACCTTCGCCGCGATGCTGGACGACTGGACCAACGAGACTTTCGACCCGTTCTCCGCGCCGCAGGAAACCGGCTCGCCCTACGGCCGCAAGAACGGCAGCAACACGCCGAAGCTGACGCGTGCGCGCGAACTCGCGAAGCGCTGCGTCGGGTTGAAGGATGACCTGAACCTGCGCACCGATGCCCGCGGCACGACCATCAACCGCGCCTTCGCCGACGTGTCGCAAGACCAGCCCGAGCTGCACCCCGAACCCGGCTTCGAAAACGAGGTGCACGCCTTCAACCTGTTCGCGTTCCTGAGCCGCAGCCAGGTCACGTGGAACCCGAGCTTCACCTCGGTCGTGAAGTACAGCTTCATGTGCCCGACGACCGAAGAGCACATCCTGCCCATCATTCACGCCAACGACCGGGTCGAGTGGTTCTTCCAGATGTGCGACGAGATCCACTGGGACTGCGCCGACAAGACCACCGGCAAGCCACTCGCCCGCGTGATCATGAAGGCCGGCGACATGGCCGCGATGCCGGCCTACTGCCGCCACCAGGGCTACAGCCCGAAGCGCTCGATGCTGCTGGTCTGGGAGAACGGTTCGCCGACCCTGGTCTACGAGATCGAGAAGGGCGAGAGCCCGGAAATCCCGGTTCAGTTCTGACGTGACCGCGCCCACCATGAAGCTCGCGGACATCGCTGCCGCGGCGGGCCTGCGCTCGCCGATCCGGCACCAGCTCTTCATCGACGGAAAGTTCGTCGACGCCGAATCGGGCGAGACGCTCGCGACGCTGAACCCGCACGACAACTCGGTCATCACCGAGGTCGCGATGGCCGGCCACGCGGACGTGGACAAGGCCGTCGCCGCGGCGACACGCGCGTTCCCGACCTGGGCACGTCTGGCCGCGGCCGACCGCGGCCGCATCCTGCTGCGCCTGGCCGACCTGATCGAAGCCAACGCCGAAGAACTCGCGCGCCTCGAGTCACTCGACACCGGCCACCCGCTGCGCGATTCCCGCAACCTCGACGTGCCGCGCACGGCGGCGTGCTTCCGCTACTTCGGCGGCATGGCCGACAAGCTGCAGGGCGACGTCGTGCCGGTCGAGGCGGGCTTCCTGAACTACCTGCTGCGCGAGCCGCTCGGCGTGGTCGGCCAGGTCGTGCCCTGGAACTTCCCGCTGATGTTCACGAGCTGGAAGATGGGCCCGGCGCTCGCCGCCGGCAACACCATCGTGCTGAAACCGGCCGAGATCACGCCGCTGTCGACGCTGAAGATCGCCGAGCTGATGAGCGAAGCCGGTTTGCCCGATGGCGTGGTCAACATCGTGCCGGGCCTCGGTTCGGTCGCAGGCCAGTACATCGCCGAGCACCCGGGCATCGCGAAGATCGCGTTCACCGGCAGCACCGCGACCGGCCGGCGCATCGTGCAGGCCAGCGCCGGCAACCTGAAGAAGGTGCAGCTCGAACTCGGCGGCAAGGGCGCGAACATCGTGTTCGAAGACGCCAACCTGCTGGCTGCCGTCAATGGCTCGGCCTGGGCGATCTTCCACAACCAGGGCCAGGCCTGCATCGCCGGCTCACGCCTCGTGTTGCACGAGCGAATCGCCGATGAATTCCTCGACAAGTTCACCACCCTCGCCAAGTCGATCAGGCTCGGCAACCCGCTCGATGCGGCGACCGAGATGGGCCCGCTGACGAGCCGACAGCACCGCGACCGTGTGCTCGCGTATGTGGACGTGGCGCGAGAGCAGGGCGGCGAAGTGCTGGCCGGTGGCAAGGCGCCGTCGGCGAAGGATCTTGCGCAGGGCTGCTACGTCGAGCCGACGATCGTGAAGGTGCGCAGCTTCAAGGACCGCGTGGCACAGGAAGAAGTCTTCGGCCCCTTCGTCTCCGTGCTCACCTTCAAGGACGATGCCGAGGCGATGCAGATTGCCAACAGCACCGACTACGGCCTGGGCAGCGGCTTGTGGACACGCGACCTTCAGCGGGCCCACAAAATGGCGCGCGAGATGCACGCCGGCATGGTCTGGGTCAACAGCTACAAGCGTGTCAACCCGGGCTCGCCGTTCGGTGGCGTCGGCCAGAGCGGCTACGGCCGCGAGATGGGCTTCGAGGCGATGCGCGAGTACACGCAGGTCAAGAGCGTGTGGGTCAACGTCGATGCGCAGATCCCGCCCTGGTACCCGCGCGCATGATCACGCCATGAAGCCCTTCATCTACCAAGCGATGCCGTCGCGCGTCGTCTTCGGCGCCGGCGCCTTGCAGCACCTCGCGCGCGAGATCGACGCGCTCGGTGCACGCCGTGCGCTGATCCTGTCCACGCCCGAGCAGGCCGCGAGCGCACGCCGTGTCGCCGACCTTCTGGGCGACCGCGCGGCCGGCATCTTCGCCAAGGCCGTGATGCATGTGCCGATCGAATCGGCGCGGGAAGCGCGAGACGAAGCGAAGCGGCTCGGCGCCGACTGCGCTGTAGCGATCGGCGGTGGTTCGACCACGGGCCTGGGCAAGGCCATCGCGCTGGAGTCGGGCCTGCCGATCGTGGCGATCCCGACCACCTATGCCGGCAGCGAGATGACCTCGATCTACGGCATCACCGAAGCCGGCCTGAAGAAGACCGGCCGCGACGCGCGCGTCTTGCCGCGCACCGTGATCTACGACCCCGAACTCACGCTGACCCTGCCGCTGGGCATGACGGTCACGAGCGGCCTGAATGCGATCGCGCATGCGGCCGAAGGCCTGTACGCGTTTGATGCCAACCCGATCATCTCGATGATGGCGGAAGAGGGCATTCGCGCCACCGCCGCCGCGTTACCTCGCCTGGCCATCGATGCGAAAGACATCACCGCGCGCGCCGACATGCTCTACGGCGCCTGGCTCTGCGGTACCGTGCTCGGCGCCGTGTCGATGGGCCTGCACCACAAGCTGTGCCACACGCTCGGCGGCAGTTTCAACCTGCCCCACGCCGAAGTGCACACCGTGATCCTGCCGCACGCGCTGGCCTACAACGCGGCGCACGCACCCGAAGCGATGCAGCGCGCTGCACGTGCACTCGGCACGGCGAGTGCGGCGGCGGGTGTTTTCGATCTGGCCCACCGACACCACGCACCGACGGCGCTGAAAGACATCGGCATGCCGGCCGACGGCCTTGATCACGCGGCCGAGATCGCCGTGCAGAACCAGTACCCGAACCCACGCCCGCTGGAGCGCACCGCGATCCGCGAACTGCTGCAACGTGCTTTCGACGGCACGCGCCCGAGTTGAGCCGCGCCCACACGATCTTTTTCGCCATGACGACAACATCCCAAGGAGACAAGCCATGACCCTCAACCGCAGAAGCTTTGTGCAAGGCCTGACAGCCGCCGCCGCGGCGCTGGCCGCATCGAAGAACGCCTTCGCCGCCGACACGATCAAGATCGGTTATGTGTCGCCGCAGACTGGCCCCCTCGCCCCTTTCGGTGAGGCCGACAAATGGGTCATCGACCAGATGAAGGCGGCCTTCAAGGACGGCCTGTCCATCGGCGGCAAGAAGTACGACGTGCAGATCCTGTTGAAAGACAGCCAGTCGAACCCGAACCGCGCCGGCGAGGTGGCCAACGACCTGGTGCTGAAAGACAAGGTCGCCCTGATGCTGACGGCCGGCACACCCGAGACCGCGAACCCGGTCAGCGACGTGTGCGAGCTGAACGAAGTGCCGTGCATCTCGAGCGTCGTGCCCTGGCAGCCCTGGTTCTTCGGCCGCAAGGGCGACCCGGCGAAAGGCTTCAACTTCACGTACCACATGTTCTGGGGCCTCGAAGACGTGATCGCCAATTTCACCAACGGCTGGAACAGTGTTCAGACGAACAAGAAGGTGGGTGGTCTGTTCCCCAACGACGGCGACGGCAATGCTTGGGGTGACAAGGAACTGGGCTTTCCGAAGCCCTTGGCAGCGATGGGCTACACGCTCACCGACCCGGGCCGGTTCCAGAACGGCACGCAGGACTTTTCCGCCCAGATCGCAGCCTTCAAGAAGGATGGCGTCGAGATCGTCACCGGCGTTGTCATTCCGCCCGACGCGAAGACCTTTCTCACCCAAGCCAAGCAGCAGGGCTTCAAGCCCAAGGTCATCACGCTCGGCAAGGCGCTGCTCTTCCCCGGCGCGATCGAAGCGCTCGGTGATCTGGGCTACGGGTTGACGACGGAAGTGTGGTGGAGCCCGTCGCACCCGTTCACGTCGTCGCTGACGAAACAAAGTGCGAAGGCGCTCGCCGACGCGTACGAAGCGAGCACCAAGAAGCAGTGGACACAACCGATCGGTTTCGCCCATGCGCTCTTCGAAGTGGCGGCCGATGCGCTCAAGCGCAGCAAGGGCGTCGGCGCGAAAGACGTGCGCGATGCGGTCGCGGCGACCGCCATGAACACCGTCGTCGGCCCGGTCAAGTGGGGCGGCGGGGGCCCGTTCAAGAACGTCAGCAAGACGCCGCTGGTGCTCGGCCAGTGGAACAAGGGCACGAAGTACAAGGTCGAGCTGAGCATCGTCAACAACGAGGCCGCGAAGAACATTCCGACCGGTGGTTCGATCAAGCTGATCTGACACGCCCGTGCCGCTGCTCGCGCTGCAATCGGTCGTCAAGTCCTACGGCGCGCTCAAGGTCACCGACGACATCTCGTTGTCGGTGGCCGAAGGCGAGACCCTGGGTATCCTCGGGCCGAACGGTGCCGGCAAGACCACGCTCTTCAACCTGATCTCGGGCGACGTGCGCTGCGATGCCGGCCGCGTGGTCTTCGAAGACCACGACATCACGGCCCTGAAGCCGCACCAGCGCTGCCGCGCTGGCATCGGCCGCAGCTACCAGGTGCCGCAACCCTTCGGCAACATGACGGTGTTCGAGAACCTCGTGACCGCTGCGTGTTTCGGCGGTGGCCAGCCCGAACACGAGGCCTGGGAAACCGCGCAGCAGGTGCTGCAGCAAACGGGCTTGATCGCCTTCGCGAACAAGGCCGCGGGGGGCCTGACGCTGCTCAACCGCAAGCGCCTCGAACTCGCCCGTGCGCTGGCCACGCGCCCGAAGCTGTTGCTGCTCGACGAGATCGCCGGTGGCCTGACCGAGCACGAAGCGAAACAACTCGTCGAGGAATTGCAGCGCATCAAGGCGCAAGGCGTCACGATGATCTGGATCGAGCACGTGGTGCACGCGCTGCTGTCGATCGCCGACCGCTTGTTCGTCATCAACTTCGGCCAGAAGCTGGCCGAAGGCGAGCCGCGTGCGGTGATGAATGACGCCGAAGTGCGGCGGGTCTACATGGGCATGGAAGCATGAGCGCCTTGTTGAAGGCTTCGAACCTCACCGCGTATTACGGAGACGCGCAGGCGCTGTTCGGCATCGACTTCGATCTGCGCGAAGGCGAGACCACCGCGATCATCGGTGCCAACGGTGCGGGCAAGAGTACCTTCATGAAAGCGGTCACCGGGCTGGTGAAAACGAAACCCGGGCAGATCGTCTTCAAGGGCGAGCCGATCGGTGGCCTGCCGCCGGGCGAGATCGTCAAGCGTGGCATTGCGCTCGTGCCCGAAGGCCGGCGCTTGTTCGCTAGCCTGAGCGTCGAAGAGAACTTGCTGATGGGCGCGTTCGCGAAACGCCCCGGGCCGTGGAGCCTGCAGCGCTTGTACACGCTGTTCCCGATCCTGAACGAAAAACGCCGGCAACCCGGTACCTCGTTGTCGGGTGGCCAGCAGCAGATGGTTGCGATCGGGCGGGCGCTGATGAGCAACCCGACGCTGCTGCTCTGCGACGAACTGAGCCTCGGCCTGGCACCCATCGTCATCAAGGAGATCTACGACGCGCTGCCGGCGATCTGCGCCGAGGGCATGACCGTCGTGATCGTCGAGCAGGACGTTGTGCTGGCGCAGCGCGTGAGCCGGCGCATCTGTTGTTTTCAGGAAGGCCGAGTGTCGCTGCAGGGCGCTTCCGGCGAGCTCACGCGAGAGCAGATTTCGCAGGCTTACTTCGGGCTCTGAACGGCATGATCGAAACCCTCGTTCAAGGCGTGCTGCTCGGCGGCCTGTACTGCCTGTTCGCGCTCGGCCAGTCGCTGATGTTCGGCGTGATGCGCCTCACGAACACGGCGCAGGGCGACTTCGTGATCCTCGGTTCGTTCGCGGCGATCGCCGGCATGAGCGGGCTTGCGGCCATGGGCCCGGCGAATGCAGCCACGCCGTTCATCGTGATGCTCGCATTGCTGCCGCTCGCCTTCGGCTTCGGCTACGCGTTGCAACGCTACGTGCTCAACGGCACGCTGGGCAAGGACCCGCTGCCCTCGCTGGTGGTCACCTTCGGCTTGTCGATCGTGATCCAGAACCTGCTGCTCGAAGTGTTCTCGGCCGACCCGCGCTCGATCGAGACCGCCGGGCTCAACACCGAAAGCCTGGCCTTGCCGGGTGGAGGCATCTCGATCGGCGTGCTGCCGCTGCTGGTCTTCGTGGTCGCGGTCGTGGCTACCGCGTCATTGCAGTGGCTGTTTAACAGCACCCGCCTCGGCCGTGCCTTCCGCGCCGTGTCGGACGACAAGGAGATTGCCGAGCTGATGGGCCTGAACTCGAACAAGGTCTACGCACTCGCCACGGCCATCGCGTTCGTGTTGATCGCCGTCGCCGGGGTGTTGCAGGCAATGCGCACGACGGTGTCGCCCTCCGACGGCCCGCTGCTGCTCTTGTTCGCATTCGAGGCCGTGATCATCGGAGGCATGGGCTCGTTCTGGGGCACGCTGGTCGGCGCGCTGCTGCTCGGCATCACGCAGCAGATCGGCTTTCGCCTCGACCCCGGCTGGGGCATCTGGTTCGGTCACATCGTGTTCCTGGCGGTATTGGTCGTGCGCCCGCAAGGTCTGTATCCGAAGACGAGGTAGCTGATGACGCCGCAGGTGATCCGCAACAACCGCAGCAGCCGCGCCGCGCTGGTCGCCGGCGTATTGCTCGTGCTCGTCGCCGCGACGCTGCCCTTCTGGGCGCCCGAGGGCAGCGGTTCGTCGTGGATGCGCGAGTTCGTCGAGATCGCGTGTTATTTCATCTTCGCGATGATGTGGAACCTGCTCGCCGGTTACGGCGGCATGGTCAGCATCGGGCAGCAGGCGTTTTTCGGCTTCGGCGGTTATGTGATGTTGATGCTGGGCAACTTCGCCGGCGTGAACCCGTTCCTCGCGGTGCCGCTGGCAGCCGCCGCGGCCGGCCTGATCGCGGTGCCGGTGTCGTACGTCGCGTTCCGTTTGCAAGGCGGCTATTTCGCGATCGGCACCTGGGTCATCGCCGAAGTCTTTCGCCTGAGCTTCGCCAACGTGTCGGCGGTGGGCGGCGGCTCGGGCACCAGCCTCACGGCTCTGCGTGGCATCGACAAGGCGACGCGCGAAAACGCGACCTTCTGGATGGCGCTCGTGTGCGTCGTCGCGTCGATCGCGCTTGTCTACACCTTCCTGCGCAGCAAACGCGGCCTCGCGCTGCTCGCGATCCGCGACAACGAAGTCGCGGCCGAGTCACAAGGCATCGACGTGCGCGGCATGAAGCTCGCCGTTTACGTGGTCGCCGGTTTCGGCGCCGGGCTGGCCGGGGCTCTCTACTTCGTCGGCAACCTGCGCATCAGCCCCGACGCTGCCTTCAGCGTGAACTGGACGGCGTTCGCGATCTTCATGGTCGTGATCGGCGGCATCGGCCGCATCGAAGGGCCGATCGTCGGCGCGCTGATCTTCTGGGCCCTGAACAAGTTCTTCAGCGACTACGGCACCTGGTACCTGCTCGGCCTGGGCTTGCTCGCCATCGTCGTCACGATCTACTTCAAGCAGGGTCTGTGGGGCTGGGCGCAGCAGCGCTTCGGGCTGTCGCTGTTCCCGACCCAACGCACGCTCAAACTCTGAGGCCATGTCATGCGAAACATCGACCAGAACACCATCACGCCCGCCTTCCTCGCTCGTCTGGAAAACTGTGCCGACGCGCGGCTCAAGCAGGTCATGACTTCGCTCGTGACCCACCTGCACAGTTTCGCGCGCGACGTGGCACTGACGGAAAGCGAGTGGATGCAAGGCATCGAATTCCTCACCGCCACCGGCCAGATGTGCGACGCCAAACGCCAGGAGTTCATCCTGCTGTCTGACACGCTCGGCCTGTCGATGCTGGTCGTGGCACAGAACAACACGAAACCGGCGGGGGCGACCGAAGCCACGGTGTTCGGGCCGTTCCACGTGGCTGATGCGCCGCTCGTGGAACAGGGCGCCGACCTGAGCGGCGGCGCACCCGGCACGCCGCTCTTCGTCGACGCGCGCGTGGTCTCGGCCGGCGGCGCCCCGATTGCGAACGCCGAGGTCGACGTCTGGCAGGCCGACGACGACGGCCTCTACGACGTGCAGCGCCCCGAGCTCGGCGACGCGCGCCGGGCCCGTGGTGTGCTGCGCAGCGATGCGAGTGGTGCGGTGCGTTTTCGCAGCATCACGCCCACGGCCTACCCCGTGCCGACCGACGGCCCGGTGGGCCGGATGCTGCTGGCCACCGGCCGGCACCCGTGGCGGCCGGCGCACGTGCACTTCCTGATCAAGGCCACCGGCTTCGAGACCCTGACCACGCACATCTTTCGAGACGGCGACGTCTACCTCGACTCCGATGTCGTGTTCGGCGTGCGCTCGTCGCTGATCGGCGATTTCGTGCGCCACGAAAGTGGCACGGCACCCGATGGCAGCTCGATGAGCGGGCCGTTTTACACGCTGGCCCAGACTTTCGTGCTGGCCAGCGCTTCGCACTGATCCGCCATGTACTACGCCGTCTGGGCCACCGACCGCATCGGCGCATTGCCCGATCGCGAACGCGTTCGCGCAGCGCACCGCGTTCGCTTGCGCAACCCCGGCGAGCACCCGGTGAAGGTGTTGCTCGGCGGCCCGACGCTGGACGCGGCCGCGGCGTCAATGAACGGCTCGCTGCTCGTCATCGAGGCCGACAGCATCGAGGCCGTGCGCCGCTTCATTGCCGAAGACCCGTACGCGCTGGCGCAGGTCTACGCCACGGTGGAAGTGCGCCCGTGGAACTGGGGCCTGGGGAGGCCAGACGCAGCAGCTTGATCTGGCGCAAGGGCTCGCTCTGTCGCGGCCGCGACTGTCGCGCGAAAGACAGCGCGTGCACGCACGCTTCGTTATCTTGCAGGCTACACACCCGCAAGGACGCTCATGGAATTCGACTTCTCCCCCAAGGTGCTCGCGCTGCGCACGAAGCTGCTGAAGTTCATGGACGAACACGTCTACCCGAACGAAGCACGCCACGAAGCCGAGCTGGCGGCGAACGCGAAGGCCGGTCGTGGCTACGCCGAACTGCCGATGATGGCCGCCCTGAAAGCCGAGGCGCGCGAGCAAGGCCTGTGGAATCTTTTCCTGCCCCCGCACCCGGGTGAAACTGGCCACGGCCCGGGCCTCACGAACGTGGAGTACGCGCCGCTGGCCGAGATCATGGGCCGGCGCTACTGGTGCTCGGAGATCTTCAACTGCTCGGCGCCCGACACCGGCAACATGGAAGTGCTGGCGCGGTACGGCACGAAGGCGCAGCAGGAGCGCTGGCTCACGCCGCTGCTGGCCGGCGAGATCCGCTCGGCGTTTGCGATGACCGAGCCCGACGTGGCCTCGAGCGACGCGACCAACATCGAATGCAGCATTCGCCGCGACGGTGACGAGTACGTGATCAACGGCCGCAAGTGGTACATCACCGGCGCGATGAACGAGCGCTGCGAAATCTTCATCCTGATGGGCAAGACCGACCCCGACAACGCCGACCGCCACCGGCAGCAGTCGATGATCCTGGTGCCGAAGAACACCCCCGGCGTCACGATCGTGCGCGACATGGCGCTGCTCGGTGTCTACGACCCACCCTTCGGCCACCCCGAGATCCGCTTCGAGAACGTGCGCGTGCCGGCCGCGAACATCCTGCTCGGTGAGGGCCGCGGTTTCGAGATCGCCCAAGGCCGGCTCGGGCCCGGGCGCATTCACCACTGCATGCGGGCGATCGGTATGGCCGAAGCGGCGCTGGAGCTGATGTGCCAGCGCCTCGTCTCGCGCACCGCGTTCCACAAGAAGCTCGCCGACCAGGGCGTGTGGCGCGAGCGCATTGCCGAGTCGCGCATGCTGATCGAGCAGTCGCGCTGGATGGTGCTGAACGCCGCGTACCGCATGGACACGGTCGGCAACAAGGTGGCCGCCAACGAGATCGCGATGATCAAGGTGCTGACGCCGAACAACTGCGTCAAGGTGGTCGACTGGGCCATGCAGGCCTTCGGCGCGATGGGCCTGAGCCAGGACACGGTCTTGACCGGCTACTACGCCTACGAACGCCACCTGCGCGTGGCCGACGGCCCCGACGAAGTGCACCGCAACGCGATCGCGAAGCGCGAACTCGCGGCCTACGGGTAAAGGCTCAGCGCTTCACTTCTTCTCCGGCAGCGTGATGCCGGGGAAGATCTTGATCACGGCCGAGTCGTCTTCGCGGCCATGGCCGGCGCTCGACGCCTGCATGAACATCTGGTGTGCGGTGGCCGAGAGTGGAAGCGGGAATTTGCTGGCGCGCGCGGTGTCGAGCACGAGGCCGAGGTCCTTCACGAAGATGTCGACCGCCGAGAGTGGTGTGTAGTCGCCTGCGATCACGTGCGCCATGCGGTTCTCGAACATCCAGCTGTTGCCGGCGCTGTTCGTGATGACTTCATAGAGCGCGTCGGCCGCCACGCCTTCGCGCAGGCCGAGCGCCATCGCTTCGGCCGCGGCGGCGATGTGCACGCCGGCGAGCAGCTGGTTGATGATCTTGACCTTGCTGCCCGGGCCGGCCGCGTCGCCGAGCCGGTAGACCTTGGCCGCCATCGCGTCGAGCGCGGCGCCGACCTTGGCATAAGCCTCGGGCCGGCCCGAGGTCATCATCGTCATCTGCCCGCTCGCGGCCTTCGCGGCGCCGCCCGAGATCGGCGCGTCCAGGTACAGCAGGCCGCGCTCGGCCAGGCGCTGTTCGAGCGCGACCGACCAGTTCGGGTCGACGGTCGAGCACATCACGAACACGCTGCCGGGCGCGAGTGCGTCGGCCGCGCCGTTGTCACCGAAGAGCACGGCCTCGGTCTGCGCCGCGTTGACGACGACACTGACAACCACGCTGCACTTCGCGGCCAGTTCCGCCGGGTGAGCGCAGGCCGTGCCGCCTTCGGCAGCGAAGGCCGTGGCGGCTTCCAGTCTGACGTCGCAAACGTGCACGTTGTAGCCCGCGCGGCGCAGCGACGACGCCATGCCCTTGCCCATGGCGCCGAGGCCGATCACACCGATGTTCTGTGTCATGTTGTCTCCTGAGAGGAATCGATCATTCAGGCGTCGACGCTCGCGGCGTAGCGCGGCGCGCGCCGCGCTTTCGTCGCCTGTTCGAAGGCATACGCCAGCGCCAGCAGTTTCGCTTCGCTCCAGGCGTTGCCGAAGAAGGTGAGGCCGAGCGGCAGGCCGCGCAGCATCGCGGCCGGCACCGTGATCGCCGGCGTGCCGGCCACGGCGGCCGGCGTGGTGCTGCTGCCGACGAAGTGATCGCCGATGACGGTGTCGATGCGCCACGCCGGGCCGCCGGTGGGCGCGATCAGGGCGTCGAGCTGGTGTTCGCGCATCACGGCCTCGATGCCTTCGGTGCGCGCGATGCGCAGGCACTTCGCGCGGGCATCGAGGTACTCGGCATCGGTGAGCGGGCCCTTGGCTTGCGCCTTCTCGAACAGGTCTTGCCCGAACCAGGCCATCTCGCGCGACGCATTCTTCTGGTTGAAGCTGATCACGTCGGCCAGGCTCTTCACCGGCGCATCGGGGCCGAGGCGCTTCAGGTGGGCCGCGAGATCGGCCTTCAGCTCGTACAGCAGCACCGTCATTTCGGCGTCGCCGAGGGTCTCGATCGCGGGCAGCGTGACCGGGTCGACCAGCACCGCCCCAGCGCGCTTGAGCGCTTCCAGCACCGGCAGGTAGGCTTGCTCGGTCAGGTCGTGAAAGCCGAAGAACTGCCGCGCCACGCCCAGGCGTGCGCCTCTCAAGGCGTTGGAATCTAGTGCGCCGGTGTAGTCGGAAAGGCTGTGCGGCGCACTGCCTTGCATCGCCGCATCGTCGGCATCGAAGCCGGTCATCGCGCCGAGCAAGATCGCGCAGTCGCGCACGCTGCGTGCCATCGGGCCCAGCGTGTCCTGGCTGTGCGCGATCGGGATGACGCCACTGCGGCTGAGCAGGCCGACGGTGGGCTTCAAGCCGACGATGCCGCAGACCGAGGCCGGGCTCAGGATCGAGCCGTCGGTCTCGCTGCCGACCGCCGCGGCGCACAGGCTCGCCGCCACCGCGGCGGCCGAGCCCGAACTCGAACCCGAGGTGTTGCGGTCGAGCGCGTGCGGGTTGCGCGTGAGGCCGCCGCGCGCGCTCCAGCCGCTGGTGCTCTGCGAGCTGCGGATGTTGGCCCACTCGCTCAGGTTGGTCTTGCCCAGGATCACCGCGCCGGCGGCGCGCAGTTGTTGCACGACGAAAGCATCGGCGGAAGGTTTGCTGCCCATCAGCGCGAGCGAGCCGGCTGTCGTCTGCATCCTGTCGTGCGTGTCGATGTTGTCCTTGATCAGGATCGGCAGGCCGTGCAACGCGCCGCGTGCACGCCGGCCGAGGTCGAGCGCACGTGCGATCGCCGGCGCGTCGGGGTTGGTTTCGATCACGCTGCGCAGATGCGGGCCGGCGCGGTCGACGAGTTCGATGCGGGCGAGGTAGGCGGCAGTGAGTTGCTGCGCGCTGAGGCGACCGGCGCGGAGTTCGATCTGCAGGTCGGCCAGGCTGTGTTCTTCGACCTTGATGGTGCTCATCGGGGTTCCTCGGGTCTTCAGCCAGGCCGTCGACGGGATCAGCGTGGCTGCGGCGGCCAGCACGGTTCGGCGTTTCAGGGGCGGTCGAGAGCTCATGTGGGTAGCGTGCGTGAGGCAGTGCAATTGATTGTGCTGCACACCAACGCCGCCCGTGCTGCCGCGCAGGTGACAGCGGTGTTGCCGACTCCGGGCAAACCCCAACCGGCAAGCCGCGGCGCCACGCGATATTTCGTCCATGCCGCGCGCGTGTTTGTTCGCGCGCGCCGCCCCACTCAACCCTCAGGAACACCCGTGGCAGAGCATCCCTGGATCCAGTCTTACCCCGACGGCGTGCGCTGGGACGCCGAGCTGCCGTTGATGCCGGTGCAGCAGTTGCTCGACGATGCCGTGCGCCGCTGGCCCGACCACCCGGCCCTCGAGTTCATGGGGCGCGTGATCAGCTACAGCGAGTTCGGCGACCTGGTGAACCGCGCCGCCAAAGGGCTGCAGCAACTCGGGGTCGGGCCAGGTGTGCATGTCGGCCTGTACCTGCCGAACACGCCGCACTATCCGATCGCGTTCTTCGCGGTTCTGAAGGCCGGCGGTACGGTCGTGAACTACTCGCCACTCGACGCCGAGCGGGTGCTCGCGCACAAGATCGAAGACAGTGAGACCGATCTGCTCGTCACGCTCGACCTCGCCGTGTTGTACCCGCAGATGGCGCGGCTGCTCGGCGTGTCGCGCTTGAAGAAGTTGATCGTCGGCAGCATGGGCGACTACGCGGCGCAGCCGGCCGGCGTGCGCGCGCACCTGCAGGCTGCGGGGCAACTCGCACCGGTGGCGGTGGACGACAAACACGCCACCTTCGACGCGCTGCTCGCCAACGACGGCGACTACGTGGTGCACGCGCTCGGTGACCTGAAACAGGCGGTCGTCGCCCTGCAATACACCGGCGGCACGACCGGCTTGCCGAAGGGCGCGATGCTGACGCATGCCAACCTCAGCGCGGCCTGCGCGCAATACATGGCCACCTCGCAAGGCGACCCGCGCGTGTTGACCGAAGGCCAGGAGCGCACGCTGGTCGTGCTGCCGCTGTTCCACATCTACGCGCTCACGGTGAACCTGCTGTTCGGCGTGCGCCTGGGCGCGCATCTGGTGCTGCACCCGCGCTTCGATCTTGACGCGGTGATCAAGGACCTGGTCGACAAGAAGATCAGCATCTTCGTCGGCGTGCCGACCATGTACACGGCGATGATCAACCACCCGAAGGTGAAGGAGGGCGCGCTGCGCTCGCTGCAGTTCTGCGGGTCGGGTGGCGCGCCGCTGCCGGTCGAGGTGGGGCAACGGTTTGTCGAGCTGACCGGCTGCAAACTCAACGAAGGCTGGGGCATGACCGAGACTTCGCCGACCGGTACCTTCACGCCTGTGCACGGAATGCGCAAGGCGGGCTCGTGCGGCATGCCGCTGCCCGGCATCGAGCTGAAGTTCGAGAGCCTGACCGAACCCGACCATGACGCCGCACCGGGCGAGCCGGGCGAGTTGTGCATTCGTGGCCCGAACGTGATGAAGGGCTACTGGAAGAACGAAGCGGCCACCGCCAAGTCGATGACGAAGGACGGATTCTTCCGCAGCGGCGACGTGGCGAAGATGGACGCCGACGGCTTCGTCTTCATCGTCGACCGCACGAAAGACATGCTGCTGTGCGGTGGCTTCAACGTCTACCCGCGCGTGATCGAAGAGGCGATCTACGAACACGCCGCGGTCGAAGAAGTGTGTGTGATCGGCATTCCCGACGCGTACCGCGGCCAGGCGCCGAAGGCCTTCATCAAGCTGAAGAAGGACGCGCCCGCGTTCACGCTCGACGAGCTGAAACTCTTCCTGAAAGGCCGCGTCGGCAAGCACGAGATGGTGCAGGAAATGGAACTGCGCGCCGAGCTGCCGAAGACGGCGGTGGGCAAGCTCTCGAAGAAGGATCTGGTCGACGAAGAAGAGCGCAAACGCGCTGCACTCAAAGCCTGAAGGAGACACTGATGATTCACCTCAGCGGCATGGACGCCTCGTTCCTGCACCTCGAAACCCCCGAGATGCCGATGCACGTGGGCAGCCTGCAGATCGCCGACCTGCCCGAAGGCTACGCCGGCGACTACTACGAAGACGTGAAGCGCTGGATGGCCACACGCATGCACCTGGCCTCGGTGTTCCAGCGCAAGCTCGCGCTGATGCCGTTCGACCTGGCCAACCCGGTGTGGGTCGACGACGAAGACGTCGACCTCGACTACCACGTGCGCCACGTGATCCTGCCGCGGCCGGGCACGCTGGAACAGCTCGAAAAGTACGTCGCGCGGCTGCATTCGAGCCTGCTCGACCGCAGCCGGCCGCTCTGGGAAATCTACGTGATCGAAGGCCTGAACACCGGCCAGGTCGCGATCTACAACAAGATGCACCACGCGGCGATCGACGGGCAGGCCGGCGTGGCGATCACCAAGGCGTTGCTCAGCGGCTCACTCGTGCCGCCGCCGATCAAGCCGCCGCGCCCGCGGCCACGCACCAACCAGTACCAGCTCGGCGTGGCCGAACTCGCCGGCGCCGCGGTCAGCAATGCGCTGACGCAATACGTCAAGCTCTTCAAGTCCTTGCCCGCCGTGGGGCGCGCGATCGCGAGCGTGATCTACCCGGTGTCTGAGGTCGACGGCAAACGTCACCTCGGCTTGCCCGAGGGTTTTGCGCTCGGGCCGAAGACGCCGCTGAACGTGGCGATCACGAACCAGCGCTCCTTCGCTGCGCGCTCGTTGCCGCTGGCCGAAGTCAAAGCGATGGCCAAACGCAGCGGCGCGAGCCTGAACGACGTGGTGATGGCGGTTTGCGCCGGTGCGCTGAAGCGTTACCTCGCCGACTACGACTGCCACCCGGCCAAGCCGCTGATCGCCGGCGTGCCGGTGTCCTTGCGCGAAGCCGGCAACACCGACCCGAACAACCAGGTGTCGATGATGATGGTGAGCCTGGCCACCACGATTGACGATCCGATGGAGCGGCTGATGGCGATCAATGCCTCGGCCAACGTCGGCAAGAAGCTGCAGCTGAGCGTCAAGGGTGCGATGCCGACCGACTTTCCTTCGCTCGGCGTGCCCTGGCTGATGTCGGGGCTGGTGTCGCTCTACGGCCGCTCGCGGCTGGCGAACAAGCTGCCGCCGGTTGTCAACGTGGCGATCTCGAACGTGCCGGGGCCGCAGTTCCCGCTCTACTTCGCGGGGGCGAAACTGGCGAGCTTCTACCCGGTGTCGATCCCCGGCCACGGCATTGCATTGAACATGACGGTGCAGAGCTACAACGGCTCGCTCGAAGTCGGCCTCACGGCCTGCCGGCGCGCCATGCCCGATGTGGCCGACCTCGCCGACTACGTGGTCGAAGAGCACCACAAGCTGAAAGCACTGATCGACGCGCGCGAGCCAGCGGCGGCCGTACTGCCGGTGGCCGCGCCCGAGGCCGTGGCGGTGAAGAAGCCGGTGCGGGCCAAGGCCGCGGAAGCCGTGGCTGCGCCCGAGCCGGCCGCCAAGCCAGCGCGCGCGGTGAAAACGGCGAAGACCACGGCGCGTCGCCGTGCGGCGCCCGCCACGCCGGTGCAGCGCAAGCGTGCGCCCAAGGCTGCCGCGACCGCGCGGCCGCACTGATCAACCGGGAACCCGATGCAACACGCCCAGCCCTTCAACCGACACGCAGCCCACGCGCCGATCAAGGCGCCAGGCGTGCACCTGATGGCGCTCGAATGGCGAGCGCCCTTCGAAGCCCTCAGCAGCGCCGCGCTCTGGCCCATGCTGATGCAGGGGCCACGCGGCGACGGGCACACGGTGCTCGTGCTGCCCGGGCTGGCCGCATCGGACACCTCGACCGGGCCCTTGCGCCGATTTCTCAAGCGGCGAGGCTACGTGCCGCACGGCTGGGCGCAAGGCCGCAACCTCGGGCCGCGGCCCGGCGTGTTCGAAGCCTGCCTCGAGCGCGTGCACGAGTTGCAGCGAAGCTCGGGCCGCAAGATCAGCGTGATCGGCTGGAGCCTGGGCGGCGTCTACGCGCGCGAGCTGGCCAAACGAGCGCCCGATGCGGTGCGCTGCGCGATCACGCTCGGCACACCGTTCACCGGCCACCCCAAAGCCAGCAACGCGTGGCGCGTCTATGAATGGGTGAGTGGCCGCAAGGCCGATGACCCGACCGGCTTCGGCCCCCTGAGCGAGGCGCCTGCCGTGCCGACGACGTCGATCTACAGCCGCAGCGACGGTGTGGTGGCGTGGCAGTGCAGCGTCCAGCAGCCCGGCGCGCGCACCGAGAACATCGAAGTGCGGGCCAGCCACACCGGCATGGGTGCACACCCGGCCGTGTTGTACGCTGTGGCCGACCGGCTGGCCCAGCCCGAGGGGCGGTGGCAGCCGTTTCACCGCGACGGCGTGCGCCGCCTGGTCTACGGCGATGCAGCGCGCGCGCTCTGACCCACCGGCCACACACATCCAAGGGACCTCATGGCAACCACCGCTCGCAAACGTGCCCCGGCAAAGAAGGCAATCGCCACCATGCCGGCGACCGCCCTGAAGGTGCTGCCCAAGCCGCCGGTCGATGCCAGCAAGGGCCTGATGACCCTGGCGCGCGACCTGCGCTCGTGGACCGACTTCGTGCTCGGCATCGCCAACACCGCAGCCGACCTGTCGTTCCGCGTCGCGGCCTCCAAGCTCAGCAAGCCATCGCACAAGGCGGCGGTCGAAAAGGCCGGCAGCGTGTTCCGCGACTTGCGTGAAAGTGCCGGGCTGACGCTGCAGGACCTGGGTGGTGCGATCAACCTGAAAGACGTGTCGCTGCTGGAACAGGTGGAAGGTGGCAAGGTCGGCCTGCCGTTCGAGATCATCTTGCGGCTGGCCGGCGTGCTCGGTCGCAACGACCCGATCCCGGTGGCGATGAAACTCACGCGCACCTACAACCCGAAGCTCTGGGCCACGCTCGAGAGCCTGGGTCTGGGCAAGCTCGCGGTGCAGGCCGGGCGGGAGCGCGAGTTCGCCAACATCTACCGCTCGAGCGATGCGGCGCGGCAGCTGAGCGACGACGAATTCGCCGCGGCGCTGAAGTTCGTGCGCGCCTCGTTCGAATCGGCTTTGGTGTTTCGCGCCGAAGTGGGCAAGGCAGGCAAGGTGGTCAAGCCTGCCGAGGGCGAATAACACGGCGCAGAGCTGTCGTCGCAGCACCGCAGCCGCGTGAATTCCTGCGGTTCGCGTCGGGCATGTGACAGCGGGTTGGGTGGGCTGCCGCTACAGTTGATGCATGCCCAAACCCGTGATCGCACTCGACGCCGACGGCGTGTTGCTCGACTTCCACCTCGCCTACGCCGGGGCGTGGCAGCGTGCGTTCGGCAAGGCCCCGGCCGAGCGCGACCCGGACGCGTACTGGCCGATGGACCGCTGGAAAGTCGAACGGCTCGATGAAAAGAAGCGCGTGCAGTTTCGGGCCTCGTTCGACGAACAATTCTGGGCCACTGTGCCGGCCATCGAAGGCGCGCTGGAGGCCTGCCACCGCCTGCACCGCGCCGGCTTCGAGCTGGTGTGTGTCTCGGCTCTGGAGCTCGAATTCGAAGGCGCGCGCTTGCGCAACCTGAAACAGCTGGGGTTCCCGATCGAGCGGGTGATCGCCACCGGCAACGAAGCGGTCGAGCGCAGCCCCAAGGCCGATGCGATCACCGCGCTGCGCCCGGTCGCGTTCGTCGACGACTACCTGCCTTACATGCGCGGCGTGCCGCGCGAGGTCCACACGGCGCTGGTGCTGCGCGCGCCGAATGGCAGCCCGAACAGCGGCGACGAAATGAGGCTCGCAAAGTCGGTGCACCAGAATCTGGCGGGGTTCACCGAGCACTGGTTGAAGCGCTGACCGCGGCGTTTCAGTGGGTGGTCGGGGCGCTGTCGTCGGCGTCGGTGGGCGGATCTTTCGGCGATGTGTCGGCATCGACGGCGTAACGCTCGCTGGCCCACGCGCCGAAGTCGTTGTTCTTGCAGCGGGCGCTGCAGAACGGGCGGAACTCGTTGCTGCTCGCGTACACGCTCGGACCGCCGCAGCCTGGGCAGCGAATCACGCGTGCCGAGGGTTTGTCCACGCTCATGAGCACAGGGTCAGTTCGAAGCTGGTGTCGGCCGGGCTCGGCTTGAGGCGGCCTTCGCTGTCTTGCCGCATCAGGCGCACCGACACCATCAGCCGGTGGCCGCTGATTTCGGGCACCAGCAGTTCGGCTTGCGTCAGGCGCACCCGCATCAACTGGTAGACCCGGCCCTGCGGCAGGCTCTGCTGGTATTGGCCGGCCGGCGCGACCACCTTGTGCGGCACACCCGAGTCGCGCAGCAGGCCGAGCAGCACCTTCAGCGCTTCGGCCAGCGGCATCAACGAGCTGACCCATTGCAGCAGGTCGGCACGCCGGCGCGCCGGCTCGAACTTCTGCCACGCGTAATAGGCCGGCAGATCGAATTCGCAGGTGCCGCCGGGAATGCTGATGCGGCTGCGAATGCTCATCAGCCATTCGTTGCTCGTGAGCGAGGCACCGGCTTTGCCGGGCAACTGGTTCAGGCCGTTGAAAGCGTGGTCGATCTTCGTGATGACTTCGTCGAGCGCGCCTTCCGAGATCGACGGGTTGCCGCGATAGGCGTTGAACTGGAGCTTGTGCTTTTCCAGTTCCTTGAGCAGGTCGGACTTCAGGTCGGCGCGCGCCGCCACGTCCATGATCTCGAATACCGTGGCCAGCGCGAAGTGGTGGTCGACCGCCGCGTCGCGCGCGATGAGCTGGCCGAGGCGATCGAACAGGTGCTCGAGCCGCAACATCGTGCGGATGCTTTCGTTGAACGGGTACTCGTAGAGGATCACGGTGTGCCTGGTGCGCGGTGCAGCGCGCTGGAGTGGGGCCGGGGCAGACCCCGCCGAGGCGCGATTGTTCCACAGCGAGCTTCACACGGGTCGATCAGGGCCTGTTCCGGTGTGTGTCCATGCGTGCCACAAGGAACGCAGTTCATCGCCGAGCTGGTCGGGCGAGAGGGTGTCGTTGAAGATCACCGCGTCGGCGCAGGCGCGGCGCTGCGCGCGTGTGGCTTGGCGGTCGATGACGGCCTGCACGGCCTCAAGCGTCCAGCCCGAACGGGCGACCACGCGGCTGACCTGCGTGGCTTCGGCGCAATCGACCACGAGCACCTTGTGCACGCGCGCGCGCCAGCGGCCCGACTCGACCAGCAAGGGCACGTCGAAAACGACCACCGGCGCGCTGCTGGCCGCGGCCTGGCGCTCGGTTTCCGTGCCGATCAGCGGATGCAGGATCGCCTCCAGGCGGCGCCGCGCCGTGTCGTCTGAAAACGCCAGCGTGCGCATGCGCTCTCGGTCGAGGCCACCGGCCGAATCGATGAAATCGGCGCCGAAGGTCTGGCGAATGCTGTCCATCGCGGCACCGCCGGGCAGGGCGATCTGGCGCGCGATCGCGTCGGTGTCGACGACGGTGGCGCCACAGCCCGCGAGCAGTGCGGCCACCGTGCTCTTGCCGCTGCCGATGCCGCCGGTCAGGCCGATTCTCAGCGCGGGGCGGGCTAGGCCGGAAACCATAGCCGAGACAACTGCGCGCCGAAGAACAGCGCGACGATGCCGCCACCCGCCAGGTAGGGGCCGAACGGGATCGGCACGCTCCGGTCGTGCCCACGCAGCGTGATCATTCCGATGCCCACCACGGCGCCTACCGCCGACGAGAGCAGGATGATCGATGGAATCAGCTGCCAACCCATCCATGCGCCGAGTGCTGCGAGCAACTTGAAGTCGCCCATGCCCAGACCCTCTTGTTTGCGGATCAGCAGGTAGGCGTGGTAGACGAACCAGAGCGACAGGTAGCCGGCGATCGCGCCCCAGATCGACGCCTTGAGGGGCACGTGTGTCCAGCCCAACGCAGAGGCCGTGATGCCCGCCCACAGCAGCGGCAGCGTCAGGCTGTCGGGTAGGAATTGTGTGTCCAGGTCGATGAAGGCCAATGCCATCAGCGTGGCGACCAGGCCGCACCACAGCAGCGTCGAGGGCACCGGCCCGAAGTGCCAGCCGCAGGCGCCGAACAACAGCCCGGTTGCCAACTCGATGGCGGGGTAGCGCGCCGAGATCGGCGCCTTGCAGGCCGAACAGCGGCCCCGCAGCCAGAGGTAGCTGAGCACGGGGATGTTTTCGTACCAGGTGATCGCGTGTCCGCACGAGGGGCAGCGTGAGCGTGGCACCGCCAGCGTGATGCGTGGCGGCGCGTCGATTTCGATGCCCAGCACTTCGGCGCTCTCGATTTTCCAGTCGCGCTCCATCATCTGCGGAAGGCGGTGGATCACGACATTCAAAAAGCTGCCGACGAGCAGGCCGAGGACGGCCAGGGAAAACGGGGACAGCAGCAGCTCGACGGTTTGCGCGTCGACCAAATCGAACAACATCGACGCGGCTAGACGACTTGACCGAGCTTGAAGATGGGCAGGTACATCGACACCACGATGCCGCCGATCAGGGTGCCCAGAATCACGATGATGAACGGCTCCATCAGGCTCGACAGGCCTTTGACGGCTTCGTCGACTTCGTCTTCATAGAACTCTGCCGCCTTGCCGAGCATCTGGTCGAGTGAGCCCGATTCTTCGCCGATGGCGCACATCTGGATCACCATGGTCGGGAAGACGCCGGTCGTCTGCATCGAGGTGGTCAGCGCCGAGCCGGTCGAGACGTCTTTCTGGATCTGCTCGGTGGCTTCGAGGAACACCGCGTTGCCCGAGGCGCCACCGACCGAGTCGAGCGCTTCGACCAGCGGCACGCCGGCCGCGAACATGGTTGACAGCGTGCGCGTCCAACGCGCCACGGCCGACTTGTTGACCAGGTCACCGAACACCGGCACGCGCAGCAACAGGCGGTCCATCGTCTTTTGCATCTTCAACGAGCGCTTCCACGACTGCATGAAGAAGTAGATGCCGCCGCCGAGCACGCCGAAGATCAGGTACCAGTATTTGACGAAGAATTCCGAGATCGCCATCACCACCAGGGTGGGCGCGGGCAGCTCGGCGCCGAAGGACGAGAACACTTCCTTGAACGCCGGGATCACGAAGATCATGATGACCGACAGCACGACGAAGGCGACCACCATCACGGCGACCGGGTAGATCAGCGCCGACTTGATCTTGTTCTTGATCGCCATCGTCTTTTCCTGGTAGATGGCCAGGCGGTCGAGCAGCGTTTCAAGAATACCGCCGGCTTCACCGGCTTCAACGAGGTTGCAGTACAGCGCGTCGAAGAACAACGGATGCTTGCGGAAGGCCGAAGACAGGCTGGTGCCGGTTTCGACGTCGGAGCGGATGTCGACCAGCAGGCGCGTCATCTTCGCGTTCGTGCTGCCGCGCGCGACGATGTCGAACGACTGGATCAGGGGCACGCCGGCGCGCATCATCGTGGAGAGCTGGCGCGTGAAGACCGCGATGTCTTTCTGCTTGATCGCCTTGCCGCCCGACAGGCGGCGCTTCTTGACCTTGTTGACGAGGATGCCCTGGCGCCGCAGGCTCGCACCGACCTGGGCTTCACCGCCGGCGCGCATCTCGCCACGAACGGTCTTGCCGTTCTTGTCCTTGCCTTCCCACTCGAAGACGATTTCCCTGATGCCCTTGGTGGCCGTTGCTGTCGCCATGGTGCGCTACGAGGGAGCTGCTCCCCCGTCCCTTCGATAGTGTTTGGTTATTCGTTCGTCACCGAGATCACTTCTTCGAGCGTGGTGGCGCCGTTGCGCACCTTCACCAGCCCCGACTGTCGCAGGTCGCGCACCCCTTCGCGCTGCGCTTGCGTTGCGATGTCCATCGACGTGCCTTCGTTCAGGATGATCTTCTGAATCGCCTCGGTGATCGGCATCACTTGGTAAATGCCGACACGGCCCTTGTAGCCGTTGTTGCAGGCCGAGCAGCCCACCGCGCGGTACGGGCGCCACGTGCCGTCGAGGTCGGCGGCGCTGAAGCCGGCCTTGAGCATGGCTTCGCGCGGGTAGTCGGCCTGCGTCTTGCACGTTTCGCAGAGCTTGCGCGCCAGCCGCTGTGCGGTGATCAGCAACACGCTGGAGGCGATGTTGAACGGCGCGACACCCATGTTGAGCAGACGCGTCAGCGTGGTCGGCGCATCGTTGGTGTGCAGCGTGGACATCACCATGTGGCCGGTCTGGGCCGCTTTGATCGCGATGTCGGCGGTTTCCAGGTCGCGAATTTCGCCGACCATGATGATGTCCGGATCCTGGCGCAGGAAGGACTTGAGCGCGGCCGAGAAGGTCAGGCCCGCCTTGTCGTTCACGTTGACCTGGTTCACGCCGGGCAAATTGATTTCGGCCGGGTCTTCCACGGTCGAGATGTTCACGCCGGGCTGGTTCAGGATGTTCAGGCAGGTGTAGAGCGACACGGTCTTGCCGCTGCCGGTCGGGCCGGTCACCAGCACCATGCCGTAGGGGCGCTGAATGAGCTTGAGCAGCCGGTCTTTTTCGATCTTTTCGTAGCCGAGCGCCTCGATGCCGACCTTCGCGCTGCTCGGGTCGAGAATCCGGATCACGATCTTCTCGCCGAACAGCGTGGGCAGCGTGCTGACCCGGAAGTCGATCGCCTTCGAGCCGAACTTGAGCTTCATGCGGCCGTCTTGCGGCACACGCTTTTCGGCGATGTCGAGCCGCGAGATCACCTTGATGCGCGACGAGAGCTTGTCCTTGATGGCGATCGGCGGCTGCGTGATTTCGCGCAGTTCACCGTCGATGCGGAAGCGCACGCGGTAGTGATACTCGTAGGGCTCGAAGTGCAGGTCGGAGGCGCGTGCGTTGATCGCATCGATCAACATCTTCTGCAGGAAGCGCACGACCGGCGCGTCTTCGACATCGGAGGTCGGCTCGTTGGATTCTTGCGGTGCGGTGACGTCGTCGGTGACATCGAACTCGAAGTCACCCGACGACATCGACTCGAGCGTTTCGCTCGCGCTGACGCCGCTGCTCTCGAGCATCTTGGCGAGCTTGTCGTGCTCGACGATGACCCATTCCGGTGAAAGCTGGGTGGCGAACTTGATGCGCTCGACCGCTTCCTGGTCGGTCGGGTCGGCGCCGCCGATGAACAAGCGGCTGCCACGTTTGCCGAGCACGACCACCTGGTATTGCGCGGCGAGCTTGCCGTCGATGACGTTGCGCGGAAGGCGCTGCGGGTCGATTGACGACAGGTCGAGCAGCGGAAGCGCCAGCGCGCTGGAAAGCGTGTGGGCCAGGTCGGCTGGGGAAACAGCACCGGCAGCGATGACCGAAGCGACAAAACTGCTGCGTTTGTCCTTCGCGCTGCGAACCAGATCTTCGGCGATCTTGGCCTGCAGCTTGCCCGCGTGAACGAGCACCCGCGCGACACCGGAGAGCGCGGACTGTGGGGCTTCGGCCAATGTATCCACTGATCGTTGGTTCAAGTCATGCAGCAGGAAAACGAATGATCATCTCTGATTCGCCAAGCACTGTAAACGCGTTCGGCGTTAGCGCTCGCCAACAATTCACGCTCGATTCCTGCCCCATTGAAACAGATTGAAAGGCGCGTGGGTACGCCGTGGATGGAGCAAGTACCAAGAAGAATCAACAGCTTAGCACGCGTTTCGGAGAAACGAGATTCGGATTGGCCGAGGGCTTGCTTTGTGCGCACTGCGTCACTGCCTGGCTGCGCGCGAGCCAAGGCCCGACTTCGGAACGAAGTCGCAACCCGAGGGGAGGATGACCAAGTGAATGATGGTCGGGGTGAGAGGATTCGAACCTCCGGCCTCTACGTCCCGAACGTAGCGCTCTACCAGGCTAAGCTACACCCCGATTTTCTGGCTGCTTGAAGCGAGGCCACCGCCGAGCAACTCAGGAAGAGCGCTCGACTGATCGAACGCAGAATTCTAGCAGAGCTTCCCGGAAGATCGACGGCGAGAGCACGCCGAGACACTGGGCCGCCTTGTCGGCCTCGGCGCGTGCGGCCTCTCGGGTTGCTGCGATGGCGCCGGAATGCCGGACGATTTCGACGATGTCGGGCAGGCGCGCCACTTCACCATGTTCAATGGCGTGACGAAGCAGTTCGCGCTCTTGCGCCGAGCCGCGTTCCATGGCGAGCAGCAGCGGCAGCGTGGGTTTGCCTTCACGCAGATCGTCGCCGACGTTCTTGCCGAGTTGTTCGGTGGCACCTTCGTAGTCCAGCAAGTCATCGACCAACTGGAACGAGGTGCCGAGCGCTCGACCATAGGCGGCGCAAGACTCTTCCACGGCCGGGCTCGCGTCGGCCAGGATCGCGCCGAGCCGCGCACTGGCCTCGAACAGCTTGGCCGTCTTGAAACGAATGACCCGCAGATAGTCTTCGACCGAAATGTCGGGGTTGTGCATGTTCATCAACTGCAGAACCTCGCCTTCGGCGATCACGTTGGTCGCGTCGGCCAGCACTTCGAGCACGCGCATCCGGTTGACCGACACCATCATCTGGAACGCACGCGAATAGACGAAATCACCGACCAGGACGCTCGCCGCATTGCCGAACAACGCGTTGGCTGTTTGCCGGCCGCGCCGCAAGGCCGATTCGTCGACGACGTCGTCGTGCAGCAGCGTGGCGGTGTGGATGAACTCCACCGTCGCCGCCAGCTCGAAACGTTCCTTGCCTGCAAACCCGAGCGCGTTGGAGAAGAGCAAGACCAGCTTCGGGCGAATGCGTTTGCCACCGGCGCTGATGATGTAGGTTGCGATCTGGTTGATCATCGCGACATCCGAGGCCAGGCGCCGCTGGATGACGGCGTCCACCTGCTGCATATCGGCGGTGATTGCCGCGGCAACGTCGGTTGCGACGCCGGCGACGGGCGCGGCCGAGAGGGGTTCAGAGGAAGTGGATTGCACGCGCGGCTCGGTTGGACCCGGCAGATTATAGAAAGCTGCTTGCCGAGCTCGGCGCGGCCGGGACCCCGGCCTTCGCGACTCAGGCCGACGGGCCCGCGCACGCAAGCCCGTGCTAGAATCACAGGCTCTGCGCGTTTTGCAGGGCCTTTGTGCGAGCGACAAGATCGGCGCACGGGGGAAGTCAATAGAAAGGGCTGATATGTACGCGGTCATAAAAACCGGTGGC
>Ga0307516_10000236_pt1 | contig 71013 bp, 62 predicted proteins | sample 19_EM_MG_FD_203310 | JGI IMG/M metagenome (GOLD analysis project Ga0307516, IMG submission 203310) | Populus trichocarpa ectomycorrhiza microbial communities from riparian zone in the Pacific Northwest, United States - 19_EM | ecosystem: Host-associated > Plants > Roots > Unclassified | place... | reverse complement strand
GCCAAAGGTCCCAATCAAGGCGCAAAGCGCAGACGTAGCCCGGGCTACGGCGAGCATTTGCAACGCCGAGTGGGGCCTTTGGCGCGGGATGAGCGGCCTTGGCGGAATTCTTCACAGGCTCTCAGTCAGCGTACTGGCCTGCGGCCTTGATGACCGGGCCCCACTTGTTGATCTCGGCCTCGACGAACTTCTTGTGCTCCACGCCGCTGACTCGGGTGTCCGTCACGACCACCGCGCCCAGGGCCTCTTGCCGCTTGATGAAGTCGGGGTTCTTGAGCGCGGCGGCCAAGGCAGAGCTGACCTTGTCGGTCACGGCCTTGGGGGTGCCCTTGGGGGCGTACACGCCGTGCCAGATGCCGACATTGAAGCCCTTGAGCCCTGATTCATCCAGCGTGGGCAGCTTGGCCAGCGCGGGCGTGTTGATGCGCTTGGTCGAGGTCACGGCGTAGGCCTTGATCTTGCCCGCCTCGATCTGGCTGGTGGTGTTGGTGGTCTGGTCGCACATGATGTCCACCTGGCTGCCCATCAGGTCGGTCATGGCGGGGGCCGTGCCTTTGTAGGGCACGGTGGTCATCTCGACTTTCAGCATGCTCTGCAGCAGCAGGCCGCACAGGTGCGACGCAGCGCCCAGCCCGGCGTTGGCGAGGTTGATCTTGCCCTTGTTGGCGTCGATCCACTTCGTCAGCTCGGCGTAGTTGCCGGCTGGCAGCGAGGGCCGGCCGACCAGCGTCATGGGCACCTCGTTGACGAGGCCCAGGTACTCGAAGTCGTCGAGCGTCTTGTACGGCAGGTTGCGGTAGAGCGCGGGCGAGGTGGCCATGCCGATGTGGTGCACCAGCAGCGTGTACCCGTCGGGGGCGGCCTTGGCCACCCGTGCGGCGCCCAGCGTGCCGCCCGCACCGCCGACGTTTTCGATCACGATGGCCTGGTTGCCCAGCGGCAGCCGCAGGGCCTCGGCCAGGTCGCGCGCCACTTTGTCGGTAGGGCCGCCGGCGGAAAAGGGCACCACCAGCGTGATGGGTTTCTCAGGGTAGTCGGCCCAGGCCGGGCCGGTGAGCAGCGCAGCGGCGGCGGCGAGCAGAGCGAATCGTTTCATCACAAGTCTCCTCATCAATAGGCGGTTTGATTCCAAACTGCCCGAATCGTAGGCGACTGCCCCCATGTCTCACATCGCGGAAATTACGTAACCTTGCCAGGACGGTGGATCAACGGTAAGTGCGTGCGTCCTCGATCACCCGGCCGTCGTTGGGCAGGGTGCCCGGCGGCACGAGTTCCACCTCGCTGCGCAGCCGGGTGATGTCGCGAACCGCCTCCGCCAGGCGGGTGGCCAGTCCCTCGGGGGCGTCTTGCACCTCGGCACGCAGCAGCAAGTGGTCGTCCGTCATCTCGCCGCTCACCACCAGCCGGGCCCGGCTCACCTCGGGATGGCGGGCCACCACCTCGGCCACCTGGGCGGCATGGACGAACATGCCGCGGACCTTGGTGGTCTGGTCGGCGCGGCCCATCCAGCCCTTGATGCGGGTGTGGGTGCGGCCACTCGGGCAGGGGCCGGGCAGCACGGCCGAGAGGTCGCCGGTGCCGAAGCGGATGAGTGGATAGTCGGGGTTCAGCACGGTCACCAGCACCTCGCCCACCTCGCCGTCGGGCACTGGCTCGCCGGTGCCGGGGCGCACGATCTCGACGATGACGCCTTCGTCCAGCACCAAGCCCTGGCGTGCCGGCGTCTCGTAGGCGATCAGGCCCAGGTCGGCGGTGGCGTAGCACTGCAAGGCCTGGATGCCACGTTCGGCCAGCCAGTCGTGCAGGCTGGGCGGGAAGGCCTCGCCGCTGACCAGGGCCCGGGCCAGCGAGGGGATCGCCACGCCGCTGTGGGCGGCCTGCTCCACCAGCACCTTCAGGAAGCCCGGCGTGCCCACGTAGCCTTGCGGCCGCAGATCGGCGATGGCCCGCAACTGCAGCTCGGTATTGCCCACGCCGCCGGGGAACACGGTGCAGCCCAGCGCATGGGCGGCGTTTTCCACCATGGCACCGGCCGGCGTGAGATGGAAGCTGAAGCTGCAATGCACCAGGTCGCCGGCGCGAAAGCCCGCGGCCCACAGGGCCCGCGCCATGCGCCAGTAGTCTGTTCCCTGACCCTGGGGTTCATAGATCGGCCCGGGCGACTGGAACACGCGCCGGGCCCCGGTGGCGGCGGCCAGCCCGCGCCAGCCGATGGTGGAGAAGCCCCCGAAGGGGTCGTGCCACGCATCCGGCGCGCAAGGGCGCCGCTGGCGCTCGAGCAGATCGCTCTTGCGCAGCACCGGCAGGCGCGCCAGCGCGGCGCGGCTGTTCAGGCCGGTGGCATCCACCCCCTGCAGCCACTGCGCCAGCGCAGGCGTGGCCTGCCGGGCCTGGGCCACGCAGCGGGACAAGGCGGCCATCAGCGCAGCTTCGCGCTCGGCCGGGTCGCGGGTTTCCAGCGCGTCGTAGAACGGGCTCATTCGTCGCTGTCCCACTGCGCCATGCGTTTTTTCACCTCGTCAGTGAAGCGGCGCACGTCGGGGCTCGCCTTCAGCGTGAATGACGTCCATTCGGGCGTGCGGGCCGGGCGCTTGGCCAGGCGCGCCTGGATCACTTGCGCGTCGGCGCTCAGTTCCAGCACGGTGTGGCCTTTCCAGTCGAAGCCGCTGCCGCGTTCAGCCAGGCCGCGCTGGTCGCGCAGCGTGCGCTTGAGCTGCACCAGTGCGTCGGCGGGCTTGAAGGGGGGTGGGGCAAATGAGTCATCCATTTCCAACTCCTGACTTGGCATGGGTCGCGGCATCATGCCAGCCACCTCTTGCGGCGCCGGTAGCTCTTGATGTCACGAAAACTGCTGCGCCGCCCCTCGCCCATGCCGAGATAGAACTCCTTCACGTCCTCGTTCTCGCGCAGGTCCGCGGCCGGCCCGTCCAGCACGATGCGGCCGTTCTCCAGGATGTAGCCGTGGTCGGCGTGACGCAGCGCCATGTGGGTGTTCTGCTCGGCCAGCAGGAAGGTGACGGACTCCTTGTGGTTGAGGTCGCGCACGATGCCGAACACCTCTTCCACCACCTGCGGCGCCAGCCCCATGGACGGTTCGTCCAGCAGCACCATGCGGGGCGCGGCCATCAAGGCGCGGCCGATGGCGCACATCTGCTGCTCGCCGCCCGAGGTGTAGGCGGCCTGCGAGCCGCGCCGCTGCTTCAGCGCCGGGAAGTAGGCGTAGACCTTCTCCAGCGTGTGCTGCACCGCGGCCCGGCCGTCGCGGCGCGTGGTGGCGCCGGTGAGCAGGTTTTCCTCGATCGTGAGGTGGGCAAAACAATGGCGGCCTTCCATCACCTGGACCACGCCGCGCCGCACCAGCTCGGCCGGGCTGAGGGCCTCGATGCGCTGGCCGCGCAGCTCGATGGAGCCCTTGCTGACCACGCCGCGCTCTGCCGCCAGCAGGTTGCTGACGGCCCGCAGCGTGGTGGTCTTGCCCGCGCCATTGCCGCCCAGCAACGCCACGATGCGGCCTTCCTGCACCTGCAGGGACACGCCCTTGAGCACCAGGATCACATGGTGGTAGATGACCTCGATGCCGTTGACGCTGAGCAGCGGGAGAGTGGGTGAGGACATGGCCGTGGCGGGGGGCTCGATCAGGACTGGCATTCCTCCGGCGTGCGGCGCGTGATCTTCTTGTCGGTGGCGTACTTGTCCGCCGCCGCGCGGGCCATGGGCTTGATGATCATCTCGTCGGCCTGCAGCCAGTCGGAGCTGAAGACCCACTTCTGGCCGTCCCAGGTGTGCACGCGCGCCCAGGCCACGCCCATGTGGTCGGCGCAGCTGGTGGACAGCGGCCGCATCACGCCGGCAAAGCCCAGGGCATCGAGCCGCTTCTGGTCGAGCGCCAGGTTCTCGAAGCCCCAGCGGGCCTGCTCACCGCTCATGACCTTGCCGCGGCCGTAGCGCTCCTGCGCGCGGCGCACGCCTTCCACCCCCAGCATGGCGCTCATCAGCCCGCGCATGTACAGCACGCTGCCCACCTCCTCGCGCGGGCCGGTGCCCTGGTCCTTGTCGTGCAAGGTCTTCAGCACGTCCTGCACGACCTTGGCGTTGGGCTCGGCACCATGCTGCAAGGCCAGCGCGTTGTAGCCCTTGGCGCCTTCGCCCACGTCTTTGACGTCCGGCTCAGCGCCGGCCCACCACACGCCGTACATCTTCTCGCGCGGGTAGCCGGTGGCCTGGGCTTCCTTGAGCGCGGTGGAGTTCATCACGCCCCAGCCCCACAGCAGCACGTAGTCGGGCCGGTTCTGGCGCACCTGCAGCCAGGCCGACTTCTGCTCCACGCCCGGGTGGGTGACGGGGATCAGGCCCAGCTCGAAGCCATGCATCTTGGCGCGCTCCTGCAGCAGCGGGATGGGCTCCTTGCCGTAAGGGCTGTCGTGGTAGATGAGGGTGATCTTCTTGCCGCGCAGCTTGTCGAAGCCGCCTTCCTTCTTGGCAAGGTGCTGGATCAGCACGTCAGCGGCCACCCAGTAGTGGCCGGCAATGGGGAAGTTCCACTTGTAGACCAGCCCGTCCTGCGAGCCGCTGATGCCGTAGCCGGGGGTCAGCAGCGGGATCTTGTCGGTGGGCACCTTCTCGGTGAGGGCCAGCGTGATGCCGGTGGACAGCGGCTGGAACACCGTGGCGCCGCCGTGCCTGGCCTTCAGGCGCTCATAACACTCCACGCCCTTGTCGGTGGCATAGCCGGTTTCGCATTCTTCCGAGACGATCTTCACGCCGTTGATGCCGCCGCGGGCATTGACCAGCTTGAAGTAGTCGGCAAAGCCGTTGGCGAAGGGCACGCCGTTGGGGGCGTAGGCGCCGGTGCGGTACACCAGCGACGGGAAGAACTGTTCCTTGGCGGGGGCCTGGGCTTGCAGGCTCGTTGCCGCCAGCGCGCAGGCCGCTGCCGCCAGCGCGGCGGCCATGGACTTGAAGGTCATGGGGGTGTCTCCGTGGGTTTGTTGTATGCCGGTCAAGGTGGCCGATCGCAGGGCTGGTGTCAATGAGGGAAAGGCCAGAGGCGCAGCTTCTCGCGGGCGGTGCTCCACAGGCGGGCCAGGCCGTGCGGCTCCACGATCAGGAAGAAGACGATCAAGGCGCCAAACACCATCAACGTGAGGTGCGATGACAGTGCGGTGGACATGGGCAGGCCCAGCCACGCGGGCGCCTGGTCCAGCACGATGGGCAGCACCACGATGAAGGCCGCGCCGAAGAAGCTGCCCGCCACCGAACCCAGCCCGCCGATGATGACCATGAACAGCAGCTGGAACGAGCGGTCGATGTTGAAGGCCGCCGGCTCCCACGAGCCCAGGTGCACGAAGCCCCACAAGGCGCCGGCCACGCCGACGAAGAACGAGCTCACGGCAAAGGCGCTGAGCTTGGCGTGCACCGGCCGGATGCCGATCACCGCGGCGGCCACGTCCATGTCGCGCATGGCCATCCAGGCGCGGCCGATGTGGCCGCGCACCAGGTTCCTGGCCGCCAGCGCGAACACGGCCACCAGGGCCAGGCAGAACAGGTACTTCTGCACGGGGGTCTCGATGGGCAGGCCCAGCACCGTCAGCCCCGACACGTTGACCGAGCCCGACGAGGACCCGTGCGTGAACCAGGGGATGCGCAGGAAGGCCCAGTCGATGAAGAACTGCGCGGCCAGCGTGGCCACGGCCAGGTACAAGCCCTTGATGCGCAAGGACGGCAGGCCGAACAGCAGCCCCACCGCCGTGGCCCCCAGCCCCCCCAGCAGAAGGGCCACGACCAGCGGCACCCCCGGCAACCGCACGAACACGTTGTAGGCCGTGTACGCCCCCACCGCCATGAAGCCGCCGCTGCCCAGCGACACCTGGCCGCAATAGCCCACCAGCAGGTTCAGCCCCAGCGCGGCGAGCGAGAGGATCAGGAACGGGATCCCCACCGCCCGCAGCAGGTACTCGCTGGCCAGCAGCGGCACGGCGATGAAGGCCAGCGCCAGCAGCACGAGCACGGCGATGCGGTCCTGGCGCACCGGGAAGATCTGCTGGTCAGCGCGGTAGCTGGTCTTGAACTGGCCGTTTTCTCGATAGAACATGGCGTCAGCTTCTCAAACTCGGTCGATGATCTTTTCGCCGAACAGCCCCTGCGGCCGCACCAGCAGCACCGCCAGCGCCAGCACGTAGGCGAACCAGATCTCGATGCCGCCGCCGATGTGGGGCCCCAGGTAGATTTCCGACAGCTTTTCGCCCACGCCCACGATGAGCCCGCCGACGATGGCGCCCGGCACGGAGGTGAGCCCACCCAGGATCACCACCGGCAAGGCCTTCAGCGCCACCAGCGAGAGCGAGAACTGCACCCCCAGCTTGGAGCCCCAGATCACCCCGGTCACCAGCGCCACGCCGCCGGCAATGCTCCAGACGATGACCCAGATGCCGCTGAGGCCGATGCCGATGGATTGCGCTGCCTGCGGGTCGTCGGCCACCGCCCGCAGGGATCGGCCGGTGGCGGTTTTCTGGAAGAACAGCGCCAGCAGCGCCACCAGCACGGCGGCCACCGCGGCGGCGATCAGGTCCTCGGGCGTGACCAGCACGCCGCCTTCGAACACCCGCGGCCACAGCAGCAAGGGATCCTTGGGAAGGCCCAGGTCGATCTTGTAGATGTCGGAGCCGAAGACCGTCTGGCCGGCGCCGTCGAGAAAGTACGCAATGCCCAGCGTGGCCATCAGCAAGGTAATGGGCTCCTGGTTGACCAGGTGGCGCAGCACCAGCCGCTCCACGGCCCACGCCACCGCCACCATCACGCCCAGCGCCAGCACGAAGGCCAGGGTGTTGGCGAGCATGCGGCTCTCGATGCCCAGCCACAGGGGCAGCCATTGCGCGAAGCGTGCCATGGCCAGCGCCGCGAACAGCACCATGGCGCCCTGGGCGAAATTGAACACGCCGCTGGCCTTGAAGATGAGCACGAAGCCCAGCGCGATGAGCGAGTACAGCATGCCGGCCATCAGGCCGCCCAGCAGGGTTTCGAGGAGGAAGCCCATGTCAGTGCTTGGTGCCCAGGTAGGCGCGGATGACTTCGGGGTTGCCGCGCACCTGGTCCGGCGTGCCGTCGCCGATCTTGCGGCCGTGGTCCAGCACCACCACGCGGGCGGAGATGTCCATCACCACGCCCATGTCGTGCTCGATCAGCACGATGGTGGTCCCGAACTCGTCGTTGACGTCGAGGATGAAGCGGCACATGTCCTGTTTCTCTTCGAGGTTCATGCCGGCCATGGGTTCGTCGAGCAGCAGCACACGCGGCTCCATGGCCAGCGCGCGGCCCAGGTCCACGCGCTTTTGCAGGCCATAGGACAGCCGCCCCACGGGCGACTTGCGGTGCGCCTGGATCTCCAGGAAGTCGATGATGCGTTCGGCCACCTCGCGGTGCTGGGTCTCTTCGCGCTCGGCCGGGCCCCAGCGCAGCGCCTGCAGCAGCAGGTTGCTCCGCATGCGCAGGTTGCGGCCGGTCATGATGTTGTCGAGCACGCTCATGCCCTTGAACAGCGCCAGGTTCTGGAAGGTGCGCGCCACGCCCAGCTGGGCCATGCGCCGCGGCGTGAGGCGCGGGCCGCTGGCCGAGAACGACTGGCCGGCGAACACCAGCGTGCCCTGCTGCGGCACGTACACGCCGTTGATGCAGTTGAGCATGGAGCTCTTGCCGGCGCCATTGGGGCCGATGATGGCGCGGATCTCGTGCTCGCGCACGTCGAAGCTCACGTCGCTGAGCGCCTGCACGCCGCCGAAGGCCAGCGAGAGCTGGCGGACTTCCAGGATCACGTCGCCGGGACTCGTCATGCCGCCGACCTCAGCGGCACTTGCGGCGGCACTTGCGGCGGTACCTGCAAGGGCAGGTCCACGAGCTTCAAGGTCGCCGCGGCCATGCCGGTGCGGCCGTCCTCGAAGCGGATCTGCGTCTCGATGTGCTGCTCCGTCCGGCCGCTGTAGAGCGCCTCCAGCAGCACCTGGTACTTCTCCGCGATGGGGCCGCGGCGGACCTTGCGGGTGCGGGTGAGTTCGCCGTCGTCGGCGTCCAGCTCCTTGTGCAGCACCAGGAAGCGCCGGATCTGCGAGCCGGCCAGGCGTGGGTCGTGGGCCAGGTCGGCATTGACCTGCTGCACGCAGTCGCGCACCAGCGCCAGCACCTCGGGCTTGCTCGCCAGGTCGGTGTAGCCGGTGTAGGGCAGGTGGCGGCGCTCGGCCCAGTGGCCCACGGCCTCGAAGTCGATGTTGACGAAGGCGCAGACCTGCTCGCGCCGGTCGCCGAAGGCCACGGCCTCCTTGATGTGCGGGAAGAACTTGAGCTTGTTCTCGATGTACCGGGGCGCGAACATCGAGCCGTCAGCCAAGCGGCCCACGTCGCGGGCGCGGTCGATGATGTGCAGGTGGCCGCGCTCGTCCACGTAGCCGGCGTCGCCGGTGCGGTACCAGCCGTCGGTGGTTTTCACCTCGGCGGTGGCCTGTGGGTTCTTGTGGTATTCCTTCAGCAGGCCGGGCGAGCGCACCTGCAGTTCACCGGCCTCGTCCACGCGCAGTTCCACGCCCTCGATGGGCACGCCCACGGTGTCGGCTCGTACCTCGTGGTCGGGCTGCAGGCACACGAACACGGCGGTCTCGGTGGAACCATAGAGTTGCTTGAGGTTCACGCCGATGGAACGGTAGAAGCTGAACAGGTCCGGGCCGATGGCCTCGCCGGCCGTGTAGGCCACACGCACACGGCTCAGGCCCAGCGTGTTGCGCAGTGGCGCGTAGATGAGCCCCTCGCCCAGCAGGTACTTCAGGCGCTCGGTCCATGCCACGGGCTGCTGGTCCATCAGCGCAGGCCCCACGCGCCGGGCCACGTCCATGCAGCGGCGGAACAGCCAGCGTTTCACTGCCCCGGCGTCTTCCATGCGGATGGTCACGCTGGTGAGCAAGGCCTCGAAGATGCGCGGCGGTGCAAAGTAGTAGGTGGGGCCGATCTCCTTGAGGTCGATCGTCACCGTGTCGGCCGACTCGGGGCAGTTCACCACGTAGCCGCAGGCCAGCCATTGCGCGTAGCTGAAGATGTTCTGGCCGACCCACGCGGGCGGCAGGTAGGCCAGCACTTCTTCGTGGGGCCCCAGCCGGTCGAAGCGGGCACCGGCGGCGGCGCGGTCCAGCAGCGAGAGGTGCGTGTGCACCACGCCCTTGGGGTGGCCGGTGGTGCCGGAGGTGTAGAACATCGCGGCCACGTCGCCCGGCTGGCCGCGGGCCTCTGCGTCGAAGAAAAAAGTGGGATGCTGCTGCCCATGCAGGCGCCCCGCCTCGACCAGCTGGTCCAGCGGCGCCAGGCCGTCTTCACGGTAGTGGCGCAGGCCGCGCGGGTCGTCGAACCACAGGCGTGCGAGCTGCGGGCATTGCCCACGCACCGACAGCAGCTTGTCCACCTGCTCCTGGTCCTCGACGATGGCGAAACGCACCTCGGCGTTGACGATGGGGAACACGAACTCGGTGGCCGCGGCATCCTGGTACAGCGGCACGGGAACAGCCCCCAGCGACTGCGCGGCCAGCATCGTGGCATACAGGCGCGGCCGGTTCTCGCCGATCACCACCACGTGCTCGCCGCGTGTGAGGCCCGCCTCGGCCAGGCCGCAGGCGATGTGCTGGACCAGGGTGGCCAGTTGCTCCCAGCTCAGGGTTTGCCAGATGCCGAGCGCCTTCTCGCGCAAGGCAGGCTCCCCGGGGCGCTGCCTGGCATGGGCCAGCATCAGGCGGGGGAACGTGGTCTGCACCGGGTGGACTCGTCTTTCATGCCCGCAGTGTGCGGGCATGAAAGACGAATGTCGTCCCCGGTCAATCCCGCATGCGCATACCTGCTACCAGCCGCACGGCCTGCGCAGGGTTGAGCATGTGCACGAACGCCAGCTTGCCTTGCAGGCGCAGCAGCACCTCCGGGTCCGCCACGCCCGCCTGCGTGGCCTGGTGCAGGGCCGCACGCAGCTCGCGCCGCTGCCGGCGCGACCAGCCCAGGTCCTGGTTCACCGTGACGCCGGCCACGCGCTGCGCGCCGGCCTGCGTCATGACGCAGGTCTTGGCGCGGTTCAGGCGGAAGCCTTCGCTGCGCACGATGGACTCGGCCCACTTGACCAGGCGCTGCGCGGTGGCGATGTCGTCGCCGGAGAAGCTCAGGTCATCGGCATAGCGGGTGTAGACGAAGCCATGCTTGCGCGCCAGGCCGCGCAGCCGGTGGTCCAGCGTCAGCGCAATGGCATTGGCGAGGCCGGGGCTGGTGGGGGCGCCTTGCACCGCGTAGCGCGAGCCTGCGGGAACCAGGAAGGTCTCGCTGCCCACTTCCACCGGCTGGCGCTCGCTCTCGGTCATCAGCACGGCCAGGCAGGTGGCCACCGGGTAGCCGTAGCCCAGCGCCACCAGCAGGCCGCGCACCCGGCCCATGTGCAGGCTGGGGAAGAAGTCCTGCAGATCCAGCCGCACCACCACGGTCCGGCCCACGTGCGGGCGTGCATTGGTGGCAATGGAGTGGCCGGCGCGGAAGCCGTGCGCCTGGTCGCTGAGGGGCAGCTTGTTCACCAGCAGGTGGTTGAGCCGGCGCTGCAAGGCCTTCAGCTCGCGCTTGGGAGCCATGATGATGCGCTCGCCGCCGCTGCGCTTGGGGATCGCGAAGCTCACGTAGTGGCTCACACGCTCCTTGTCGCGGTGGATGGCGTAGTGGCGCAGCCGGCTTAGCGGCAGGCCGAGCGCGGCGGCGAGGTCTTCCTCGCTGTGCCAGACCGGCAGGCCGTAGCGGCTGAGCTGGTGCACGTCGGTCGTGAGGTCGCGGATCTCGCGGTTGCGGGTGCGCAAGGTTGCGGAGAAGAGGCGCGTGGCCTCGTCCATCTCCATGACCTTGGGCTTCTTGGCCCAGGGGTCGGGGCCGGGGCGCTTGGGGCCCAGCCGGGCATCGCGCAGGGCCAGCCGCCGGTGCCGCTTCTTCACGGTGGGGCCGGGTGCGGCGGCGACTTGCCCTGTGTCGCTGCGGGCGGGCGCCGCGCGGCTGGGGGGTGGCGGCACGCTCAGGGCCGAGCGCCGCCAGCGTTGCCAGGCGAAGCGCAGCAGCAGCACGCACAAGCCGGTGCCCACGACCACCCACCCGGCCATCACCAGCAGTTGCATCACGGCAGCGTGGTGGAGGGGGGGAACACGGAGAAAAACAAGGAGAAAGCTCGGCGGGCAGTTACCTGCAAGGCTCTGGACTCATGGATTCCCCGCGTCTCAAACGCGGGGAACCGTGGCGAAGTGATGCGATCAAGTCGCTGCCGCGGCGAAACACCACGGAACTGATAGCTAGCTGCATGCCGCCGAGCGGGGGCACTATGGTCGATGGGCTCCGGGGTGTCAAGCCCGGGTCGTGTCCGCATCGGCTACTGCCACAGCGGCTGCGCCGCCGCCACGTACCGCTCGCGCAGCTCACGCTTGAGCACCTTGCCGATGGCGCTGCGCGGCAACTCGGCAGTGAACTGCAGATCGGCCAGGCGCTGCGTCTTGCCAAGGCGTGCGTTGGCCCAGTCGCGCAAGGCGGGGGCATTTTCAGCGTGGCCACTGCACAGCACCACGAAGGCCACCGGCGTTTCACCCCACTGCGCCGAGGGCACGCCCACCACGGCGGCGTCGGCCACCGCCGGATGCTCGCGCAGCACGGCTTCAAGGTCGCTGGGGTAAATGTTGAATCCGCCGCTGATGATGAGGTCCTTCTTGCGGTCTACCAAGGTCAGGAAGCCTTCCGCATCGAAGCGGCCCACGTCGCCGGTGCGGATGAAGCGCTTGCCGGTGTCGTCGAACCACTCCGCGGCACGGGTTTGTTCCGGGCGCTGGTGGTAGCCGATCATCATGCCGGGTGAATGGCCCACCACCTCGCCGGGTTGGCCCGCCGGCACCACGCGGCCGGCGTCGTCGATGAGGCGGATGTCATGGCCTTCTGCCGGGCGGCCCACGGTATGCAGCTTGTCGGGCCAGGCGTGGGCTTCCAGGATGCAGGTGCCGCCGCCTTCGGTCATGCCGTAGAGCTCCACCAGGCCGCCGGGCCAGCGCCGCAGCACCTCGGCTTTCAGCGTGGCGCTGAAGGGCGCGCTGGTGCAGAACTTGACATGGAAGGAAGACAGGTCGAACCGGTCGAAATCCGGCACGGCCATCAGCCGCTGGTACTGCACCGGCACCAGCATCGTGTGTGTCACGCGCTCGTCCTGCGCCCGTTGCAGGTAGGCCGGGGCGTCGAACTTCGGCATCAGGATCACCGTGCCGCCCCAGGCCAGCGCCGGGAAGAACGTTGCCAGCGTGGTGTTGGAATAGAGCGGCGTGGAGAGCAGCGCCACCGTCCCGGGGCCATAACCGTACTGGCGGCCGCGGCGCACGTGCGACCAGCGCATGCCATGGCCTTGCACGATGCCCTTGGGCTCGCCGGTGGTGCCCGAGGAATAAATGATGTTGAACGGCCAGCCGGGCTGCGGCGCCACGGGCTGGGGGCGGCTGCCGGCGGGGGCGAGCCAGGAGTCCAGCGCGGCGGCGTCGAGCCGGGTGCGCGGGATCGCGTCCCTCAGGGCCGTGCCCAGGGTGTCGGCCACACCGGCATCGATGAAGAAGCGTGTGGCGCTCGCGTCATCCAGCAGGCGGCCCAGGGCCTCGGGCGGCAGGCCGGGCGGCAGAGGTGCCACCACCACGCCGGCCCGCAAGGCGCCCAGGAACACCGCCGCATACAGGGCCGACGACGCGGCGCACAGCGCCACCGTGTCGCCGGCTTGCAGGCCGTCGCGCTGCAGGGCGGCGGCGACGCGGTCCATCAAGGCATCGAGCGCGGCGTAGTCCAGGGTGTGCTGGCCGTCTGCCAGGGCGCGGCGTGTGGGGGCTTGTTGCGCATGCCGGTGAATCAGCTCGGCGATCACGCCGAAGTCCCGGTCCATCGGGTCCTGGTCGCCACTGCTCATGTTGCATCGCCTTCATCGCCTGGCCCCGGCCGCTCCAGCGTGGCACGCGACAGCAGGGGGGCCAGCGCCGGGCCGGCGTGCACCCGTGCCACCTCGCGCCGCTGCGGGTCGCTCAGCCACAGCAGGGCCAGCATGTGCGGGCACGGGCCGCGGTTCAACAGGTGCTCCTGGAAGAACCTGCAGCCGCAGGTGCCGAAGCTCAGTTGCTCCTCATCGTTGACCACGATCTCCGGTTCGAAGCCTTCGCTGAAGCCCCGGATGCGCCATTGGTGGTAGGCCACCACGCGCTCGATGCGCTCGCCGGTGTCCGGGTGCTTGAAGCGTCGCGCCTTGGGTTGCTCCTCGGCGACGAGAGAACGCAGCTGCACGCTGCCCGGCTCGGCCAGCAGGTGTGTGGCGGCCTCTCGACACGGCTCGGGCGGGAACAAGGCGGCGGTGTCCAGCGGCGGCACGAAGAGTTCGCGGTGCCGCCACCCGCCGGCATGCAGGTCCGCCATCACGCGGCCGGCCCGGGCCAGCGCGGCCAGGGCGGAGGCCGTGTCCGGCTCGCTCGCGTTCAAGGCATTGGCCAGGGCCGGCGTGGTGGCATGGAAGGCATCGGCCAAGGTGTGCAGGGCACGCTGCGGCAGCGACACGCTGGGTGGCGAGATCTCTGGCGGCAGGGCCAGGCCCGAGCCCGGCAGGCCCAGCACGAAGCTCATGCCCGGCAGGCGCACGGCATGGAAGCTGGGCAGCGCGTGGCTTTTGAGGTCCACGTCCACGGCCTGCGCGAAAGGCAGCAGCGGCTCGATCAGGCTCAGCTTGCGGCGGCTCCAGGTGCGCACGCTGTGCGGCTCGGTGGCGCCATGCGCAGCTCCCTGCAGGAGGATGCGGTGTTCGAATGGCTCGATCACCAGCGTGGCCGGCTCGCCGGGGCGCATCTCGTAGCGCAGTGCCTGCGGGCTGACGCGAGCCGGGTTGAGGGCCAAGAAGTGCAGGGCGGCCAGCAGATCGACCGGGCGCAGCCTCAGGCGCATGCCGGGCCGTGCCATGGCGGCTTGCATCTCCAGGACACTGCGCACCCAGGCGCCGGGCAGCGCCAGCTTCTGCTCCAGGAGGTTGGCGGCGGCGAGGTCCTGGCCGGCGGAATCCACCCGGAATTGCGTGCGGCCGCTGGTGCGCAGCTCGCCCAGGGCGTTCCACAACCAGACGCTGAAGTCGATGTGGCTGCTGCCGAAATGCGGCTCGCCCAGCAGGCGGAACACGGCCGGGTCGATCTGCAGCGAGACATAGGCGCCCATGTCCTGCGTGAAAGCTTCGATGCCGATGCGGTCGGGGTGCACCGTCATCACCGGGTCCGGCACGGGGTTCAGCGCCATCGCGCCGGGCAGCCGATGCGCCGGGCTCCAGAGCGCCTGGCCAAGCGCGCGCAAGGCCAGGCGCAGCATGGCGCCGTGCTGCGCCACCTCGCCATGGAACGCCACCGGCCGCAGCAGGTTGGCCGCCAGGGCCAGCTCCGTGCGCTCGTGCGTCGCATGCAGCGCACTGGGGGCGGCGTAGGCGATGTCGATCATGCAGGCAGGATGGGTCACGCGGGTTGTCTCAGAGGCTGAGAGTTTTTCGAACGTGCCCGAGCAGCGCGTCAGAAGGCGCCCGATCTAGGCGCAAAGCACAGCCATAGCTCGGGCTATGGCGAGCATTTGCAACGACGAGCGGGCGTCTTCTGGCGTGATGAGCGGGCATGGTCGATTGACTCTCAGCCTCTCAGGCCGAGGGCCGGCATGCGGCGGTGAACCACGCGGCCTTGGCCCGGCTCGGCCAGCCCAGGGTGCCGCGCCATCAGCCGCCCCACCAGGCCCACCAGGGCTTCCTTCGGGTAGTGCGCGTCGGGCAGGCTGAAGGCCTGGCGCGCGGCGGCCAGCACACGCTGCGCGGTGGCGGCGTCCGTGGCCGCCTGGTCCAGGGCGCGCAGGGCTTGCATGCGGGCTTCGCGCTTCAGCGGGCGCAGCAGGGCACCGGCCAGCACGTCCAGGTGCTCGCGGGCCAGCGCCTGGGCGCGCGGGTCGGGCAGGGCCAGCACGCGGTAGCCCAGGCCTTGCACATGGATCTCGGCGGCTTCGATCAGGTCGCACACGCTGGCCGGGTCGGCCAGGAAGGTGTCGGGCGCGGGCTGGAACAGCAGCCGGGCCAGCCGGTTGTTGTGCACCAGCGCCTGGTAGTTGCGGATCGACCCTGCCGGCATGCGGGTGAGGATGCCGGCGGCGCGGCGCGCGAAATTTGTCTCTGGCAGCTTGAGGCCCGCCAGGCGATCGGCCACGCGCTCCACCACCGGGTCGGACGCGCCGGGCTGCTTGGCGTCGCTCCACGCGCCTCGCGTGGCATAGCGGCTGGCCAGGTGGTCGGTGATCTCGGTGTCGCCGGCCGCCCAGGCACGCTCGAAGAGTTCGAGGTAGGTTTCGCGCCAAGTGGGCGTGATCTGCGCCTTGAACAAGCTGCGCACCAGGTCCGGATGGTGGCCATACAGCCGCAGGGCCAGGGCTTCGTCCAGCGCGTGGGCGCGGGCCAGGCCCCAGCCGGCCGCATGCCAGGCCTGCGACACGCCGCTGAAGAGCGTGAGCCGGCGCAGCCGCTCGGCGGGGTCGATCGATTCATCCAGCGTCTCGGCCAGTGCCGCGTTGTAGGCCTGCGGCCGGCCGCAGGTCATCACCAGCGCGATGCGGAAGTCGACCCAGCCGCGCGTGCGCGCCAGTTGCTCCAGCAGGCTGTAGCCCTTGCGGCCCCAGTAGGAGAGCACGTCGCGCAGGTGGGCGCGCACGTAGGGCAGCACGTCCAGCCCGCGCGCCTGCATGAGCCGGGCGAAGCCTTCGCCCAGGTTCTGCCGGCGGCTGTCGGGGTGGTGCTGCTCCAGCGCGGCATTCAGCTCGGCCGGGTGGTCGAGGATGCGGCACAGCGCCAGCGCGTCGCGCTCCCACACGTCCACCGGGGCCATGCGGCGGTACACCTGCTGGCGGAAGCTGCTGTCGTCGCGCGAGCGGGCCTGCTGCATCAGCGCGGTCCAGAACGGCACGGTCTGGGGGGTGGACGGGGTGGTGGACTGGCTGGCGGCCTGCGGCGAGGGCAACTTCTTGAGGATGAACCCGGCGGCCAGTGCGGGGTCGTGCGTGTACAGGCCTTGTGCGGTGGCTTCGTCCAGCGTCTGCCGCAGGTCGAACTTCTCCAGCACCTTGGCACGCCGGGCGGGTGTGGCGGCCTGCGTGAACTGGGCCAGCAGGTCGCGGCGCCAGGCGTGTGGGTCCAGGCCCCAGCCGCTGGGCTTGCGGTGGCGCCATGCATAGAGTTTGCGGAACAAGGGCACGTCGTCGGCCTGGTCGATCTCGGCCAGCCAGGGCTCCAGCTCGTGGGCCACCTCGCCCTGCCAGGGCAGTAGTTCATGCTGCCAGTGCTGGCCGTCGTGCCATTGCGCGATGGTGGCGAAGTGCCGCAGCACGAAGGGCCGAAAGCGGGCCGTGTCGCGCCGGTACAGCCGCGGGGCCCAGTACCACGAGAGGGCGCCGAACTTGGGGTGCTCGGCCAGGCCCGCCAGGCGCGGCAGCAGCACGGCGTCGTCTTTCAGGTGCTCCAGGTGCCAGTCGATGTCGAAGCGGAGCTTGGCGGTGTCGGGGTGGCGCAGGACCGAGGTCACGGGTTGGACACCCCCGCAGCCACATGCCCAGACGGCACATGCTGGGCCGCGTTGTCCACATGCCGCGTCTGGTCATCGAAGAAGAAATCCGGCTCGAACTCGCGCAGGAATTCGCCCTTGTCCAGGCCGCCCAGGAACAGCGCCTCGTCCACCTCGATCTGCCAGTCCATCAGCGTGCGGATGGCGCGTTCGTGGGCCGGGGCGCTGCGGGCGGTGACCAGCGCGGTGCGGATGCGCATCACCGGGGTGCTGGCGCGCTGCATCCGGTGCAAGGCTTCCAGCAGCGGCTTGAACGGGCCGGCCGGCAGCGGGCGTTGGGCCTCCAGCAACTCGTGGCGCTGGAAGGCGTCCAGGCCGCTGGCCTGGTAGACGCGCTCGGCCTCGTCGGAAAACAGCACCGCGTCGCCGTCGAAGGCCACGCGCACTTCGTTCGGATGGGCGTCAGTGGCGCGGGCCGAATGCGGGTACACGCGCGCCGCCGGCACGCCGGCGTCGAGCGCCGAGCGCACGTCGGGTTCGTTGGTGCTCAGGAAGAGGTTGGCGTGCAGCGGCTTGAGATACCGCCAGGGCGGCTGGCCGCGCGTGAACACACCGCGCTGGATCGGCAGGCCGTAGTGCTTGGCGGAGCGGAACACGCGCATGCCCGAGACCGGGTCGTTGCGCGACAGGATCACCACCTCCACGCGCTGGGCCTGCGGGGTGTTGAAGGCCAGCAGCTTGTGCACCAGCGAGAAGGCCACCCCGGGATGCGCGGGCTGCTCCAGTCGCTGCAACTGCAGGTGCATGTAGGCGCGGTCGTCGCTGGCCTCGAAGACGCGGTTCTCTTCCTCGAAATCGAACAGCGCGCGCGATGAGATCGCGACCACAAGCTGGCCATCAAGCGTGGTGGGCATGGGACGATGATACGGGCGCAGCGCCCGCATCCGTATCAGGCCATTCGCCCGGGGGCCTTCAGCCATGAGGAAACGCCGGGCCGCCCCAAGTTGCCTCATCCCCCTCGGGGGGCGGACGACGCAAGGCGTCGGCCTGGGGGCGCTCTCAATGCACGAAGCCGATCGGTACCTTCTTGCCGCCCAGGTCCGGCAGGTCCACCACCTCCACCTGGTTGCGCCCGGCCAGCTTGGCGTTGCCGAAGCCGGTCATCCAGGCGCGCCGCATCTCCCGCGGTGCCAGTGAGCTGAGGCGCTCCAGCGTGTCCTGGCGCGGCTCGGGCTCGAAGCGCGAGCCCCAGTCGTGTTCGCCGCGAATGCCCTGGTACAGCTTGGTGGCAATGCGGCGGGCCGCCTCGGCCTCGGGCATCTGGACCTGGTAGACGTTCATGCGGTTCAGGATGGGTTGCGGGATCGCGCGTTCGTCGTTCGCGGTGGCGACCCAGATCACCTGACTGGCATCGATGGAGACTTCGGCGAATTCATCGGTGAAGCTGCAGGCCGTGTCGTGCTCGAGCAGGCTGTACAGCGAGCCCAGCGGGTCGTAGGCCTGCTCGGTGCCGGCTTTGTCGATTTCGTCCACCACCATCACGGGGTTGGCGTAGCGGCCGTCCACCAGGGTTTCGAACACCTTGCCCGGGCGCGCGCCCTTCCACTGCGACGAGGCGCCGGACAGCAGCCAGCCGGCGGTCATGGAACTCATGGAGACGAAGCCGAAGCCCGTGCCCAGCAACTGGGCCACTTCGCGTGCGAAGTGCGTCTTGCCCACGCCTGGTGGGCCCAGCAGCAGGATGGGGGCGATCTCCAGCGCGTCGGCGCTGTCCTGGCACAACGCCAGCTGGCGCTTCAGGTCGTCGAGTACCTCGGTGAAGTTGGGCAGGTCGTCGTACAGGCCCGCCAGGGCGGGCAGGCCGGAGGGCTTGACCTGGAAGCGCTCGGGGCCCAGTTCCAGCATGCGCTCGTAGGTGGCGCGCAGCGGCTCGTGCTCCTTTTGCGGCAGCTTGTTCAGCCGGCGCTCGACCTCATCGACCTGGTAGACCCTGCGCATGGTGGCGATGGGCAGGCACATGGGCCGGTGGGCCAGTTGCCGGCCCGGCGCCGGGGTGCCTGGTTCATCCGTGGCGATGCGATCGGCTCTCATCGGGCAACTCCTGAGGGCTGTGGGATGACTTCCATTGAACGGCTGAATTCACCGTGTGATCGACGGAACACAGGCATGAATCATGCCCAATTAACCGGCTGCTTGTCATCCGCCAGGATGTGTGAATTGGTCTGCAGAGGGTGACAAGATGGCGCCTGGCGGGTCTTGTCACGCGTCTTGGCTACTTGACGAAGGTGTTGAGCTGGATGATCGGCAGCAGCACGGCCAGCACGATCAGCATCACCACCAGCCCCATGGCCACGATGAGCAGCGGCTCCAGCAGCGTGGCGATATGCATGGCGCGCCGCTGCACCTCGGCGCCCAGCTGGTCGGCGGCGCGCTGCAGCATGATCGGCAGGCGGCCGGTCTGCTCGCCCAGGCGCGCAAACATCGACAGCAGGCCCGGGAAGCGCTTCTTGGCCGACAGCGCCGAGGCCAGGGGTGCGCCTTCGCGCACGCGCGTGAGGGCCTCCATGGCATCGGCCCGCATGGCCCGGTTCGACAAGGTCTCGGCGGCGGCCTGCAAGGCCTTGAGGATGGGCACGCCAGCGCCGGCCAGCATGGCCAGGGTGCTCGCGAAGCGCGCCGCGTTGTAGCCGCGCGCCAGCCGGCCTACCAGCGGCAGCGTGAGCCACAAGGCATCGAGCTGTTCGCGCGTGGCCTCGTTGCGGCGTGCCAGCGTGAGCGTGGTGAAGAAGCCCGCCAGGCCCAGCGCCATGACCCACCACCACTGCCGCATGAAGGCGCTCAGCCCCAGCATGACCTGGGTCAGGAAGGGCAGTGCGCGCTTGCTGCCGGCAAATACCTGCGCCACTTGCGGCACCACGTAGGTGACCAGGAAGATCACGATGACGACGGCCACCAGCGACACGATGGCCGGGTACAGCGCGGCGCCGATGAGCTTGGCCTGCAAGGCCTGGCGCTCTTCCAGGTCGTCGGCCAGGCGCTCCAGCACCGGCCCCAGCTGGCCGCTTTGTTCGCCGGCGCCCACCACGGCGCGGTACACCTCGTCGAACTCGCGTGGTGCGGAGGACAGCGCGCGTGCGAAGCTGGACCCGGCATTGACCTCGGCGCGCAGATGCGCCACCAGCTCGCGCTGGCGCGGATCCTCGGATTCGTCGGCCAGTGCGGTGAGGGCCCGCTCCAGCGGCAAGCCCGAGCCCACCAGCCCGGCGATCTGGCGGGTCCAGATCGCCAGGCCCGTGGCGTTGAAGGCACGCCGCCGGCCAATGGAAAACGTGCCGGTGTTGGCAGATTCCGCGGCGACCTGCGTCACTTCCAGCGGCACCAGTTGCTGGGTGCGCAACTGGGTGCGGGCAGCCTTGGCGTTGTCGGCCTCCACCATGCCGCTGGTGGTGCGGCCGGCGGCGTCCAGGGCTTCGAAGCGGTAGGCGGGCATGCGCGTGAAGACCCGGCTAGTCGCGCGTAACGCGCAGCACTTCTTCCAGCGAGGTGATGCCGGCAGCCACCAGGCGCTCGCCATCGGCGCGCATGGTGGTCATGCCGCCGCGCTCGGCCGCTGCGGTGAGTTCAGACTCGGAGGAGCGGTTGTGGATCAGGGCGTTGATCTTCTCGTCGGCCACCATCAGCTCGTAGACGCCGGTGCGGCCCTTGTAGCCGCTGTGGCTGCACTCGGGGCAGCCCACCGGGTGCCAGAGCTTGTGCTCGTCCTGCCGCTTGCAATGCACGCACAGCTTGCGCACCAGGCGCTGCGCCAGCACGCCCAGCAGCGACGAACTCAGCAGGAAGGGCTCCACGCCCATGTCGGTGAGCCGGGTCACGGCGCTGGGCGCGTCGTTGGTGTGCAAGGTGGCCAAGACCAAGTGGCCGGTGAGCGAGGCCTGGATGGCGATCTGCGCGGTTTCGAAGTCGCGGATCTCGCCGATCATGATGACGTCGGGATCCTGGCGCAGGATGGCGCGCAGCGCCTTGGCAAAGGTGAGGTCGATCTTGGCATTGACCTGGGTCTGGCCGATGCCGGGCAGCTCGTACTCCACCGGGTCTTCCACCGTGAGCACGTTGGTGGTGGTGGTGACCACGCGGCTGAGCGCGGCATACAGCGTGGTGGTCTTGCCCGAGCCGGTGGGCCCGGTGACCAGCACGATGCCGTGCGGCTGCTGGATCTGGCGGTCGAAGCGCTGCAGCGTGTCGCCGCTCATGCCCAGCGATTCGAGCGAGAACTTGTTCTCGCCTTTGTCGAGCAAGCGCAGCACGGCGCGTTCGCCGTGGGCCGAGGGCAGGGTGGACACGCGCACGTCGATGGCGCGGCCGCCGATGCGCAGCGAGATGCGGCCGTCCTGCGGCAGGCGCTTCTCGGAGATGTCGAGCTCGGCCATGATCTTCAGGCGCGAGATCAGCGCGGCGTGCAGCGCCCGGTTGGGCTGCACCACCTCGCGCAGCGTGCCGTCCACACGGAAGCGCACCGCCGAGCTGCGCTCGTAGGGCTCGATGTGGATGTCGCTCGCGCCGTCTTTGGCGGCCTGCGTGAGCAAGGCATTGAGCATGCGGATGATGGGCGCGTCGTTGGCGGCTTCGAGCAGGTCTTCCACCGCCGGCAAGTCTTGCATCATGCGCGACAGGTCCACCGCGCTTTCGACCTCGCCCACCACCGCCGCCGCGCTGGACTCGCCGCCGGCATAGGCCTTGGCAATGCGCTGTGCCAGCGTGGCATGGTCTTCGCGCTCGAACACATCGACCGCGTACATGCGCATCACTTCGGACAGGGCCGGGTGCGCGGTCTGCGCGTCGGCCCACAGCACCAGCTGCTGGCCGTCGTCTTCGAGCAGCAGGGTGTTGGCCTTGGCAAAGCCGTAGGGCAGCGGGTGGCGGGTGCTCATGGGATCAGGGTGCCGCGCCGGAGGCTGCGGGGGGGATGCGGGGCGGGAGCAAGCGGGTGGACGACGTGTCCAGCATCGGAATCTCGTCCACCGGGATCAACAGATGCTTGGGAGGCTGCGTGCCCTGCTGCTGCGCGCGGATCGCGTCGTAGCGGTCCATCGACAGCTTGCCGGCGGTGTCTGCGTCGCGCATGACGGTGGGCCGGATGAAGACCATCAGGTTGGTGCGGTTCTTCGAGCGGCTCTCGCTGCGGAACAGGTGGCCCAGGAACGGGAGGTCGCCCAGCAGCGGCACCTTGGATAGGTTGTTGGTGAACTTGTCCTGGATCAGCCCGCCGAGCACGATGATCTGCCCGTCATCCACGACCACGGTCGATTCGATGGAGCGCTTGCTGGTGGTCGGGCCCGCGTTGGCGGTGCCCTGGGCCTGGTCTTTCACATCCGATGATTCCTGGAAGATCGTCATGCGCACCGTGCCGCCCTCGCCGATCTGCGGCTTGATGCGCAGGGTCAGCCCCACGTCCTTGCGCTCAATGGTCTGGAACGGGTTGGCGGCCGCGCCACTGGTGCCAGTGAACTGCCCCGTGATGAAGGGCACGTTGTCGCCCACCACGATCTTGGCTTCCTCGTTGTCCAGCGTCACCAGGTTGGGCGTGGACATGACGTTGGTCTTGCTCTGTGTCTGGAGTGCATGGGCCAGCGCCGCCAGGGAGATACCGCCGCCCAGGTCCTTGAGGATGCCGATATTCAGCCCGCCACCCACGGCGGTCAAGGCGCTGCTGCCGGCGGCCGCCAGATCCAGGATGCCCGGGACCCTGCCGGAGATGGGCAGGTTGGTGCCGCCCAGCCCGGCCCTGCTCTCGTGGATGCCTTGCCACTGGAAGCCGAAATCGGCGTTGTTGTCGGCGTTGACCTCGACGATCATGCTCTCGATGTACACCTGCGCGCGGCGCGAATCGAGCTGGTCGATCACCGAGCGCATCTGCCGGTACAGCGGTTCGGGCGCCGTGATGATGAGTGAGTTGGTGGACGGGTCGGCTTGCACGAAGCCGCCGGTGGAGGGCCCGGCGGAGGCCTGGACCGGCGTGGTGGCCTGCGGCGAGGCACCACCCGACGAGTTGTTCTGGGCCACCTGTGTCTGGGGTGTCTGGCCAGAACCGCCGCCGCCCGAAGAACCGCCGCTGCTGCCGCCCGAGCCGCCATAAGCAGCGCGCAGCACCTGCGCCAGCTTCACCGCGTCAGCGTTCTTGAGGTAGATGACGTAGATGTTGCCGCCGCCTACGCCGTTGCCCTGCAGCGGCCGGTCCAGCTTGGCCACCATGGACCGCACCATGGCCAGGCGCGACGGGTTGGGCGCCCGCACCAGCAGGCTGTTGGTGCGCGAATCGGCCATGATGGACATGCTGCCGCCGGCACCGGGCGCCACGCCGGGCGAGCCCGCCGAGGTGTCGATCAGGCGCTGCACCATGGGCAGCAGGTCGGCCGCCGAGGCATGCTGCACCGGGATCACCTCCACGTCAGTGGCCGCCGGGATGTCCATCGCAGCGATCATCTTGGCGATGCGCTGCAGGTTGTCGGCGTAGTCGGTGATGACCAGCGTGTTGTTGGTCGGGTTGGCGTTGATGGTGTTGTTGGGGGTGATCAGCGGCCGCAGCACCGTCACCATGTTGTTGGCGTTCTCATGCTGCAGGCGGAAGATCTGCGTCAGGATCTGGTCGCCCTTGCGGCCCACGCCGCCCACCGACACCGTGCCGGTCTGCAGCTTGGCATCCGCCTCGGGCACCACCTTCAGCAGGCCGTTCACCTCCACCATGGCAAAGCCCAGGCCGCGCAGCGCGGACAGATAGTTCAGGTAGGCGTCACTGGGGGTCAGCGGGATCTCGCTGTACAAGGTGACGGTGCCCTTGACGCGGGGGTCCACGATGATCTGCCGGTCCAGGATCACGGCCATGGCACGCGACACGGCATCGATCTCGGCGTTGACGAAGTTGAGCGTGATGGGCTCGCGCGACTTGGCCGCGGCAGCGGACTTGGCGGCAGACTTGGTGGTGGTACGCGGCTTGGCCGGGGCGTCATCCTGCGCAAAGCCCGGCGGTGGGCCGCCCAGCGCCAGCGCGGCAATCAGCGCCGGGTTCAGGACACAGGCTCGCAGGCGGGCCGGCAAAGGGCTCCTGGCTCGGCTCGGCAAGGTGGTACCGGGTCGCAGCGTCATGGTCATCCGATCGAAATGACGGACCGCGCGCCGTCGCGCCGTCCGATGAGGTTCAGTAGATTGTTGAGAGCCTGCTGGTCGTTTTCGTCCGCAATGGCCTCGCCGCGCAGGCGCAGGCCGCTGGCGCTCCAGCTGCCGGTGCCGGTGAGCCGCAAGGCGCCGTCCACGGTTTCGAGACTGAGCGCGGACGTGCCGGCATTGGCCGGGTTGTTGCGCAAGGACAGGCGGTACGTGCCCAGGCGGGGCAGCGTCGCCAACCGCGACGACAGGTCGCGCAATTCGAGGTCGGCCTGGCCTTCCACGCGCAGCCGGCCCTGCACCCGCTCGATCACCAGGTCCTGGGTCGACAGGCGCATGGCCCCGCCCAGCTGCATGGTGTTGAAGGGCGTGCCCAGTCCGGCCAGCCAAGCCGCAGGCCACTGGCCAGTCCAGCCGGGCGGGCTTTGCACCGTCATGGTCATGCGGCCCCAGCCCAGGCGGGTGAGCAAGGTCACGCTGCCGTTGAGGCAGCAGTCGTGGCGAAGCTGGGTGCTCAGGCCCGCGCCACCACCGCCCACGCTCGGCCGCAAGGACCATTCCATGCGGCCCGGCAGGGAGCGCGCGTCGCGGCTGCCCTCGCCGCCGGTGAGCACCACGATCGCGTTGCCCGACCACACGGTGCCTTGCGCGTCGGCCAGCACCAACCGGCCGTCGGTGACCTTCTCCACCACGTTGGCCAGCCAGGCGGCGGGGGCAAACAGCACCAGGCCGGCCAGCGTGCCGATCACCGCGCCGGCCACCGCCCAGCGCCGCCCGGCCCGGCGCGCATGGTCCCAGCGCGCCACCTCGTAGGTGGATTCGCCCCAGGTGCGGCTGTTGCGGAAGCCGCGGCTGTGCCTGAAGCCGAAGCCTGAAGAAGGCTGGGCGTCGCGGCGGCGGGAGCGGGAGAAGAGTGCCATGGATGTGGGGAAGGTTTCAGTTCGAGGCGCGCACCGCCAGCACGACGCTGCCGGTGTAGCCGGTGCCGCTGCGCGACAACTGGGCTTCGATCACGCGCGCCCGGGCACCGGCCCGCACTTCGTTCAGCCACTGCGTGACGGTGGCGGCGTCGGCGCCGGTGAGCGTGACGGTGGCGCGGTCGCCCACCAAGGTGAGTTTGGCGGTGCTGCCCAGCCGCTCGGTGGACGTGCGCAAGGCAGCCACCGACTGCGCGCCCGACAAGGGCGGCGCTGCACGCAGCTCGCGCGCCTCGGCCGCGAAGCGCTGCATCTGCTGCAGGTCGGCGTCGACCTGCGCGATCTCGCGCGGCGCGCTGTTCAGGGTGTTCAAGGCCGGCTGCACGGCCAGGCTCCATACCAGCGCAAAGCCGATCACCCCGGCGGCGGTGGAGGCGAGCATGCGCTGGCGCAGCGGCAGGGTGGCCCATTGCTGGTTGAACTGGTCACGCGCACGCGCCAGGGGTTCGGGCAGGGCGAGGGGTTTCATCGTGGAGCCTGGGTGCCACGCTTGAGGGTCAGGCGGCCATCCGCGGCCTCGACCAGCCAGCCCGAAGGCCGCAGCGTTTCGCGGAACTGGGTGATCTCTGGCTCGTTCCAGCCGGCCGCGGCCAGGGTCAGCGCGCCATTCTCGAAGCGCAGGTTCTGCACCGGCCGCTGCTCCGGCCAGGCACTGGCGGCGGCTTGCATCAGCACCTCCAGGTCACTGTCGCCCGCCCGGCCGGCGGACGTGCGCAGCAACTCGGTTTCGCGGCGCATCTGGGTCGGCGCGTCGATCACGGCCTGCACCTGCGGATGCGCTTCGCGCAGCACGCTGATCATGGTGGCGCGCTTGCTGCGGATCTGGCTGCGCTGGTTCCAGGCCCAGGCATTCAGGCCGATCAACTGCACCACCACCAGCCCCAGCATGCCCATGCGTGCCGGCCGCCAGGGCGGGCTCATGAAGCGCCGCCAGCCTTCGCGCAGCTTGGCGGTGCCGCGGTTCTTGGGTGCGAGGTCGAACTGGCGCAGGTTCCAGCTCGAGCGCGCCGCGGCCAGCAGGCGGTCGGCGCGGGTGGCCACTTCAACCGGGTGGCCCAGCCAGCGCTCGGCCGGCGCGGCCACGGACGCGGTGGCAGTGAAATGCGTGCCCGGCGGCAGTGGATGCGGCAGCAGCGCGCGGGCAAAGCTGCCTTGCAGGGGCAGAGTGCTCACGCCGTCAGGTGTGGACCAGGTCAGGGCCGGTGGGCTGGCGCTGCCCTCGATGGGCACGGCTTCGTGGAAGTGGCCGCTGGCCGGCTCGTCCGGCCAGACCGAGGGCACGACACGGTCCACATGCAGGCCGGCGCGGTCCATCGAGGCCAGTTCGCCGGCCAGCCACTTGCGGGCGGTGACGGCGACCCAGGCCTGCTCGCCGGCCACTGCCTGTGCCGGCAAAGCGAAATGCACCGCGTCGATTTCTTCCAGCAAGGCCTCTTCCAGCACCCCGGCCAGGGCCGCACGCATGCGTGCGGCCGAGGCCTTGGGCGAGGTGACGCGGTGCCAGCTCACGTCCGTCTCGGCCAGCACCACCACCACGGTGCCGGCCTTGGGCAGCAACGCCACCTGGGAGCGGCCTTCGCGCTGCACGGCAAAGCCATCCGGACTCAACGCGTACGCCAGCTCCTCGACCGGTACGGTCGAGGGATCCCCTTGGGCCCGCAAGCGCGGGCGGGGGGGTAACTGGACAACCAGGACACTCATGGTTCAAACCCGAAGCCGTGTGGAAATGCTGACCCATTGTGAATGGATCGACTCGGGTGAATTGTAGAAGGCGATATGGGGGAGTGAATAAAAATCAAGCACTTACGAGTTATTGTTGTAGTGATACTGAAGCTACATGCTGTAGCGAATTTCATGCGTGCGGAACGTGCACGCGTTCACGGCGCACCGGTACCACCTGCAGGTTTGGGAGCCGCTGTACCAGCGAGCGTTCTTCGAACAGGCGATTCTCCAATCTCAGGGCACCGTAGACCTCGAAGAAGTCGCTGTACACCGAGGCCGACAAGTCGAGGTCCGCGAAAGTCAGGCCGTTGCCGAACACGGCGATCGCCTCCTCGAGCTTCTTGAGCGGGGTGCGTTCGCGCAGGTGCACGATGCGGTCGGCCGTGACCAAGTCAGCGCCTTTCACCACGGCCGCGATCACCTCTTTGGGGGCGGTGTTCAGGTTGACCTTCGTGGGCTTGGGCAGCAGCGTCACGAAGGGCCGGAGTTTTTCAAGCGCCGTCGGGTCTACGCCCAGCCAGGCCAGATCGTCCTCCGAGACGGGGGCCACCGGCGGGTCGATGGTGCTGTCGATCGAGGCCGCGCTGCCTGTGTCGCCACTGCTGCCCTGGCCGGAGGCCAGCTTCAAGGCGTCGGCGAGTTGATCGGCCACCGTGGGCACTACGCCCACGATGTCGCACAAGCGCTGCAAGATGGCTTTCTGCTCGGGCACGACCTTGCCGTCAACGACCAGATTGGCCAGGTTGTAGCGCGATTGAGCATCGGTGATCGTGCCGGAGAGGAAGGCGTCCGGCGCCTCGTCGGTGTTGTCCCGGTCCGCGGCCAGGAAGGTGGACAGGCGCGCTTCAGCCAGCGGCACGGCCCAGGGTTCGCCCAGGTTGTCGGAGTTGCCGTTGCGGGAGTTGTCGCGCGCGTCCTCGCGCAGGATCAGGCGGGCCCAGTCGAGTGCGCCGGAGAGGATCCAGTGCGACTGCGAACGTTCGCGCTCGGCCGCCTCGACCTCGATGGAATGCCATTGCTGCCACACCATCCCGGTGGCCAGGGTGGCCACGATGGTCACGATGATCATGGCGGTGAGCAGCGCGGCGCCGCGCTGGCGGGGCGGGGATGAAGGTGTTGTCATGGGGCGAGCCTGATGTCGCGGGTGACCGTGCCGGCCAGGGTGCCGCCGTCGGCGAAGGTGACGACCATGCGCACGCCGTCGGGCAGGGCTTGTTTGCCTGAACTGGGTCCCGGCGTGCCTGCGGCTGGCGGCGGCGTGGTGACGTCGGCTGAGGAGCCGCAGTTGCTCCACGCGTTGCCGAAATAGAAATACACCTGCCACTGCGACACACCCTGCAGCGTGCGCAGTTGCTCGGGTTCGTTGCCCAGCAGTTGGAACGACTGCATCCAGGCTTCCTGCAGCGCCTCGGAGCGCGTGGTCGGCGCCGCGGCCCAGCGGTTCAGGGTGCCGGAGCGCAGCGCCCAGGTGACGACCTGCACGCCGTCAGGTTGGCGCCGCGTCAGGTGCAGGGAGGCGCCTTCGCACAGCACGCCCGGCGAGACCTGTGTGCTGATCACCGACCGCAGGTCGGCCTCCCACTGCGCCATCACGGACTGGGCGCGCAGCAGCGACTCCATGCGGGCCTGCGCCACTTCGCGCGTGCGCACCAGGGCATCCACACCCCGCCAGGCCATGGCGGCCATCAAGGCCAGCACCATCAGGGCGACCAGCACCTCCACCAGCGTGAAGCCGCGGGAGCGCGCACGCGCGGCGGGGAGCAGGCGGGGGGCGCCGGGCATGTTGGATTTCCTCTCAGCCTCTCAGAACCGGGACAAGATGGTGGATTGAGTCAGCATCGGCTGGCCGGCCTCGTTGGCGACGCGGACGTCCACCCGGCGGAAATTCGGGTTGGGTGTCGGACGCACGATGAGCTTGCCGGCATAGCTGCGGCCGGCCTGATCGCAGGTGAAATCGCTGTCACCCACACCCGGGAACTGCTTGCTGAGCTTGAGGCCGGTCAGTTGGTTGTCTGCACACCACTGGGCCGCCATCACATCCGCGAAGCGATCGGTGTTGTTGGCCAGCGAGCCGGCCGCCTTGAGCCCGGCGGCCAGCGTGATGGCGACCACGGCCAGCGCCACCAGCACTTCGATGAGCGTGAGGCCACGGCACGGGGGCTGGGGAGGACGCGGCGGCAGGGCCATGAGCTGATTCATCCGCCAGGCTGCGCCGGCGGGTCCTCGGTGACGGTCACGAAAGGTCCCAGCCCGTCTGTGGCGATGCTCAGGCTCTGCGTGTCCAGCCGCAGCCGCACCCGTTGCGCGCCGATGACCGGCTCGGGGCCCAGCAACACACCGCGTGGATCGGCAATGTCGGCCTGCACACCCGGGGACAGCCAGCGCACCGGCAGGGTCGATGTCTCGGGCAAGCCGGCGAAGCTGAAATCAGGCGACTGCGATTCGCGGTCTCCGGCGCCGGGGACCCAGCGCACTTCGCGGCCCATGCTGCGCGCCTGGGCTCGCGCCGCCTCGAACAACGACGCCAGACGAGTGGCTTCCTGCTCCAGGCGGCTGGCGTTCGGATCGCGCAACGCGAGCACGGCCACGCCGCTGGCGATGGCGATCAAGGTGATGACGATCAGCAGTTCCAGCAGCGTGAAGCCGCGAACGGCTCCACGGGAGTCGCCCCTACTGCCAGGAGCCGATGTCGGCATCCTTGCCCTCGCCGCCGCTCTGGCCGTCGGCGCCGAAGCTGAACACATCGATTTCACCTTTTACGCCTGGATTCATGTACTGATAAGGCCGTTGCCACGGGTCGTTGGGCAGCTTGTCCAGGTAGGGTTTCCAGTTGGGCGGGATGGGCCCGACCGAGGGCTTGGCGGTCAGTGAATTCAAGCCCTGTTCCCCCGTGGGATAGCGCTGATTGTCGAGCTTGTAGAGCTTGAGGGCTTGCATCAAATTGTTCACATCCGTGCGGGCCGCCGTGGCGCGGGCATCGTCGGCCCGGTCCAGCACATTGGGCACGATCAAGGCGGCCAGCACCCCGATGATGACCAGCACGACCATGAGTTCGATGAGCGTGAAGCCGCGCGCTCTGACACTTGTCACTCGTTGCATTGAAGTTCCTGTTCAAACCAAGTCGATCCATCATAATCCGCCCCTATGTGGGTTCGGTTGACAGCCTGCCTGGTGTGGGCAATCTTGGCGATGAGCGCGGTGTACTGGTCATTCAAACTGCTGGTGCGCCCCAGCGGTATGCCTCCGCACGCGCTGCTGGTGGCGACCGACCAGGCCGCCCGGGGCGACCCGCTGCGCCTCTTTGCGGCGCCTGCGCAGCTGGTGGCCGCGCCGATCGCGCCGCAGGCTTCCAGTCGCTTCAAGCTGCTCGGCGTCATGGCTCCCAAGGTGGCTGCGGCCGAAGGCGCGCCCGCCCATGGGCTGGCCTTGATCGCCGTCGATGGCAAGCCGGCCCGGGCGTTCCCGGTGGGGGCGCGCGTGGATGGCGAATGGGTCCTGCAGTCGGTGTCTGCCCGTACGGCGAGCATCGGTCCCGAGGGCGGTGCGGTGGTGGCGCAACTGGAAGTGCCGGCGCTGCCGGGTCCGGCCATGGGCAGCCTGCCGGGGTTGCCTGCCGATGCGGTGGTGCCCGTGCGTGCGGTGGTGCAGCCCCCGCCCCCTACTCCGCTTTCAGCGCCCCTGCAACGGCCTCTGGGGCCTCCAGGGTCCCCCAAGAACGGCCCTCCCGGGATACGCTGACACTTTTTCAAACCGTTTCAGTGTCTTGATGAAGGCGGTCCACCCGGCCGTGAAGACGGGTTGCCGCCAAGCCGCGAATCAGGCGCTTCTGCCACGCCGTCTTCAGGCATCTGCTTCACCTCGGTCAGCAAGGCAGCGGCGCTTTGCACCAGCGGCCATGACAGCGTGACGCCGGTGCCGTCGATGCTGTTCATGCCGAGCTCCAGCAGTGCGGTGGCCTGGAAAGCATTCAACACCACGTCCAGGCCCTTGTGGCCATGGCTGCGGCAAAAGACACAGTAGTCGGTCACGGACGTGGCAATGCGGGAGGCGACCACCAGCGCCGCGCACGCCGCCATGCCGTCGGCCATGATCAAGTGGCGTTTGGTGGCGGCCACCAGCATGGCACCCACCATCATGGCGGTTTCGAACCCGCCGAATGCAGCGAGCACCTCGACCGGGTCCACCACGTTGGCATGCCGCGTCTGCGCGCCTTGCAGCACCACCAGCATGTGGGCCAGCACTTCCGGCGGCATCGAGGCGTCGGTGGTGATCATGTCGCGCACTGCCAGGCCGGCGATGCGGGCGATCACCAGCGCGGCAACCTCGTGGCCGCCCACGCCGATGCCGGCGCAGGCCATCACGTTGCCCGGCAGGGTGTCGGCGATCTCCATGCCGGCGCGAATGGCCGCGTGGACCTGGTCCACGCTCATGGCCGGCGTGACCCGGCAGTTGCGCGTGCCGTGAGCGATCTTCCGCGCCATCAGGCCGGGCCGTTGCGCCAGCGGTTCGGCCAGGCCGCAGTCCACGACGTTGAGTGTCAAGCCTTGCAGGTGGGCGAACGGCGCCACCGGCACGCGGCCCGACAAGATGTTGTCCACCTCCTGGGCGGTGGACCGGGCGCCGGGGGCGGTGACGTCGACTGCCAGCCCGTGATCGCCCGCGAACAACAGCAGTTGCGGCTGACGCAGCTTGGGACGCAGGGAATCCTGGATCAAGCCCAGCCGCACAGCCAGGGGTTCGAGTTCACCGAAGGTACCGGTGACATTGCTGCGGCGCGAAAGTTTCAGCCGCAGCGCTTGCTCCAACGCCGGCCGCGCGGTCGGAACGATCATGGAACGGCGGTCGGAGTGCATCGTCGAAGCAGGCAGCGCGGCGTCGGCCGGGGTGGCCGTGGAAGAAGTCATTGCCTGCGAGTGTGCAGCAATTCCAGGTCCGTGGACGGTTCAGATTCAACGCAGGAAGAGCCGGTACACCGGATTGAGGGTTTCCTCAACATAAGGATAGGCCAGCGAATCCAGGAATTGCTGGAACGCTGCAGTGTCGGCGCGCGGCACCTGGATGCCCACCAGGATGCGGCCGTAGTCGGCACCCTGGTTGCGATAGTGGAACAGGCTGATATTCCAGCCCGGGTCCATGCTGGAGAGGAATTTCATCAGCGCACCCGGCCGCTCGGGAAAGACGAAGCGGTACAGCAGTTCGTCCTGCGCCAACTCGGAGCGGCCGCCCACCAGATGGCGCACATGCTCCTTGGCCAGTTCGTCGTGCGTCAGGTCGAGCGTGGCAAAGCCATTTTTCTCGAAATGCCCGGCGATGCGTGGCGATTCGCCATGGCCGCGTGTCGTGAGGCCGACGAAGATGTGGGCCTGCTGCTGGTCGGAAATGCGGTAGTTGAATTCGGTCACGCTGCGCGGGCCGATCAGCTCGCAGAAGCGCTTGAACGACCCGCGTGTCTCCGGCAGGGTGACCGCGAACAAGGCCTCGCGCTCTTCGCCCACCTCGGCGCGCTCCGCCACGAAGCGCAGCCGGTCGAAGTTCATGTTGGCGCCGCAGGTGATGGCCACGAAGGTCTGGCCCTTGCAGCGTTCGCGCTCGACATACGCTTTCACGGCCGCCACGCCCAGCGCACCGGCCGGCTCCATGATGGAGCGGGTGTCCTGGAACACGTCCTTGATGGCGGCACACACCGCGTCGGTGTCCACCACGATGAATTCGTCCACCAGCGCACGGGCCAGGCGGAAGGTTTCTTCGCCGACCTGTTTGACGGCCGTGCCGTCCGAGAACAGCCCCACCTCGCTGAGGCGCACCCGCTTGCCGCTGTGCACCGAACGGGTCATGGCATCCGAGTCGGCGGTTTGCACGCCGATGACGCGGATTTCGGGCCGCACGGCCTTCAGGTAGGCGGCCACGCCGCTGATCAGGCCGCCTCCGCCCACCGCCACGAAGACCGCATCGATGGGTCCCTGGTGCTGGCGCAGGATTTCCATGCCGACGGTGCCCTGGCCGGCGATCACGTCCGGATCGTCGAAGGGGTGCACGAAGGTCAAGGCTTCCTTGGTGCCGAGCGCCAGCGCGTGTTCATAGGCGTCGCTGTAGCTGTCGCCGTGCAGCACCACCTCGCCGCCCAGCGCCTTCACCCCCTCGATCTTGACCTGCGGCGTGGTCACCGGCATCACGATCACGGCGCGGCAGCGCAGGCGCTGTGCGGCCAGCGCCACCCCTTGGGCATGGTTGCCGGCCGAGGCGCAGATCACGCCGCGCTTGAGTTGCACGGGGTCCAGCCGGGCCATCTTGTTGTAGGCGCCGCGCAGCTTGAAACTGAAAACCGGCTGCGTGTCCTCGCGCTTGAGCAGCACGGTGTTCTTCAGGCGCGAGGAAAGCCGCCGTGCCGGTTCGAGCCCGGTTTCTATCGCCACGTCGTAGACCTTTGCGGTCAGGATGCGCTGCAGATAGTCGGCAAGCACGGAGGCGCGCAGTTTGGGCGCGGCGCGTGGGACGGGAGCAGCGGCGGGCCGCGGTGGGGCCATGGGAAGTGGGTGGGCCGGACAGGGCGCCGGATGATACGGCACCGGCCACCAACCCTTCGGGGTGGCACTCAAAAGAAGCGCCCAAAAGAAATGGCCCGGTCACCGTGAGGCTACCGGGCCAAATCCACCAACAGGGGTGGAGGAGACAACTTGCCGCCGACTCGCTGAGGCCTTCCATCGAGCCGACAATGCATGCATTCTAGATGGACTGGTGCTGCGCTGCAACGAAAATTGCCGCAAATTGCTAGAGTCCATCCTCAATCGGTGGGATGTCCCGCCAAGACCGGACCTCGCGCCTGCGGAGCCTTGAACCATGGAATGCACCGTCAATTGGATGCCCGCCTCGGGCATGACTTTCGTTGCCGAGACGGGCAGCGGCCACCTGATCACCATGGATGGTGCCCCTGATGGCGGCGGGCGCAACTTGGCGCCCCGCCCGATGGAGACGGTGCTGGCCGGCACCGGCGGGTGCACAGCCTACGACGTGGTGCTGATCCTGCGCCGCGGCCGGCACGACGTGCATGGGTGCAAGGTGCGGCTGGAGGCTGAACGGGCGCCTGTGGATCCCAAGGTCTTCACGCGCATCCACATGCACTTCACCGTGTCTGGCCGGGGCATTCCGTCGGAGGCGGTGCAGCGCGCCGTGCAGTTGTCGCACGACAAATACTGTTCAGCCACGCGCATGCTGGCGGAGACGGCAAATATCACCACCAGTTTTGAACTGGTGGAGGCCTGAGATGTGGGCACCCGGCGCCGGCTGAGCCTGTCGGGGCCGGTTCGCAGGCAGTCAGAGATAGTGCGCCGTCGTGGTCATCGCCTTGGCCGCGGCGCGCATCAGCCACCGCACCGGCAGGGGTGGCCGCACGCCCCCGGCCTCTTCGGCCTCGCGCGCATGGCGCGCTTCGTCCTGCCGCATCTGATCGACGATCGCGCGTGAGGCCGTATCGCCGGGCGGCAGGCGCTGCAGGTGGCTGGCCAGATGCTGCTCCACCTGCTTCTCGGTTTCGATCACGAAGCCCAGGCTGGCGCGGTCGCCCAGCCTGCCCGCCATCAAGCCGATGCCAAAAGAGCCGGCATACCACAGGGGGTTGAGCAAGCTGAGGCGGCCACCCAACTCGGCCACGCGCGAACGGGTCCAGGCCAGGTGCTGCATTTCGTCGCGCGCAGCCCGTTCATGGTGCTCTCTCAGGGTGGGGTCCCGCGCGGTCAGCGCCTGGGCCGCATACAAGGCTTGGGCGCACACCTCGCCCACGTGGTTGACGCGCATCAGGGCACCGGCCTCGCGCCGCTCGTGCGCCGACAAGGGCACGGCCTCGGCGTCATGGCTGGTTGGCCGCGGACGGCCGTCGGATCCGGTGCCGAAGACGGCGGACGCCCCCGTGCTTGCAGTCACCAGCAGTCGATCAAGAGGCGTCAGTTGGCGCATACGGCACGGCGGTGGGGGTCGTGAATTGGCGAGGTGTGGATTCGGCAGATGAGCACAAAGCGAACCGCACTTTCAACAGGATATTCCCGCCCCTCGTGTGGCGTCGCCTTTTGGGGGGCAAAGAACATGGGATTCATTTGAAGGTTTGATGACCATCATGCCATGTTGCACTGGGACAACGACCTGTGCGAATTTGCGCTAATGGCCTTGGCATTTGTCGAAGCGGTCTGGTGCAATAGCCGCAGCTTCCGATGAGGAGGTTGGCCTGACCGGCCAGATTTGCCTGGGTGCCTTCGTTTGGCGCCCCTCGCGCGAGCAGAGCCGGGATCGGGACCTCTTGTTCAACCTAGGAGATGAATCAATGAAAAAATCGCTGCTCGCTCTCGCTGTGCTGGGCGCGTTCACCGGCTTGGCTTCGGCTCAGTCGTCCGTGACGATCTATGGTCTGGTTGATGCCAACGTGGGCAAGGACATTGGCAGTGACGACAAGCGGGTCGGCCAAGGCGCCCAATCCCGGCTTGGCTTCCGTGGCACGGAAGACCTGGGCAATGGGTTGAAGGCCTTCTTCAACATCCAGAGCCGCTTTGACTCCGGAACCGGTGCTTCTCAAGGCACGCCCGGTGCTTCTGGAACGACAGCGGCATCGACCAGCCCGTTCTGGCAGGCTGAGGCGAATGTGGGCTTGGCTGGCAATTTCGGCAACGTCCGGATTGGCCGCAACTACACCGAAGCCTTCTATCACACGATCACAGTGGATCCGTGGGGCTACGATACCGTCGCCAACCTGAAGACCCTCATCACCGGTGGCATTGCCGCTGACCGCGCCAACAATGCGGTCAGCTACTGGATCACCCAGTCGGGCATCACGTTTGGCGCGCACATTGCCGAAGCCAACGACAATGGTGGAACCGGCTCGAACTCTTCCACTCCTGGCTCGCTGGGGCAAAAGCGTCCTTCAAGCTTCCGTCTGCAGTATGCGGCGGGTCCTATTGCTGCCGGGGTTTCGTATGACAACCCCTCGGACAACGACGATAACTGGACACTCGTCAGTGGATCGTACAACCTGGGTGTTGCCAAGATCGGCGCGTTCTATGGCGACGGCAAGACCGCTGCGGCGCTCAAGCGCAAGTCGTATGGCGTGACGGTCACTGCACCGTTCGGCCCCGGTGAAGCCCGAGGCGGGTTTGGCGAACTCAAGGGTCCCACCACTCTCGTCACCGGGCCTGAGGTGAAGCAGCGCCAGCAGTTCTCTCTGGGTTACCACTACAGCCTGTCCAAGCGCACCACCATCTACGGTGATGTGGCCCAGGCCAAGACCGACAATGCGTCGATCAGCACCGCTGCTGGCAACAATGGCAAGAAGAGCGATTCCGCCTACGACTTCGGCATCAAACACGTGTTCTGATATAGAAAAAATAGAAGGCTGAGCCTGCGCATTCGTGCGTGGGTTGATGCATTAAAGAGGCCGCCCCACAAGGCGGCCTCTTTTTTGCATGATTGAATCCCCACATCTGAGAACCTGCGCTCGCAAGGTGCCGCTTACCGGGTGAGTCCGGTACCGTTCTTCATGTTCGCCTTCATCCTGCGCCGCCTGCTGCAAGCCGTGATCGTGATGCTCACGGTGGCCTTCATCGCGTTCATGCTGTTCCAGTACGTGGGCGACCCGGTGACCAATCTGCTGGGGCAGGACGCCACCCCGCAACAGCGTCAGCAACTGCGTGCCGATCTGGGGCTGGATCAGCCGTTCCCGGTGCAGTTTGCGCACTTCATCGGCAATGCGGTGCAGGGCGAGTTCGGTTTGAGCATCCGGCAAGGCCGCAAAGTGTCGGCCTTGATCGTCGAGCGGTTTCCCGCAACGCTTGAATTGGCGGGCACCGCCGCCGTGCTGGCCATGGGCCTGGGCGTGCTGGCGGGTGTGTACGCAGCACTCAGGCGAGGCAGTGTCCTGGCCCAGTCGATGATGGCGCTCTCCTTGCTCGGGGTGTCCTTGCCTTCATTCGTGATCGGCATCCTGCTCATCCTGATGTTCGCCGTGACGCTGAACTGGTTTCCGAGCTTTGGGCGCGGTGACGTGGTCACGCTTGGCGCCTGGACCACCGGGTTGCTGACCTCGGACGGCTGGCGCCACCTGGTGCTGCCGGCCGTCACCCTGGCGGTGCCTCAACTCACCTTGATCATGCGGTTGGTGCGCTCGGAAATGCTGGAAGTGCTGCGGGCCGACTACATCAAGTTCGCCCGCGCCCGGGGCCTGACGAACCGTGCCGTGCATTTCGGCCATGCCTTGAAGAACACGCTGGTGCCGGTCATCACGATCATGGGCCTGCGACTGGGTGCCCTGCTGGCCTTTGCCATCATCACGGAGACGGTGTTCCAGTGGCCCGGCATGGGCCTGCTGTTCATCCAGGCGGTTCAGTTCACCGACATTCCGGTGATGGCGGCCTACCTGTGCCTGATCGCCCTGATGTTCGTGACCATCAACCTGGTGGTGGACCTGCTTTACTTTGCCGTGGATCCGCGCCTGCGGATCGAGCGAACCGGGGCGGCGCATTGAGGCGAGCGGGATCCAGACCATGAACATGGCAGCCGTGCGGCGGTTCTTCGATGGCGACGTGTGGTACAGCTTCCGCGCTTCGCGCCTGGCGCAGGGGGCGGCCGTGGTGGCGTTCGCCTGCGTGTTCTGCGCGCTTTTTGCCGAGTGGATTGCGCCGCACGACCCTTTCAACCTCGCCACGCTGGACCTGGCCGATGCCCGCTTGCCGCCGGCCTGGTTCGAGGGCGGCAAATCCCTGTACCTGCTGGGTACCGATGATCAAGGGCGCGACATCCTGTCGGCCTTGTTCTACGGCGCACGCATTTCGCTGTTCGTGGGCCTGGCGTCGGTGCTGCTGTCGGTGCTGCTGGGTGTGGGGCTGGGCTTGTTGTCGGGCTTCATCGGTGGGCGGATCGATGCACTCATCATGCGCGTCTGCGACGTGATGCTGTCGTTTCCGGCCATCCTGGTGGCGCTGCTGATCGACGGCGTCGGGCGGGCCTTGTTTCCCAATGCGCACGACACGCTGGCGTTCGCGGTGTTGATCCTGGCGATTTCGCTGACCGGGTGGGTGCAGTACGCACGCACGGTGCGCGGCTCCACGATGGTGGAGCGCAGCAAGGAATATGTGCAAGCGGCCCGGGTGATCGGGGTGGCGCCTTTGCGCATCATGCGGCGCCACGTGCTGCCCAATGTGTTGGGCCCCGTGCTGGTGCTGGCCACCATCCAGGTGGCCGAGGCCATCCTGATCGAGGCCACGCTGTCGTTCCTGGGCGTGGGGGTGCCGCCCACTTCGCCGTCGCTGGGCACGCTGATCCGCATCGGCAACGACCTGCTGTTTTCGGGCGACTTGTGGATTACCGTCTGCCCAAGCGTTATGCTCATTGCGATCGCGCTGAGCGTCAACCTGCTGGGCGACTGGATGCGCGACGCGTTGAACCCACGGCTGCGTTGATGAAGAAGGAATTTCATCATGAAGACGATCGTTCTTGCGGTTGCCGGCGCCACTCTTTTGATCCCCTTGATGGCCGGTTGCACCACCCCGTATTCACAACTCGACGGCACCCGCTACCACCGCGTGCCCATCGACACCTATCCCGTGGTGGTCGCCAAGGTCGATGGCGAGTCCTACCTGCGCAATCCGGTGCTGGTCGAGCCCGGGCTGCGCAAGATCATGGTGCAAGGCCCGCCCACCTATACAAACCGCGATGGCGCGCTGCGCGAATTCAACCTCGACGTGAAGCCCTGCACCCACTACCACCTGGTGGCGGTCAAGAGCAGTCCGCTGTCGAACGACTTCACCGTGAAGGTGGACTACGAATCGCCCCTGTCGTCATGCACGGCGACGGCCAAGACATCTGCCACCCCATGATTCCGAATGCCGCCACCGCTGCTTGAAGTTCGACACCTGCGCGTCGAGTTCCCGACGCGCCGTGGCACCCTGGTGGCGTTGGACGACGTGTCCTTCGACATCGCCCCTGGCGAGGTGCTGGGGGTCGTGGGCGAGTCCGGGGCCGGCAAGTCGCTCACGGGCGCGGCCATCATCGGCTTGCTGGAGCCGCCGGGGCGCATCGCCGCCGGCGAGATCCTGCTGGACGGCGAGCGCATCGACAACCTGCCGTACGCCGCCATGCGGCGCATCCGGGGCCGCAAGATCGGGGCGATCTTCCAGGATCCGCTGACCTCGCTGAACCCCTTGTATACGGTCGGGCGGCAACTGATCGAAACGATCCGGACCCATTTGCCGCTGTCCGCGGCGCAGGCGCGTGCGCGTGCCATCCAGTTGCTGCAGGACACCGGCATTCCGGCGGCCGAAGCACGCCTGGACCACTACCCGCACCAGTTCTCCGGCGGCATGCGCCAGCGCGTGGTGATCGCGTTGGCGCTGGCGGCCGAGCCACGCCTCATCGTGGCGGATGAACCCACCACCGCACTGGATGTCTCGATCCAGGCGCAGATCATTGCCCTGCTCAAGCGCCTGTGCCGCGAGCATGGCGCCTCGGTGATGCTGGTCACCCACGACATGGGCGTGATCGCCGAAACCTGCGACCGGGTGGCGGTGATGTACGCCGGCCGGATGGCCGAGATCGGCCCGGTGCAGCAGGTGATCCACCACCCCGCGCACCCGTACACCGTGGGCTTGATGGGGGCGATTCCTGCCATGGATGAAGACCGCGAGCGCCTCACGCAGATCGACGGGGCCATGCCAAGGCTCAATGCAATCCCCCCGGGGTGCGCGTTCAACCCCCGGTGTCCGCACGTGTTCGAGCGCTGTCGTCAGGAGCGGCCCGACCTGTTGTCCAGCGGGTCCACCCGGGCGGCGTGCTGGCTCGCGGAAACGGTTTCGGCAGGCGGTGCGGCCACGGCCCTTGGAGGGGCCCGATGAGCGCGCTGGTGCAGGTCCACGACTTGGCGCGCACGTTCGACGTGTCGGCGCCTTGGCTGAATCGGGTCATCGAGCGCAAGCCCCGGCAATGGGTGCATGCGGTGGATGGCGTGAGCTTTGCCATCGAGCGCGGCCAGACCTTGGCGCTGGTGGGCGAATCGGGCTGTGGCAAGAGCACGGTGGCGCGCATGCTGGTGGGCTTGTACGCACCCACTCGCGGCCAGGTGATCTTCGATGGGGTGGACACCCGGCAGGCTTATGCGGGGCGTGACGCCCAGGCACTGCGCCGGCGCATGCAGATGATCTTCCAAGACCCTTACGCCAGCCTCAACCCGCGCTGGAAGGTTTGCGACATCGTGGCCGAACCCCTGGTCGAGCATGGCCTGGTATCGGCCAGCGACCCGGGGGCGCTGGCCGAGCGCGTGGCGCAGTTGCTGCAATCCGTGGGATTGGCGGCGGCCGACAGCGAGAAGTTTCCGCACCAGTTTTCCGGCGGGCAGCGACAGCGCATCTCGATCGCCCGGGCGTTGGCGACACAGCCCGATTTCCTGGTCTGCGACGAGCCCACCTCTGCGCTCGACGTGTCGGTGCAGGCCCAGGTGCTCAACCTCATGAAGGACTTGCAGCGCAGCCGGGGGCTGACCTACTTGTTCATCTCCCACAACCTCGCGGTGGTGCGGCATGTGAGCGACCAGGTGGGCGTGATGTACCTGGGCCGCCTGGTGGAACTGGCCGACAAGGCGCATTTGTTTGCGAGCCCGCACCACCCGTACACGCGCATGCTGCTCGACGCCATTCCGGATGTGCGCATGAGCGGGCGCTCGCGCATGCCGATCCAGGGCGAAGTGCCCAACCCCTTGGCGCCGCCGTCAGGCTGCGCCTTTCACCCGCGCTGCCCGCATGCCAATGCCCGCTGTCGGGCCGAGCGGCCTGTACTCAAGGCGATGCAGGGGGCGCAAGTGGCCTGCCATGCGGTGGAGGAGGGGCGCCTGGCCGCGCCCCTCGCCGCACTGGCTACTTGAGCAGGTGCTCCTGGCGGAACAAGTCGGTGACCGCCTCGCGCTCGCGCACGACGAACGCCTGCTGCCCGTCCACCATCACCTCGGCAGCCCGCCCGCGGGTGTTGTAGTTGCTGGCCATGCTCATGGCATAGGCGCCCGCCGACAACACCGCCAGCCGGTCACCGGTCTGCACCGCGAGCGGACGGTCGTGGCCCAGCCAGTCGCCGGACTCGCACACGGGGCCGACCACCTCGTAGGTCACCGCGGGGGCGTCGCGCAGTTGCGTGGGCACGATGGCCATGGTGGCGCCATACATGGCCGGCCGCATGAGGTCGTTCATCGCTGCATCGACGATGCAGAAGTTCTTCTGCTCACCGGGCTTGAGGTACAGCACCTCGGCCACCAGCACGCCGGCATTGCCCACCAGTGAGCGGCCGGGCTCGAACAGCAACTCGCGCCCGGCGTGGCCACGCTGGTCGATGCGTGCCAGCAGCGGCGCGATGAGTGACTCGGGGGTGGGGGGTGTTTCGTCTGTGTAGGTGATGCCCAGGCCGCCGCCCAGGTCCACGTGCTCGATGGCAATGTCGTGCGCCTCGACCTGCTCCACCAGGTCGAGCACGCGGTCCAGCGCATCCAGGTAGGGCTCAGCCTCGGTGACCTGAGAGCCGATGTGGCAATCCACGCCCACCACCTGGATGCCCGGCAGCCGTGCAGCCTCCAGGTACACGGACAAGGCCTGGTCGTACGCGATGCCGAACTTGTTGTTCTTCAGGCCCGTGGAGATGTACGGGTGCGTGCGGGCATCCACGTCCGGGTTCACACGCAGGCTGATGCGCGCGCGACTACCGTGCGCCCCGGCGGCCTGCGAAAGCAGCGCCAACTCGCCGGTGCTTTCGACGTTGAAGCAGCGCACTCCCGCTTCCAGCGCCCGGGACATCTCGGCGCGGGTTTTGCCCACGCCTGAAAACACAATGCGAGAGGGCTCGCCCCCTGCGGCCAGCACGCGCTCCAGCTCGCCGCCCGAGACGATGTCGAAGCCGCAGCCGGCACGCGCGAAGGTCTGCAGCACGGCCAGGTTGGAGTTGGCCTTGACCGCATAGCAGATCAGGTGCCTGCGTCCAGCCAGGGCACGCTGGTAGCTGGCCAGGGCTGCCCGCATGGCCTGGCTCGAATACACGTAGAGAGGGGTGCCAAAGCGGCTGGCCAGGTCGTCCAGCGCACAGCCTTCAATGAAGAGCTCACGGCCCTGGCGAACGATGAAAGGAGCGCCGGGCAGGTTCATGGTGCTGATGCGGCCGAGGCGGGTTGAGCGGCGGCGGGCTGCGAGGCAGCATGCGCCGGCTGGTGGATCGCTGTCTTGGCGTCCGGCAGCATGAGCGCGCCTTTCTGGCCGCATGCCGCAAGTCCTGCGACCCCAGCCCCTATTGCGAGCCGCAGGGTCTTGCTCGCGAGGAAACGCAAGGCCACCCCGAGTTTCCTTGAGCCCCTTGGAGGACGGCCATGACCACGCGATGGCCGGGAGGTACTCGCTACACTCGAGAACAATTTCATGCCAAGGATTCTATCGACCATGGCCGCTGCTCAAGAGCCCGGCGTGCTCACAGACGCCGAGTACCACCGCCTCTCGCAAGCCGTGCTGGCCAGCATCGAGGCCACCACGGATCGCTGGTTGCAGGATGACGTGATCGACATCGACACGCACCGCACCGGCGGTTTGCTGGAGCTGGTTTTTCCCCAAGGCAGCAAAATCGTCGTCAACACGCAGCCGCCCTTGCACGAGTTGTGGTTGGCAGCGCGCGGCGGCGGGTTCCACTACCGCCATCTGCAGGGCCAATGGCGCGACACGCGCACCGGCAGCGAGTTCTTCGAGGCCCTGTCGGAGCACGCCAGCCTGCAGGCCGGGCAAGCCCTCAGGTTCCTGCCGCCCGGCTGAACGCCTACTCGCCGCGGAACAGGTCGAGGATGCTCCTGCGCTCCTCAGGGGGCGGCGACGTGGGCAGCCGTTCCTCCAGGCCCACGGCGGCAATGCCGCCACCGTTGGCGTATTCGCTGTAGTACCACTCGCCGCCCACGTTGGCCACGCCGGGGGGGGCGCCGCGGTCGTTCATCGGCGTGATCGGCACGCTCTTGAGCGCGTAGCCCATGTAGTCAATCCATACCGGCAGGGCCAGGCCGCCGCCGGTTTCCTTGTCGCCCAGCTTGCGCGGCTGGTCGTAGCCGATCCAGACCACTGCCACCAGGGTGGGCTGGAAGCCGGCGAACCAGGCGTCGTTGGAGTCGTTGGTGGTGCCGGTCTTGCCGTAGATGTCGCTTCGTTTCAGCGTGCTGGAGGCCCGCGCTGCCGTGCCGGAGCGCGTGACCTCCTGCAGCAGGCTGGTCATGACGAAGGCATTGCGCGCATCGATGCTGCGCGTGCTCTCGTCCAGCGCCGCCGGTTGCGCTTCCACGAGCAAGCGGCCGCGGGTGTCAGTCACCCGCGTCACGAGGATGGGATTGACCCGATAGCCGCCGTTGGCGAACACCGAATAGGCGCCGGCCATCTGCAGCGGCGTGACAGTGCCCACGCCGAGTGCCAGGGTCAGGTAAGCCGGGTTGCGTTCGGGCTCGAAGCCGAAGCGGCTGGCCCATTCCTGCGCATACACGGGCGTGACGGCCTCCAGCACCCGGATCGAGACCATGTTCTTGGACTTGGCCAGGCCGCGCCGCAGCGACATGGGGCCCTCGAACTGGCCGTCGTAGTTCTTCGGCTCCCAGGGCTGGCTGCGCGTCGCGTCGGCATCGAAGAACAGCGGCGCATCGTTCACCACCGTGGCCGGCGTGAAGCCTTTTTCCAGCGCGCCGGAATAGATGAAGGGCTTGAAGCTCGACCCCGGCTGGCGCCACGCCTGCGTCACGTGGTTGAACTTGTTCTTGGCGTAGTCGAAGCCGCCCACCATGGCGCGGACTTCCCCCGTGCGGGGATCCAGTGCCACGAAGGCGCCTTCCACCTCGGGTTGCTGGGTGATGGACCATTCACCCTTGGGGCCAGGGCCGCGTACCACGCGCACGATGGACCCCCGGCGCACACGCACCTTGGCCGGGGCCTTGTCGGCCAGCCCGGAGGCGGCAGGCCGCAGGCCTTCGCCGGTGATGGTGATCTGGTCGCCGCTCTGCAGGCTGACGATCAGCTTCTTGGGGCTGGCTTCCAGCACCACGGCCGCGCGCAGGTCGTCGTTGTCGGGGTGGTCTTCCAGGGCCTCCGCGACGCGTGCATCCACCAGCTTGGGATCGGCCGGCAGGGCCACCGCGCCTTCCGGCCCGCGATAGACCTGGCGGCGCTCATAGTCCATCAAGCCCTTGCGCAAGGCCTGGTAGGCGACCATCTGGTCATCCAGGTGCACGGAGGTGTAGACGTTCAGGCCGCGCGTGTAGGTGGATTCGCCGTACTGGCTGAAGATGAGTTGACGCGCCGATTCGGCCACGTACTCGGCGTGCACCGGCACTTCGGTGTTGGCGCGGTATTTCAGTTCCTGGGCCAGGGCTTCGTCGCGCTGCTCGGCGGTGATGTAGCCCGTCTCCACCATGCGCTCGAGGATGTAGCGCTGGCGGATCTGCGCACGGCGCGGGTTCACCGAGGGGTTGTAGACCGAGGGCGCCGCAGGCAGGCCGGCCAGGACGGCGGCCTCGGCAATGCTGATGTCCTTGAGCGGCTTGCCGAAGTAGATTTCGCAGGCGGCCGCAAAGCCGTAGGCGCGGCGCCCCAGGAAGATGTGGTTCATGTAGAGCTCGAGGATCTGGTCCTTGCTGAGCTCGTTCTCGATCTTGAAGGCCAGCAGCACTTCATAGATCTTGCGCGTGTACGTCTTCTCGGTGGAGAGGTAGAAGTTGCGCGCCACCTGCATGGTGATGGTGGAGCCGCCCTGGCTGCGCGAATCCTCGAAGTTGCGCACGAAGGCCCGCATCACGCCCTTGTAGTCCACGCCGCTGTGCTGGCGGAAGCGCGAATCCTCGATGGCCAGCACGGCGTTCTGCATGACCTTGGGGATCTCGTTGATGGGCGTGAAGTTGCGGCGCTCCTCGCCGTACTCGCCGATCAGCGTGCCGTCGGCCGCGAACACGCGCATCGGTAGCTTGGGCCGGTAGTCGACCAGGCCCTTGATGGGGGGCAGGTTGGGGTAGGCCACTGCCAGCGCAATGGCCACCAGGATCACGCCCGACAAGACCGCGGCAACGACGGCACCCACCGTGCCGAAGATCGCCACGGCGATCCTTCGCGGCCAGGGGGTGGCCCAGAAGCTTGCGAATGCAGAGGTCGACTCAGGGGGGGGCACGGCGAATTCGCTCATAGGGGGTCACCGACACAGGACATCGTGTGGACGGGACAAGGGGAAAACCCATTATAGGAATGGCACTGCACCCCATTTCAGGTGTATCCACGTCCTGAACGCGATGGCTGTCACAGGTTTACGAAGTGACGCATTCCTTACCGGGGTGGCGGACCGGTGGCGCGGCATGCCCGATGACCGGGACGGACTTCACGGGAGGCGCTCGAATAATTCGCCGCATGCAGTTGCAGTTTCCAAAGTTGCCGCATCCCGTGTCCGTACGAGGCCAACCCATGCTTGATCCTTCCCCACGCGCCCAACAGGGCTTCACCCTGATCGAGGTGATGATCGTCGTCGCGATCATCGGCATCCTGGCGGCGGTGGCGTACCCCGCCTTCACCGACTTCATTTTGCGTGGCCGCATCGTCGATGCAACCAATGAACTGAGTTCGTTGCGTGCCGACATGGAGCGGCATTTCCAGGACAACCGCACGTTCGAAACCTCCGGGGTGTTCAAGTCGCCTTGCCTCACGCCGCGCACGGTGGGGAGCTTCACGGTCAGTTGCGACGGGAACGGCGGTGTCGTGTCGGCCACCGCCTACACCCTGGTGGCAGTCGGCAGCGGCGCTACCACGGGCTTCGTGTACACGCTGAACCAGGAGGCCACCCGAGTCACCGTCGGCGGGGCCTTCGGCGCCTGCGCCGTGGAATGGCTGACCAAACGGGGGCAGACATGCGCCAAGGTCTGAGTCTGCAACAGCGTGCGGCCGGCGGCTTCACGCTGGTTGAACTGGTGGTGACGTTCGCGGTGCTGGCCATCCTCACCTTGCTGGCGGCGCCGTCCTTCACCGACTGGATCCGCAACACCCAGGTGCGCTCGGTGGCCGATGCCATGCAAAACGGCTTGCGGCTGGCACAGGCCGAAGCCGTGCGCCGCAGCCGCCTGGTGGTGTTTTCGCTCACGGCCGGCCAGCCCGGCTTGAACGCGGCCGCGGTGGCCAATGGTGCCAACTGGTCGATCCAGGCGGTGCCGGTGGCTGGCATCGACAGCGCCAACCTGCAGTTCGTCCAGGGCGGGGCCTTCGGCGATGTGGCCACGGGCGTGACCATCAACGGGCCGGCCTTCATTTGTTTCAACGCTGAAGGGCGCCTGGCCGTGGGCAATACCGGCCTGGCAGGCGTGGCCTGCGCCCCCCCGGCCGACGGCAGCACCATCGATTACGACGTGTCGCGTGCCGCGGCCCAGTTGCGCCAAGGCTCCGACCACCCGCTGCGCGTGCGCGTGGCACTCGGTGGCCAGGTGCGCATGTGCGATCCGGCCAAGACCTTGTCGGCGACCAATCCGGATGGGTGCTGAGATGAAGACGACCCACCGCAAGCTGCAGTCCGGCATGACCTTGATCGAGGTGCTGGTGTCGATCCTCATCTTTTCGTTCGGCATCCTGGGCATGGTGGGGCTGCTGGCGCGGGCCTCGCAGTTCTCGATCGACGCCGAGGACCGCAACCGCGCGTCGCTGCTGGCCAATGAGATTGCCTCGGCCATGTGGACGGCGGGTTCGGTGACCAATGTGCCTCCGCCTGTTCTCGAGGCGTGGGCGAAGCGGGTCCGCGATCCGCAAGCAGGCGGCTTGGTCAACGGCACCGGCGAGATCGGCTTCGAGGGCACGGGCAGCGGTACCGTGGCCACCATCGAAGTGAAGTGGCGCCACCCCGGCCGCAAAGCCGATGACCCAGCCAGCACGAACCGCTACGTCACGCAGGTGGTGATCCAATGAAAAAACCCGCCCAACAAGGCTTTTCGCTGATCGAGCTGATGGTGTCGGTCGCCATCGGCCTGATCGTCACGCTGGCAATCACCGGTGTGCTGGTGGCCAGCGAGCAGCGCAAGCGCACGTCCACCTCGGTGAACGACGTCAACCAGACGGGTGCCTACATTTCCTATGTGCTGGACAAGGCGATCCGCAGCGCAGGCTCAGGCTTCAGCGAGAAGTCGGCGGCGGTGTTCGGCTGCGCCCTGAAGGCGTCGCGCAGCGGCACGCCCATCCTGCCTGCGGCACTGCCGGCGCCTTTCACGTCGTTCAATGCCACGGTGCGCATGGCGCCTGTGGTCATCGGCAAGGGCAAGTCGCTGAACGGCCGGGACGACGTGCTGATGGTCATGGCCGGCAGCGGCGGCTTCGCGGAGTCCGCCGTCAAGGTCACTCCGGGCCTGGCCGATGGCAGCAGCCTCAACCTGCCCAACACGCTGACCTTCCAGAACAAGGACCTGCTGCTGCTGGCGGGCAACAGCGGCGATTGCCTGGTTACTGAAGTGAACGCCACGCCCGCCGCAGGCACCCAGCAGCTTGCGCTGGGCGGCACCTACTTCGGCGCCGGCGTGGCCGCCTTCGATGCCGGCTCGCTGGTGATTCCCATCGGCAACGAAGCCAGCCGGCCGCCGCAGTTCCGCCTGTTCGGCGTGGGCGCGAACAACACGTTGTTCAGCCACGACCTGCTGCAGATCGCCGGTGCCGCACCCCTGCCGTTGGCCGAGGGCGTGGTGCAGATGCATGCGCGCTATGGTGTCGACAGCAACCGCGACGGCCTGCTCGACACCTGGGTCGACGCCGTGGGGGACTTCAGCCCGGAGTCGCTGCTGAACGGCTCGGAAGCGGCGCGCAACAACCTGCGCAGCATCGTGGCGGTGCGCGTGGGGCTGGTGCTGCGCACGGCGCTGCCGGAGTTGCGTGGCAACTTGCCAAAAGGCGAAGTGGTTGCGCCTGAAACCCTGGTGCTGTTCCAGGACCTGTCCGACGCCCTGCGACAGACCTTCACCACGGGCGCCGACGGTGCCAAGTTCCGCCACCGTACCGCGGAGATCACGATCCCCGTGCGCAATGCCCTCTTCATCGACCGCACGAGCTAAAGCCATGAAGCATCCTGCAAATCCCGCACAGCGCGGCACCGTGCTGCTGCTCACCCTCATCATCCTGGTCGTGCTGCTGCTGGGCGGCGTGGCCCTGGTCCGCTCCTTCGACACCACCTTGCTCACAGCCGGCAACATCGCCTTCAAGCGCGACCTGGTGAACCAGGGCGAGCGCGTGGTGCCGGTCGTGCTGAAGCTCTTCCAGACCGGCGCGCTCAACACCGCCAACGCACGGCAGAACAACGACAAGAACAACAACTACAGCGCCGCCATCCTGCCCAGCAGCCCCCAGGGCGTGCCGCTGGCCCTGCTGGACAACGGCACGTTCACGACCGTCGGGGCCACGGGCAACGACATCGTCGTGGCGCAGGGCCAGAACGTGAAGATCCGCTATGTCATTGACCGCATGTGCAATGCGCAGGGGCTGGACACCACCTTGGGCGCGGCCGGCTGCATCCTGTCCGACAACAACCTGTCCGATGCGGTGGACGTGAACAACCCCAATGGTGCCGAATTTGGCGGCCCGGACGGCAAGCCCGGTGCGGTGCCCCAGCAGGTGGTGTACCGCATCAGCGTGCGCGTGGACGGCCCGCGCAATACACAGACCTTCCTGCAGACCACCTTCTCGCTGTAAGCGAAGGAACCCCTTGACCATGAGCAGCACAACGAACCTCCGGGATCTTCCCGTCGCCGCCCTGGCGGCCCTGGTCCTGATGCTCGCGGGCCCGGCCCAGGCAAAGACCGATTTGTCGGACGAGCCGCTGCTGGCACTCAAGGCGGTGCCGGGCAACGTGGCCCTGGCGCTGTCCGTGGAGTTCCCCACCGCCGTGAGCGTGGCGCACGTGGACAACACCTACGCGGTTGCCACCACCTACATCGGCTACTTCGATCCGGCCAAGTGCTACGACTACAAATTCGATGCCAACGAGGCGCTGCGGCACTTCGCTCCCGCCGGCCTTGCCACCGGCCACCAGTGCAGCAGCCCCAAGTGGAGCGGCAACTTCCTGAACTGGGCCACGATGCAGACCATCGACCCGTTCCGCTGGGTGCTCACGGGGGGGTTCCGGGTCGTCGATACGCCCGCCGAAACCATCCTTGAAAAAGCCACCGCATCGGGCCAGGGGGGTGCAAAGAACTTTCCCAACCGGGTGCTGGACGCCGGCATCACGGCGGCCACCGGCACCAGCCTGTCCACGTTCAAGATGCGCATCCAGGGCCTGGGCAACAAGATGCGGTTCACGCAGGGCGGCGACGTGGACTCGGCGGCGGCTGCGACCCCTTTTAATCCGAATGCAACGATTGACACGAGCAAGGTCTACGAGGTCAGCGTGCGCGTCAAGGTGTGCGACCCCTCGGCGGACGCTGGCGGGGTGGAGACCTTCAACTGCGTGAAGTACGCCAACGGCAACTTCAAGCCCGAGGGCCTGATCCAGCGCTTTTCCGGCAAGCTGCGCCTGAGCGCCTTCGGCTACCTGAACGACCCGGACCTCGCGCGCGACGGCGGCGTGCTGCGCGCCCGCCAGAAGTTCGTCGGCCCCACCCAGCCGGTGCCGGGCAAGGCCGATGCGGTCAACGACGCCAGGGAGTGGGACGCGAACACCGGCCAGTTCATCCTCAATCCCGACGCCACGGATGCCACCAGCACCAGCAGCGAATTCGGCACCACCATCAGCAACAGCGGCGTCGTCAACTACCTGAACAAGTTCGGGCAGCTGGGCATCAGCGCGCTCGCCAGTACCTACAAGTCCAACGACCCGGTCAGCGAGATGTACTACGCCGCCGTGCGCTATTTCAAGAAGCAGGGCAACGTGGCGGAGTGGACCGACCTGAACGGCAAGTCCGGCGCCACCCTGGCGGATGGCTTCCCGGTCATCACCACCTATGACGACCCGATCCAGTTCTCGTGCCAGAAGAACTTCATCCTCGGCATCGGCGATGTCAACACCCACGCTGACCGCAATGTGCCGGGCGCCACGGGAAGGAGCGAACCCACGCAGCCGGGCGCCGTGTCGGGAGACGGCACCATCAATGCGGTTTCCGCAACCAACCACATCGCGATCATGGAGGGGCTGAGCGCGACGCTGGGCCTGACCAGCCCGTACAACGGCTGCTGCGACAACAACGGCGCGCTGATCGCCGGCCTGGCGTATGACGTGCACACGCGCGACATCCGCTCGGACTTTGCCGACAAGCAGACCATCTCGACCTTCTGGATGGACGTGCTGGAGTTCCAGAAGTACAAGGACGACAACCAGTATTACCTGGCGGCCAAGTACGGTGGCTTCACGGTGCCCAACGGCTTCAACCCGGACTCCACCACGGCGCTGCCCAACGAGCTGTGGCACACCAATGACCAGACCCTCGGCAAGAACCTGGTACCCGACAACTACTTCGTCGCCGCCAATCCGGACCAGGTGGTGGGCGGCCTGACCAAGGCGTTCACGGCCATTGCCAGCCAGATCACGGCGTTCGGCACGGCGTTCTCGGTGGTGCAGCCGCAGGTGGCTGCTACCGGTACCGCCAGCTACAGCGGCAGTTTCGATTGGGGCCTGCGCCAGGGCGAGGTGACGGCCAGCGAGCTTTCGTTCAGCGCCACCGGTGTGCCCAGCCTGCTCACGCCGCCGCGCTGGCAGTTCAGCCAGAAGCTCAAGATCCAGTTGTCTGGCGACGATGGATTCAGCACCAACCGGCGCGTGGTCACGTTCGACCCGGCGGCCGGCAAAGGGGTGGCTTTCCGGCGCGACAAGCTCAACGCCGACCAGCGCGCCGCGCTCGACACCCCCTTCGTCCCGGGCGATGACTCGGCCGATCTGGTGAACTATCTGCGCGGCGATCAGAGCAACGAACAAGGCCGCACGCTGCCGAGCCGCCGCATCTACCGCACGCGCCAGACCTTGGTGGGCGACATCGTCGGCTCCAAGGTGGTCCCGGTGCAGGCGCCGAGCGCGCCGTACTCGGACTTCTTCAACCCCGGCTACAACGCCTTCAGGCAGGCCAACAAGACGCGGCCGGTGGTGGTGTACTTCGGTGGCAACGACGGGATGCTGCATGCGTTGCGCGGCGACCTGGGTACAGGCGGCGGCTCGGAGCTGTTTGCGTTCGTGCCCAATGCCCTGTTCAGCGGCCCGGACAAGACCCCTGGTGTCAATGGACTGGCCGCGTTGGCGGACCCGGCATTTGCCGCCAAGGGCGAGTACTTCTTCGTCAATGCCACGCCGCGGGTCTTCGACGTGGACTTCAACCGCACGCCCGGCGCCCAAGGAAGCACGCCGGACTGGCACTCGGTGCTGATCGGAGGCCTGGGCAAGGGTGGCCGCAGCTACTACGCCATCGACGTGACGGATCCCGTGGCCATGACCACCGAGGCCACCGCGGCTGGCAAGGTGCTGTGGGAGTTCACCGACCGGGACAACCCGGACGACCTGGGCTTCACGTTCGGCGACCCCATCGTGGCCAAGACCGCCAAGTACGGCTGGGTCGTGATCCTGACCTCGGGCCACAACAACGCCAGCGGCCGCGGCTTCTTCTACTTCCTGAACCCGCGCACCGGTGCGCTGCTGGAGAAGATCGCCACAGGGGTGGGCACGGCGGCCAGCCCGGCGGGCATGACGCAGAGCACGGCGCTGGTGCTCAACCGCACGGACGGCACCATCGACGCGGTGTACGCGGGCGACCTGCTGGGCAACCTGTGGCGCGTGGACGTGACACCGGCCTCCGGCGCCTACGCGGCGACGCAACTGGCCGTGCTGACCGATGCCGCCAGCGCCGGCCAGCCGGTCACCACGCGGCCGCTCATCGTCATCCAGCCCGGCACGAACAAGCGCTTCGTGACCGTGGGCACCGGGCAACTGTTGGGGAACACCGACCTGGGATCCAAGCAGGTGCAGGCCTACTACGTATTGGCCGATGGCACGGCCGCCCGGTTCAACAAGTCCACCGACCTGCCGACCAACGTGAGCTTCCCGCTGACCCGCGCCAACTTTGCGGCGAACACCGACCCGCTGGTGGGCGTGAACCTGGCGGCGACTCAACTGGGATGGTTCATCACCTTGACCGACAGCGGCCCCGGCAGCACCGCCTCACGCGTGGTGTCGGACTCCTCGGCGTTCTTCGGCCGGGTGAGCTTTGCCTCGACGCTGCCCAACAACGTGCCGTGCCAGGCGGCCGGGACCAGCCGGGTGTTTACGGTGGATGTGGCCACGGGGGCCAGTGCGCTGGTGAATGATGGCGGTCAACCGGTCAGTTCCGTGGTCTTCGATGCGCTCATCACGGACCTTGGCACCTTCAGCGTGGATGGCAAGAATTCCACGGTGGCTGGGCTTTCCAACGGCGAGGCCAAGCCATTGAACTCGGGCCCGTTTGCCGCCCAGCCCCTCAAGCGCATCAACTGGCGCGAACTGCCCACGGTGCAGTGAGGCAATCGGTCATCGGCCACCACCCCGCGGGGGCCGATGACCAAGCCCAGGACTTGCCCCTCACATCACCCGGTTGAACCACCCCACCGACAGCGCCGCTGCCAGCACCACCAGCGCGGCCCCCAGCGCGGTGAACAAGGCGGTGATCTCGGTTTCCTTCTTCTCCATCACCAGGCGCGAGGTCAGCGCCTCGTAGACCTTCTTCAGGTCCTGCGCGGTGCCGGCGTAAAAGTACTCGGCTTGCGTCAGCGTGGCGATGTTCTTGAGCGTGGCCTCGTCCAGGCGCACGCGCATGGACCAGCCGTCGAAGCCGGTGATCTCGCCGTCGGGCGTGCCGAAGCCCACCGTGTAGACCCGCGTGCCCCGGTCGGCGGCCATCTTGGCGGCGTCCAGCGGGTCGGGGCCCACGGTGCGCTGGCCGTCGGTGAGCAGGATGATGGCGCCGGAGCGGTACGAGCCCGGCGGCACGGGCTTGAACTCCTTGGTGTCCTTCTTCAGCCCCAGCGGCTCGGGCATGGGCCGGGCGCCGGTGATCTGCGACAGGTCGATCTCGGCATCCGGGAACAGCGTGGCCAGTGACAGCACAATGCCGCTGCCGATGGCGGTGCCACGCTGCAGCTGGAAGCGGTCGATCGCGGCCACCACGTCGTCGCGGTTGGTGGTGGGAGCCTGCACCACGGCGGCGGTGCCGGCGAACGACACCACGCCGATGCGCACGTTGCGCGGCAGCGTCTGCACGAAGGCCTTGGCAGCGTCCTGCGAGGCGATCAGGCGGTTGGGCTTGACATCGGCCGCCCGCATGCTGCCCGACACGTCCATGGCCAGGATGATGGTCTCCTGCGTGGACGGCAGCGTCACCATGGCGGTGGGCCGCGACGTGCCCAGCAGCAGCGCGCTCAAGCCCAGCAGGAAGATCGCCGGCGGCAGGTGGCGGCGCCAGCCCAGGCCTTTGCCCATCGCGGCCTTCACCAGGCCGAGGCTGGCGTAGCGCAGGGCGGCCTTTTTCTTGCGGCTCATCAGCCACAGGTACAGCAGCACCAGCAGCGGCACGGCCACCAGGCTCCACAGCATCTGGGGCCAGAGCACGTCGAAGGGGAAATTCGGGGTCATCGAGCGGCCCTCCGGTTGGCGGCGTCAGGGCCAGGTGGGGTGCGGCGTTGCAGGTGGGTCGGCAAGGCGGTGGCCCCGCCCATCACGCGGGCGCGCTGGCGGCGCAACTGCACGAAGCGCAGGATGGCGTCGCTCAGGTCGTCGTCGGTGGCCAGTTCCAGCGTGTCCACGTGGGCGCGGCCCAGCTGGTGCATCAGTTCCTCGTCGCGCTGCGCGGCCAGTTGCCGGAAGCGGTGGCGAAAAGCCGGGTCGTGCGTGTCCACCAGCACTTGCTCGCCGGTTTCGGCGTCGCGCATCGTCAGCAGTCCCAGGTCAGGCAGGTCGCGCTCCATCGGATCGACCAGCCGCACGGCCGTCACGTCGTGGCGCTGCGCCAGCCGGCCCAGCACGGCCTGCCAGCCCGGGTGGCTGACGAAGTCGGAAACCACGAAGACGGTGCTGCGGCGCCTGAGCACGCTCTCGCCGGCGCGCAGCAGGTCGGCCAGCCGGGTGCCGGCGGCGCCCGGCGCCTGCCGTGCCGGCTTGCCCTTCGGGCCCGGCACGGCCCGCGCCGGGCGCGGCTGCAGGCGCGACAGCAGATGCAGCACCTGCATGCGGCCGCCGCGTGCCGGCAGCACGCCGTCCACATCGCTGCCGTAGAACACCGCCCCCACGCGGTTGCCGTGGCGCGTGAGCAGGCGCGCCAGCACGGCGACGAAGTCGCTGGCCGCGCGGCCCTTCTTCACCTCGCCCGAACCGAAGTCCACCGAGGGGCTCAGGTCGAGCAGGAACCAGGCGCTCATCTCGCGGTCTTCGTGGTATTCACGCACATAGGGGGTCTGCAGCCGCGCCGTCACGTTCCAGTCGATGTGGCGCACGTCGTCGTGGTGCTGGTACTCGCGCAGGTCGGCCAGGTCCAGGCCGGTGCCGCGCCACAGGGTGCGGTAGTCACCCTGCAGCAGGCCGTCGAGCCGGCGCAGCACGGTCCACTCGAGCCGGCGCAGCACCTGCTCCGGCGTGGGCCCCACAAGCGCGGGCGCGGCAACCGCCTCAAGCCGCTTTCGATTGAACAGCTTCATGGTTCGACATGGTTTTGTCGGGCATGGCCACTTTCTTGGCAATGCGGGCGATGAGCGCGTCGGCGGTCACGCCATCGGAAAGCGCTTCGTAGGACAGCACCAGGCGGTGGCGCAGCACGTCGGGCACCAGGTCCAGCATGTCCACCGGCAAGGTGTAGGTGCGTCCGCGCAGGTAGGCCAGGGCGCGCGCGCCTTCGACCAGGTTGATGGTGGCGCGCGGGCTGGCGCCGTAGGTGAGGTAGCGGCTCAGGTCGGCCAGGCCGTAGCGCTCGGGCTGGCGCGTGGCCGCCACCAGCCGCACCGCATACTGCATCAGCGCCGGGTCCACATACACCGAGCGGCACTCGCGCTGCAAGGCATCGAGCTGCTCCGTGGTGGCCACCGCGGCCACCGTGGTGGCCGGGCCGGTGACGCGTTCGACGATGACGAACTCTTCCTCTTCGCTGGGGTAGTCCACCAGCACTTTCATCATGAAGCGGTCCACCTGCGCCTCGGGCAGGGCATAGGTGCCTTCGGTCTCGATCGGGTTCTGCGTGGCCATCACCACAAAGGGCGCCGGCACGAAGTGCGTCTCGCCGGCGATGGTGACCTGGCGCTCCTGCATGACTTCCAGCAGCGCGCTCTGCACCTTGGCTGGCGCGCGGTTGATTTCATCGGCCAGCAGCAGGTTGGTGAACACCGGGCCGAGCGAGGTGCTGAAGTCGCCGGTCTTCTGGCTGTAGATGCGCGTGCCCACCAGGTCGGCCGGCACCAGATCGGGCGTGAACTGGATGCGCTTGAACTGGCCGCGGATGGTGGCCGCCAGCGTCTTGACGGTGAGCGTCTTGGCCAGCCCCGGCACGCCTTCGACCAGCAGGTGCCCCTGCGCCAGCATGGCCACCATCACGCGCTCCAGGAAGCGGTCTTGGCCGACCACCACGCGTTTGACTTCGTAGAGGATCTGCTCCATCAGCGTGGCCACGGCGGCGCCGTTGCGGCGCGGGGCGGCGGGCGTGCCGGGGCTGGTCTGGATAGGGTGCATGCGCTTGGGTCTCCGGGTGGGGCAGGTCGGAAAGAAGGGGCTAGAACGGCGGCATGCCGGCCAGTGCCGCGGCGTTCTCGATCGGCACGGCGAAGCCGATGCCGATGAACGTGCGCTGCTCGGTGGGGTTGAGGATCGCCGTGACGATGCCCACCACGTCGCCCTCCATGGTGATGAGCGGCCCGCCGGAGTTGCCCGGGTTGGCCGCTGCGTCGAACTGGATCAGGTTGGTCAGCATGCGCTCGCCGTCCGCGGTGCGGAACTCGCGCCGCAGCCCGGAGATGACACCGGAGGACACCGAAGGCCCGATGCCGAACGGAAACCCTACTGCCGCGACGTTGTCGCCGGGCCGCAGGCCCCCCGTGCTGCGCAAGGTGGCGGCGGGCAGGTCGTCGGGGATCTTGTGGGCCTTGAGCACGGCCAGATCGTGCTCGGGGTGCAGGCCCACCAGGTCGGCATCGGAGACCAGGCCGTTGTGGAACTCGACCTTGATGCGCTTGGCGCCGTGCACGACGTGGAAGTTGGTGAGGATCACGCCGGTGTCGACGATCACCACGCCGGTGCCCTGGCCGCGCGCGTGCGACTGCGGCGGGGGCAGCGGCCCCACCAGGGCCGCCGGCGGGGCGGGCTCACCACCGGGGGTTTGCTCCGGCGCGCTGCCGGACGACGGGTCCGTGCCGGTACCGGGCTGGGCCGCGGAGGGGTCCCGGGGCGCCTCGCGCTCCGGCTTGTAGTCGTCCTTCTCGTCCATCAGCCCGATCACCCGCACGACGGAGGGGGCAATGATCTCGTAGGCCTTGGCGGTGGCCGACGGCAGCGGCTGGTTCTGCAAGCTGTGCTGCACGGCCGAATCGATGTCTTGCTGCGTGAGCTGCTGCCGCACCGTGGTGGCCTGCAGCCACACGGTGGCCAGGCAGGTGAGGCCCATCAGCGCAATCGCACTCCACAGCACCGAGGGCTTCACGGCCTGGCGGCCCACCCAGTGGCCGAATCCTGGACCGGACGCCAGGCCGGTGCGAGGCGCCGGCGCGCTGCCGTCGGTGGCCGGCGGTGCGGTGTCCGCCGGAGTTGCGGGAGAACTGCCGGGCGCGTCCGGCGCGGCGGCGGCGCCCGGGGCCCGGACCGAGCGGCTGTACAACGATGTGCGGCGCATGCCCGCTCTCCTTCCGCCCGGGGGCGACTGCTCGTCAAGGACACGACACCACGGTAGCACGGTCGCTGGTACCGTGCACGCCTCGTCCCGGCCGGGATTGCGACTTTTGGAATCGCCGTGGCGGTGTCGCCAGCCCTCGCCGGGCCGCCCCCAAGAGGGCTGATCCCCTTGGGGAGCGACACCGGAGGTGTCCAGGGGTCGTCAGTCTCCGTCGCGCCCCAGGCCGTCGATCGCCTGGCGCACGGCCTGGATGCCCTGCGCCACCACGCGCGCCTTCCAGTCGTCGGTGTCGGCGTAGAACGCATCGCGCATGCGGCGCTGGATGGACGCGCGCTGTGCCGCCGCGGCCTGCGGGTGCGGGTGCGGATGCAGGTGCATCCAGTGGTCGGCGCGCAAGGCCGCGAGCACGTCCAGCGCGGGCACGGTGCCGTATTCCAGCGTGATGCCGGTGTAGCGGGCCTGCGGACACTCCTCGTACGCGGCCTGCCAGATCAGGCCGCTGAGCGGGGCCGAAGTGGAGGAGCCGTCGTAAATGGATGTGACGTCATCACCCCACCACCGGCCGGCGCGCTCGCGCGTCTCGGCGTCTTCGCGGCAGGCCAGGATCTTCTCGCCGTGGCCGCTGGGGCCCAGGCCGGTGTGCAGGTCGATCCAGGCCAGGTGCCGGCAGGCGCTGCCGTGCTGCCGCAGCAGCGAACGCAGCGTGCGATGGCTCCAGGTGGGTGCGTGCCCGCCGTAGAAGAGGCCCTGGGGGTGGCGGTACTGGCCACCCGAGACGGCCTGCTGGAAGGCCCGTTCCCCGTGCTCGGCCGCGTAGGAAAAAAGCCGGGTTTCGTTGTCGACCGCCGGTGGCCAGGTGGGCGGCAACAGCAGCGCGGCCAACGGGTCGTAGGCGTTGTTGGCCGGCAGTGGCTGGGTGAAGTCGTGGAAGTTGCGGTTCAGGTCCACGCCGTCTTCCGTGACGCGCCGCCACCACGAAAAACCGTGCGGATTCAGGGCGTGCAGGTGCAGCAGTGCCACGCCGGCCGCGTGCGCAGCCTCGCGCACGGCGGCGTCGCCCAGCAGCGCCACCTGCACGCCTGAGCCGCCAAAGCCCTCCACGCCGTGGCACCCGCTGGAGACGACCAGCAGCCGCCCGGCCGAGGCCGGGCCGTCGCGCACCACGTCCAGGGCCAGCGGCTCGCCGAAGCGGCCCCCTCCCGGATGCAGCACGCTGTCGACCGGCAACCCCGCATTGCTGGCGGCCACCACGAACTTGCGGCGCGCTTCGGCGTAGGTTTGCGCAAAGCAGGCGGTGGGGGAGGGCTCTGACATGGGAGTCCTGCTCAAGCGCGCGGCGTGCCCAGCCACTGCTCCGCCAGCCGCACCCACAGCGTGGCGCCCAGCGGGATCAGGTCGTCGTTGAAGTCGTAGCTGGGGTTGTGCAGCATGCAGGGCCCCAGGCCGTGGCCGCCTTCGCGGTGCGCGCCGTCGCCATTGCCGATGAGGAAGTAGCAGCCGGGTTTTTCCTGCAGGAAATAGCTGAAGTCCTCGGCCCCCATGGTGGGCTCGAACTCCAGCACGTTGGGCGCCCCCACCACCTCGGCAGCCACGCGCTGGAAGAAGCCGGTTTCGGCCGGGTGGTTGATGGTGGGCGGGTAGTTGCGCACGAATTCGAACTCGCAGCCGGTCTCAAAGGCCGCGCAGGTGGCCTCGGCCACGGTCTTCATGCGCCGCTCGATCAGGTCCAGCACCTCGGTGGTGAAGGTGCGCACGGTGCCTTCGATCACGCAGCTTTCGGGAACCACGTTGGTGGCCTCGCCGGCGTGGATCATCGTGACGGAAATCACGCCCGTGTCGATGGGCCGCTTGTTGCGCGTGATGATGGTCTGGAACGCCTGGACCATCTGGCAGGCCACCGGCACCGGGTCCGTGCCCAGGTGCGGCATGGCGGCGTGCGCGCCCTTGCCGCGGATGGTGATCTTGAACTCGTTGCTGGACGCGAACACCGGGCCGCTGCGCACCGCAAACTGCCCCGCCTGCATGCCCGGCCAGTTGTGGGCGCCGAACACCGCCTCCATGGGGAACTGCCGGAAGATGCCGTCCTTGATCATTTCGCGTGCGCCGCCGCCGCCTTCTTCGGCGGGCTGGAAGATCAGGTAGACGGTGCCATCGAAATGGCGGTGCCGCGCCAGGTGCCGCGCCGCGGCCAGCAGCATGGCCGTGTGGCCGTCGTGGCCGCAAGCGTGCATCTTGCCGGCATGCCGGCTGGCGTGCGCGAACTGGTTGCGCTCGGTGATGGGCAGGGCATCGATGTCGGCCCGCAGCCCCACGGCGCGCGATGAACTGCCGTTCTTGACGATGCCCACCACCCCCGTGGTGCCCAGCCCCCGGTGCACCGGGATGCCCCACTCGGTGAGGCTGCGCGCGATCAGGTCGCTGGTGCGCTGCTCTTCAAAACACAACTCGGGGTGGGCATGGATGTCGCGGCGGATCGCCTTGATCTGCGCAGCATCTGCCACGATGCCTTCGATCAGGTTCATGTCGTTCTCCTGTCCGCACTGGGCGCTGGAGTGCGCGCGGACTGGAGGCGATCTTAGCGGTCCGCAAGAGGGCCTGGGGGCCTACAAGGGCTTGCGGCGCGCGGTAGCAAACTGCCCCTCTGTCGCCAAGCAGACACCGCGGATCCGACCCTGCCGGTCCGCGGGTGCAGGCCCCTCTGGGCGACCTATCTCCGCACTCGGCCGTCGGCCGTGAGCATCGACAGTTCAACGAAGCGTGACGCCACGTGGTCACGTGGGCCGAAGTTGACCATGAAGCCGCCGAAGTTGACGCCCTGGATGGTTTCGAGCGCAGCCACCAGCGCCTCGCGGGTGAGCACGCGTCCGGCGGCGCGGCGCAGGCCTTCGGTGACCACCTTGGCCGCCAGGTACCCCTCCATGCTGGAGTAGTTGGGCTTGGCGTCGCCGCCGGTGCGCTGCACGGCCTCCAGGTACTCGCGCGTGATGGTCATCGTGGTGCTGAAGGGGAACGGCATGACCTGGCTCACCACCACGCCCAGGCTCTCCTGGCCCAGCTCGTCGGCCAGCGCCTGCGTGCCGACGAACGACACGTTGTAGAAGGTGCCGCCATAGCCGGCCTTGCGTGCCTCGCGGATGAACGCGGCGCAGCTCTTGTAGGCGCTGATCTGCACCACTGCATTGGGCTTCTTGGTGACGATCTCGTTCACTGCGGCGGCCACATCCACCGAGTTGCGCTCCACCTTGCCCACCGCCACCGGGGCCAGGCCCAGCGGCGACAAGGCGCGGATCACGCCGTCCAGGCCGGCCTGGCCGTAGCTGTCGTTCTGGCGGAACACCGCGATCTTGTTCAGGCCCAGCGACGTGAGCTGGTTCACGATCAACGCGGTTTCGTCGTAGTACGAGGCACGCAGGTGGAACACGTAGCGGCTGAACGGATCGCGCAGCGCCTGAGCCCCGGTGAAGGGGCCGAAGAAGGGGATCCTGGCTTCCACGGCGAGCGGCATGGCCGCCACGCAGGTGGGCGTGCCCACATAGCCGAACAGTGCGAACACGTCCTCGCGGATCAGCTTCTCGGTGTTGGCCTTGCAGCGATCGGGCTCATAGCCGTCGTCTGCGGCCAGCACCTGGATGGGCCGGCCATTGATGCCGCCGGTGGCATTGACATGGTCGAAATAGACCTTGGCCCCCTTGTTCATCTGCGTCCCCAGCTCGCCCGCTGGCCCACTGAACGCGGCCGACTGCCCCAGCACGATGGGACGGTTGTCAGTTTGGGCCCAGGTGGGAAGGGCCAGAGATGCGCTGGTACTGCCCAGCAATTTGATCAGGTCACGGCGTTGCATGGCTCGACTCCCTCGTCAACAAAAGAACGGTTCGGTTGCGTGAAACGGCCCGCGCTCGAATGGCGCGGTGCCCATGGACGGCTGGACGCAGGCTCATAGCCCCAACCAGGCCGTCAATGTCTTCTCGACGTCGGTGGACGGCGGAACAAATCCTGAATAGCTTGATACTGTCAGTGCCTTCTTGCCCGCATCGGATTGTGAAAGACCTAACAAAGTGTCACGTACGGCGCTTGTAAGGGCCGTGTCGAGCTTGCTGGAGGCGAGCCACTGCTTGATGGGCACCGGGCGGGACTCTGCGCAGGTCTTTCCCCCTGCATCCTTCCATGTCTTGATGACACCCTTGGCGGCGGTGGCGCCGTACGCCGCGAAGCCGTGCTCCACGTAGAACGGCACCGCGTCTTGATAGCGCGTGGTCTTGAAGGTCACCGAGGTGCCATCGATGCCGTGTTCACGCAGCATGGCGCGTGTCATCACGGCAGTGACGGAGTCTGGATCGGGGGTCACGAGATTCTTGCCCACGACGCCGGTCCAATTGGCAATGGGCTGAGTGTCCTTGCATAGGAAAGAAACCTTGTACTCGGTGAAGCCCGCGGTCCAGACCATGGCCTTGTAGCGGCCGGTCTTGGTGGCCTCGAAGGCCACATGCGCTGGGTGGATGAACGCCAGGTCGATCTGCTGTTGCCTGAGCGCCTCCCGCATATTGTCATACGAACTCAATACCCTGAGGGTCACCGGCTGCTTGATGGCCTTGCTCAGCGCATCGGCGATCGGCTCGAAGCGGGCCTCGATCTGGCTGTCGGTGGCGTGGTACGTCACGCCCTCGGTGATGCCGAGCACCAGCGCGTGTGCCGGCATGCCGGCAGTGAGCGCAAGCGCCATGGCCCATCCGGCGAACAAACGGCTACCGTGGGTTTGCCGGCTTGAAGTACAAAGGCTTGCGGCGTGGTGTTTCATCGTCGGGGACTCCCTGAGTTTGCGAGTCCACGCGAATTGCTGTGAAACTCTCCCGGACGCTATCGGCCGACTTGCGCCCCACATGAGGCAAGGCCGAGCGGCACTGTGCAATAGTTCATCCATGACCATCCCCTTGACCGAGGGGCTCATGCATGGCGCGTGCCCGCATGATTGCCCCGATACCTGTGCCTTGCGCGTCAGCGTCCGTGACGGCCGCGTTACGCGGGTGCAAGGCGACCCCGATCATCCGACCACACACGGTGCCTTGTGCACCAAGGTTTCCCGGTATCCGGAGCGCACCTACCACCCGGAGCGGGTCCTTCACCCGCTCCGGCGCAGCGGACCCAAAGGCAGTGGCCGGTTCGAGCGTGTGACATGGGACCAGGCGTTGGGCGACATTGCGCAGCGCCTGGGTGCCATTGCCGCGCAAGACCCGCAAGGCATCCTGCCGTACAGCTATGCCGGCACCATGGGGCTGCTGCAAGGCGGGTCCATGGCGTCGCGCTTCTTCCACAAGCTGGGTGCCTCCCTGCTGGACCGCACCATCTGCGCCTCGGCGGGTGGCGAGGCGCTGGTGGCCACCTATGGGGCCAAGGTCGGCATGCACGTGGCGCACTACGCCGAAAGCCGCTTGATCCTGATCTGGGGCAGCAACTCCATTGCCTCCAACCTGCACTTCTGGACCTACGCGCAAGCGGCCAAGCGTGCCGGGGCCAAGCTGGTGTGCATCGACCCGCGCCGCACCGAAACCGCAGACAAATGCCACCAGCACCTGGCCTTGCTGCCGGGCACAGACGGTGCGCTGGCGCTCGGCCTCATGCATGAACTCATCGTCAATGACTGGCTGGATGAGAACTACATCACGCTTCACGTGGCCGGCTGGCCGGCACTGCGAGAGCGGGCGCTGCAATGGCCGCCGGAACGCGTCGCCACGGTGTGCGGGCTGGCGGCCGACGAGGTGCGCGGCCTGGCGCGTGACTACGGCACCTGCAAGCCGGCGGCGATCCGCCTGAACTACGGCATGCAGCGTGTGCGCGGCGGCGGCACTGCGGTGCGGTTGATTGCCTTGCTGCCTTGCCTGGTGGGGGCCTGGCGGCATCGCGCGGGGGGCTTGCTGCTGTCCAGCTCGGGCTGGTTCAGGCACGTCCGCGACGACGCGGCGCTGGAACGCCCGGACCTGTTGGCCGGCCGCCAGCCGCGCACGATCAACATGAGCACCATCGGCGACGACCTGCTGCGCGAGGCCGCGCCGGGGTTCGGGCCGAGGGTCGACGCGGTGGTGGTCTACAACAGCAACCCGGTCGCGGTGGCGCCGCAGTCGGCCAAGGTCGTGCAAGGCTTCTCGCGCGTGAATTTGTTCACGGTGGTGCTGGAGCACTTCATGACCGACACGGCCGACCATGCCGACTACGTGCTGCCCGCCACCACGCAACTCGAACACCTGGACGTGCACACCGCCTACGGCCACACCGACGTGCTCATCAACGAGGCGGCCATCGAGCCGGTGGGCGAGGCCAAGGCCAACACCCAGATCTTCCGCGAGTTGGCCCAGCGCATGGGTTTCGACGACCCGTGTTTCAGCGACACCGACGAGCAGCTCGCACGGCAGGCCTTGCGCGGCATCGACTTCGACACCTTGCGCCGCGACGGCTGGGTCAAGCTGCCCATTGCCGACGCACCGTTTGCCGAGGGGGGCTTTCCCACCGCGGACGGCCGGGCCCAGGTGGATGGCGGGTTGGGCGTGCCGGACCACGTGCCCAACTACGAGAGCGTGCGCAGCGCACCGGAACTCTCGCAGCGCTACCCGCTGGCCATGATCTCGCCGCCGGCGCGCAACTTCCTCAACTCCAGCTTCGTCAACGTGAAGAGCCTGCGCGACATCGAAGGTGAGCCGCGGCTGGAAATCCACGCCGACGACGCCGCGGCCCGCCACATCGCCAGCGGCGCGATGGTGCGCGTGTTCAACGAGCGCGGCGAGTACTGCTGCCGCGCCGAGGTGAGCCCGCGCGCGCGGCCCGGTGTCGTGAACGGCTTGGGCATCTGGTGGCGCAAGCTGGGGGTCGACGGCACCAACGTCAACGAGCTGACGCACCAGCGCCTCACCGACATCGGCCGGGCGCCGTCGTTCTACGACTGCCTGGTCGAGGTGGAACTGCGCGAGGTGGCACTGCAGCCCGCCACGGCGGCGGTTGCGCTGTGAAGCGGCTGGCATGGTGGATGGCCGGCGCCGGCTCCATGGCCACGCTGGTGGCGGCCCTGGGCGTGATGGTGTGCCTCACGGCCGGCTGCAGCACGCTGGGGTACTACGCGCAATCGGTGGGCGGTCACATGGAGGTCATCCAGAAGGCGCGGCCCGTGCCCGACTGGCTGGCCGACCCGGCCACGGCGCCCGCGCTCAAGCAGCGCCTGGAACTGAGCCAGCGCCTGCGCGACTTTGCCGTGCGCGAGCTGAAGCTGCCCGACAACCGCAGCTACCGGTCCTATGCGGACCTGAAGCGCAATGCCGTGGTGTGGAACGTGGTGGCGGCGCCGGAGCTGTCGCTGCAGCTCAAGACCTGGTGCTTCCCGGTGATGGGCTGCGTGGGCTACCGCGGCTACTTCGATCGCGCCAAGGCCGAGCGCGAAGGGGCCGCGCTCAAGTCGCAAGGCTGGGAGGTCAACGTGTACGGCGTGCCGGCCTACTCCACGCTGGGCTGGAGCAACTGGCTGGGCGGCGACCCGCTGCTCAACACCTTCCTCAACTGGCCCGAGGGCGACCTGGCGCGGCTGATCTTCCACGAGCTGGCGCACCAGGTGGCCTATGCGGCGGACGACACCATGTTCAACGAGTCCTTCGCCACCAGCGTGGAGCGCATCGGCGGCGACCGCTGGCTGCGCCAGAACGCCACCGATGCCGCGCGCACCGAGGTCCAGCGTGCCGACGAGCGCCGGCGCGAATTCCGCGCCCTGACCCTGCGCTACCGGCAGGAGCTGGACACGATGTACCGCAGCAACCGCCCGGAGGCCGACAAGCGCGCCGAGAAGGCCCGCCTGATGGCCGCGATGGCCGACGAGTACGCCATCATGAAAACCAGTCGCTGGGGCGGCTATGCCGGCTACGACGGCTGGTTCGAGCGCGCCAACAACGCCACGCTGGCGGTGCAGGCGGCCTACGACGGCCTGGTGGGAGACTTCGAGCGCCTGTATGAGCAGGAAGGTGCCGACTTCGAGCGCTTCTACGCCCAGGTGCGCCAGCTGGCCGCCTTGCCGAAGGACCAGCGCCGCGCCAAACTTGCGGCAGGCTTGGCGCCACCTGCCGCGGCCCCTGCCGACCCTTCCACCCACCCACCGGCCACTTCCGGAAGCCCCTGATGCCTGACCTTCACATCCGCCGCGAACACACCCTGGGCCTGGCTGAGGCCCGCAAGCTGGCCTGGAAATGGGCCGAGGACGCGGAGAAGAAGTTCTCCATGCAATGCGGCGTGCTGGAGGGCGAGACCAGCGACACGGTGCAGTTCCAGCGCACGGGGGTCAGCGGCACGCTGGTGGTGGCCGCCGATCACTTTGAGCTGGAGGCCAAGCTGGGTTTCCTGCTGGGGCCGTTCAGCCAGACCATCGAGGCCGAGATCCGCAAGAACCTGGACGACCTGCTCGGCGGCGCCGGCGTCGAGCCTGCGGCGGCCAAGGCCGCCAAGAAGAAAAAGAAGTAGCAGGCCCCGCGGGCTCGCTTAAGGCCCGTTTAGCGCCTGCTGCATCTGCTACTTGAGCGACTCGACCAGGTCCACGTACTCCTGCATCGCGGCCTCGTTGTCGCGGCCCTTGAGTTCGTTCCAGGCGTCCCACTTGGCCCGGCCCACCATGTCAGTGAACCCGGGGCGCTTGCCTTCCGCGTCGCCCACCGTGGCCTGCTTGTACAGCGCATAGATCTGCAGCAGGGTGGCGTTGTCGGGCTTTTCGGGCAACTGCTTGCTGTCGGCAACGGCTTGTTCGAACTCGGCTTTCAGGTCGGCCATGGGCAATTCCTCCTGCGGACGGGTGGGGGTGGATGGGAGGTGGATAGGATCGGCCGGTGAAAACCGGCATTGACGGCAGCGATCTTAACCAGCATCTTCGGTGCCCCACCGACGGCCATGCCGGCCACGCCAACAGGAGAAACCGGGATGTCGAAAGCCGCCGAGCGCATGTCAAGGGTCGATACGGCCTGGCTGCGCATGGACACCGAAGGCAACCTGATGACCATCGTCGGCGTCTGGCTGCTGGAGCCTCGCGTGGCCTATGAGGCGGTGGTCGAGCGCTTCGCCAACGCCTTGCTCAAGTACCGCCGCTTCCGCCAGAAGGTGGTCGAAGACGCAGTCGGCACGAGCTGGGTCGATGACCCGCAGTTCGACATCCGCCACCACGTGCTGCGCGAGAGCCTGCCGCGTGCGCGTGGCCGCAGCCCCGAGCAGGCCCTGCAAAGCCGCGTCGGCGAACTCTGCGCCGAGCCGCTGGACCGTGCCCGGCCGCTGTGGCAGATGCACGTGGTCGAAGCGCTCGACGGCCCGGGCGGCACGCAGAGCGCGCTCATCATGCGCATCCACCACTGCATCGCCGACGGCATTGCGCTGATGTCGGTGATGAATGCCATCACCGACGGCGGCAAGCCGCCGCCGGTGCGCGCGGCCAAGCCGGGCGACGGCTCCGACTGGCTCAGCGAGGCCGTGCTGAGGCCGCTCACCGACCTCACCGTGAAGGCGCTCGACATGACCGGCCGCGGCGTGAGCAAGTCGATGGAGGCGCTGTCGCATCCCCGCAGCCTGGGCGCGCACTCGCTGGGCGGCTCCATGGAGGTGGCGCGCATCGGCTTCCAGGTCATCAACGACGTGGCGGCACTGGCGCTGATGCCGGACGACTCGGCCACCCGGCTCAAGGGCCGCGCGCAGCGCGTCAAGAAAGTGGCCTGGGGCCCGCCGCTGCCGCTGGACGAAGTCAAGGCCATCGGCCGGGCGCTGGGCAGTTCCATCAACGACGTGCTGCTGGCCAGCGTGGCGGGCGCCATTGGCGCCTACCTGCGCGACAAGGGCGAAGACGTGGCCGGCAAGCAGATCCGCGCCATGGTGCCGGTCAACCTGCGGCCGCTGAACCAGGCCCACCAGCTGGGCAACCGCTTCGGACTGGTGCCCTTGACCTTGCCCATCGGCGTGGAGAACCCGGTGGAGCGCGTGTACGCAGTGCGCGCGCGCATGAATGAGCTCAAAGGCAGCTACCAGCCGCTGCTGGCCTTCGGCGTGCTGGCGTTGTCGGGCCTGTTCATCAAGCCGGTGCAGGACGCGGTCATCAACCTGTTCGCCAAGAAGGCCACCGCGGTGATGACCAACGTGCCGGGGCCCAGCGTGCCGCTGAAGTTCTGCGGCGCCACGGTCAAGCAGGTGATGTTCTGGGTGCCGGCCTCGGGCGACATCGGCATGGGCGTCAGCATCCTCAGCTACGGTGGCGGCGTGCAGTTCGGCCTGATCACCGACGCCAAGCTCTGCCCGGACCCGGAGCAGATCGTGCAGCGCTTCGGGCCGGAGTTCGAGAAGCTGCTGATGACGACGCTGATGCTGCCTTGGCAGGAGGCGGCGTAGTCAGAGGTCGTTGACAGAGGCGACGGGCCGGGCGCTGGCCGGTCCGTCCGGGCGTGGCGGCACGGGCGCAAAGTTCGTCGGGAACCAGCGCCCACGCAGGGCCATGAACGGCGCCTCCACCGCACGGTGCAGCAGCACGCCCCCCAGCAGGCACGCCAGCGTCACCAGCGCCAGCAGGGCCCACGGCGACAGCCCCCAGGGCGCTGCCTGCACCTGCACGACGTGCGCGATGGCCTTGTGCGACAGGTAGATCGCATACGACCAGACCGCCAGCGAGTAGGCCCCCGGGATGCGCACGCGATGCAGCCACGAACTTGGGCTGAGCGCCGCAATCACCAGCAGGGCGAAAGCCATGGCCATCAGCGAATAGCCGAAGGCCGTCATGAAGAAGCCGTAGCCTTCGCCATCCACGTAGTAGAAGTGGATCAGCAGCGCCCACAGCCCCGCCGTGGCGGCCGCGCCCAGCGCCAGCAGCGCCTGGCCATGACGCGTGATGCTGGCCCAGGTGGGGGCGTGCAGGTTCTTCAGCATGGCCACGGCCACACCGGGCAGGAACTCGTCGAAGCGGCACAAGGTGGCGTAGTAGATGTGCGGGTAGTAGTAGCCGCCGTCCCGCCCCTCGGCTTGCTGGCTGTACCCCTGCCACAGCACGGCGCGTGCCGTGATGCCGGTGGCCAGCAGCGCCAACAGCAGGATCCAGCCCTGCAGGCGGCGGCTGCCCAGGCGGGCACCCAGTACCAGCAGCAGGGGCAGCACCAGGTAGAACTGTTCCTCGATGCACAGCGACCAGGCATGCGAGAAGGCCGTGCCCGACGGGAGCCCCAAGTTCTGCGTGAACGTGAGGAACCTCCAGAGCGGCGGTGGCGTCCTGCCGCCCAGATCGGCCGGCCAGGTGAAATAGGCCGCCAGCACCACCCAGAACAGCGGCCAGGTGCGCAGGCCCCGGCGCATGTAGAAGGCACCCAGCGACAGGCGCCGGCCTTGCGCCAGGCCCGCCAGCAGCGAATCGGCGATCAGGAAGCCGCTCAGCACGAAGAACAGGTCCACGCCGGTCCAGCCGATGGCGCTGGCCCAGCCGAAGCTCGGCTCGCGGCTGACGAACACCATGTAGTGGTACACGAACACCAGCATGATGGCCAGGGCTCGCAGTGTGTCGAGCCCCTGGGCCCGTGGGGCGGGTTCAGGTGTGGGTTCAGAACTGGACATGAGCCACCGAGCCGCCATCTGCATACCAATTGGCGCCGGCTACAAAACTCGCCGCCGGGCTGGAGACGAAAGCGACGACGCGCGCAATCTCCTCCGGCGTGGCGAGCCGCTTCATCGGGTTGCGCTGCAAGACCTTCTCGAAGGCGCCGGGGTCCTGGGTGCGCACCCGGTCCCACAGGCCGCCCTCGAACAGCGTATCGCCCGGGGAGACGGTATTCACGCGCACGCCGGGCAGCAGGCGCAAGGCCAGCGACTTCATGTAGTGGGCCATGGCCGCCTTGGCCGCACCGTACGCCGCCGAGTGGGGCGCTGCCAGCGCACCGGCCTTGGAGCCGATATAGGTGAGCGCCCCATGCGGCGAACGTTGCAGGAACGGGATGGCGGCTTCGGTGGTGTGCACGGTGGCGCGGATGTCGGTGTGGATGGCCGTGTCCCAGTCGCCGCTGAGTGCGCTGACGTTGGCCACGAAGATGTCGAAGTGGCCCAGCGAGTCGAACCAGGCCTGGACGCTGGGCGCGTGCGTGACGTCCAGGGCCTGTGCCGTCACTGTGCCCGGCAGCGATTCGACCGAGCGGAGCAGGGTGGCTATGCGCTCGGGATTGCGGGCACAGAACGCCACCTTGCAGCCTTCCTCGGCCAGCACCCGCACGATGGCCGCCCCGATGCCGGACGACCCGCCGGTGACGACCGCTTGCAACCCCGCGAGTTGCAGGTTCATGGGCCCGACTCCGCGCCACCCTGCCGGGCCATCAGCGTGGCCATGTGCTCGACGCGTGCCTTGATCTCGATGTTCCTTGCCATGGGGCGCGATTGTCGCCGTTGGACCGGCGCGACGATCCACGGATCGGTCGCCAAAGTGCCATGCATTGCCCCTAAGCTCCTGCCTTTCAATTCGACGGAGAGCGACGATGGCATGGGCTCACCAGGAGCGTGTAGTACGGGGCGCTGTCGCGCTGGTCTTGATGGCCGCGCTCGCGGCCTGCGGTGGTGCGGAGGATCCCGAGGCCGGGGCGCAAGACACCGACACGGTGCAAGCCGACAAGGCGGACGAATCCTCCAGCCTGCTGTCGAAGATGGGGTTCGACTTTGGCCACGGCCATCACCCCAGGCTGCCCGCATGCGAAACCCCACCCAATACGCTCACCGACATCGTGGCCGTGCAAGGCCCCGGCGACGTGAGCCCGCTGCTGGGCCAGGCCGTCACGGTGCGTGGCGTGGTCACCGGTGACTTCCAGGACGACGCGCAGCTGCGCGGCTTCTTCATCCAGCAGCCGGTGCCGGACCACGACCCCGCCACCTCCGAAGGCCTGTTCGTCTTCGCGCCCGGGGCCATCGACGTGAAGGAGGGCGACTACGTGCAGGTCAGCGGCGTGGTGGCCGAGTACCCCGACACCGAGGCCGCCGCCAACCGCGTGACGCAGATCGCCAACCCCAGCGCGCTCACCGTCTGCGGGCCGGGCCCGCGCATCGTGTCGCGGCTGGTCAAGCTGCCCCTGGACAATGCCGCCGACCTGGAGCGCTACGAAAATATGCGGGTGCGCCTGCCGCAGCCGCTCACTGTCACCGAAACCTTCAACCTGGGCCGCTATGGCGAGATCGTGTTGTCGGTGGGCGGGCGCCTCTACCACCCCAACAACGGCACCGATGCGCGCACGCCGGAGCAGATGAGCCTGTCCACGCTGGTGCTGGACGACGGCAGCACGCGGCAGAACCCTTCTCCCACGCCGTACTTCTCCGCCGCCGGACCGGACGGCGTGCGCCGCCTGGGCGACCGCGTGGCCGGCCTCACCGGCGTGTTGACGCAGGGCTTCGGCGCGTACCGCGTGCACCCCACTACCGCGCCCGTGTTCCATGCCCGCAACCCGCGCACGGCCGCACCCGCCGCGGTGGGTGGCACGCTCAAGGCTGCGAGCCTCAACGTGCTCAACTACTTCACCACGCTGAACAGCCGCGGCGCCGACACTGCGGCCGAGCTGGTGCGCCAGCGCGACAAGATCGTCGCCGCCCTGCAGGCCATGGATGCCGACGTGGTGGGCCTGATCGAGGTGCAGAACGACAGCGGCGCCGCGCTCGCCGACCTGCTGGGCGCCCTCAATGCCAAGCTGGGCGGCCCGGTCTACACCGCGGTGCCCAGCGGCATCACCGGCACCGACGAGATCCGCGTTGCCATGATCTACAAGCCGGCGAGCGTGCGCACCCTGGGCCTGCCCACCGTGGGCACCGACCCGCGGTTCACGGAAGGGGGCGGCGGGCGCCCGCCGCTGGCGCAGCGCTTCGTGTCGCGGGCCAACGAGGGGGGCTTCTGGTTCATCGTCAATCACTTCAAGAGCAAGTCCTCGTGTCCCGGCAGCGGCGATGTCGACCTGGGCCAGGGCTGCTGGAACCAGCAGCGCACCCGGCAGGCCGCGGCGCTGAACGAGTTTGCCGCCGGCCTGGTGGCCAGCTCCGGTGAAGCCGACGTGCTGATGGTGGGCGACTTCAATGCCTACCCCAACGAAGACCCCATCGTGGCCATCAAGGCCGGTGGCTTTGAAGAACTGGCCGGCCGCCTGCACCCGAAGGACCGCTACAGCTTCGTGTTCGATGGCCAGGCCGGCCTGCTGGACCACGAGTTCGCCAGCGCCAGCCTGGGCACGCAGGTCAGCCGCGTGGCGATCTGGCACATCAACGCCGACGAGCCCACGGTCATCGACTACAACACCGAGAACAAGACCGACGACCGCTACGCGCCCACGCCGTACCGGGCCTCCGACCACGACCCGGTGCTGGTGGGCCTGAACCTGAATGCCGACCCCTTCCTGTGCGAGCCCAGCCTGTCGGCCACCGTGCCGGCCAGCGGGGTGGCCGGCCAACCGGTGCAGGTCAGCGCCGTCGCGCCGCTGGCCTGCGGCAACGCGCTGCTTGTATCGCTCAGTGTGGATTGGGGTGATGGCTCGCCGGTGCAATCGCTCGCGCTGGATGCCACCGCTGCCGAACACACCTACGCCTCGGCGGGCAGCTTCAGCATCCGCGTGCGCACCGTGGACAACGCCAACCTGGCCGCCGAGGCGGGCGGCACCGTCGTCGTGAGCGGCGCCCCCGGCAGCACGGGCGACCTGTTCTTCAGTGAGTATGTGGAAGGCAGCAGCAACAA